>Ga0081455_10001356_pt1 | contig 30275 bp, 25 predicted proteins | sample TabmetS3T2R1_FD_70207 | JGI IMG/M metagenome (GOLD analysis project Ga0081455, IMG submission 70207) | Tabebuia heterophylla rhizosphere microbial communities from the University of Puerto Rico - S3T2R1 | ecosystem: Host-associated > Plants > Roots > Rhizosphere ... | reverse complement strand
CGGCCGGGCATGCAGGGCGCGGCGAAGCTCGACGTCGGACGCGGGCGGCTGATCTGGCTCTGGACTCATCACGTCGTCGATTGGCTGCGCCTGCGGCTCTGGTCGCTCGGCCTCGGCGGCGGGCAGTGAGCGAGTCATTCCACAGCTCGCAGTGGTACCGCGTGGCCGGGTTGCAGCCGGCCTTACGCGCGCACGTGCGCGTCAATCGCCAGGTCTATCGCGGCGAGCCGTGGTACGTGATGCACGACCCGGCGAGCGGCCGCACCTGGCGCTTCTCGGCGGCGGCGGAGCGCGTGATCCGGCTGATGGACGGGCGCCGCTCGGTCGAGGAGATCTGGGAGCTCTGTGCGCGAGCGGGCGGCAACGTGCCGAGCCAAGACGAGCTCGTGTTCTTGCTCGCCCAGCTGCACCGGGCGCTGGAGGCGTACAAGGCGTTCATGGAGGCGCTCAAGGCGCTCGGCACCATGGGCAAGATCGCCGCCTGGACCCTCAACAAGATGTACGGCCCCAAGCACTGGATCAAGGTGGGGATCAAGGCCACCACCGGCCTCGACGGCTCGATCTTCGGCGAGGGCAATCTCTACGGTCTGCCGCAGGCCGGCGAGCTGATCGGCGTCTGGTACAACAAGGCGAAGCTCCAGCAGCTCGGCATCGAGCCGCCGCAGACACTCGCCGACTTCGAGGCCGCGCTGCAGACGGCCAAGGACGGCGGCGAGATCCCGATCCAGTTCGGCAACCTCGACCAGTGGCCGGGGATCCACACGTTCGGCTTCCTACAGAACCAGTTCGTCAACCAGGACGAGATCCGCGACCTCGGCTTCGGACGCGAGGGCGGCGACTGGACCGACGACGCCAACATCAAGGCGGCCGACACCTTGCAGTCCTGGGTCGACAAGGGCTACTTCACCGACGGCTTCAACGGCTTCGGCTACGAGCCGGCGTGGCAGGACTTCGCCAAGGGTGACGGCGTCTTCCTGGTCAGCGGCACCTGGCTGCTCGCCGACCTGCGCGACGCCATGGGCGACAACATCGGCTTCATGCTGCCGCCCACCGGCGACACCGGCGACCTGACCGTCACCGGCGCGACCGGTCTGCCGTTCGCGATCACCGAGAGCAGCGAGCATGCCGATGCGGCAGCGGCGTACATCGACTTCATCACCAACGCCGATGCCATGAAGACGCTCTCCGACGCCGGCGAGCTGCCGGTGGTGGACGCGGACCAGCAGCAGGTCTCTGGCACGCAGGCGCAGGTCTTCGACGCCTGGGACACCGCGACCAAGGACAACGCGCTGGTGCCCTACCTCGACTGGGGCACGCCGAACGCCTACGACCTGATCACCGTCGGCGTGCAGTCGTTCATGGGCGGTGACAAGACCACCGACGACTTCCTCGGCACCCTCCAGGACGACTACAGCACGTTCGTGTCGGAGAACTCCGGTGGCTAACGACGTCGGCGCACCTCGGCAGCGAGCGTGACCGAGCTGACCGAGGCGACTCCGGTCGCCCGCACCGAGGCATCCCGGGCGCGCCCCTCTCGACAGGGGCCGCCCGGGGAGCCCCGCCGCGTCGCGTACCTCTACATCCTGCCGGCGTTCGTCTTCTTCGGCGGGTTCATGGCGTGGCCGCTCATCCACGGCATCTGGCTGACCTTCTACGAGTGGGACGGCCTGACCGTCGGCACCTGGGTCGGCCTCGACAACTACCACGCGGTCCTCACCGATCCAGAGCTGCGCCAGCCGTTCCTGCACTCGCTGATCCTGATCATCTTCTTCAGCGCGATCCCGATCGTGCTCGGCCTGGCCCTGGCCGGGCTGATGATGCGGGCCCGGCTGCGGGGCATGCCGTTCTTCCGGACCTTGCTGTTCCTGCCGCAGGTGATCGCGATGGTCGTCGTCGCGATCGCCTGGGGCCACATCTACGAGCCGGACGGACCGCTCAACGAGGCGCTCCGCTCGGTCGGGCTCGACAACCTCACCCGTGCCTGGCTCGGCGACCCGAGCTGGGCCCTGGTTTCGGTCGGCATCGTGGGCAGCTGGGTCGGCACCGGCCTCTGTCTGGTGCTGTTCCTCGCCGGGCTCGCCAAGGTGCCGCGCGAGCTCTACGAGTCGGCTCGGCTCGACGGCGCCGGCCCGGTTCGCGAGTTCATCAACGTCGGGCTGCCGGCGCTGCGGGGTGAGCTGGCCGTCGCGATGACGCTGACCATGATCGCGGCCCTGCGCACCTTCGATCTCGTGTACATCATGACGCCGAACGGCGGACCCGACCGGTCCACTGCGGTGCCTTCCTACGAGGTCTACAAGCGGGCCTTCATCGACGGCGAGGTCGGCACCGCTGTCACGGTCGCGATCGTGCTGACCGCGATCATCCTGGTGGTCACGATCGGCATCAACCGATTCGCCGAGCGGGGGGCGGACTTCGAATCATGAGGGCGTCCCGGACCGAGAATGTGCTCAGCTACGCGATCCTGGCGATCGCCGCGGCGTTCGCGCTCTATCCGCTCATCCTGATCATCACCACGGCCCTGCGACCGGACGCCGTCGGCGCCGAGAGCGGCATCGCCTTCGGCAATTTCGCCGACGCCTGGGATGAGGGCAACTTCGGCCGCTACCTGCAGAACAGTGTGATCGTCGCGGTCGCCGTCGTCGTGATCAGTGCCACCGTGTCGTCGCTCGCGGGCTACGCCTTCGGCACCATGCGGTTCCGCGGCTCGAGTGTGCTTTTCTACCTACTGCTGCTCGGGATGATGGTGCCGAGCGAGGCGATCGTCATCCCGCTCTACTTCGACCTCAACTCGATCGGGCTGACCAACACCTACGCGGCGCTGATCCTGCCCCAGGTCGCCCAGTCGCTGGCCTTCGGCACGTTCTGGATGCGGGCGTATTTCCGCAGCGCGTCGCGCGAGGTCGTCGAGGCGGCCCGGATGGACGGCGCCAGTCATCTTCGGGTGTTCTGGTCGATCCTGCTGCCGATGGGCCGGCCCGCGCTGATGACCATGGTCCTGCTCGTCTTTATGTGGACCTGGAACGAGTTCCTGTTGCCGCTGGTCATGCTGCCCAACGCCGAGAACCTGCGGACCGCGCCGCTCGGACTGTCCAACTTCCAGGGTCAACACACGTCAGGGACCGCGCTGCTGGCCGCCGGCGCGGTGCTCGTCGCACTGCCGGTGGTGATCGTCTATCTGATCACGCAACGGCACTTCATCAGAGGAATGATCGAAGGAGCGGTCAAGGGATAACACCAAAGAGGGAGGACTATGTCGAACCGAACACTCGGCTCTGGGCGTGGCAGATCGACCGCAACGCCCATCGTGTTCAAGCAGAAGCGTTACGCCAGGCGGATCGGGTTGGTCGCGGTCGCAGCCGTGATCGGCGGCCTCGCCCCAGGAGTGGCCACGGCGACCGCATCAGCGGCGACGGCATCCACTGCCGCGGCACCAGCCGCCGGACAGACCGATCCCGACCTGGACGTCCTGTTCGTCGGCGCCCACCCCGACGACGAGGCCTTCGGGCTCTCGACGTACGGACAGTGGAACGAGTACGACAACGCCAAGATCGGCGTCATCACCATCACCCGCGGTGAGGGTGGCGGCAACGCGGTCGGCCCCGAGGAGGGTCCGGCACTCGGCAAGATCCGCGAGGCCGAGGAGCGGTCGGCGGTCGGCCGGGCCGGCATCAACGACATCTACAACCTCGACCAGGTCGACTTCTACTACACCGTCAGTGCTCCGCTCACCGAGCAGGCGTGGGGTCACGACGACACCCTCAGCCGGGTCGTCCGGGTCATCCGGGAGACCCAGCCCGAGGTGATCACGACGATGGACACCGCGCCGTCGCCGGGCAACCACGGCAACCACCAGTACGCCGGGCGGATGGCCTTCGAGGCGTACCGGCTGGCCGGCGACCCGAACGCGTTCCCGGAGCAGATCACCGACGAGGGTCTGCAGCCGTGGACCCCGTTGAAGCTGTTCCGCTCTGGCGCACGAGGCCAGGCGACCGGCCCGGGTCCGGACTGCCCGACGAAGTTCAACCCGACCCGGCCCGAGCAGAACATCTACGGTGTCTGGTCCGGACGGCAGTCCCAGCGGTGGAACGACACCTGGGCGCAGGTCGAGCGCGAAGGACAGCGGCAGTACGCGTCGCAGGGCTGGGCCGTCTTCCCCGATGTCTCCGACGACCCGAACCAGCTGCCGTGTGACTTCTGGACCCAGGTCGAGTCGCGAGTGCCGTTCCCACGCGGTGACCTGGGTCAGTCCGGAGCCGACCCGGCGGCGATGCTGCAGGGCGCCGTGCTCCCGGTCCCGGGTGGACTGCCGCTCGGCACCGGCCTCGAGGTGAAGCCGGAGCCGTTCGACGTCACGCCGGGTGGATCGACGACCGTGTCGGTCGACCTGACCGCACCCGACAACGGCCCGCTCAAGGACGTCAGCATGGACGTCTCCGCGCCGGACGGCTGGACCGTCGACGGCGACAGCAGTGTCGGCATGGTCATGGCCGGCCAGTCGGTCACCCGTGAGTTCACGGTCACGGCCGCCGATGACGCGGCGACCAACGACCGCGCGCTCGTGTCGGCCGACGTCCACGCGAAGGGGCAAGGCAACGGCCAGCTCACCGGTCACGGCGACACCGAGCTGTCGGTGGTGCCGCCGGTGCGTGGCGACCAGCAGCCGCTGCCCCAGGTGGCCGACTTCGAGAACTGGGTCGACGCCAACGATTACCCGCAGATGGAGGGCTTCGTGAAGCCGGTCCTGACGCTGGCATCGGGTGGCAGCCGTACGGTCGACGTCACGCTGACCAACTTCAGCGACCAGACCCAGTCCGGTGACGTGACGCTGGACCTGCCGGCCGGATTCAGCGCCGACCCCCAGTCGGCGTCGTACTCCGATTTGGCGGCGGGCGCCCATAAGGTCGTGAGCTTCACGGTGACCAACACCGACGCGTCACTGCCGACGTCCAACCAGGGCGGCAACGCCGGTGACTACGACTACAAGATTGTCACCACGGCCAACGGCACGCAGAGCTCGACGCAGCCGGCGCTCGAGCTGGTACCGACGACCACGGTCGACGCAGCCGCCTCGGCCCCGACGGTCGACGGTGTCGTGTCACCTGGGGAGTACTCGGGTACGCCGCTCAACCTGAGCCGGCTCTGGGAGGGCTCGCCCTGCGACTCCGCCCAGGACTGCTCGGCGGTGGGTCACCTGACCCGCTCGGGCGACGACATCTCCGTCGCGGTCGAGGTCACCGACGACACGCTCGGCACGGTGCTGGACGCGAGTGACTGCAAGCGGCACTGGCGTACCGACTCGGTCGAGCTCGCCCTCGACCCGGCCGGCGACTCGGAGAACACGTCGACGACGTTCAAGATCGGTGTGTTGCCGACGACGACCGAGGGCCAGGTCTGCTTCGGTCGCGACGCCGACAACAACCAGGGCCCGGGAGCGCAGACGGCTCCGGACGTCCAGGTCGCGTCGACGGTGAGCAACCCGTACCACGGCTACGTCATCGAGGCGAAGATTCCCGCGACCGAGCTGCCCAGCACGGCCGACCCCGACCACATGGGGTTCAACGCCTTCGTCTACGACTCCGACACCCAGGACAAGACCGGCCAGACTCGCATCGGCTGGTCGACCTGGGGTGGCGTCCAGGGTGACCCGTACCGCTGGGGCCTCGCCCGGTTCCCGGGCTGGACCCCGCCGGATGTGCCGACCAGCGACCCGGTGATCCCGTCGGACGCGCTGGCCAGTGCGGACTCGCCGCAGACCATCGCGCAGTCGGTACGCAACGGCGTGCCGCTCGGCGGTGGACCGGCGGCGGACCCGGGTAGCAGCGCCGTGCTGCAGTCGGCGAGCGCCAGCTCCGGCAGCGTCTCGGCGACGTTGCGGGTGCGTGGCACCGGCGAGGCACACGTGTTCGTCGTGTCCGGCGGTGACGTGCTCGGCTCGAAGGTCGAGTCGGTGTCCGGCACCGGTCGGGTCGTGATCGACGTGCCGGTGTCCGGTGACGCGAGTGGTGCTCGGGCACTGCTGGCCTACGTCTCCGACTCCGGCGGCACGACGAGTTCGGCCAGCCCGGTCCGGTAGGGCCGGCCACGCGTGACTTGCGTTTGTGGTCGCCCCGGCGGCCACAAACGCAAGTCTCTCGTCAGGACCGCGTCTGCTCGTCAGGGGCGAGCAGACGCAGGAGACGTTCGGCCTCGGCCGCGATCGCATCGCGGCCGGGGCCGACGTACTTCCGGGGGTCGACCAACGACTCGTCCCGCATCAGCGCGCCGCGTACCGCAGCGGTCATCACCTTGTTGAGCTGGGTCGCGATGTTGATCTTCGCCATGCCATGCGCGACCGCCCGCACCAGACCGTCGTCGGGTACGCCGGACGAGCCGTGCAGGACCAGTGGCACGCCGGCCGCCTCGGCGAGCCGGGCGATCAGCTCCTCGTCGAGGACCGCGTCGCGGGTGAGCATGGCGTGCGACGAGCCGACCGCCACGGCCAGCGCGTCGACGCCGGTCGCCTCGACATAGGCCTTCGCCTCGATCGGATCGGTACGCGTGCCCGGCGCATGCGCACCGTCCTTGCCGCCGACCTCACCGAGCTCGGCCTCGACCCAGACTCCCCGGTCGTGACACCAGGCCGCGACTGACTCAGTCGCCGCGACGTTGTCGTCGTGCGGCAGCGCCGAGGCGTCGTACATCACCGACCGGATGCCGAGTGCCACCGCCTCGTGGACCAGCTCGGCCGACGTCGCATGGTCGAGATGGACGACGACATCCGCCGCAGCGTCGTCGGCCAGGCACCGGCAGGCCAGCGCGATCGGCGCCAGCTCGCGGTGGTACTTGACGGTGTTCTCCGAGATCTGCAGTACGACCGGCCGACCCGCGGCCTCGGCTCCGGCGACGATTGCCTCGGCGTGTTCGAGCTGGATGACGTTGAAGGCGCCGATCGCACCGGCCGGCCGGACCCGGTCGAGTGCCTCGGCCATGGACGCGAGCGTCATGCGTCGGTGTCGTCGCTGTCGTCGATCGGCCCGTGCCGGGCCAGCAGGGCGGCTCCAACCACACCGGCCCTAGCGCCGAACCGCGCGGGGAAGATCGGCGGCGCCGGGACCACCCGGCAACGACCGTCCAGCGCCACGCGCAGCGCATCCAGCCAGGTGTCCCCCGCATCGGCCAGCCCGCCGCCGAGCACGATCCGCTCCGGGGCGAGGAGTTGGACCAGGATGGCCAGGCCGTCGGCCAGGGCCTCGGTCGCCGCTCGTACGACCGACCGCGCCCCGGCCTCGTGGGCCGCTCGGCCCACGACGTCGACGGCACCCTCGGCGGACCGGCCGGTCGCGGTGGCATAGGCGCGCGTGATGGCGGTCGCCGACGCCACCGCCTCGAGACAGCCGCGCGCTCCGCAGCCGCAGGCCGGCCCGTCCGGGCGCACGACGATGTGGCCCAGCTCGCCGGGCTGGCCGCGGCCGCCGCGAAGCAACCGGCCGCCGGACACCAGGGCGGCCGAGACGCCGGTGCCCACAGCGACGAAGACCAGGTCGTCGAGGCCGCGACCGGCCCCCCGGCGCCATTCGGCCCAGCCGGCGGCGGTGACGTCGTGGTCGACGACGACCGGAATCCCCCAGCGCTCGGCCAGGCAGTCGCCGGCCGGCAGGTCCCGCCAACGGACGTTCGCGCTGTAGACGCCGACGCCACGATGCCGGTCGACGACACCGGGCAGGACGACACCCGCCCGTGTGACGGTCGGCGCATCGCGCAGCAGGCCGTCGCCCAGCGCACCGATCGCCTCGAGTGCCGCGTTGCCACGCGGAGTCGGTCGGCGGTCGGCCGCCAGGATCCGGTCGCCCGAGATCAGCTCGGCCTTGATCGATGTGCCTCCGACGTCGATGGCGAGCACGGGTGGCGTCGAGTCGGCGGGTGGAGTCACGCCCCTACCCTGCCGTACCCGCTAGTCGAGGATGATCGATCGCGACAGATTGCGCGGGTGGTCGGGGTCGAGCCCCCGGTCGGCGGCTCGGAGCAGGCACAGTCGCTGCACGCGTACGAGATCGGCCATGGGGTCGACGTCGCGATGCTCGAAGTGGGCACCGGTGGCCGCGATGTCACGCTCGAAGTTGGGGACCAGCGGCCCGAACGCCCACACCACCCGGCCCGGCGCCGAGACGCTGATCGGACCGTGACGGTATTCGGTCATCGGGTAGGCCTCGACCCACGCCTGGGTCGACTCGCGCAGCTTGAGCGCCGCCTCCTCGGCGATCGCCGTCGCCATCCCCATGCCGACGAAGGTGATCTGGTCGGCCAACCGGGCGGCGGCGAGGGCCTCCTCCGGCTCCTTCAGCGCCGCGCGAGCCTGCTCGACGACCGGGTCGAGGTCGTGCCCGAGGTGCCAGCGCACCATGGCCAGCGTGGTCGTCGCGAACCGGGTCTGGACAACGGAGCGCTCGTCGATCTGCGGCAGCACGATCGCCTCGCCCTGGTCGACGACCGGAGTGTCCGGCGTCGCCGTGACGACGGTGATCCGGGCGTCGCCGACGTAGGTCGCCAGCGCGTCGACCACCTCGGTCGTCGTGCCGGACCGGGTGATCGCGAGGATCCGGTCGTAGCCGCGCGCGAGCCGGTGATCGCTCGCCGGCCAGGCGTCGGTGAGCCCGAGACCGGCAGTCTCACGGGCCGAGGCGATCGCCCGGGACATGAACAGCGAGGTGCCGCAGCCGATCACGGCGAGCCGCTCGCCCGGCGCCGGCAGCAGCGCCTGGTGCTCCTTGGCGAGGTCGCGGGCGGCCGCCCAGTCGTCGGGCTGGGTCTCGATCTCGGCCGCCAGATAGGGCTCGGACGCGGCGGGTTGGGTCAGCTCAGAGGTCACATCTTCGAGGATGCCTCGCGTGATCGATTGAGTCAATATGACGCGCAATACGCTCACGTACGATCACGTCGCCGTCACCGATCGTTCACCGTACGCTCGGGTCAGCGCGCAACGGGGCAACCGCGCGAGAGTTGGCGGGAGATACAGGTTTCGCACGCCGCTCGACCTGAATCTCACGCCAACTTCCGGCCCGGCGCGCCGCCCGTCGCCCTTCCCCAGCTCTGCGCCCGCCCCAGCCCGTCGCCCGGCCCGACCTCGAGCCGGGCTGGATCACCGGACGCTGCCGGCGGTGAGCCCACTGACCAGGTGCCGCTCGATCACGATGAACAGCACGACGACCGGCACGATCCCGATCAGCGACGCCACGAACAGGTACTGATACTGCGTTTCGTACAGGCCGACGAACTGGGTGATGCCGACCGTCAGGGTCTGCTTGTTGGTCGTCGGGTCGTTGAAGATCGTCCGGGCGATCACGAACTCGTTCCACACCTGGATGAAGGTGAAGACGATGGCGGTCACGATGCCGGGCTTGGCCAGCGGCAGCACGATCCGGGTCAGCACGCCGAACCGACCTAGCCCGTCGAGCATCGCCGCCTCCTCGACCTCCTCCGGGATCGACGAGAGATAGCCGTTCAGGATCCAGATCGAGAAGGCCAGGGTGAATGCCGCGTTGATCAGGATCAGCGCCCAGAACGAGTTGACCGCGCCCCAGCCCGAGTCGAGGTTCTTCAGGTACGTGTCGGCCAGGATCACCTCGCGGTAGATACCGACCACCAGGGCGACCGGCGCCAGCATCTGCGTGACCAGCACCAGGTAGAGGAACGACCGGCGACCCCGGAACCGCTGCCGCGCAACGACGTAAGCAGCAGGGAGCGACACCAGCAGCACGATCACGGTCGCAACCCCGGCGATGATCAGACTATTGCGCAGGTAGTCGGCGAGCGGGATGGCGTCCCAGACGTCGACGAAGTTGCTCCAGGCCCAGTCCGACGGCACATAGAGCGCCGGCGAGTGGAACAGGTCGGCATCGGTCTTGAGCGCCGAGAGCGCCATGAACACATACGGGGCGATGAAGAACAACCCGACCAGGGCACCGATCAGCGCGAGCCCGACCGACCGGAACGGCCGCCAGGCCCGCTCCATGCGGGAGCCCCATCGCGACAGAGCCAGGCTGGCCGGCCGCCAGGCGTCTTCGATCCGCTCGCCGACCGCCTCCCTGGTCCGTCGCCATCGGCCGGGCCGGGCCGTCTTCACCGTGCCACCCGGCTGGTCATCGCCCAGCCGCATCCAGCGCAAGTAGACCGTGACGACCAGCAGCAGGACGGCGACGTTGAAGACCGCGAGTGCGGCGGCCTCGCCGGCGTCGAGTTTCGCCGTGAAGGCCAGCTTGTACATGAAGGTGATCGTGGTGTCGGTGTCGAACCCCGGCAGGTTGCCGGTGATCACCCAGATGATCGGGAACGAGTTGAACACGTAGATCGTGTTGAGCACGACCGCGACGACGATGGACGGACGCAGCAGCGGCAGCGTGACCTGTCGCCAGGCGCGCAGCGGCCCGGCCCCGTCGACCCGGGCCGCCTCGTGGACCTCGGTCGGGATCGTCTGGAGTCCGGCCAGGAGGATGTACGTCGTGAACGGGATCGACACGATGATCCCGATGACGAGCAGGCCCCAGAACGCCGTACTCGTGTCGCGGAACCAGTCGACCGGCTGGTCGATCAGACCGAGGTCGGACAGCAGCCGGTTGAGGATGCCGAAGTCGCGCTCGTAGATGTAGCGCCAGATCGTCGCGGTCATCACCAGCGACGACGCCCACGGCACGATCAGCGCCCATCGGACCAGCCGGCGGCCCGGGAACGCCGCGTTGAGCAACTGCGCCAGCGCCATCGAGATCAGCAGGGTGACGCCGACGACGACCACGACCCAGACGACGGTGTTGCGTACGACGTGGCCGAGCGCCGGCTCGTCGAAGAGGGTATGGAAGTTGCCGAGCCCGGCGAATCCCTGGGCGAGGCCGATCGAGTTGAGATCGAGCAGCGAGGTCCGGACCATCTCGACCGCGGGATAGACGACGACAGCCGCGATCAGCAGGAGCGTCGGCGCCAGCCACGGCCACAGCCGCGGCTGGCGCTCGGACCGACCGGTCATCTCCGCGTCAGTTGGCGGACTCGGCGGTCTGCTGCAGCGACCCCAGCACCGACGCCGGATCCGCGTCGGAGTCCATCGCCGTGCCGAGCTGCGTCTGCACCGCCTTCTGCACCTGGTTCCACGCCGGATCCGTCGCGGGGTAGAACTGCGCGCTCGGAAGCAGGTCGATGCCGGGTCCCGCGATCGGGTCGCCGGCCATCGCCTGACTCCCCGAGTCGGTCGTCGGGAGGAAGCCCTCGGACTTGATGAAGTCGAGATAGCGGTTCTTCTCGTAGACGAAGGACAGGAACTTCTGCACTGGCTCGGTGTTGCCCGGTTTGTCGAACGCCATCAGGTAGTCGGTGACGCCGAGCGTGAACTCCGGAATGCTCGCACTCGACCTCGGGAACGCGGTCGAGCCCCACTTGACGCCCGAGTCGGCCATGAAGCTGGTCTGGAAGGTGCCCAGCGGCATGATCGCGGTCATCGCCACGTCGCCCTGCGCGAAGCTCTCCCAGCAGCCGTCGGTGCGGTTGGTCTTGCCGGGGTTGGGCTCGGTCACCTGGTCGTCGAGCGTGAGCTTGCGGAGGAAGTCGAGCGCCTGGGCATTCTGCTCGCTGTCGATCGTCCACTCGCCGCTGTCGTCCTGCCAGCCGCCGCCGTTGGACCAGGCCCACAGCGAGAACTCGGCCTGAGACTCCTCGGCACCCAGGGGCAGGCAGTATCCGGTGTAGCCGGCGTCGGTCGCCTTCTTCGCGACGTCCTCGAGCTCGGCCCAGGTCGTCGGCGGCTTGGCGTTGATCTGCTTCAGGATGTCCTCGTTGTAGCCGAGGCTGCGGACGCTGGCGATGAACGGGATCCCGTACGCCGTGCCGTCCAGCTCGCCGTTGGGCACGAGCGAGTCGACCAGGTCGTCCTGCAGCGTCTGGTCGGCGACGTCGGACATCGGGTGCAGCAGATCCGATGCCGCGAACTGGCTGTAGGCGTTGAAGTTCAAGACATCGGGGAAGGTCCGCGTCTGGGTCCAGGTCGGGACCTGCTCCAGCAGCGTGTTCCAGTCGATCACCTGCAGGTCGACGTTGATGTCGGGGTTGGCGTCCTCGAAGTCGGAGACTGCCTTCTCCCAGAACGGCTGGGTGGCGTCGGAGTATTGCGCCATCACGACCTTGATCGAGCCGGCCGTCTCGCCGCTGTCCCCGGAATCACCGCCCCCTCGCTGCAGCCGGCAGTGACCAGCGCCCCCACTGCCACAATGGCCGCGATTCTCCGGATACTCTACGATCTGTGCGGTAACGTCATGAGGCGGCCCCTCGTCGGTCCCTTTACGACCGGATGGTCGAAAGGTGAGTCGTACCTACAATCGGCGAAGCGTAGTCTGATCATCGACGCTCGTAAACAGTGTCAACCAGACAGAATCGCGCAGTGACACGACAGAGTTCTGGCTCCGCGATGCCTAGAGCGCCTGGATGCCCGGCGCTGTAGCCTCCGGTCGTGGATGATGGCGGCCCAAGGGCGCAGCGTCGGCAGCCGGCGCCGCAGCATCCCGATTCCGCCAGGCAGATCAACGGGGAGCAACACGTGACTGAGCTTGCGAGCGAACCGGTGGACCGGTCCCAGCGATGGCAGTCGCTGCTCAACCTGCTCGCCGAGCGGGGCCGCCTGAGCGTCGCCGACGCCGCGGACGCGCTCGGAGTGTCGGCGGCCACCGTGCGGCGGGACTTCGCGGCGCTGGCCGACCAGCAGCTCGCCACCCGGACCCACGGCGGTGTGGTCGCGACGTCGATCGCGTACGACCTGCCGGCCCGTTACCGGTCGGCCGAGCGCGCCGATGCGAAGGCGCGGCTGGCGCAGGTCGCGGCGACGCTCGTCGAGCCGGCGACGGTCGTCGGCTTCAACGGGGGCACGACGACGACGGCGACGGCACGTGAGCTCGCGGCGCGTCGCGATCTCGCCGAGGCCGGCGGAGACCAGGTCACGGTCGTCACCAACGCACTCAACATCGCCACCGAGCTCGTACTCCGGCCGCACCTTCGGACCATCTGTATCGGTGGGGTCGCGCGACGCGAGTCGTACGAGTTGCACGGCCCGTTCGCCTCGCGGTTCCTGGCCGATCTGCGTCTGGACCTGCTGCTGCTCGGCGTTGATGCCCTCACAGCCGACGACGGAGCAATGTGCCGCCACCTGGGAGAGGCGGGCATCAACGCCGAGATGGTGCAGCGCTCGCGCCGAGTCGTGGTCGTGGCCACCGGCGACAAGCTGAGTCGGACCGCCGCCGCTCGGATCTGCCCGGCCGAGTCGATCAATGCCCTGGTCACCGACGACTCCGCCGACCCCGAAGCCGTGGCAGCGCTGAGTGCCGTCGGCATCGACGTCCGTGTCGTCTGACCGGCCGCATTGGACCTGAGAATCGACATCACGGGGGCCATCGCCACCACGATGTCGATTCTCATGTTAGCGGCCGGGCATCCGTCCAGGGGGTGAGTCGGCCGGTCGGTCCGTGGGTGGAGTCGGATCGCGCCCCGGCGCAGTACTGTCCGGGCATGGCCGACGAGACGCGGCGAGATGCGAGGAGGCCCGACCCGGGTGCGCCTGCCGTTGCGTCGCAGCACGCCCGTCCCGACCTGGTCCGCGTGGTCATTCCGATCTTCGCGCTGGTGGTCATCGGGCTCGCCGTGCTCACCGAGCCGGCCGACTGGTGGCAGCCCCTGCTGCTGCTCGGTGCGGCCGGCCTGTTCGCCGCCTGGGCGCTGTGGGACATCCCGATCTGGATCCTCACCCCCGGCGTACTCGTCGCGGTGATCCTCGCCGAGCTCGACCCGGAGCTGGAGCCGGCCACCTTCCTGGTGTGCCTGCTGGCGATGGTGGTCAGCCGGTGGGAGCCGATCGGAGTCGTCAGCATCGTGGAGCTGGCCGCCGTGGTCGTCACTCCGGTCGTGATCAACAGTCAGCGCGGCGACGAGTACAACTGGGCGATCTGGACGATCGCGATCATGTTCTCGATCGCGATCGGGTGGGCGCTGCGCCGCCAGCAGGATCTGACCCTGGAGCTTGAACGGGCTCGGTTCGCGCTGGCGCAGGCGGCGATGCAGGAGGAGCGGCGCCGGATCGCCCGCGATGTGCACGACCTGGTCGGCCACGGGCTCGCCGCCATGATGGTGCACGTGACCGGCGCCCGACATGTGCTCGCCCGCGACCCGCAGGCTGCCGAAGAGGCACTCGAGACCGCCGAGGACGTCGGACGGCAGAGCATGCAGGAGCTCCGGCGGACCGTGGCGTTGCTCCGCAGCGAAACCGAGGGCGACAGCGGCCTCGACGCGCCGCTGCCCAAGCTCACTCAGCTCGGGAGCCTGGTCGACGCGGCGCGGGAGCGCGGACTCGATATCGAGTACAGCGCCGAGGGCCGGCTCGAGACGGTCGATCCGTCGATCGGGCTGACCCTGCATCGAATCGCGCAGGAGGCGCTGGCCAATGCGAGTCGGCATGCGCCGCACGCGCATACCGTCGTCCGGACCGTCGTCGCCGACGATGCTGTCACCCTCGACGTCGACAGCGTCGGAGCGGTCGCGCCTCCCGCCGACGGCGCACCGCACTTCGGACTCCAGGGCATGCGGGAGCGGGCCGACGTGGTCGGCGGGGAGTTCGACGCTGGTCCGTCGCCGAGCGGCTGGACCGTGCACTGCCGAGTGCCGACGGCGGCGGACCGATGATCCGGGTCGTGCTCGTCGACGACCAGGCGATCGTACGAGCCGGGGTGGCTCGCATCCTCGGGCCGGACGACGGATTCGAGGTTGTCGCCGAGTGCTCGGACGGCAGCGAGGCGGTGGCCGCGGTCGAGGCGACCCGACCCGACGTGGTGCTGATGGACATCCGGATGCCACGCGTCGACGGTCTCGAGGCGACCCGGCGACTGGCCGATCTCGACGAGCCGCCGCCGGTTCTCGTACTCACCACGTTCGACGAGGACGAGGTGCTGTGGGGCGCGATCCAGGCCGGCGCGGCGGGGTTCGTACTCAAGGACGCCAGCGCTCCCGATCTGATCGCGGCGGCGACGTCGGTCGCGAGCGGAGGGGCGTGGTTCGACCGGGCTGTGACGCCCCGGGTGCTCGAGGCCTACCGCAACACGGTCGTACGCGGCGAGCGACAGCGGCAGCGGCTGGACCAGCTCACCGAGCGTGAGAGCGACGTGCTGCGACGCATGGCGCGCGGCGCGACCAATGCCGAGATCGCGGCCGGACTGCACTTGAGCGAGGCGACGGTGAAGACCCACATCGGCAACATCTTCGCCAAGCTCGACGTCCGCGACCGGGCGGCCGCGATCGTGTTCGCCTTCGACCACGGCCTCGTCACGGCCGGCGAGGACTGAACCCGTCTCGCACGGATCTTGAGCGATTCGGGTAGGCGGGGCTACCGCAATCCCTCAAGATCCGTCCCAGGTCCACCCACGGTCTGAATGTCAGGTCCAGACCCGAGGGCGATGTGAGGACCACCGCGTCGGCGTGAGCATCGAGCCATGTCGACCACGACGAAGTCCCCACAGCGTCACCGTCATCACGACCCCGACTCGCCGACCGCGGCACTCGCCGGCCCGACCGCCGCGCCCGCGATCGCCGTCGAGGGTCTGACCAAGTCGTACGGCGACCGCCAGGTCTTCAAGGGCCTGTCCTTCACCGTCGCTCCACAAGAGATCTTCGGCATCCTCGGCCCGAACGGCGTCGGCAAGACCACGTCGGTCGAGATCATTCAAGGCCTGCGCAACCGCGACGCGGGCACGATCCAGCTCCTCGGACTCGACCCGGTTCGCGACCGCGCCAAGCTACGCAAGGTCCTCGGCGCGCAACTCCAGTCGTCGGCGCTGCCGGAACGACTCCGGGTCGGCGAGGCACTGCGGTTGTTCGCCCGGCTGGCCGGCGACGTCGTCGACTGGCGCGAGCTCCGCGACACCTGGGATCTGGCCCGACTGGAGCGCAGCGCCTTCGGCTCACTGTCCGGCGGCGAACGGCAGCGGCTGTTCGTCGCACTGGCGCTGGTGAACCGGCCGCAGGTCGTGTTCCTCGACGAGCTGACCCAGGGCCTCGACCCGGCCGCCCGTCGCGAGACCTGGCGCCTGGTACGCCGGGTCCGCGAGCAGGGCACGACCGTCGTACTCGTCACGCACTACATGGACGAGGCCGAGCAGTTGTGCGACCGGGTCGGCGTGCTCCACGACGGCCGGCTCACCGCCTGCGACACGCCCGAGGGCCTGATCGCCGGGGTCGGCGACGGGGTCCGGGTCCGGTTCTCGTACGCCAGCTCGGCCGATCTGACCGGGCTCGAGGCGATCCCCGACGTACGCCGGGTCGCCCACGACGGCACCCAGGTCGAGATCGTCGCCGAACCCACTGCGGTCGTCCCGGTCGCCGCCGAGCTCGCTCGCCGCGACATCACTCCCGACGACTTCACGGTCGTCCGTCCCACGCTCGAAGACGTCTTCGTCTCGCTCACCACTGGAGGCTCCCGATGAGCGCTCTTACGTCGCTGGCCGGCACCGAGGCCCGGCTGCTCACGCGCGAATGGGCCGTCATGGTCTTCGCGTTCGCCTTCCCGCCGCTGTTCATGCTGGTGCTGGCCGGCGTCTTCGGCAACGAGGACGACATGGGCGGGACCGGCGTGACCGGCACCGACTACTACATCGCGGGCTACATCGGCGTGCCGATGGGCGCGCTGGCGCTGATCGGCTTGCCGGTGATGCTGGCGTCGTATCGCGAACGCGATGTGCTGCGCCGGTTCGAGGCCTTCGGCGTCCCGACCAGCCGGGTCGTCGCCGCCCAGGCGCTCGTGACCGCCGTGCTGGTCGTGCTCGCCGCCGCGCTGGTCGTCGCGACGGCCGCTCCGATCTACGGTGTACCGCCGATCCAGAACGTCGGCGGCGTGATCGCCGGGTTCGCCGCCGGTACCGTCACGATGCTCGCGATCGGCGTCGTCCTCGGGCTCATGGTGCCGACGGCTCGGGCCGCCCAGGCGCTCGGCCTGCTGGTGTTCATGCCGATGTGGCTGCTCGGCGGCGGCGGTCCGCCCCGCGACGTGATGTCCGGCGCGATGGCGAACATCTCCGACGTACTCCCCCTGTGGCACGCCACGTCGGCCATCCGGGAGCCATGGCTCAACGGCGACGGCGTCGGCAATCACGTCGTGGCCCTCGGCCTCTGGTTCGCCGCCGCCATGGTCGCCATCCTCATCCTGCTCCGGCGCCGCGGCGCCCGCGCCTGAGCGGCGGCTCGACGGTTACCACGTTCTCGTGGTACCTACGCACTCTGCATGGTCTCGACGCCATGCAGAGTGCGTACAAGCCGTGCAGAGTGCGTGTCGGTACGCCGTCGGCGCTGATGCGGCCGATCAGCTCGTCGAGTCGAAAGTTGGCGCAAGATGCAGGCTTCGAGGCAGCGAAACCCTGAACCGCACGCCAACTCTCGGCTGGCCCGCCAATGACCGGCGATGCGCCCACGCTCCATCGGCGTGCCGACGCCGGGTCAGCCGATCGAGAACTGGCCGGGGTGGCCTTCGGGACCGCGACCGGCCCAGGTCCATGCGTAGACGCCGTCGTCCACGGCAGTGCCACCCTCGCCGAGCTCCAGCGGCCGGAAGGTGTCGACCATGACGGCCAGCTCGTCGAAGTACTCTGCGCCCAGCGCCCCCTCGATCGCACTCGGTTGCGGCCCGTGCGCGTACCCGCCGGGATGGAGCGAGATCGAGCCCTTGTTGATGCCCGAACCCTTGCGCGCCTCGTAGTCGCCGTCGACGTAGAACATGACCTCGTCGGAGTCGACGTTCGAGTGGTAGTAGGGCACCGGGACCGCGAGCGGGTGGTAGTCGACCTTGCGGGGGCAGAAGTTGCAGATCACGAAGTTGTAGCCCTCGAAGACCTGGTGCACCGGCGGCGGCTGGTGCACCCGGCCGGTGATCGGCTCGAAGTCCGAGACGTTGAACGTGTACGGGTAGAGGCAGCCGTCCCAGCCCACGACGTCGAACGGATGCGTCGCGTACGTCATCGCCGTGCCGACCAGCCCGCTCGGCCCCTTGCCCCGATGCTTGATGAGCACCAAGACGTTCTCGTCGTCGACCAGGAACGGCTCCGCCGGCGGATGCAGATCGCGCTCGCAGTAGGGCGAGTGCTCGAGGAACTGGCCGTAGCGCGACAGGTAGCGCTTCGGCGGCGCGATGTGCGAGTTGGCCTCGATCGCGTACGCCTGCACCCGACCGTCCGGCACCCAGCGATGTGTCGTCGCCCGCGGGATCATGACGTAGTCGCCGGTGCGGAACGGCACGACACCGAAGACGGTCTCGACCGTGCCGGATCCGGACTCGATGAAGACGCACTCGTCGCCGACGGCATTCCTGTAATAGGGCGAGGTCCGTGCTGCGACGACGTAGGAGATCCGGACGTCGCCGTTGCCGAGAACCAGCCGGCGTCCGGTCACGGCGTCGACGTCGGTCTCCTCACCGTCCTTGAACAGCTCGTGCAGCTTGAGGTGCCGGGGCGTCAGCGGATGGTTCGCCGTCGTCTGCAGATCCGGCAGCTCCCACACCTCCGAGTCGACGATCGCCGACGGCACGCCGAGGTGATAGAGCAGCGACGCATCGGAGGAGAAGCCCTCCTCCCCCATCACCTCTTCGTAATGCAGCTGCCCGGCTTTGGGGCCGGAGTCGACCCGCCACTGGGTGTGCCGCTTGGGTGGGATCTCGCCGATGCGGAGGTAATGCGCCATGGTGTGCCCTCAAAGCCGTGGGATTGGTGCCGCCCGTGGTGTGTCCGATAAACGACCACATGTGTTCGTTCAATGCCACGATCCGGTACGGTCGGCCGCGTGTCAACCGACCCTGCGGCTCGCGCATTGGTAGCTGGCCTCGTTGACGACGCGGCGATCTTCCCGCCGGGCAACGCGCCGCTCGCCGACGCGGTTCCGGCCCATGTCCGGCACGCGGCGAGCTCGTACGGCTTCGTGGTCGGTCCGTTCGTCTGCAGCGACCGCGCCCTTCCGGAGCTGAGCCGACTCCTCGAGGAGCAGGCACCGGCGCAGCCGCTACCGCTCACGCTGGTCGTCGTCGGCGGCGCCGGCGCGATCGAGCCGGCGCTGACCTGGGCCGGGCGCGATCCGTATCTGGACGTCCGAGCGGTCGAGTCGGCGCTGCGCGACGAGGACGACCTGGCGCACAACGCGGCCCGCGTCGTCACCGTGCTCGACCTGGCACTGCCGGACGGCGTCGACGCCTACGTCGAGCTGCCCCGGCTGACCGGCCCGGAGCCGACCGCCGGCTGGCTCAATGCCGCCGATGCCGTCGCCGAGGCCGGGCACCGGCTCAAGTTCCGCACCGGCGGCGAGTCGAAAGAGGCGCATCCGGACGAGACCGAGCTCGCCACCGTGATCGACGCGGCACTCGACCGGCAGACCGCGTTCAAGTGCACGGCCGGGCTGCATCACGGCGTACGGCTCACGGCCGGCGACACGGGATTCGAGCAGCACGGATTCGGCAACGTCCTGCTGGCGACCGGAGCGCTGCTCGACGGCGCCGCCCGCGACGCAGCGGCCGCTGTGCTCGAGGACCGCGACACCGATGCGGTCGGCAAAGCACTGCGTGGGCTCGACGAGGCAGCGGCGGCCCGGATCCGGAGCTGGTTCCGGTCGTTCGGCTCGTGCAGCATCGACGAGCCGGTGGCCGACCTCACCGGATGGGGACTACTCGGCGCGGCATAGCCGACAGGCCCGCGTTTGCGGGATGGTGGTCGTCTTGACACGCTGGCAGCCACCATCGTCCCGTAATGGCCGCGGAGGATCAGTGACGACGTACGAGCACGGGCCGACCTGGGTCGAAGGCGCTGCCGGCGGGCCCTTCGACGTCGACAACCTGCCGTACGCGGTGTTCTCCGTCGGCGGCGACCAGCCCCGCGTCGGCGCCCGGATCGGCGACCTGGTCGTCGACCTCGCCCCGATCGCGGCCAGCGACATGATGGCGGGGGCCGAGGCGCTCGCCCAGCCCACGCTCGCCGAGCTGCTCCGCGCCGGACGGCCGACCTGGGACTCGACCCGGAGCTGGCTGATCGCGCTGCTCACCGACGCCGCGGAGCAGGCCGGCGTCGAGCCGTTCCTGGTGCCGATCGACGAGGTGACCCTGCACGCGCCGTTCGCGGTCGCCGACTACGTCGACTTCTACGCGTCGATCGATCACGCCTCCAACGCAGGGCGGATCTTCCGGCCCAACGATCCGCCGCTGCTGCCCAACTGGAAGCACCTGCCGGTCGGCTATCACGGCCGGGCCGGCTCGGTCGTCATCTCCGGCACCGACGTCACGCGGCCCTGCGGCCAGCGCAAGTCACCCAACGGCGACGCTCCGACCTACGGGCCGACCGCGCGTCTCGACATCGAGGCCGAGCTCGGCTTCGTCGTCGGCGTTCCCACCCGACTCGGTGCTCGCGTGTCGACCGCTGCCTTCGCCGACCACGTCTTCGGCGTCACGCTGCTCAACGACTGGTCGGCGCGCGACATCCAGGGCTGGGAGTCCCGGCCGCTCGGCCCGTTCCTCGGCAAGTCGTTCGCGACGTCGATCTCGCCCTGGATCACGCCGCTCGAGGCACTGGCAGCCGCGCGGGTCGACCTGCCAACCCAGGACCCCGAGCCGCTGCCCTACCTCCAGGTCGACGGCCCGGCGGGCTTCGACATCGACGTCGAGGTACGGCTCGGCGACCAGGTGGTGTCGCGGCCGCCGTACTCCACGATGTACTGGTCGCCGGCCCAGATGCTCGCCCATCTCACGGCCAACGGCGCACCGCTTCGGACCGGTGATCTCTACGGGTCGGGCACCATCTCGGGCCCGGAGGACGATCAGCTCGGGTCGCTGCTCGAGCTGTCGTGGGGCGGATCGCGGCCGGTCGAGCTGGCCGACGGGTCGACCCGGACCTACCTCGAGGACGGCGACACGGTGACCCTGTCGGCGACCGCGCCCGGGGCCCACGGCGGCCGGATCGCGCTCGGAGACGTCACCGGCACGGTCAGGCCGGCCGCCGACTGAGACCGCTCCGCCGACGACTCCGGTCCGCGCTGCGTAGAGGTACTTGACGCTTCAAGCACCAGCGATAGCGTGTGCCCTGGCGTCAGGGGGCCCGCGGTCCGACGGCCGGTCCGCCTGGGGCGCCGGGAGGGACTCATGGACGTCCTCGTACTCATCGCCCGCATCCTTTTCTGCCCGCTCTTTCTTGCCAGCGCCTACGCCCACTTCACCCAAACCGAGGGCATGGCCGCGTTCGCCAAATCGCGTGGTGTGCCATCCTCCGTGCTCCTGGTGCGGATCGGCGGAGTCGCGCTCACGCTGGGCGGCATCTCCGTGCTGCTCGGCCTCTGGGGCGACCTCGGCGCCTTGGCGCTGATCTGCTTCCTGGTGCCGACCGCCGTGCTGGTGCACAACTTCTGGAAGGACAGCGACCCGCAGACGCGCATGACCGAACAGACCGCGTTCATGAAGGACATCGCACTCGCCGGCGGCGCCCTCGCGTTCTTCGTGGTCTACGCGTACGCGGGTTTCGCGCTCGACATCGTGATCACGAACCCGGTGTTCGACCTCCGCTGATCCGGACGGTCCCGCCGCGCGTCACCTCGAGGCGGCGCGCGGCGTTGCCGCCGTTGACCGCGATGGCGACCCGGCCGTCGGAGTCGGCGTAGACGACCAGCTCGCCCGCGGGCACCGAGGCGAACTGGCGCCCGGTCACCGCCCGTTGTCCTTCGACGTCGAGTGGCTCACCCAGGGCCGTGTCGAGATCGCGCCAGTGGGCGGCGAGCTGCAGGTTGCCGAAGTGGTCCACGTCGACGACCTCGGCCTCGAGACCGTCGATCCGCATGAAGACCCGCGGCCCCGGCAGCTCGACCAGACCGTCCGGGTCGATCGGCGTCCCCGCATCGGTCAGGGCGACACCGCCGAGCAGGTGTGCCCCCACCGGCGCGAAGATGTCGCGCCCGTGGAACGTGGCCGACACCGGTTCGAGGAACAGCTCGGCACGATCGAGCGCCACCGCCCGGCGGACCCCGCCGAGTGCGTCGGCGGCCGGCAGGAGCAGCCCGTTGTCGGGACCCACGAGCACCGACGACTCGGTCTCGACGGCAACCGCCCTCCGGTCGCCGCCCACGCCGGGATCGACGACCGCCACGAGTATGGCCGGGTCCAGGTACGGCGTCGCGCGGGCCAGCACCATCGCGCCCCGGCGCACGTCGTACGCCGGGATCAGATGGCTGATGTCGACGATGCGTGCGTCGGGCACGATGCTCGTCACGACCCCGTGACAGACGGCCACGAAACCGTCCTCGAGGCCGTAGTCGGTGAGGAAGCCCAGACTGCGAAAACGCGCCACGCGCGTCAGTCTGACACCCTCGCTAGTCTCGGCACATGCGACGAGTGGTCCGGCTCGATGGCTGACGCCGACGACGTGCGCCGGCTCGCGCTGTCGCTGCCGCACGTGGTGGAGATCGACAGCGACGGATTCGACTTCCGGGTGGGCGACAAGGGCTTCGTCTGGTCCTATCCGGAGCGCCGGCCGGGCAAGCCGCGACGCATCAGGTCCGACATCGCCGTGCTCTACGTCGGCGACGAGTCCGAGCGGCAGGCGCTCCTGCTCGGCGAGCCCGACCTGTTCTTCACCGCACCGGGGTACGAGCGGGTGCCCCTGGTGCTGGTACGACTGGAGCAGGTGGACCTCGATCGGCTCACCGAACTGGTCACCGACGCCTGGCGGATGCGGGCTCCGGCCGAGCTTGCTGGCGATCTCGACGACTAGCAGCCACCCAATTCCGTGGCCCTTGTCGTCGGAGGGCGGCAGACTGGACTGCACAGCCCCCATGCGAGAGGAGCCCGCTGGAGATGACCCCCCACGAGGACGCGACGCTGACCGGCGAGGACATCGACCTGCTGCGCAAGCAGTTCACCGCCGACCCGGCGTACCGCAGGATGCAGAACGCCGTGACGCAGACAACGATCGACGACATCGCCCTGGATCGACAGATCGTCACCACCACCGATCACGCGACGTCGCATCTCCTCGACGACTGGAAGGTCACAAACCAGAAGAACAGCGGCCGCTGCTGGATGTTCGCCGGGCTGAACCTCTTACGGGTGGGGGCGGCGCAGAAGCTCAATCTCAAGGACTTCGAGTTCTCGCAGAACCACGTGATGTTCTGGGACAAGCTGGAGCGGGCCAACTACTTCCTCGAGGCGATCATCGAGACGTCCGACCGCGAAGCCGACGACCGTACAGTCTCGTGCCTGCTCGACACGGTCGTCGACGACGGCGGGCAGTGGAACATGTTCGCGGCGATCGTGGACAAGCACGGACTCGTGCCCAAGTCAGTGATGCCCGAGACCGAGAGCTCGTCGAACACCGCGCGCCTGAACACGGCGCTTCGGTCCGTACTCCGCGAGGGCGCCAAGACGCTGCGCCCGATCGATGACGAGGAGCAGGCCCGGGAGCGCAAGCGCGACATTCTGGCCGTGGCGCACCGGATCCTCTCGATCCACCTCGGCACCCCGCCGGACCGGTTCTTCTGGCAGTGGACCGACAAGGACCGCGAGTTCCACCGCGACGGCGAGCTGACGCCGGTCGAGTTCGCCGAGAAGTACGTGACGATCCCGTTCGGCGACTACGTCTGCCTGGTCGACGACCCCCGGCCGTCCAGCCCTCGCGGCGCCACGCTGACCGTCGACTACCTGGGCAACGTCGTCGAGGCGCCGCTGGTGACCTACCTCAACGTCGACGTCGGCACCATGAAGGAGCTGGCCGCGAAGGCGATCGTCGGCGGCGAGCCGGTGTGGTTCGGCTGCGACGTCGGTCCGATGATGCGCCGCGACCTCGGCATCTGGGACGCCAAGCTCTACGACCTCGAGGGCGTCTACGACACTCCGTTCGCGCTCGACAAGGCCGACCGGCTGGTCTACCGCGAGTCGATGATGACCCACGCCATGCTGTTCACCGGTGTCGACCTGGTCGACGACGTGCCGCGGCGTTGGCGGGTCGAGAACAGCTGGGGCGACGAGAATGGCACCGACGGCTTCTTCACGATGAACGACAACTGGTTCGACGAGTACGTGTTCGAGGTCGCCGTCCGGCGTGACCAACTGTCGCCGGAGCTGCAGGCCGCTCTCGACCAGCCGCCGATCGTGCTCCCGGCCTGGGACCCGATGGGAGCCCTCGCCCGGTAGCGCCCTACTCCGTCGCCACCGGCTGCTCGAGCCGGTGCAGTTGCGCTCGGATCTGGGCAGCGGCCGACGGGTCGAGCTCGTCGATGATCCGGCGAGCCTCGTCGCCGGCCGCCGCCGAGGCGTCCGGGTCACCGGCCCGTCGGTAAAGGTCGGCGAGCCGGGCCTGCGTGCTCGCCACGCCGAAGCGGTCGCCGATCCGGCCGAACAGCTCCTCCGCTCGGAGGCTGTCCGCGATCGCCTGGTCGAGCTCGCCGAGCTGCTCGTGACTCTCGGCCATGCAGGACAGGGCATGCCCCTGGTACGCGTGGTTGCCGAGCTCCTCGTGGAGGGTCAGCGCCTGGCCGAGCAGGTCGAGCGCCTGGCGGTGGTGGCCGAGCCGGCCGTGGCCCCAGCCCACGTCGGTGAGCGCGGCCGCCTCACCGACCTGGTTGCCGGTCTCCTGGAAGAGGTCGAGCGCCTGCTCGGCGGCCGCGAGTGCCTCGGCATCGCGCCCCTCGGCGGTGTAGGCCAGGTTGCGCTCGTAGTAGATCTGCGCCAGTCCGAGGGTGTCGCCGGCGGTCGCCGCCAGGTCGAGCGCCTGACCGAAGTGGTCCTGGGCATCGTCGAAGCGAGCGAGATCGGCGTAGACGGTGGCCAGGTTGCGATGGGCTCGGGCCTCCTCGGCGCGGTCACCGAGTCGATGCGCGGCCGCGAGCGCCGCCGAGTGCACGGTTGCCCGGTCCTCCCAGTGCCCCCGCCGGTGGAAGAAGACCGACGTGGCGCGGGCCAGATGGCACACGTGCCGGTCGTATCCGTCGCGGCCCGCCTGGTCGACCACTCCGAGGAGCACCCGATGCTCGGCGGTGAACCAGGCCATCGCCTGGTCGCCGTCGCGAAGGTCCTCGACCGCGACTCCGGACTCCGACGTGGCGGTCCCGGCAGACTCGCCGTGCGGATAGAGCAGCCGGTCGGCCTGGTGAGCGGTGCGCAGGTAGTGGTCGAGCATTCGGCGGGTCGCCGCGTCTCGTACTTCCGGCTGGTCGACCGTGGCCGTCAGCTCGGCGGCGTACGCCCGGAGCAGATCGTGGAAGGAGTAGCGACCGGGGACATACTCGCTGACCAGATGCGCATCGGCCAGGCCGGCCAGCAGCGGCCGTACCTCGGCCACCGGCTGTCCCGCGAGGCTGGCCGCGGCTCCCACGGTGACGTCCGGGCCGGGATGGAGTCCGAGCAGCCGGAACAGCCGCGCTGCCGGCTCGGTCAGGTTGCGATAGGACCAGGAGAACACGGCGCGTACGTCGGTCGCGGTGTCGCCGCCGTCGAACTCCTCCAGGTCATGTCGCGCATCGCGCAACTGCTCCGCGAGTGTGGCGAGCGGAAAGTCGGGCCGGACCGCCGCGCGGGCACCGACTACCGCCAGCGCGAGCGGTAGGCCGGCGCAGCTCGCGACGAGTTGCTCGGCCGCTTCGGGCTCGGCCGCCACCTGGTCGTCGCCGAGCCGCCGAGCGAGCAGCCTCGCGGCCTCGGCCCGGTCCAGTACGTCGAGCGCCACCGCATGGGCTCCGCCGGCCAGCAGTCCGGTCAGCCGGGACCGGCTGGTCACGATCGCGAGGCAGCCGGCCGTGCCCGGAAGCAGCGGCGTGACCTGGTCGGCGTCCGCGGCGTTGTCGAGGACGACCAGGATCCGCTGGCCGGCCAGCAGGCTCCGATAGAGCCCGGCCTGCGCGTCTGTCCCGGAGGGGATCTGTTGCGGCGGCACCCGCAACGCGTCCAGGATTCCGCGCACCGCCTCGGCCGGTGGGACCGGCGGCCGCGACGGATCGAAGCCGCGCAGGTTGACGTAGAGCTGACCGTCGGGGAACCGGTCCGCGATCCGGTGCGCCCAGTGGATCGCGAGCGTGGTCTTGCCGACACCGGCCGTCCCCGTGATGGCGGCGATCCCTGACGCATGCGACTCGGCGCCGTCGCCGAGCATCCGGTCCAGCGCCGCGAGCTCGCGGTCCCGCCCGCTGAACGCGCCGGTATCGGCCGGGAGCTGACGAGGCACCACGCGAGTCATGGGCGGCGGAGCGGCCGCCGGCGGCTGCGGTTGGCGGCCGGCCAGCAGATCGGCGTGTACGCGCTGCAGGTCCGGCCCCGGATCGGTCCCCAGCTCGTCGGCAAGACCGAGCCGCATCGTCTCGTAGCGCTCGAGTGCCTCTGCCGAGCGACCGGCCCGCTGCAACACGAGGAGCAGCCGGAGCCATAGCGACTCCCGCAGCGGATGCCCTCGGGTCTGGTCGTCGAGCATCGCCGCGAGGTCGGCGACGTCGGTCCGGGACTCGTCGGCCAGGTCGAGGTCGGCCCGCCGCTCGATCGCGGCCAGGTAGCGCTCCTGCAGCCGGGCCGCCGGCGCCTGCTGGAGCCAGTCCGAGGCGATGCCCTCGAACGGAGCACCCCGCCACAGTCGCAGCGCGTCGTCCAGCAGCTCGCGCTGGCTCTCGGGCCGGTCGGCAGCTGCCACGGCGTCCAGGAGGCGCTCGAATCGCAGCGCGTCGACTCGCTCGGGATCGACGGCCAAGGCGTACCCATGACCGCGGGTCGCGATCCGCTCGGCGCCGATCAGGCGTCGGAGCCGCTTTACGTTGGTCTGCACGTTGGCCCGCGCATCGACCGCCAGTTCCTCGCCCCAGACCGCGGTCGCCAGCCGCTCGGCGGAGACGGTCTGGCCGGCCGACATCGCCAGCACGGCCAGCAGCGCCGGCAGCCGGCCGGTCGGCAATGGGACCGGCTGGCCATCCGACGACAGCTCGAGGGGTCCGAGGAGCCGGATGTCCAGGGCGGCCGTCGGCTCCGCCGCGTGAGTCGTCATCGCTTCCGTCCGGCATGAAGGTGCAGGTCGCCGCCATCGTAGAGGGGTTTCAGCGGGGTTTCAGCGCCGTGCCGCCGCCGGGCAGTTCGCTTGGGGTCATGACATCCACCCAGGAGGAGATCCCGATGAACGACACCACCGTCGCCCGCCCGGCCCGCCTCGGACGAGCCCGCAACCTCGGCCTGTGGACCCTGCAGGCCGGCCTGGCCTTCCTGCTGGTCAACGCCGGCCTGCTCAAGCTGACCGCCGATCCCGCCATGGTCGACCTGTTCGCCGACATCGGTGCCGGCCAGTGGCTGCGGGTCGTGGTCGGCGCCCTCGAGGTGGCCGGCGCGGTCGGACTGCTCGTCCCCGCCCTGAGCGGACTGGCCGCGCTCGGCGTGACCGCCCTGATGACCGGCGCCGCTGTCACCAACGTGTTCGTGATCCACGAGAGCCCGTGGCTGCCGATCGCCCTGCTGGCAGTGGCCGGCCTGATCGGGTACGCCCGGCGGGCCCGGACCGTGGCCGTCGTCGAGACGCTCCGGCGTACGATGCCGACCCGCCAGCCGGTCGGGAGGACCGCATGACCTACGTGACGTCGAAGGACGGCACCCGGATCTCGTACGAGGAGGTCGGCGACGGAGCCGCCGTCCTCCTCGTCGGGGGCGGGCTCGACGACGGCTCCGAGAACGCTCCGCTGGCACCCGCGCTGGCCACGCAGTTCACCGTGTACAACTACGCACGGCGCGGCCGAGCCGGCAGCGGCGACACCCAGCCGTACGCCTTGGACCGCGAGATCGAGGACATCGCGAGTCTGCTCGAGGTCGCCGGTGGATCGGCCCACGCCTTCGGGGCATCGTCCGGCGGCGCGCTGGTGCTGGAGGCCGTCGCGGCCGGGCTGCCGATCGACACCGCGGCCGTTTACGAGGTGCCGTACTGCGTGGCCGGCGACATGGCAGACCGGGCCCGCGCGTACGTCGCGCAGCTCGGGCCGTTGCTCGCCGAGGGACGGCGTGGTGACGCGCTGGAGCTGTTCATGCGGTTCGCCGGCTCCTCCACCGCCGACATCGCGCGGGCGAGGGAGTCGGAGTGGTGGCCGGGCCTGGAGGCGATCGCGCACACACTCGCCTACGACGCCGCCTGCATGGGCGACTTCCGGCCGCCGACCGAGCGGCTGGCCCGGATCGAGCAGCCGGTCCTGGTGCTCACCGGCGGCTGCTCGCCGAACTCCCAGGGCGGCATGGGCGGACTGCCGCCGGACTTCTTCGACCAGGCCGCCGACGCGATCGCCGCCACCCTCCCGCGATCGGAGCGCCTGACCCTCGAAGGCGCCGGACACATGGTCGACGCCAAGGCGCTGGCCCCGGTGCTCGGCCGGTTCTTCGGCCGGTCGACCATCTAGAGGTCGCCGCCCTCCTCGAGCAGCCGGGCGATCTCCCGCTGGATCAGCGCCAGCCGGGCCTCTTTGACCAGCGGGAACAGCCGACGCCTGCGGCGTACCTCGTCGAAGTCGACCTCGACCGTGACCAGGTCGGGCTCGTCCTCGACCGCCTGGCCGATCACCTTGCCCCACGGGTCGACGACGTGCGAGCCGCCCCAAAAGTGCAGGTCGCCCTCGGCGCCGACGCGGTTCACGAACACGACGTACAGCTGGTACATCCGGCCGTAGAACGTCGTGATGCCCTGCCAGTACTCGCGGGCGTCGTACGCGTCCGGGAACCGGCTCTGGGCACTGACGGCGGGGACGATCAGCGCCCGTGCGCCGTCCTGGGTCGCGATGAACGCCAGCTGCGGCTGCCAGGCGTCGCCACAGATCAGCGTCGACATCGTGACGTCGTCACCGACGGGGTACGACCGCAGCGACGGGCCGGGCGTGAAGTGCTTGCGCTCCTCGAAGATCGAGTACGTCGGCAGGTACAGCTTGCGATGGACGTGGACCAGCCGCTCGCCCTCGTAGTACGCCGCGCTGTTGTAGGTGTGCGGACTGCGCGTCGCGGACTCGGCGAATCCGATGTGGATGCCGGCCGGCGCCGCCTGCCGCGCGAGCTCGACCAGCCTCGGGTCGTCGACCCGGATCGCGACGTCGGCGTCGACCGTGCCGACCGAGTAACCGGACAGATAGAGCTCCGGGAACACGATCAGGTCGGAGCGGTCGTCCTTCGCCCTCGCAATGACCTTTGCGGCCTGTGCGAGGTTCGCGTCGACGTCCCCGGGTGTCGAGTCCGTCTGGGCGAGCGTGATCCGCACGCGGTGATGCTAGGGCATCCGGCGCCGCCGATCAGCCGCAGCTGTTTCGACAGATGTTCGGCGGAGGCACCACTGACTCCTACACGTGTCCAGTGACGACGCGACCGGCTTTCCATAATCTGCGATCGGACGCTGGCCGCACGGGTCGGTGTGGTCGGCGTCGGTGCGTGGCAGATCGGGGCCCATCCGCGCTCGGCGCCGCCGTGCCCGAGAGGAGTCCCGGATGAAGCAGCGCGCGCACAGAACCTGGTCGATACGACGGAGAGCCAGGCTTCTCCTCGCCCTGATCGCCGGTCTCACGCTCGCCGTCGTGGCCGGAGCCCCGACCGCCGTCGGAAGCCCGGCCGCCCGCTCGGCCGGCAGCTCGGCCGACCCGAGCGCCGAAGCCCGAGCCGTCCAGCAGGCCCGGACGTCGAAGGCCTTGTGGGATCGCATCGCGAAGACGCCGCGAGCGGTGACGTCGGGCAAGCGGGCCGAGGTCCGGCCCACGGACTTCGAGGCCTACCACCTGGACCGGGCGGGAATGCGGTCGGCGCTCGACCAGGCACCCCCCGAAGACACCCGGGCGGCGGCGTCGGAGCTGACCATCTCGCTGCCGGCGCCGGACGGCGGCTTCCAGCGGTTCCTGCTGGAGGAGTCGCCGGTCATGGCGCCCAAGCTCGCCCGCGCCCACCCCGGCATCACCACCTACCAGGGAGTCGGCGTGACCGACCCCGCCGCGACCATCCGAGCGGACCTGACCCCGCTGGGTTTCCACGCCTCGGTGCGCGGCCAGGATGGCCTCTGGTACGTCGAGCCGTACTACCACCTCGATCAGAGCGTGTACGTCAGCTACTTCACCAGCGACGCTGAGAACCCGCACCAGGAGGAGTGGGTCGAAAGCGTGCTCGGTTCCGCGCCGACGACCTCGGCCCTCGCCGCCGCCACCGGGGGACCGACTGTCGGGACCGACCTGAGAACGTACCGGCTGGCACTGCTGTCCAACCCCGGGTACGCGACCTACCACGGCGGACCGCAGAACGTCACTGC
>Ga0081455_10001355_pt1 | contig 30285 bp, 26 predicted proteins | sample TabmetS3T2R1_FD_70207 | JGI IMG/M metagenome (GOLD analysis project Ga0081455, IMG submission 70207) | Tabebuia heterophylla rhizosphere microbial communities from the University of Puerto Rico - S3T2R1 | ecosystem: Host-associated > Plants > Roots > Rhizosphere ... | reverse complement strand
GCGATGTCTTCGCGACGATCGAGGCGATGAAGATGGAGGCGTCGATCACGGCACCGCACGCCGGGACCGTCGAGCGGCTGGTCGTCGACCAGAGCCGCCAGTGCGAGGGCGGCGACCTCGTACTGGTGCTGTCGTCGGCACCGGCGGCCTGATGCTTTACCGCGTTCTCGTGGTACCTGCTCACTCTGCACGGCGTCGACCCCATGCAGAGCGCCTCAGTGCCGTGCAGAGTGGGCGGACCGGCCGCCGCTCAGACCCGACGCCGCCCGACGACCGCTCCGTTGGCATCAGATAGTTAGTCAATGTAAACTAATTGAGTGACGTCTTCTCCGAGGCACTCGAAGCCGGCCTCATGACCGCCGGACCGCTCACCACCTCGCGCTTCGACCAGGATCACCCCCACTACCGGTGGATCGCCCTCTCCAACACGACGCTCGGCGTCCTGCTGATCACGATCAACTCGTCGATCGTGATCATCTCGCTGCCGGCGATCTTCCGCGGCATCCATCTCGATCCGTTGCAGCCGCAGAACATCGGCTACCTGCTCTGGATGATCATGGGCTTCCTGGTCGTGTCGGCCGTCCTGGTGGTGAGCCTCGGGCGGCTCGGGGACATGTACGGCCGGGTCAAGATCTACAACGCCGGGTTCACCGTCTTCGCAGCGGCGTCGGTCATGCTGGCCATTGATCCGTTCACCGGTGGCTCCGGCGCCATGTGGCTGATCGTCTGGCGCGTCGTCCAAGGCATCGGCGGCTCGATGCTGTTCGCCAACTCGGCAGCGATCCTCACCGACGCCTTTCCCTCGTCCCAGCGCGGCATGGCGCTCGGAATCAACCAGGTCTCGGCCATCGCCGGCTCGTTCCTCGGCCTGATCATCGGCGGGCTGCTGGCCGAGTGGCACTGGCGCGCCGTGTTCTGGGTCAGTGTGCCGATCGGCATCATCGGCACCTGGTGGTCGTTCCACTCGCTACGCGAGCTCGGCACTCGGCGCCGGGGACGGTTGGACATCCCGGGCAACATCACGTTCGCCGTCGGCCTGACGGCGATTCTGGTCGCGATCACCTACGGCATCCAGCCGTACGGCGGACATGCGATGGGATGGACCAACCCGTGGGTGGTCGGCGGACTCGTCGGCGGCGCGCTGCTGCTGGTCGCATTCTGCGTGATCGAGAACCGGGTCAGCGACCCGATGTTCGCGATGGATCTGTTCAAGATCCGGGCGTTCAGCGCCGGCAGCCTGGCCGGACTGCTCGCCGCGATCAGCCGGGGCGGCCTCCAGTTCATGCTGATCATCTGGCTGCAAGGGATCTGGCTCCCGCTGCACGGCTACAGCTTCGAGTCGACGCCGTTGTGGGCCGGCATCTACATGCTGCCGTTGACGATCGGATTCCTCGCGGCCGGTCCGGTCTCGGGCTACCTCTCCGACCGGTTCGGCGCCCGGGCCTTCTCCACCTGCGGTCCGCTATTGATGGCAGCGACGTTCATCGGACTGCTGCTGATCCCGGTCAACTTCTCGTACCCGCTGTTCGCCGTGCTCATCGCGCTGAACGGCATCGGCAACGGGTTGTTCTCGGCGCCGAACACGACCGCGATCATGAACAGCGTGCCGCCCCACAAGCGCGGATCGGCGTCCGGGATGATCGGCACCTTCATGAACACCGGCATGGCCCTCTCGATCGGCGTCTTCTTCTCGCTGATGATCGCCGGCCTGGCCGCTTCGCTGCCGACGACGCTCACCAACGGGCTCGCCGAACGCGGCGTGCCGCACGACGTGGCGCAGACCGTCGGAGAGTCGCCGCCGGTCGGCTCGCTGTTCGCCGCGTTCCTCGGCAAGAACCCGATCGCAACCCTGCTCGAGCCGTTCCACGCGCTGGACTCGCTCCCCCGGGCCGATGTCGATATCCTGACCGGCAACCGGTTCTTCCCCGAACTGATCTCCGAACCCTTCCACCATGGTCTCGTGATCGTCTTCCTGGCCGCAGCAGCGATGAGCGCCGTCGCCAGCGCGGCATCGTCCATGCGCGGCTCCCGGTATGTCCACGACGAGCTCGCCGACAGCACCCGGCCCGAGCCGGTCAAGGCAGAGGCGGCACGGCGATGACCGCGACCCGATCGGTAGACCGCCCGGCGACCGCAACGCCCGTCGTCGGCGAAGACGCGCGCCTCTACCTCGCACTGGGGCGGATCTACCGAGCGCTTCGGCGCGACGCCGCAGGTGCGCCGGTCGGACCGAGCGCGCTCAGCGCCTTGGCGTCGATCGTCGCCCAGGGCCCGATCCGGCTCGGCGAGCTGGCGCAGATCGAGGGGGTCGCGAAGCCGTCGATGACCCGGATCGTCGCGGCGCTCGAGGAGACCGACGCGGTCGTTCGTACCCCCGATCCGTCGGATCGCAGAGCAGCCCTGGTCGAGGCGACCCGAGCCGGCCGCCGGATGATCGAGGCCGGCCGGGCCGCTCGCATGGTGGCGTTGCGGCGCCGGATGGATCGGCTCAACGAGGCGGATCGAGCCGCCATCGTCGCGGCGATCCCCGCCCTCGAGGCGCTCACCGCCGACGACGCCTGACCACCTTCTGGAGTCGCTCAGCGGTAGCGCCGGGCGACGTTCTCCTTCTCCGACGGGCCGGTCTGCCAGGACGCGATCCAGGGGCCGGTGCCCTCGGACGGGTCGACGACACCCGCCTCGAGCCAGGTGTACGCGTCGTCCAGCGTCTGCTTGGCGATCCGCCGGTCGACGTCGTCGGTGTTGCTCCACAGGCGCCCGAACAGCTCGTCGACCCGCAGCCGCGCCTGGCGGCAGAAGGCGTCGGCCAGCTCATACGCCGCGTCGCCCTGCGCCCGCTCCGAGTCGGACTGCGCATCGGCCCGTAGCATCTCCGCTCGTGAGCAGGCCGCGGCGATCGCGAACAGCTCGGCTCCGATGTCGACGATCCGGCCCAGGAAGACCTGCCGGTACTCGAGCTTGGCCTGCCAACGACTCATGCCGTAGAACGTTTGCCGGGCCAGCTTCCGCGACGAGCGCTCGACGAAGCGCAGATGCTTGGCGAGCGGGCCGAACTCGGCGTACGCATTGGGCATGCTGCCCTTGCCGGTGACCAGCTTCGGTAGCCAGGCGGCGTAGAAGCCGCTGGCCTTGGCGGCGGCCTTCGCCTTGCGGGACAGGTCGGCGTCCGGGTCGGCCAGATCGCCCGCCGCCTTGAGATGCGCGTCGACCGCCTCGCGGGCGATCAGCAGGTGCATGATCTCGGTCGAGCCCTCGAAGATCCGGTTGATCCGCAGGTCGCGCAGCACCTGCTCGGCCGGCACCGCCCGCTCGCCCCGCGCCGCCAGCGAGTCGGCCGTCTCGTAGCCCCGGCCGCCGCGGATCTGGACCAGCTCGTCGGCGATCTTCCAGGCCATCTCACTCGCCCACAGCTTCGCCAGTGCAGCCTCGATCCGGATGTCCTTGCTGCCGGCGTCGGCCAACTGGGCGGACAGGTCGAGCACGGACTCGAGACCGTACGTCGTTGCCGCGATGAACGAGATCTTCTCGGCGACGGCCGCATGCTGACCGACCGGGCGACCCCACTGCACCCGGGCTGCGGACCACTCACGGGCGATCTTGAGGCACCACTTGCCGGCCGCCGTACACATCGCCGGGATGGACAAGCGACCCGTGTTGAGCGTGGTTAGGGCGATCTTGAGTCCCTCGCCCTCGCGGCCGAGCCGGTTCTCGACCGGCACCCGCACCTGGTGGAACCGCGTGACGCCGTTCTCGAGACCTTTCAGGCCCAGGAAGGCGTTGCGGTTCTCGACCGTGATGCCCTCGGAGTCGGTCTCGACGACGAACGCGGTGATGCCGCCGCGGCCGCTGTCATGCTTCGGCACCTTGGCCATGACGACCACGAGCTCGGCGATGACACCATTGGTCGTCCAGAGCTTCACTCCGTCGAGGAGGTACGCCGTGCCGTCCTCCGTCAGCGTGGCGCTGCACGCCATCCGGGCCGGGTCGGAGCCGACGTCGGGCTCGGTCAGCAGGAAGGCGGTGACGGCGCCCTCCGCGCAGCGAGGCAGGAAGCGCCGCTTCTGCTCCTCCGTGCCAAACGTCTTGACCGGCTCCGGGACGCCGATCGACTGATGAGCCGACAGCAGCGCCCCGATCGTGGGGTGCACTGAGCCGGCCAGCATCAGCGCCTTGCCGTAGTAGGACATCGGCAGACCGAGCCCGCCGTACTCCTCCGGGATCTTGAGGCCGAAGCAGCCGAGGTCGGCGAAGCCCTGGACGTACTCGTCGGGCACTCGGTCCTCGCGTTCGATCCGGCCGCCGTCGAGCGAATCGCAGTAGGCCCGGAGCTTGGCCAGGAACGCCTCGCCGCGGGCGGTGTCCTCCGGCGTCGGGCGGGGATGCGGATGGATCAGGTCGAGATCGAATCGGCCGAGATAGAGCTCCTTGGCGAAGCTCGGGCGACGCCATTCGGTCTCGCGGGCAGCCTCGGCGATCTCCCGGGCCTGCCGCTCGGTGACATCGGTGGTCATGTCGAACCTCCAGCAGGGGCTACTCCCCAGTGTTACTCGCAAGTAGCCATTGCGTGAAGGGGTTGACCGGGCCTCGTCACCACTCCGCGCGGCGTACGGTCTCGCGGAGGGCGTCGACGTTGGGCTCGGCCCGTCGCGGATCGTCCGGCCACTGCTCGATCTGCTCGGCCGCCCAGTCCGCCCACTCGGCGACCATGCGATAGAAGTCGGTGAGGAACCGGCCGGCGATCATGTTGGTGGCCAGCCGGTCCTGGAAGGAGCCCTCACCATCGAGGTAGGCCCGCGCGACGTCGCGGTTGTCGGCGTTGCGCTCCTCGGCCCAGGACCGGGCAGCTCCGACCGTCGCCAATGCGTCGGCTCGGGTCCCCTGGTCGGCGAAGAAGACCTTGAGCAGCTGTTGCGACTCGAGTTCGGGCCCCGAGCCCGGCTCGGCCAACCACTCCGCCAGAGCCCGCCGTCCGGCCGACGTGATCGCGTAGACGGTGCGCGGCCGCCTGCCGACCCGCTCCTGCCGCGAGCTGGCGAGGCCGTGCGCGACCAGCTTCTTCGGCTCCTCGTAGAGCTTGCTGGCCGCACGTGGCCAGATCCGGCCCAGGCTGCGATCCATCTGGCGGGTCAGCTCGTACGTGCTCCACGGCTGGATCGCCAGGAGTCCGAGGACCGCGTACGAGGTGGTGGTGAGTCGGCCGGCGCTTGACATTTTCCTCCCTGAGGGAGTATCCATGAATAGTCCCATAGGGAGTATAGGAGCAAATATGACGGGGATCGAGACGCGACACGTGGACCCCTCCAACGCCGAACAGGCCAGGGCGTGGGATGGCGACGAGGGTGCGTATTGGGCTCGCCACGCCGATCTGTTCGAGCAGTCCACGGGCGGCTACGACGGTCGCATGCTGGAGGCGGCTGGGCTGACCGAGACGTCTCGGATCATCGACGTCGGCTGCGGCAGCGGCGACACCGCCCGCGCAGCCGCCACGGCGGCGCCGGAGGGATCCGTGCTCGGCATCGACCTCTCCCAGGACCTGGTCGAGGTAGCCCGCCAGCGAGCCGAGCGGGCTGGCCTGGCCAACCTGCGATTCGCCTTGGGTGACGCGCAGATCTACCCGTTCGAGCCGGGCTCGGCCGACTGTGTCATCAGCAAGACCGGTGCGATCTTCTTCGGCGACCCGGTCGCAGCCTTCGGCAACCTGGCGCGGGCACTTCGACCCGGTGGCCGGATGTCGCTCCTCGTCTGGCAGCCCGCCGACGACAACGAGTGGTTCCTCGACATCGCGACCGCGCTCAGCGGCGGCCGGCAGTTGCCGGCACCGCCGCCCGACGCGCCCGGACCGTTCTCACTGGGCGATCCGGATCGGGCCCGGGCGCGGATCGAGGCCGGTGGCTTCGAGGACATCGCGTTCGAGGACGCGCGAGAGCCGATGGACTTCGGCCCGGACGCAGACACGGCGTACGACTTCATCGCCGGGCTGCTCAGCTGGATGCTCGACGGGCTTGACGACGCGGGACGCGTTCGTGCCCTCGGCGATCTGCGGTCGACCGTCGCGGCGCACGAGCGCGAGGACGGAGTGCAGTTCGGCTCCGCGATGTGGCTCATCACAGCGGTACGCCCATAAGTCGCGCTCGGTCTGGGCGCACACGAGTCGCGCTCGGATGACAAACTGAGGGCATGAGCGCCAGGAGCCTGGACAACATCGGCCGCGAGCAACTCGAGGAGGCTCGGCGGTCAAGCAACGGCCGCTCCTCGAAGACCCTGCATCACGGGCATCGACTGCACCAGACACTGCTGGCGCTGACCGCCGGCACCCGCCTCGCCGAGCATGTGAGTCCCGGCGACGCGACCGTGCAGGTCCTGCAGGGCGAGATCGTGCTCAATGCGGGAGTCGAGAGCATCACGGTGCCGTCCGGCACGATGGTCAACGTGCCGTCCCGGCGACACGATCTGGTCGCTCAGAAGGACTCGCTCGTCGTCCTGACCGTCGCCCGCTAGGCGCGGCGGTGCACCACGAGTGGCTGATCAGCGGGCCACGAGTGACTGATCATCGAGCGGGAAGGGGCCGGTGCCGACGCTGATCAGGCGCTGGGTGGCACGGGAGAGCACGACGTAGAGGGTGCGCCAGCCCGCGTCGGACTCGGTCACGATCTCGGTCGGCTCGACCACGATGACGCCATCGAACTCCAGGCCCTTGCTGGCCAGGCCGTCGAGCACGCTGAGCCGATCGGAGTACGGCTCGGCCGCGAGCCAGTCGGCGACCTCCGTACGCCGCTCAGCCGGTGTCACGACGGCGATCGTGCCCTCGACCGCGGCGGCCAGGTCGCGGGCGGCCATCGCCACCGACTCCCGGAGCGAATCCGCATCGACCTCGCGATGCTCAGGCTCGACTCCGGTCCGGCGTACCGCCTGCGGCAGGTCCGGCGACGCCACCGCGAATCGCGCCACTCTAGCGGCCAGCTCGAACACCTCGGCGGAGTTGCGGTAGTTCGTCGACAGCCGGAAGGCGTGCTCGGGCTTGTCACGCAGCGCCTCGGCCCTGGCTCGCTCGGCCTCGGCGGGACGCGGCCAGGCCGACTGCGCCGGGTCACCGACCACGGTCCAACTGGCATAGCGACCGCGCCGGCCCAGCATCCGCCACTGCATCGGCGACAGATCCTGGGCCTCGTCGACGAGCAGATGCGCGTACGCGTCGTCCTCGGTGCGCCGGGTCGTACGGAGTGAGGCGTCGTCGCGTTCGAAGCTCATCAGCTGGCGCGGTTGATCGCCGTCCTCGCTCGACATCGCCTCCTCGGGCACATCGCCGAGCAGGTAGCGCAGCTCGTCGATCAGCGGCACATCCTCGATCGACGGGTCGTCGGACGACGGCCACGACCCGGCGAGCATCGCGATCTCGGCCGGCTCGAGCAACCCCTCCGCGAAGCGCCGCAGCCGCTGCTCGTCATGCAACCAGGACCACACCTCGACGGCATCGAGCGTCGGCCACCAGGCGGCGACGAAGTCCTCGTACTCGCGAGAGCCGGTCAACCGGCGTACGAAATCGTCGCGACCGTCCTCGAGCCCGCGACCGCCGGTCACCTGGGGCCACAAGGCGTCGGTCAACGCGTGCTCCGCCTTGGTGCGGCTGCGATTGAGCTTGTTGCCGCTGAGCACCTGCCGCCGGATGCCACGCAAGGCTCGCCCGTCCAGCCGGAGCACGTTGTCGCGATAGAACCAGCGGAACTGCGACGGCGCGTCCGGCGGCGCGGACCGCGCGACCCGACTCAACACGCGGCGCATCCGGTCCGATCCCTTGATCGCGGCCACCGCGGGCGGATCGTGACGAGTCGCCGTCACACCGTCCACGACCTCACCGAGCGACCGCAACGTCACGCTGGTCTCGCCGAGGCTCGGCAGCACTCGCTCGATGTAGCGCATGAAGACACCCGACGGCCCGACCACGAGGACCCCACCGGACTCGAAGCGGCGTCGGTCGACGTAGAGCAGGTACGCCGCCCGATGCAGCGCGACGACGGTCTTGCCGGTGCCCGGGCCGCCGCCGATCGAGGTGACGCCGCGACTCGGCGCCCGGATCGCCTCGTCCTGCTCCTTCTGGATGGTCGCGACCACCGAGTGCATGTGGGCGTCGCGAGCCCGGCTGATCTGGGCCAGCAGCGCTCCCTCGCCGACGACGACCAGGTCGTCCGGGGCTGCGGCGGCATCGAGCAACTCGTCCTCGATCGTCTCGACCGTCTGGCCCTTGCAGGTCAGCACACGCCGCCGTACGACGCCGTCCGGCTCTTGCGGAGTCGCCTGATAGAAGACACTCGCGGCCGGCGCCCGCCAGTCGATCAGCAGCACCTCGCGCTCGGCGTCGCGAAGCCCGATTCGGCCGATATAGCGGGCGTCGCCCTCGACGCGGTCGAGCCGCCCGAAGACGAGTCCCTCGTGCGCGGCGTCGAGCGTGGCGATCCGCCTGGCGGCTTGGTAGACCATGGCGTCGCGCTCGACGAGGCCGCCTTCGTGACCGAGTCGACCTCGCCCGTGGCCCTCGACGGCGAGCGCCTTGGCCTCCTCGGCGGACTCGTCGAGACGCCGATAGACGACGTCAACGAAGGCCTGTTCACCGGCGATCTCCGCTTCGACGACAGAGTCGGAGGGAGTCGGCCGGGCGTCGCTGTCAGACACCGTTCTCCTTCGGCCATGCTGCGGGCACGAAAGATCCAGTTTACCGAGGTGAGCGGGGTCGTGCGCCGAGCTCCCGTCCACCGACCGACCTGGTCAACTGGGCTTGCGTTTCTCCAGGAAGGCACTCATCGCCTCGATTGCCTCCTCGGACCCGAACAGCCGGGCCGACTGCCGCACGACGTGCTCGCCGTACTCGTCGATGTTGCGGACCAGCGGCTGGTTCAACAGCGCCTTGGTCTCCCGCAGCCCCTGCGAGCTGGCCATCCGCCAGGATCCGATGACCGCGTCGACGGCCGGGTCGAGCTCGTCGGTCGGAACCGCCTTGGTGATCAGCCCGATCCGCTCGGCCTCGTGGGCATCGAACGTGTCGCCGGTCAGGAAGTAGCGCGCTGCAGCTCGCTCGGTGAGCCGCGGCAGTACGGTCAGCGAGATCACCGCCGGCGCCAGGCCGAGCCGCACCTCGGTGAACGCATAGTTGACCGTGTCGGCGCTGATCGCGACGTCACAGGCGGTGACGATGCCGAGCCCCCCGGCCCGCACCGGTCCGTGGATCCGAGCCACGACCGGCTTGTCGAGAGCCGCGATCTTGCGCTGCAGCGCGACCAGCCGGCGGGCGCCCTTCTCCATGTTGCCGCTGGCGGCCTCGACCATGTCGGCGCCAGAGCAGAACGCCGGTCCATCCGCGCGGAGGACGATTGCGCGAACCGTGTCGTCCAGATTCGCCGTGTCGAGGTGCACCATCAGCTGACGCTGCAAGGCTCGGCTGATCGCGTTGCGATTGTGCTGGCTGTCCAGGGTGATGGTGGCGATCGCAACGCCATCGGCATCTGACGCGATGTCCAGATGCACGACCTCGGGCGGCTGATCGTTCATAGGCGCATTCTTCTCGCAGTCGGGGTCTTGGGCTGCAGGGACAGCTTGGCACGGCTCAATACGACCTGGGCAGGCGGAGGGTATGTTGCGCGACAAAGTTGAGAATCATCTCTCGACTCACCGGGGCGATCCGGGTGGTCCGGGCGACTGCCAGCAAGCCACCCAAACCGTACTCGCTGGCCAGACCGTTGCCGCCATGCGTTTGAACGGCGGCGTCGACGGCGTGACAGCAGGCCTCACCGGCCGCGTACTTCGCCATGTTCGCGGCCTCACCGGCGGCCTCGTCGTCGCCGGAGTCGTAGATCGCCGCCGCCTTCTGCGTCATCAACCGGGCCAGCTCCAGCTCGATGTGGGCCACCGCGAGTGGGTGCGCGAGCGCCTGATGCGACCCGATCGGGGCGTCGAACACCTGCCGATCCCTCGCGTACGCGGTCGCCCGGGCGAGCGCGAACCGGCCGGTCCCGGTCGCGAACGCGGCCGCCATGATCCGCTCCGGGTTGAGTCCGGCGAACAGCTGCTGGAGCCCGGCGTCCTCGTCGCCGACCAGTGCCGCGGCCGGCAGCCGTACGTCGTCGAACCACAGCGTGAACTGCCGCTCGGGGGACACGATGTCCATCGGGATCGGCTGGCGGGTGAAGCCGTCGGCATCGGTCGGCACGATGAACAGGCAGGGCTTGAGCTTGCCGGTCCGGGCGTCGGTCGTACGCGCGACGACGAGCACCGCGTCGGCGTGGTCGACGCCGGAGATGAACGTCTTCTGGCCCTTGAGGATCCAGTCGTCGCCGTCCCTGCGGGCGGTCGTTGTGATCCGATGCGCGTTGGATCCGGCGTCTGGCTCGGTGATCGAGAACGCCATCGTGACGGTGCCTTCTGCGAAGCGTGGCAGCCAGTCCGACCGCTGCTCGGCAGTGCCGAACCGGCCGATCACCGTGGCGCAGATCGCCGGTGAAACGATCATCATGAGGAGAGGGCAGCCCGCGGTGGCGAGCTCCTCACCGACTGCGGTCAGGTCACCGATGCCACCGCCTCCGCCGCCGTACTCCTCCGGAACCGCGACCCCGAGGTAGCCGTGCTTGCCGGCCGCCAGCCACAGGTCGCGGGTCGACTCGCCGGCTCTGGCCCGGTCGAGGAACCAGTCGCGGCCGAAGTCGCCGGCGAGTGCCGCGACGGCTGCGCGGAGGTCGCGCCGCTCGTCGGATTCGGTGTACGGCGTGACTGCGGTCATGTGGGGTCCTCCTGTGCCACCGCCGAGTTGTCCGGATCGGGGTCGACGACGGCGAGGATCGTGCCTGAGTCGACCTGCGCGCCTTGGCGCGTGCTGATTTCGGCCAGGACGCCGTCGATTGGCGCCCGGATCTCGTGTTGCATCTTCATCGCCTCCAGCGTCATGACCGGCGCCCCGGCCGCCACCTGCTCGCCGGGCTCGACATGGATTCGCGCGACGACGCCGGGCATTGGGGCGAGCAGGGAGCCAGGCGTCGTGCCCTGGTCAGCCGGGTCGGCGAACCGAGGCCGCCGGGTCAGGGTCACCGAGCCATGGGGCCCGTCGACGTCCACGAGGCCGTCGGGGTAACTCGCGACGGAGTACGTCTCGCGCACACCCTCATGCGTCAGCGTCACGCGATCCGGACCCACGTCGTGGACGACGACGCCAGTCGGCTCGTGGACGACGAACCGATCGCGGTCGGTGGAGTACGCCACGGCGACGTCGGTGTCGCCGGCGCCGAAGCGCACCCGCCGTGGCTGCGAGGCGAGAGCGCGCCATCCCGAGGGAATCCGCGACTGTACTCGGGCTGCCGCTTGGGCCGCCGTCGCCTGGGCCAGCGCCGCCGCGACCGCGGCACGGGCACGTTGATCCTGGTCGAGCAGCGGCGGCGACCACTCGGCCAGGCGTTCGGCCAGCAGACCCGTGTGGACGCCTCCGGCGGCGAACTCCGAGTCGGTCAGGATCCGCACCAGCAGGTCTCGGTTCGTCGTGACCCCATGGATCCGGGCCCGCCGGAGCCCACTGGCCAAGCGCCGCGTCGCCTCCGCACGGGTGGGTGCCCAGGCGATCAGCTTGGCCAGCATCGGGTCGTAGTGGACGCCGATCGAGTCGCCCGCCTCGACGCCCAAGTCCAGCCGAAGGCCGTGGCCCGTACCGACCGGCACGCCGAACCGCACATCCACTCCTGGCACGTCGAGCGCCCGGATGACTCCGGTCTGCGGGCGCCAGTCGTCGGTCGGGTCCTCGGCGTACAACCGGACCTCGATCGCATGCCCCTGCGGCGTCGGTGGCTCCGGCGCGAGCCGCGCTCCCTCGGCGATCCGGAGCTGCCAGCCGACCAGGTCCAGACCCGTAACGCATTCGGTGACCGGGTGCTCGACCTGGAGTCGGGTATTCATCTCGAGGAAGTACAGCCGCCCGGACCGGTCCACGAGGAACTCGACCGTACCCGCGCCGACATAGCCGATCGCCTTGGCGGCATCACCGGCCGCGCTATGCAGGGCCGCCCGCAGCTCGTCGGTGATGCCGGGCGCCGGGGTTTCCTCGACGATCTTCTGGTGCCGCCGCTGGATCGAGCAGTCGCGCTCGCCGAGCACCCAGCAGGTGCCATGGCGGTCGGCGAGGACCTGGACCTCGACGTGCCGGGCCCGGTCGAGATACGGCTCGACGAACACGGTCGGATCGCCGAAGGCCGACTCCGCCTCGGCGCGGGCGGCGGCCAGGGCCGATTCGAGCTCGGCCGGCTCGCGGACGATCCGCATCCCCCGACCACCGCCGCCGGCCGACGCCTTGACCAGCACCGGATAGTCCGAGGCGTCGAGAACCGCATCTCCATCCCCGCCGAGCACCGGCACTCCGGCGGCCCGCATCAGCTCCTTCGCCCGGACCTTCGACCCCATCGCCGCGATCGAGTCCGGCTCCGGCCCGATCCAGGTCAGCCCGGCGTCCGTCACAGCGCGGGCGAAGTCGGCGTTCTCGCTCAGGAAGCCGTAGCCCGGATGCACCGCATCGGCGCTCGCCTGCCGCGCCGCCGCCACGATCAGATCCCTGCGCAGGTACGTGTCGGCCGCCGCGTCGCCGGGCAGCCCGACCGCGAGATCCGCCTCGCGTACGAACGGCGCCGAGGCGTCCGCGTCCGAGCACACCGCCACGGTCTCGATCCCGAGCCGGCGACAGGTCGCGATGACCCGGCGGGCGATCTCGCCCCGGTTCGCGATCAGCACGCGGCCTAAGTGACGGATGGTCGCTGTCCGAGTGACGGATGGTGGCTGTCCGAGTGGCGGATCGTGGGGCATGGCGATCACATCCGGAAGACGCCGAAGCCCTCGGCGCCGTGGACGGGGATGTTGTGAACGACCGACAGGCAGATGCCGAGCACGGTCCGGGTGTCGCGCGGGTCGATGACGCCGTCGTCGTAGCCCAGCCCGCTGAGGAAGTACGGCAGCGACTGCTCTTCGATCTGAGTCTCGACCGCGGTCCGCATCGCGGTGTCGGCCGCGTCGTCGTACTCCTCTCCCTTCGCCTCCGCCGCGGCCCGAGCGACGATCGACAAGACACCGGCGAGCTGCTGCGGGCCCATCACGGCCGACTTCGCCGTGGGCCAAGTGAACAGGAAGCGCGGGTCATACGCCCGGCCGCACATGCCGTAGTTGCCGGCGCCGTACGACGCGCCGATCAGGACCGACAGGTGCGGCACAGTCGAGTTCGACACCGCGTTGATCATCAGGGCGCCGTGCTTGATGATGCCGCGCTGCTCGTACTCGGCACCGACCATGTAGCCGGTCGTGTTGTGCAGGAAGAGCAGCGGCGTGTCGACCTGGTTCGCGAGCTGGATGAACTGCGCCGCCTTCTGCGACTCCTCGCTGAACAGCACGCCCTGGGCGTTGGCCAGGACGCCGATCGGGTAGCCGTGCAGTTGCGCCCAGCCGGTGACCAGCGACGTGCCGTACGCGGGCTTGAACTCGTCGAACTCCGACCCGTCGACGATCCGCCCGATCACCTCGCGCGGGTCGAACGGCGTCGCGAGATCGGTCGGCACGATGCCGAGCAGCTCGTCCGGGTCGAGGAGTGGATCGGAGTACGCCGTCGCGGGCGCCGGACCTCGCTTGCGCCAATTGAGCCGGGCCGCGATGCGCCGGCCGATCCGGATCGCGTCGGGCTCGTCGGTCGCCATGTAGTCGGCGAGCCCCGACGTACGCGCGTGCATCTCGGCGCCGCCGAGCGACTCGTCGTCGGACTCCTCGCCGGTCGCCATCTTGACCAGCGGTGGACCGCCAAGGAACACCTTGGCCCGCTCCTTGACCATGACGGTGTAGTCGCTCATGCCCGGCACGTACGCCCCGCCGGCCGTCGAGTTGCCGAACACCAGCGCGATCGTCGGAACGCCGGCGGCACTCGACCGGGTGAGGTTGCGGAACAGTTCGCCGCCCGGGATGAAGATGTCCTTCTGACTCGGCAGGTCGGCGCCGCCGGACTCGACCAGGTTGATCGTCGGCAACCGGTTCTCGCGGGCGATCTGACCGGCGCGGAACGCCTTCTTCAGCGTGTACGGGTTGGACGCGCCGCCACGGACGGTGGGGTCGTTGGCGATGATCATGCACTCGACGCCCTCGACGACGCCGATGCCCGTGACCATGCTGGCGCCGACGGCGTAGTCGCTGCCCCATCCCATCAGCGGCTGCAGCTCCAGGAACGCGGAGTCCTCGTCGATCAGGAGCTCGATGCGTTCGCGGGGCAGCAGCTTGCCGCGCTTGCGATGGCGCTCGACTCGGCTCGGGCCGCCGCCGACCAGTGCCTTCGCATGCTGCTCCCCGAGGTCGACCAGCTTCGCCTCGAGCGCCTCTCGGTTCGCCGTGTACCACTCCGACGTGGGATCGACCCGACTGGCGATCGTCGGCGTACTCATGTCGCGTCACCACCCGACTTCTCCGGGGCGTAGCCGAGCAGCCGGGCGGCGAGCTCGTCGAGCACCTCGGTGGCGCCGCCGCCGATGCCGAGGATTCGCGCGTCGCGATAGTGCCGGTCGATCTCCGACTCACGCATGTAACCCATGCCGCCGAAGATCTGGACTGCCGCATCGACGACGAAGTCGCACGCCTCCACCGCGGTCTTCTTCGCCAGCACGGCATCGGCGGCGACATCCTGACCGTCGACGGCGCGCTCGATGACCGAGTGGGAGTACGTCCTCGCGACCGCGACCCGCCGATGCATGTCGACCAGCCGATGCCGAATCACCTGGCGGGTCGCCAGCGGCCGCCCGAACGTCTCGCGCTCCAACGCGTAGGCCGCCGCCAGATCCAGACTCCGCTGCGCGACGGAGTACGCATGCATCGCCAGGCTCAGTCGCTCGGAGACGAAGTGCCGCATCAACAGCGCGAACCCTGCTCCCGGCGCACCGACGATGTTGGAGCGAGGCACTCGTACGCCGTCGAACGACAGCTCAGCCGTGTCGCTGCAGTGCCAGCCCATCTTGCGCAGCGGCCCTGACGCCGTGAAGCCGGGCCGGTCCGTGTCGACGACGACCAGGCTGATCCCGTCGTGGCCGGCACCCCCGGTCCGCACCGCAGTCGTGACGAAGTCGGCACGCACTCCCGAGGTGATGAACGTCTTCGCGCCGTCGATGATCAGGTCGTCGCCGTCGGCGCGAGCACGAGTACGGATCGCCGCGACGTCGGAGCCGCCGTCCGGCTCGGTGACCGCCAGGGAGCCGATCCGGTCGCCGGCGAGCGTCGGCCGCACGTACGCATCGATCAGCTCGGTGTTGCCCGCCGTGATGATGTGCGGGCACGCGATCCCGTGGGTGAACAGCGCCGCCAGCAGGCCCGACGAGGCACCGGCGCCGACCATCGCCTCCTTCATCGCCGTCATGTCGATCAGGTCGCCGCCGCTGCCGCCCACCGACTCGGCGAAGCCGACGCCCAGCAGTCCGAGCCCCGCCGCCTTCCGATGCAGCTCGCGCGGAATCCGACCGGCGTCCTCCCACTCGGCGAGGTGCGGCCCGATCTCACTCTGGGTGAACTTGGCGGCCGTCTCACGCAAGGCTGTCCGCTCCGGCGTCGTCCAGGGATCGATCACAGCAACTCCTCCGGTACATCGACGTGCCTGGCCCGAAGCCATTCGCCGAGCGCCTTGGCCTGCGGATCGAGCCGCGTAGACGCGGCGACGCCCTCACCGAGCAGGCCGCGAATGACGACGTTGACCGCTCGCAGATTCGGTAGCGGGTACGTCTCGACATCGAGCTCCTTCGCCTCCGGCAGCAGCACCCTGACGCGGTCCGGCGTCAGCAGCCCGACCAGCCAGTCGTACGCCGCGTCCCGACGTCGATAGTCGGCACCGATCCAGACTCCGACGTTCGCGTCACCGCCCTTATCGCCGCTGCGCGCTAATGCGACCGCTCCGAGCGGGACGCGACGGAGGTCGTTTCGGGGTATGTCGGCGCCGGTCCGTGGATGGGCCTGGCCGCTGAGCGAGGAACGAGCGAGGCTGGTTGGACCGGCGACATGCCCCGGAGCGGCCGGCTCCACCACTACCCGCGCGCCGTCATCGAGCACGACGGTCTGGCGCACCTCGGACTGCGGCACGTAGGCGGCGCGGTAGACGCCATATGGAGTCGCGTCGCCGGGCGGTGCCGTCAGGGTGAACCCGGCGTACGACGAGAGGGCCAATTCGACGGCGGCGCCGCTGAATCGGCGGCCGACTCGCTTCGGATCGGTGTCCTTGACGAGGCATCGCAGTCGCGCGGTCGCAGACTCTTGGGTCGTCGGATCGGACTCCGAGAGGTCAACGAGCTGCCATTCGATCGAGTCGGGCTCTCGACCGGCCAGAGCCGACTCCAACTGGCGGCGGACCACACTCGCCTTGGCGTCGATGTCCAAGCCGGTCAGGAGAAACTCGACGCTGTTGCGATAGCCCCCGAGTCGATTGAGGGCGACTTTCAAGTCAGCTGGCGGCGGGCTGCCGCGAGTGCCGGACAGCCGTACTCGATCCGGCCCGTCGGCGGCGATCTGCACTGTGTCGAGGTGGCTGATCACGTCGGGCCCGAGGTAGGCCGGCGTGTCGATCTCGTAGACCAGCTGTGCCGTCACCGAGTCGACTGTCACAGCGCCGCCGGTGTTCGGATGCTTGGTGATCACGCCCGAGCCGTCGGCGGCGATCTCGGCGATCGGGAAGCCCGGGAGTCCGCTCGCCAACGCGTCGACTCCGTCAGCGAGATTGCCGCCGATCGCCTGGGCGCCGCACTCGATGACGTGTCCCGCGACGGTCGCGCCGGCGAGCGGGTCGTTGGCGTCGCGAGCCCAGCCGAACCGCCAGATCGCCGGCCCGACGGTCAGCGACGCGTCGGTGACTCGGCCCGTGACGACGACGTCAGCGCCGGAGTCCAGAGCAGCCGCGATACCGAACCCGCCAAGGTAGGCGTTGGCCGTCAGCGCATCGTCGAATCCGAACTCCGCCGCGCGTGGCAGCAGGTCGTCGCCCTCGACGTACGCCACCCGGGCCGAGACGCCAAGCGCCGAGGCGATCTCGCGTACTCGCTCAGCCAACCCGGCCGGATTGAGGCCGCCGGCGTTGGACACGATCCGTACTCCGCGATCGAGCGCGAGGCCGAGGCAGTCCTCGAGCTGGCTGGCGAAGGTTCGGGCGTAGCCGAGGGCGGGGTCCTTGATCCGGTCGCGGCCGAGGATCAGCATGGTCAGCTCGGCGAGGTAGTCGCCGGTCAGGACGTCGATGTCGCCGCCGTCGAGCATCTCGCGCATCGCGCCGAACCGGTCGCCGTAGAAGCCGGAGCAGTTGCCGACCCGCAGCAGGTCGCTCACGGCCGACGCTCCGGATCGTCACCCGGCGGACCGGCGAAGGCCTGGACGATGTCGAGCCACTGCTCGGCGTCGGCGCCCTTCGCGTGTACGTCGACGTCGTCGCGGTGCCGTCGCCGGGTCGCGAGCAGGGCGAAGCCGTACGCGTCGCCGGACACCGACTGCGTCGCGTCCGCCGGTCCCCAGGTCCATTGGGACCCGCTAGGACCGACCAGCTCGACCCGGAATGGCTCGGTCGGCGGCGTGAGTCCGCGCAGGGCGTAGGCGAAGTCGCGGGTACGAACTCCGAGATGGCACACGTGCCGGATCCGGTCGGTCGGCCCCGGCGACTCGCCGAGCGCCTCGGCGACGTCGAGGCCGTGTGCCCAGGTCTCCATCAGCCGCGCGGTCGCCATGCTGGCCGGGCTCATCGGCGGTCCGAACCACCGGATCCGCTCGCCCTCCGGCCAGGCGGCAAGTGCCGAGTGCAGTGTCTGGCCACCGGACCGCCAGGACTCGAGCAGCTCTGCGGGCGGCTGTTGCGCTCCCTCGTCCGCGGCCGCGTCGACCGGGCTCGACTCCGAGCTGAACAGGGCGGCGACCTGCTCGACGAACTCGTCCGGCCGCTCCATCGCGAACAACGCGGCCCGATCGGTCCAGGACAGGTGCGCGATCTGATGCGCGATCGTCCAGCCCTCGGCGGGAGTCGGCGACCGCCATTGCGGCCCGGACAGTCCCGCGACCCGGCCGTCGAGCTCAGCGGTCTCGGCGGCCAGGTCGGCCAGCACCTCGTCGACGACGCGTCCGGTCATGCCGCCCTCCCGAGCTCGCGATCCATCGTGTCCGCCCACGCGTCGAGGATCCGTTCGCGTCGCCGCCGGTCGTCGGTGAGCGTGTTGGCGAGCGCCAGGCCGCGTACGAGATCGAGCGTGGCCTGCACCAACTCGCGTACGCCGGGCTCGGACTCGTCGACGCCGAGCATCCGTACCGCCAGCCGATGGGTCTCGCGTCCGACCCGCTGCTCGAGTGGCTCGACGGTGGCTCGCAGATCGGCGTCGGTACGGGCGGCGACCCACAGCTCCAAGGCGGCTTGGAAGACCGTCCCCGTCATGTGGTCGGCCAACTGCGCGAGCGCCTGCCGAGTGCGCCCGGTGGCCGGCATCGCGTCGGCGGCAGCCAGCAGGTCCTCGCGCCGCAACCGCGACAGATGCTCGACGGCGGCGATCACCAGGTCGGCCTTGGTCGGGAAGTGATGCAGCATCGTGCCGCGCGAGACCTCGGCCCGCTGGGCCACCAGCGTCGTGCTCGTGCCGGACCAGCCCTGCTCGACCAGGCAGGCGACGGTCGCCTCCATCAGCCGCTGTCGCATGGCCCGAGTGCGTTCGGCCTGAGGGGTCCGGGTCGACGTGGTCACCTCGGCAGGATGACCCCGTCGGCCACTTACCGTCAACCTTGACTGTTTCTGGCGGCGCCCTAGCCCGACGAGAGTTGGTGTGATCTCGCGCCAACTTTCGCTACGAGCCGAACTTTCACGCCGACTTTCGGCCGATCGACGGGAACACGTCCGCACTGACATGGGGTTCACTTAGACCGTGACGACCCCGGCGACGTACGACGAGCGCGCTCGCACGGCCAGCTCGTGTGGCCAGAACCCGGTGTGCCAGCAGCCGGTCGTGCTCGACTCCGCGCGTGGCCGCTGGCTGCTTGCCGCCGCCGTCCTCGGCACCGGCATGGCCTTCCTCGACGGCACGGTGGTCAACGTCGCCCTCCGCGAGATCGGCACCGATCTCAACGCGTCGATCGCCGATCTGCAGTGGGTGCTCAACTCGTACCTGCTCGCGCTGGCGTCGCTGATCCTGGTCGGCGGGTCGCTCGGCGACCGCCTCGGCCGGCGCCGGGTCTTCGTCATCGGCGTCATCTGGTTCGCCCTGGCGAGTGCGGCCTGTGCGCTCGCGCCCAATCCCGAGATGCTGATCCTCGGACGAGCCATCCAGGGCATCGGCGCAGCCCTCCTCACGCCGGGCAGCCTCGCGATGATGCAGGGCTCCTACCGCCAAGAGGATCGAGCCAGGGCGATCGGGCTGTGGTCCGGCATGGCCGGCGTCTCGACGCTGCTCGGCCCGTTCGTCGGCGGTGGGCTGGTCCAGACAGTCGGCTGGCAGTACGTCTTCTGGATCAACGTCCCGATTGCGGCAGCCGTCGCCGTCATCGCCCTGCGGCACGTGCCCGAGAGCCGAGACCCTGAGGCGGCCAAGCAGTTCGATCTGCTCGGAGCGGCGCTCGGCGCGATCGGCCTCGGTGCGATCACGTACGCCCTGATCGAGGCCGGCACCCGCGGGCCTTCGACCATCACGACCGCTGCTGTCATCGGCGTCGTCTCGCTGGTCGCCTTCGTGTTCAGCCAGCGCCGGCCGAATCCGATGGTGCCGCCGAAGCTGTTCGAGTCGCGGGTGTTCAACGCCAGCAACCTGCTGACCCTGGTCGTCTACGGTGCGCTTGGCGCCCTGAGCTTCCTGCTCGTGCTGCAGTTGCAGGTCGTGAGCGGGTACAGCCCGCTCGAGGCGGGATTGGCGACGCTGCCGATCACGGTCTTCATGCTCCTACTGTCCGGTCGATCGGCCGCGCTCGCCGCCAAGATCGGTCCACGGATCCAGATGACGGTCGGACCGTTTCTCTGCGCCGCCGGCGCGGTGCTCCTGATGGGCGTGGGCGCGGACGCGTCGTACTGGATCAACGTTCTGCCCGGCATGGTCCTGTTCGCCTTCGGACTCACCTGCCTGGTGGCTCCGCTGACCGCGACCGTGCTGGCCGCCGCGCCGAACCGCTGGGCGGGCATCGCCAGCGGGGTCAACAACGCAGTTGCCCGGGCCGGCAGCCTGCTGGCGGTGGCCGCGCTGCCGTACGCCGTCGGCCTCACCGGCGACGACTACGACAACCCGGTGGCCTTCAACGACGGCTACCAGATGGCCATGGCGGTATGCGCCGTGCTGCTCCTGATGGGCGGCGTGTTCGGCTGGATCGGGCTCCGCGGCTCGGCCAAGGAGCTGGCCGCCCAGCCCGCCTAGCCGGTCTTGCGGCGGAACTCCTTACGCTGCACGTCGGCGGCGGCCGGTCCGGTGCCGTCGCGATGCCCCGGCTCGGACTCCGGCGTCTCGTGCGGCGACCGCTTCTTGCGCTGCAGCGCCTCCCGGAACTTGCGGTGCAGGTCGTCGTCTGACGATTTCGGCTTCGCTTTCTTCTTCGTCATCATCACCTCGCCACTGTGGTGAGCTGGACTGTCCACTTAAGCAAGTCCGACGGCCCGGCGCCAGCCCTTTCGCCTCAGCCCAGATGGGCCTTCTCGCGCTGCCGTCGGGCGTACGCCGCCACCTTGGCCCGGTTGCCGCAAGAGCTCATGATGCACCAACGGCGTCGGCCGGTGCGGTCGATGAACAGCCAGCCGCACCCGTCCCCGGGACAGGCCTTGACGGCCGAGAGCTGGCTGGAGGTCAGCAGGTCGCCTGCGGCCCAGGCCACCGCATGGATCGGCAACTCGAGGCCGGTCGACACCGGGAACCGCCAGTCCGGCTGCAGTCCCGGCCGCAGGTCCACCTGACTCCCGGCCAGGCGGATGAAGCCGCTGACCACGTTCATCGCGTCGGCGTCGTCGGGCCGGAGTACTGCGTCATGCAGCGACGTACGCAGGCGGCGAGCGTCGGCGAGCACCGCGCCTGCGGCGACGGTCGCCTCGGCCGCAGCCCGTCGCAGCCGGCGAGCGTCGGTCTCACCGATCAGGCCGGCATGCCAGCTCCAAACGGCCAGGTGGTCGTAGTCGCGCAGCCACTCCCGACGCGGGTCGGGCGGATCGTCCCAGCCGGCCCACGTGTTGCAGAAGTCCAAGGCCGGATGCCCGCCGATGCACTTCGGCATCGCGAGGTCGTCGACCGTCTCCCAGTGCATAACCCAATTGTGTCCTCTACTGCGTTGAACCGTTACATCGACTCGTGCTGCGGTACTAACCATCTGTATCCCATTTATCGGTTAGGAGCACGCATGCGTCAAATCGTAGGGGTCGTGATCGGAGTGACAACGCTGGTCGTCGGGGCCGTCGGCGGGAGTTCGGCGAGCTCGGCAACTGCGACCGGATCGGCGGATTCGGCCGGCCAGCCAGACTCCGCCAGCTCCAGCTCAGGGCCGCCCTGGATCCCGTTCGAATCAGACGACGTCACCTACGCCGCCGGTCAAGGGTGCGACTTCGAGGTCTCCGGCGAGGTCCTCCACGATCAGGAGTACTTCCGCACCGTCGCGATGTATCCCGACGGTTCGCCGAGGACGCAGCAGTTCAAGGGCCCGCTGATCATGCGCTTCACGAACACCGAGACGGGCGAGTCGGTCGACCGGAACGCCTGGGGCAACGCCTTCGAGCGGTTCAGGCCGGACGGCTCCTTCGAGTCGCTCACAATCGAGGAGGGTCACTTCATCGGCCGCATTCGCGCCGGGAACCAACCTGGACCTGGCGTCTACTACGTGACCGGATCCTGGTCCGAGCTCGTACGCAACAGTGACGGCACGTCGTCGTTGTTCCTCGGCCCGGACGGTACGGCCGAGAACCTCTGCGACACGCTCGCGCCCTGATCGATGAGGCGTAGGCCGGGCGCCCTGGCCCGACTCAGTCGGCGAGCAATCCTCGACGGCGGGCAAGGGCGACCGCCTCGGTCCGGCCGCCCGCACCCAGCTTGGACAGGATGTTCGAGATGTGCACGCTGACCGTCTTGGCGCTGATGTAGAGCTGGTTCGCGATCTCGCGGTTGGTCCGGCCCTGTGCCACGAGGGCGAGGATCTCCTGCTCTCGCGGCGTCAGCGACTCGTCGCGCTCGACGGCTGTCGTGCGCCGAGTGGAGCGGGTCGGGCCGAGTGTACGCAGCTCGGTGAGCAATGGGGTCGCGCCGAGGCGTCGGGCCGTCTCGCGAGCGGGATCACTGACGGCTCGGGCGTCGTCGGCCCGGCCAACGGCGCGCAGCACGGAGGCGAGTCGCGCTTGGGACCGCGCAACCTCGAACACGTGGCCGAACCGCTCGAAGTCCGCAACCGCGCGCTCCCACACCGCGACCAGGTCGTCCTCTGACGGCGCGTCGATGCCGGTCAGCCAGCGCAGTCGGGCCTGCTCGGCGGTGATCCGGGACAACCAGGCGTCGCCCTCGGGTCCGCGTTTGCGACCGATTCGCTCCGAGCGGTCGATCGCCCGGTTGGATGCTTCGACGAGCGAGTCGCCCAGCCGGGCCAGGCGGGCGTGGTCGGCGTGGCCGCTCCGAGCGGCCTCAGTGGCGAGCTGCCCGATCAGGGTCGCGCCGACGCGGGTGCGGGCCGGGAAGTCTTCCTGCCACAGCTCGACGATGCTGGCGACGACCTTGTCGTGGATCGCGATCGCCTCTTCGATCTGCCCGGCGTCGCCGTAGAGGTCGATGGCAGCGCCGACGGCATGCACGCCGACGACACCTTCGCGGTTCCACCAGGTCTCGAGGTGTGGCAGCAGTTCGAGGGCAGTCTGATCGCCACGGCCCGCCGACACCAGCATCCCGACGGCCGCCAGCATCGCCTCGGCGAGCGCCGGCGGCGACTGACCGGTGACGTCGACGATGCGCTTGGCCGCGTCCCAGTCGCCTTGGATATGCGCCGTGATGCCCGCCAGCACTCGGGCGTCGACGCCGTACGGAGCCCACGGACGCCCGAGCTCCTCGGCCCGCGATGCCGCTGTGAGGAAGACTTCGCGGGCTTCGGGTAGGTGGCCGTGCTCGAAGTGCAGATTGCCGAGGAAGTAGAGGCCGCGCATCTCGCCGGCGTACTCCCCAGCGGCTCTGGCCTCGGCGATGTTCTTCTCGAGTACGCGCTGCGACGAGTCCGGGTCGCCGGCCCGCTCCTCGAGCTTGGCCAGGGTCGTGGTGGCGTTGGCGATCACGTCCGGCAGTCCGAGCTCGCGGCCGAGACGCACCGCCTCGTTGGCGAACCGGGCGGCTTCCTCGTTGCGCTGGCGGCCGAAGTTGGCCCGGGCGTGGACGTCGAGCACCTGCGCGAGCAGCGGCGACGGCGGATCGGACGGCACCAGCTTCAACGCGTCGGTCGTCAGCTCGAGTGAGTTGACGGAGTTGTCACTCACCTGGGCCATGGCGGCGACGGCATGCAGCATGCGGGCCCGATGCATCGGGGGCGTGTCTTCGGGCAGGGCCTGGAGCTGATCCTGGACCAGGCCGAGGGCACGGATCGGATGGCCGGCTGCGGCGGCCGCGTCACTCGCCTTGATCGCGAGCTCGATCAGGTCGATGCACTTGTCGTCGGCGACGCCGGTGGTGTCCTCGCTCAGGAGCTCCAGCGCCAGCTCGTAATGCCGGGCGGCTTCGTCCGGCCCGGCGACCGCCATGGCCTCATCGCCGGCGTCGACACTGGCGACCATGGCGGTGGTCAGATCGTGGGCCGCCCGGGCATGGCGGGCCAGCTCGGCCGCGGTGCCGCCGACCTCGCGAGTACGCAGCGCAGCGACGTAGGCGGCATGCAGGCGTACTCGCTCACCGGGAAGCAGGTCGTCGTAAACCGCCTCCGCGAGCAGCGCGTGGCGGAACGCGTAGCTGTCGGCGCTCACCGCGACCAACACGTTCCGCTCCACGGCTGCCCGCAGCGCCTCATCGAGGGCACCGGCGTCCAGATCCACCACGCGAGCCAGCAGCTCGTGGGAGACGCGGCGACCCGCGACGGAGGCGGCCCGGACCGCGGTCCGGGTGTCCAAGTCGAGCTGGTCGAGTCGCACCAGCAGGAGGTCGGCGAGGTTGGTCGGCAACGACCGGGCGCCGCCCTCGGTGGCCGCGACCAGCTCCTCGGTGAAGAACGCGTTGCCTTCGGCCCGCTCGACGATGGTCTGGACCTCGCGCTCGCGCATCGGGCCGGAATGCAGCGACCGGGCCAGGATGCGGACGTCGGCGTCTTCGAGCGGCTCGAGCTCGACCCGAGTCACGCCGGGCAGCCGGGACCACTCGGCGACGGTGGCCCGAAGCGGGTGTCGCCGATGCAGATCGTCACTGCGATAGGACGCCACGATCGACACCCGGGCGTTGAAGGGCCGGGTGAACAGGAAGCTCATCATTTCGCGGGTCGACTCGTCGGCCCAGTGCAGATCCTCGACGACCAGCAGCAGCGGCTCGGAGTTGGCCAGGCGATCGAGCGCCCGATGGATGGCCTCGAAGAGGTCGGCGCGTTCCACCCGCTCGTCGGCGGGACGATCCGCGTCGGATAGAACGCGCCGACCGGGCATGAGGCGGGCGACCGCAGGGCTCTCGGTGACGAGGGAGTCGGCGAGCGCCGGGGAGTCGGCGGCCAGTCGCCCGAATGCTTCGCTGAAGGGCAGGTACGGCAGCGCGCTGTCGCCGAAGTCGAGGCAGTGGCCAAGAACTGTGCGCCAGCCTGCAGCCCGTGCCTGTTCACGCAGCTCGGAAAGCAGTCGGGTCTTGCCGACACCGGCATCACCGGCGACGACGACAGAGCCGACACCGTTGTTTGCTTCGATGCCGGCCAGGGTGGTGAGTTGGGTGAGCTCGTCAGAGCGTCCGATAAGCGGGCCGGTGGCGGGCGAATCTGGTGGCACATCCACCATGATCGCCGGTCGAGACGACAGTTCGTACTCGATTACCGCCGCCGACCCGCTTTTGGTGCTCAACTTCCCGTCGCGAGTCGACCGGACAGGTGGCCGGCAACGCGGCGAGCCGCGGGGAGCCGGCGAGCCCGACGGGCCGCCTTACGCTGCGCGCTGGCAGCGAACTGCGACCGGATCCGGTCGCGACGAAACTCGAGTTCGGCTTGAACGAAGGGTTCCTGACTGAAGTACATCTCGGTCTCCTGGGTGAGCGCTTTCATCTGACATTGAGAAGACTCGTCCTCTAAGGACGGCACACACATCGGGACAATGTCCTATCCGTGTCGCCGGCTAAGGCTTAGGCGTCTGAGCCGCCGGGAGGGCCCTCAGATCACGCCTCGGCGATGCCGACCACGACCCGGTCGTCCCCGATCTGCCAGACGGCTCCGGCCTCGGCGAAGCCGGCCACCCGCAGCATGGCGACATGTTCGGAGATGGTCGGTGTGTCCGACTTGGCATGCTCGACCGCCGCAGCCGATCGGGCCGCGACCAGATCGGCCAGCTCGGGAGCAGTCTCGACGGCCTGCCACCAGGCCTGCCAATCCTCCGCACCACCCGCTTGCGCCCGGCGCTCCCGCCCGAACCGGACCGCCCGGGTCACCTCGTCGAGACGCGGCTGGATGTCACCGTCCTCGATGTGGTCGCCGTTGACGAAGACGCCGCCCGGTCGGATCAGCGCGGCGCACTCACGCAGCAGCCGAGCCAGCTCGCGACGGTTCATCCAGTGCAGGGCAGTGGTGCTCACGATCGCGTCCGGCGCCCGGTCCAGGCCCAGTCGGTGGTGCCAGCCGGGCGTACGGAGGTCGCCTTCGACGAACCGCAGTCCGGGCCGGTCCCCGTAGGCCGACCGGGCCATCTCGAGCAGGAGCGGGTCGGCGTCGATGCCGACGACCTGCGCCCCCGGCATCCGGTCGGCGAGCCGGGCCGCGAGCGATCCGGGGCCGCAGCCGAGGTCGACGATCAGCGGATCGGAACGGCCGGAGGCCGCCTGAACGACATCCGCGACGACGGCGAACCGTTCCTCGCGGTCGGTGATATAGACCTCCTGTTGGCGGTCCCATCGGTCAAGCCATTGGCGGGCGGTGTCAGTGGCGAGCATGAGGTTCTCCATCACTGTCGTAAGCTTGTTCATCAGTAACGGTACGATGACAGGAGTGACTGGTCAAGTGGATTTCAACAGTCACATGGATGCGATCGTCGCTGCCGCGGTGAGGCTGGTCAACGTGGTGTCTCCGGGTCAGAAGCAGGGCCGCGACTACGCCGTCCCGACTGGGGCGGAGCTCACTCGCGCGGTCAACGAGGCCATCGGAGTCGATCAATCTCCCCGGGCGCTGTCCGACGCCACGGCCCGAGAGCTCGCCGGGCGGGCGGACCGGCTGCGAACGGTCTTCGAGGCGGTGGCGGACGGCGATCTTGACCGGGCCGCGGGCGACCTCAACGACCTGATGACGGCGATCGGCGTCCGGCCGCAGCTGCAGCGACACGACGGAGAGCCGTGGCACCTGCACTTCCATGGCGACAACGAGGCAACCGTCGACAACTGGCTGGCCGGATTGACCCTCGGCCTCGCGGTCGTGATCGGAAGCGAACATGCCGATCGCCTGGGCGTGTGTGTCGCCCAGGCGTGTGATCGGGTCTACGTCGACGTGTCGCGCAACGGCCGGCGGCGGTTCTGCTCGACCGCCTGCCAGAGCCGGGTCAAGGCCGCGGCCTATCGTGCCCGGCGCGCCGGCGCCTGACGAGAGAGTCGGCATCGCGGGGAGCTAGGGCCGCGATGCCGACTCTCCGGGCTCAGCGTGCACGGGACTTGCGGGTCCGGCGCAGTTGGCGGCGACGGTGCGAGGCGGCGATCTGCCGGCGAGCACGGTCGCGACGGTAGTTGTCTTCTTCAACCACGTAGATGTTCGACAGCATCGTCATCTCCTGCTCGTGAGTTCTGATGCTGTAAGACTCGTCTTCTAAGGACCCCTGGGACATCGGAACAATGCCTTATCCGCTGGTCACGGCCCTCCGAGCAGGCTTAGGTGGGCTCAGTTGACCCTGGTCGGAGCCAGTTGCAGGAAGCGGCGTACGACCGGTCCGGCGTCGCTGTTGCCGCCTTCGCCGTCGACCACCAGACAGGCGAACGCGACGTCGCCCCGATAGCCGATCATCCAGCCGTGGGTACGCAGTGGATCGGCCGTGCCGTACTCCGCGGTCCCGGTCTTGGCCGCGATCTGACCGGGCAGATCGCGCAGCGACGAGGCGGTGCCCTGGGTCACGACCATCCGCATGATCCGGCGCAGATCGTCGTCGGTGGCAGCGGGCAGCGGCTCGCCGACCGGCTGACCGCCCTCGCCGACGATCAGGCTCGGCGTACGCGCCTGCCCGGAGTCGACCGCGGCCGCGACCAGCGCCATGCCGAGCGGACTCATCAGGACCCGGGCCTGGCCGATCATCGACGCCGCCTTGTCGACCTGGCTGTTGTTCTTCGGCACCGAGCCGGAGTAGGCGTCCAGGGGCAGGTCCCATTTGGCGCCGACGCCGAACCACTGCGTCGCCGTCTGATGCATGGCGTCGTTGCTCAGGGGATGGGCCCGGTCCACGACGGTCGTGTTGCAGGACGCCGCGATCGCGTCGGCGAAGGTCGATCCGCTCGGGAGCGAGGTGAACTCGTAGTTCTTGAACCGCTTGCCGTCGATCACCGTGGTGCTCGGGCAGTCGGCCGGCGCGTCGATGTCCTGACCAGCGTCGATCAGGGCCGCGACGGAGACCGTCTTGAACGTCGAGCCAGGCGGGTACTGGCCGATCAGGCCGGTGTCGTATGACGTGATCTCCGGCCCGTTCGCATCGGCCAGGATCTCGCCGGTACGCGCGTTGACCGCGACCAGCACGGTCGTCTTGGTCTGCCCGGCGATAGCCCGCTCGGCGGCGTCCTGGAATCGGTAGTCGAGCGTCGTACGGACCGGCTTGCCGGGAGCCACCGGCACGTGCCACAGCTGCGCCTGCTGCTTGCCGGATTTGGCATCGACCAGCAACACTCCGCCACCCGGCGAGCCGGCAAGCTCCCGCTCGTACGCCGCCTGCAGCCCACTCGAGCCGACGACATCGGTGTCCATCGCGAGTGGACCGGCGGAGCGGATCGTCTCGGCGGTGGCCGGCGACACCGTCCCGAGGATCGCCCGGCCCCACTCCGAGGTCGGCGTGAGCGGCAGCCGTCCCGGGTCAACTGCGACACCGGGGATCTTGAGCAGTCGGCTGCGCACCGGCTGGTAGTCGGACTTCCGCAGCGTGATCACGTCGACGAACCAGTCGGGCTCGGCCGCGTCCGCACGTTTCTGCAGGTCGTTGCCATCGACGCCGAGCAGATCGGCCAGCGCCGGATAGCTGCTCGACTTGGCCTTCCCAGGCACCACACCGATCCGGTAAACCGCTCGGTAGGAAGTGAGCTGCACGCCCCGACGGTCCAGGATCGGCGCCCGCTTCGGCACGGTCCGGGCGCGGTCGAACGTGGTCTGCTCGGTGAGCTTCGGGTGCAGTACGGCGGGCTCCCAGTGCACGGCCCAGCCGTCACCGGACTCGACCGTGCTGACGTCGGTGTCGTAAGTCCAATCGCCGAGCCCGTCCAGGGTCGCGGAGACCGTCAGCGTCTGGGTGCAGCCCTGGTCGGTGCACTTGGGCTCGCCGGTCGGGCTGACCTGAGCCATCGAGATCAGCAGTTCGTCGTTCATTTCGGTGAAGGCGCCACTGGCCGGATCAGGAGCATCCGTCGCCGAGCCGAACGCCTTCGCGTCGGCCGCCGACCAGGCCTCGGCCAGCGTGTCTATCGGCCCGGCGGCCGCGTCGGTGTCGTCCGAGTTGCCGCTGCACGCAGCCAGCGTCGCGATCGCCATCGTCACGGCAGCCGTCAGCGCCGTCATACGTCTCATCTGCCCCACCCTTCATCCCCGAGCCCCGAGAATTGGCGCAACTTCGCACCAACGCTCCGCCAAGTCTGCAGTCTCGCACCAACACTGGGCGCCGCGCGGTGCCGGGCCGGACGGTCAGCCGATGTCGATCGTGGCCAGGCGTGGCACCGCCGAGCAGGCGACCCAGAGCGACGCCGTGGCGACCCCGATCGCTCCGACGACCAACGCCGGGTAGGCCCCCGCGCGCGTGGCGATCAGCCCTCCGAGGGCCGCACCGAGCGGGATCGCACCCCACGAGATCATCCGGTATGCCGCGTTCACCCGCCCTCGCAGCTCCGCCGACACGGCCGTCTGGCGCAGGCTCACGCCGTGCACGTTGGCGATCCCGATGCCGATGCCCATGGTGAGGAACACCAGGCAGAGCAGGAGCAGCGGCCAATCGACCCGCTTGACCAGGACGGCGGCGACCGGCGCCAGGTTGCCGATGACGAGCGTCGTCAGGAGCACCCGCCCGTAGCCGTACCGCCGGGTGAATCGGGCACCGAACCAGGCGCCGAGGAACGACCCGGCGCCGCCCATCGTGAAGACCAGACCGACCGCGGCTGCAGAGAAGTCGAGATCGCGTACGAGGATCAGCATGAGCGCGAGGAAGAAGATCTCGCTGAAGATGTTGTACGTCGTCGACTCACCGAGCAGCGGCCGGATGTAGCGGTTGCCGAGCGCGATCCGAAGGCCCTCGATGATCTCGCGACCGGAGCCGCTGGACTCGATCGCGGCCCGATCCCCCGGCAGCTCGGCGGGAACTCGGATCCGGCGCAGACTCAAGGCTGACACGAGGAAGCCGACCGCATTGGCGACGATGGCGAACGGAGCCGACACGGCCTGAACGAGCAGCCCACCGAGTCCGCGACCGCCGATCTCGTTGGCCGCCTGGGTCGCGGTGATCTTGCCGTTGGCGTCGACCAGCATGTCCTTCGGCACCAGGCTGGGCAGCAGCGCGAAGTCGGCGACCTGGTAGAGCACAGTGAGGGTCGCGGCACAGAAGATCGTCACGCACAACAGCTCGATGCTGGCGAAGCCGGCCCACACCGAGATCGGAATGCTGGCGACCAGCAGGAACCGGCCGAGGTCCGAGCCCACCATCATCAGGAGCTGCCCAGAGCGTCGCCGGTCGACGAGCAGACCCAGCGGCAGCGTCGCCAGTAGGAACGGAAGGAACTGCGCGAAGCGAACCGCGCTGAGCTCGGCTGGGCTGGCCGACAGGGTCACCAGGGCCAGCAGCGGCACCGCGATCTCGGCGATCTCGGTGCCGAGCGACGAGGCGCCCGAGCCGATCCACAGGCGCCGGAAGTTGGCATTCGTCCAGGCGCTCTCGTGCGCTTCGGATCGCATAACCTGTGTCATGCCCAATAGGGTTATTCATAA
>Ga0081455_10001354_pt1 | contig 30285 bp, 29 predicted proteins | sample TabmetS3T2R1_FD_70207 | JGI IMG/M metagenome (GOLD analysis project Ga0081455, IMG submission 70207) | Tabebuia heterophylla rhizosphere microbial communities from the University of Puerto Rico - S3T2R1 | ecosystem: Host-associated > Plants > Roots > Rhizosphere ... | reverse complement strand
GGCGAGGCCAATGCGCCGGGACCGCGCAAGCGCCCGTTATCGTCGATGCCCCCGACCATCGTGCTCAAGGAGGGCAAACCATTTATCGTCACCGGCTCGCCGGGCGGCAGCCGCATCATCACGACGGTGCTGCAAGTGCTCGTCAACGTCATCGATCGCAAGCTGCCGATCGCGGAAGCGATCGCCGAACCGCGCGCGCATCATCAATGGTGGCCTGATGAAGTCGCGCTCGAGCAGGGATTTTCCCCCGACCTCGTCCGCGCGCTCAAAGCGCGCGGGCACACCGTCGTGGAGGGATTGCCGCGCACCTCGGCCAACTCGATTCTGGTGGCGCCGCAGGGATTTGTCGGCGCCGCCGATAGCCGCACGCGCGGCGCGCTCGCCGCGGGGTATTGAAGCGGTCGGATACACTTCTCGGCACCGCCCGCGAATCTCGACGCCTTTCGCGTGCCTGGATACAATTCGTTGCAAGTTCGTCTGAGCTGCTTGCAGGAGGAACCGATGCGCAAATCCGTTGGCCTGACGTTCGTCGCGATCCTCGCTGTTGCCGCAGCAGGAGCGTTTGCTCCCGCTGCTGCTGGAGGTAAGAAAGGCACGAAGGGCACACAGCAGCAGCAATATCTTCAGATAAAAATGCAGGACGCCACTATCTCGAGCTATCGCACGGCACCATCGACAGGCAAGTCGACCGCACGACCTAGCGGAGCGACGAGACGCTGAGCGCGGTTGAAGCTTGTGCCAAACGGCCGCCAGGCGTGATCATCTCAGCGATGCGCTTTTGGCGAGATCCGCCCATTTGGCGATCTCGCTCTTGAGAAAGGCGGCGAGCTTTTCCGGCGGACCGCCGATGTAGCGATAGCCGAGCGTGCCGCCCTTCTCCTTGACGTCGGCCATCGCAAGGATCCGCTCAACATCGGCATTGACTTTGGCGATGATGTCCGCCCGCGTCCCCTTGGGCGCGAACAGCGCGTACCAACTGGTTTCGTCCACGAACCTTACGCCAAGCTCATTGAAGGTCGGGACATCGGGAAGCTGCGTTGCACGCGCGGTTCCCGACACGGCGAGCGCGCGCATGCGGCCGGTCGCCACGTTGCCGAGATGACCGCCGAGTGTCGGCAGAAAGACTGCGATGCGGCCGGAAATGACGTCGGTCGCCGCCTGCGAAATCGAGGTATAAGGCACGTGCTGAAGCTTGATGCCGGCGAGCTCGGCGAACATGACCGTCGCGAGATGCCCGCTCGTCCCGGTGCCGAGGGAAGCATAGTTCAACTCACCGGGATGCGCCTTGGCGTAATCGATCAGCTCCTTGACCGAGCGAAACGGCGAATTCGGCGGAACGAGCAGCACGTCTTGAGCTGTCGCGACCAGCATGATGGGTTCGAAGTCCTTAACCGGGTCGAACTCCGTGCTCGGCTGGAGCGTCACGTTCACGGCGAGCGTTTGCGCGCCGAGATGCAGCGTGTAGCCGTCAGGCGGGGACTTGGCCGCTGCGGCGGCGCCGATATTGCCGCCCGCGCCTGGACGGTTCTCGATGACGACGTTTTGCCCCCACGCCTCGGTGAGCTTCTGCGCCAGGATGCGCCCGAGCGTGTCGATGGTGCCGCCGGCGGGAAACGCAATCAGAAGGCGCACGGGCCGCTCGGGATAGCCTTGCGCGGTTACATTCGTTTGCAATCCGGAAACGGCGAAGCCAACTGCAATCAGTGCAACGGGCAAAAACTTAAGCCGCATTGGTCCTCTCCCGAGCTTCCGTTTCGTGGCGACCGATCGTACCGGCGCTCAGAGGAAAGCTACATCATCCGCAGCGTATGTCGCAGCGTCGAGCGGACCAAAGATGGACGACGAATTCGGAAGTTTGGAGCGGGCGAAGGGATTCGAACCCTCGACCCCGACCTTGGCAAGGTCGTGCTCTACCCCTGAGCTACACCCGCGTCCTAAGCCCGGTCGCAGCAATGGGCGCGCCGGACATCGAGCAGCTATGCCAAAAGGGAGGAAGCTTTGCAACCATCCCGCCTGGCCGGTTCACCCGCGGCACCGTGCCCCCCCTTGTCGCAAGCACGCCTGCAGTCCATGAAGCGCGCCGACAAACAGAAGCTGTGCGTCCTCACATCACTGCGACCATCCGTTCGCGAGCGCTCATCCCATGACGACCAAGCTCGGCACCGACTACATCCTCGACGCGCTCGTGGCGGAGGGTCTCGCTCACCTGTTCATGGTGCCCGGCGGCTTGGTCGATCCGTTCCTGCCGGCGCTCGCACGGCAGACAAAACTCCAGCCGGTGATTGCGGCGCACGAAGGCGGCGCCGTCTACATGGCGGACGGTTATGCCCGCGCCAGCGGGCGCTTCGGCGCCGCGCTCGGGATCGGCGGCCCGGGCTCCTGCAATATGGCTACCGCAGTCGCAGCCGCCAAGACCGACGGCTCGCCGCTGCTGGTCATGACCGGCGAGGTGCCCGTCGACTTGGAGGACCGCGGCGCGTTTCAGGACGCGAGCCAGGCGACGCTCAACGACACCGCCGTCATGGCTCCGCTCACGCGCCTCTCCCAAACCGTGGCCACGGCCAACAACCTCAATCACTGGTTCCGCCACGCGCTCACCGCGATGTGGTCGCAGCCGCGCGGACCGGTTCACCTCTCGCTCACGCACGACGCGCTCGCGGGCGAATGTGCGGCGACCTACGTGCAGGTGGCGAGCTTCTTCGCGCAAGCGCAGCCGTTGAGCACGGAGGCGGCCGATACCGCGCTGCGGCTCCTGGCCGATGCAAATGACGCGAAGAGCCGGATCGCATGCTCGCCGGCGCCGGCGTCGAGCACGACGCTGCCGCGGCGCGCTTGAAGGAGATCGCCGAACGCTGGTCGATCCCGGTCGCCACCACATTGCGCGCCAAAGGGGTGTTCCCGGAGGATCATCCGCTCTCGCTCGGTGTGTTCGGCTACGCCGGTACCCGCCATGCGACCGCTGCCATCCTCGGCGGCGAGCTCGACTGCCTGCTGGTTCTCGGCTCGGGGTTCAACGAGCGTGACACCATGCACTGGACGGTGCGCGAACGTTCGAAGGCCTTCATGATCCACGTCAATACCGACATGGAGGAGCTGACCGCAAACGGCGAACTCGGTCACGTCGTGCCGGGAAGCTGTCACGCCTTTCTCGATCTCATGCACGAGCGTGCCGCCGACATCGCGCCGGCGCTTACGGCCGGAGCGGCGCACCGGCGGGAATGGCTCGCTGCCATCAAGGCCACGCCGCGGCTCTACGACATCGAGAATTTGAGCCGGCGCCACGCTCCCATCCACCCGGCGACGGCAATCGCCGCGTTGCGCAAGGCGCTCCCTCGCGACGGCATCGTGTTGGTCGATTCCGGCGCGCACCGCGCCTTCGCCGGGCATTACTGGACCGCGCATGCGCCGCGCACCTACATCTCCGCCACCAATCTCGGGCCGATGGGGTGGGCGATCCCGGCGGCGGTGGGCGTGCAATGCGCGCGGCCCGAGCGGCGCGTGGCCGTCATCACCGGCGACGGCTGCATGCAGATGCACGGCATCGAGGTGCAGACCGCGGCGCGCTACCGGCTGCCCATCGTCTACGTCGTCATCAACAATTCCGCGCTCGGCAATGTGTGGCTACGCGCTCGGCAACACGGCGCGCTACCGGCAGAGCTCACCAGCATTCCCGATCACGATTGGGCAGCACTTGCCCAGGCGCTTGGGGCGCAAGGCTTCACCGTGCGCGATCCCGCGCAACTGGAGGCCACGTTCCAACAGGCGCTGGCCGCGGGCACCACCGCACTGATCGATGTCAAGGCGGACAAGAATTGTCCTACCCCGGTGTATGATTTCACCGCCGGCGCGCGCGCCTGGTCCTATCACGAATAGGAGATGCACGATGACCGAGCTCGATATGAACCCGGCGACGCTGCCGCCCGACGCGCAGGCGCTCTACGAGACGATGGCCGCGCGTCGCAAGGCACACGGCGAGGGCTTCGGCGGCCCGTATGTGGCGCTGGTCAACCATCCCGAACTCGCGCGTCGCATCGAGGAGCTCGGCTTTTTCCTCAAATTCGAAGGCGCGCTGCCCCGAACCGTGTACCAGTTCATCGTGCTCACCATCGCGCGCGCAACGGGCGCCGATTTCGAATGGCACGATCACATCGCACATGCGCGCGCCGCGGGCCTATCGACGGAGGTGATCGATTGCATCGGCTCCGGGCGCGCGGCGACGCTACCGCAACCCTACGCGCTCGTGCACGCGATCCTGGAGAAGACCATGGCATGGCAGATCGTGCCTGACGATTTGCAGATTCAGGCCGTCACGCAATGGGGCAAGCGCGGATTGGTCGAGATCGTGGTGTTGTCCGGATTCTATCAGATGTTCGCCGCGATCAATCAGGGCTTCAATATCAGGCCGCCGAGCCGAGCCTGAGCACGATCAAACCGCATCGACCAGGTTCCATGCCCGCCACGCCGTCCGACCTCTTCGCCTTCCTCGACCGACTCGGGATCGCCCACATGACGGTGACGCATCCCGCGCTGTTCACCGTCGAGCAATCACGGGAGTTGCGTGGAACCATTCCCGGCGGTCACACCAAGAATCTCTTTCTCAAAGACAAAAAGGGCGGCCTGTTCCTGGTCACTGCGCTCGAGGACGCGGCGATTGAGCTCAAATCGCTGCACCGGCGCCTCGGCGCGTCCGGCCGCTTCTCCTTCGGGCCCGCCCAGCTGATGCACGCCACCCTCGGCATCGAGCCCGGCGCGGTCACGCCATTTGCGGTGATGAACGACAGCGATCGGCGCGTGAGCGTTGTGCTCGACGAAGCCCTGATGCAACACGAGACGGTGAACTGTCACCCGCTGGTGAACACCATGACCACCTCGATCAAGCGCGCCGACTTGTTGCGGTTCCTCGAAGCCACCGGCCACCCGCCCCGGATCGTGGCGGTGGCCGAGGCGCCGACGCCAAGTTGAGTTATCGATTGCAAAGCCGCCCGTTGACCCCATTTAATTGGCCATATCCGGTTTTGGGCGCGGCCGGGGCTCCCCTTTGGCCGTGCTCGGCAATGCCAAACGATCGGCCCAAACGGCCAACCGACGCAATCGAACGGTCCACGTCGCCGGGCGTGGCCGGCGTGGACGAAGGACGGACGAGATGACGATGTTGCAAAGCGGCGAGGCGGCAGCCACCGGCAGCGTGGTCAAGGATACGACCACTCAAACCTTCGTCAAAGACGTCATCGAGGAATCCAAGCGCCAGCCGGTCCTGGTGGACTTCTGGGCGGAATGGTGCGGCCCGTGCAAGCAACTGGCGCCGGTGCTGGAGAAGGCGGTTCGCGCGTCCAAGGGCAAGGTCAAGCTCGTCAAGATGGACATCGACAAGCACCCCTCGATTCCGGGGCAGCTCGGTATCCAGTCGATCCCGGCGGTGTTCGCCTTCGTCAATGGCCAGCCGGTCGACGGCTTCCTCGGTGCGCTGCCGGAAAGCCAGGTGACCGCCTTCATCGAGCGCCTCACCAAGGACCGCCTCGGCGGCGAGGAAATGGATCTCTTGAAAAGCGCCGACGATGCACTGGCCGGCGGCGATGCCGCGGGTGCGGCCGATCTCTACGCCAAGGTGCTGGCGCAGGACAGCGGCAACCTCGCCGCGCTTGGCGGGCTCGCGCGCAGCTACGTGCGCACCGGCGCGCTTGAGCAGGCAAAGCAGACGCTCGCTTTGGTGCCGGAAGCCAAGCGCAACGATCCCGCGATTGCCGCCGCCCGCGCGGCGCTCGAGGTCAGCGAGCAGGCGAAAGCGGTAGGACCGATTGCCGATCTCGAGCAAAAGGTCGCGGCCAATCCGCTCGACCATCAAGCCCGCTTCGATCTTGCGCTGGCTTTGAATGGCAAGGGGCGACGCCAAGAGGCGGTCGATAACTTGCTCGAGATCGTCAAGCGCGATCGCAAATGGAACGACGACGGTGCGCGCAAGCAGCTGGTTCAGTTCTTCGAGGCCTGGGGCCCGACCGATGAGGCCACGGTCAATGGCCGCAAGCGGCTGTCGTCGATCTTGTTTTCGTAAGGCCGCTCGGTCGCTTGCCGAGGGAGCGCGTCTCAGGGCGAGGGTCAACGCAAGCAGTTCCGGTCGCATTGCCGCGCTGGGAGAGCGACCATGCCGATGAATACGGTCTATCAAGAGCCCGGGGATCTCGCCGGCGTCATCCCGGTGTTTCCACTACCGGGCGCGCTGTTGCTGCCACGCGGGCAGATGCCGCTCAACATCTTCGAACCGCGCTATCTGGCGATGATCGATGATGCCCTGCGCACCGGCCACCGGCTGATCGGCATGATCCAGCCCGACGCTGCAAATCCCGGGCCCGAGGACAAGCCCAACCTCTACAAGGTCGGCTGCGTCGGCCGCATCACGCAACTCGCCGAGACCGGTGATGGCCGTTATCTTCTGCAGCTCACCGGCATCGCGCGCTTTCGCATCGACGAGGAGCTCAGCGTGTCGACCCCGTACCGCCAATGCCGCGTCACCTACGCTCCCTTCACCGACGATTTCACCGCCCGCAAGGGCGAGGACGAGGTCGATCGCACGAGCTTGCTACGGGCGCTATCGGATTTTCTTACAGCCAACAATCTCAAGGCCGATTGGGAAGGCATCGAGAACGCCCCCAACGAGGCGCTGGTCAACGCGCTGGCGATGATGTCGCCCTACGGCACTGCCGAGAAGCAGGCGCTTCTGGAAGCGCCCGATCTTAAGACCCGGGCCGAGATCCTGGTTGCCGCGACCGAGATCGAGCTTGCCAAGAAAACGTCGGGCGGCGAGACGCCCCTGCAATAATGCTCTGATAAGATTTCGATCCCGATCACAATGCAGTTTGGAGGTAAGTCATGAGCACCTCGCCCGAGCGTCCCGCCGGCAGCGTCGATCCGAAACTCCTGGAAATTCTGGTTTGTCCCGTGACGAAGGGACCGCTCGAATACGATGCGGAGAAGCAAGAGCTGATCTCGCGCTCCGCCAAGCTCGCTTACCCCATCCGCGCCGGCATTCCCATCATGCTGCCCGAAGAGGCCCGCAAGCTGGATTGACGTTCAAGATCGGCATTTGTCCGCCCGAGCTGCGAGTCCGGCCGCGGCCCATTTTTCAGTTGACTCGTGTAACGAGAATCTTCGAGGAAAGAGCATTCACCAAAGCCGCGCCTGGCCGGTCCCCGAGCGGGATGCCGCTCCGGGGTTCTGCCGCACCAATGCAAGCCGCTCCCGTCTCGATTTAATGCAACCAGTAGTTGTAGGTCCATTGTTTCCCATTGATCGGATCAATGGGATTTGCAACGCACGCGTGTACGACGTGAGAACGCCTGGCTGTCCCCGGTCCTTGTCTTCTGCCTGCAGAGGGGATCAATGGCGGGACACGATCATCACGTGAACGAAGGGGAACGCCATGATCAAAGTCTGGGGGCGAAACACTTCCGTGAACGTGCAGAAGGTGATGTGGGCGGTAGGCGAACTCGGCCTGCCGCATGAGCGCATCGACGTCGGCGGGGCCTTCGGCAAGAACAACGAGCCTGCTTATCTCGCCATGAATCCGAATGGATTGGTGCCGACGCTCGAGGAGGACGGCTTCGTGCTGTGGGAATCGAACGCGATCGTGCGCTATCTCGCGGCGAAATACGGCGTCGGCACGCTCGAGCCTTCCGATCTGCACGCGCGCGCGCATGCCAGCAGCTGGATGGATTGGCAGCTCACGGTCGCGCATCCGCCGCTGACGCCGGTGTTCTGGGGGTTGATCCGCACGCCGCCCGAAAAACGCGATCATGCGGCGATCGAGGCCGGCAAGGTCAAATGCATCGCGGTGATGAAAATTCTCGACGCGCATCTTGCAAACAGCGCGTTCGTCGCCGGCGACACGTTATCGATGGGCGATATTCCGGTCGCGCTGATGGCTTACCGATTCCGCCGCCTGGTGCCCGAGCGGCCGGCGCTCGAGCATCTCGAGCGGTGGTTCGCCGCCATCGAGCAGCGCCCCGCGTTCAAGCAACACGTGCTCGCGATCCCGTTTGTGTGAGCTCGATCTCTTCTGCACATCACAACGCCTCACCGCGCAACAGTTTGGGCACCTCACCGACGAGCCCCGCAGCCTCGCAGATGAATAGATGCTTCAGCGCGGGTAGACGATCGACGACACCGAGCCCCACGTCGCGCACGAGGCGCAGCAGGTCCGATTGGTTCGAGAACAGCCGGTTGAGCCCGTCGGTCGCAATCCCCATCGCAACGGTGTCGAACCGACGCCAGCGCTGGTAGCGCTCGAGCACGGCAAGCGAGCCGGGATCGAGCCCGAGCCGGGCGGCATCGACGATGACTTCTGCGAGCGCGGCCACATCCTTGAGCCCCATATTGAGCCCCTGCCCCGCGATCGGATGGATGACGTGCGCGGCATCGCCCACGAGAGCGAGGCGGTGGGCGATGAACGTGCGCGCCACGGAAAGGCCGAGCGGGTGCACACGCCGTGCACCAACCACACTGATCTCGCCGAGATGCAGGCCAAAACGCCGTTCGAGCTCGGCGTGGAATTCCGCGTCCGGCAGCGCGACGATGCGCGCCGCCTCATGCGTCTGCTCGGTCCACACGATCGACGAGCGGTGGCCCACAGAGGGATCGTGTTTCAGCGGCAGGATCGCGAACGGCCCGGCAGGCAGAAAATGCTCCTCCGCGCGCCCGCGATGGTCGCGCTCATGCGCGATCGTCGCCACAATCGCCGACTGCCCGTAGCGAAAGCCGTGGCTGGAAATACCCGCGCGCTCGCGGATGGCTGAACGTGCGCCGTCGGCAGCGATGAGGAGCCGTGCTGCGAGCGTATCGCCGTCGGACAAGCGCACGCTGACGCGCTCGTTGCTAAAGGCGAAGTCCGCGACTGCCGCAGTTCGTAGCGCAACTCCCTCGTCTTTCGCCTTTTCCACCAGCGCCGCGAGCAGAGCGGCATTCTCGATCATGTGGGCGAAGGGCTCGCCCGGCCCTACGTCGCCTTCGAAGGTGAGAAAGACCGGGCGCACGACATCGCTGAGACGGCTGTCGGTCACGACCATATCGAGGATGGGCTGCGCCTCGACCGCCTGCCACACGCCGATGGTCTCGAACAGACGCCGCGCCGCGGCGACAATGGCCGACGCACGCTCGTCTTTTGCAGCGCCTGTCAGTGCGGGGTCGGCGACCGTGACCGAAAACGACGGGCCCAGGCCTTGGCGCAGCGCAATCGCCAGCGCCAGACCGGCAAAGCCCGCGCCACCGATCAGCACATCGCTCCTCTGCGCGCTGCGAGCCGATGCCTCCACGGCCGTCCTCCTGCCGCACTATAGCATTGTCATGTCCCAGCTTGGCGGATGATGATGCGCTTCGAGCCAGCAAGGTTAGCGATGTCGTCCGCTGTTCAAGATCTTCTTGCCATCCTCGATCTCGAGCAACTCGAGCTCAATCTGTTCCGCGGCCGCTCCCCGCAGGTGGGTTGGCAACGCGTGTTCGGCGGGCAGGTGATCGGCCAGGCGCTGGTCGCCGCCTGCCGCACGGTCGACGTCGCGGGACGGCCGCCGCACTCGCTGCACGCGTACTTCCTGCTTCCCGGCGACCCGAAGGTGCCGATCATCTACGACGTGGACCGCATTCGTGACGGCAAAAGCTTCACCACCCGCCGGGTAAGCGCCATTCAGCATGGGCATGCCATTTTCACCATGGCGGTGTCGTTTCATCGCGACGAGCCCGGCATGAGCCATCAGGCCAGGATGCCGGAGGTGACAAAGCCGGAGCAGCTGCCGAACGAAGCCGACATCAAAGCGCGCGTGTTGCCGCTGATGCCCGATCCGGTGCGGCGCTATTACGAGCGCGAGCGGCCGATCGAGTGGCGCCCGGTGGAACTCGACCGCTATCTCGGGAAAAAGATCGAGAACGGCCGCTTCCATGTCTGGATCCGGGCCACCGCGCAGCTTCCGGATGAGCCCGCAATCCATCAGTGCGTGCTCGCCTATGCATCCGACATGCTGCTGCTCGATTCCGCGCTGATCCCCCACGGGCGCACCGTGTTCGAACAAACCCTCATGGCCGCAAGCCTCGACCACGCGCTCTGGTTTCACCGCCCATTTCGCGCCGACGAATGGCTGCTCTATGCTCATGAGAGTCCCAATCTCTCCGGCTCCCGTGGCTTTGCCCGCGGGCTCATCTTCGCCAGTGACGGGACGCTGGTTGCGTCGGTGGCCCAGGAGGGGCTCTTGCGTGAGCGCCGACTTCCGTAAAAAGGTCAGTTATACTGCCGTGACGCAATCCGCCTGCGCTTCTATGGGGAAAACACCGAACTAACCGCTTAATCTTTGATCATGGCGCCGATATCGTGGGCAGCGGCGCGCGGAGTGAATTCATGAAGCTGGTCATCGCCATCATCAAGCCGTTCAAGCTCGAAGATGTCCGCGATGCGCTGGTCGCGGTCGGCGTGCACGGAATGACGGCAAGCGAGGTCAAGGGCTACGGCCGCCAGAAAGGTCACACGGAAATTTACCGTGGCGCCGAGTACGCCGTGCACTTCCTCCCGAAGATCCGCATCGAGGTGGCGGTGCCGACCGATCGCGTGGGGGCCGTCGTCGAAGCCATCATCGGATCCGCCAAAACCGGGCAGATCGGTGACGGCAAGATCTTCGTCACCACCATCGATCAAGCGGTGCGCATCAGGACCGGCGAGACCGACGCGGACGCGTTGTAAAAGCCTGAAGCACATCCAGGGGGGACAGCATGACAAGAAACAGCACTCGCGTGGCCTGCGGGCTTGCCACCGCGCTGAGTTTGAGCCTTGCCGCTGCCCCGGCACTGGCGCAGGAAGCCACCTCGACCATCGACGCGGGCGACACGGCCTGGATGATCTCAGCCACCGCTCTCGTGCTGATGATGACGATCCCGGGCTTAGCCCTGTTCTATTGCGGCATGGTGCGCAAGAAGAACGTGCTCGCCACCATGGCGCAGAGCTTCGCTTGTACCGCGCTGTGCTCGTTGTTGTGGTTTGCGGTCGGCTACAGTCTGAGCTTCGTCGGGGATGGGCGCTGGATCGGGACCGTTGAGCGGCTGTTTTTGCTCGGCACCACGATGGAGTCGACGAGCGCGTTCGCGCCGACGATTCCGGAGCTCTTGTACGTGGTCTACCAGATGACGTTTGCAATCATCACGGTTGCGCTGATCGCCGGCGCAGTCGCGGACCGCATGCGTTTCTCCGCGTTTTTATGGTTCGCCGCCGCTTGGCTCATCTTGGTCTACGTGCCGATCGCGCATTGGGTATGGGGCGGCGGCTTTCTCGCCAGTGCGGGCGTTCTCGATTTTGCCGGCGGCACCGTCGTTCACCTCAACGCGGGTATTGCCGGCCTGGTCGCGGCTTACGTGCTCGGCAAACGCCACGGCTATGGCACGGACAATTTCGCGCCCTATGACCTGTCACTGGCGGTCATCGGGACGGGGCTGCTCTGGGTCGGCTGGCTGGGCTTCAACGGCGGCTCGGCGCTGGGCGCCAATTCGCGCGCGGCCTTCGCCATCACCGCCACGCATCTCGCCGCCTCGACCGGCGCGCTGACCTGGATGTTTCTGGAGTGGTGGACGCGCAGAAAGCCATCGGTGCTGGGCTTGATCACCGGCGCCATCGCCGGTCTCGGCACCATCACCCCGGCCTCCGGCTTCGTGCTGCCCTGGCAGGGCGTGGTCATCGGCCTCATCGCCGGCGCCGTTTGTTTCTGGGCGTGCACCTGGTTGAAGCTGCGGATCGGCTATGACGATTCGCTCGACGTATTCGGGGTGCACGGCGTCGGCGGCGCAATGGGCACGTTGCTTACCGGAGTGTTCGCGGTCGCGGCCCTGTCCGCGAGCCCGGACGCGCCGCAAGGATCGCCGGGGCTGTTGGAGGGAAATGCCCGACAGGTCTTGATCCAGCTCTATGCGGTGATCGCAGTGCTCGTCTGGTCGGGCGTGCTCACCTATGTGCTGCTCAAGGCAATCTCGTTCCTCTTACCTTTGCGGGTGAACCAACAACACGAGATCGAGGGACTTGATCTGACGCAGCACGGCGAAGCTTTGCAATAGCCGTCGCAACCGCCTCCGCCGGGAAGATCGGCTGCGGTCTTGGAGAGCCGGGGCGCCGAGCCTCCATGCGCATGGCCTCGAGCGCGGCGAACGCGGCGGGCGCATAGCGTTTCAGGCCCCGCCCCACCCCTGATCAAAAATTGTGCAGTCCTGGGCGGTGTTTGTGCGGCGCTTGACAAAACGTCGCAGCACCCGTTCGCGCAGCCCGCAAACGCCTTGTGTTTCCGCGCACTTACGGCTCACGCCGCGAACTGGCACGCCGCTTGATTCGCAGCAGGGGCTTTGCCGCCCGAAGCCGAGGCTTCTTCGCGTCCAAGCACAATAAACATTGCCCACAACCTGCATCCGCAGGGATCGGGCCAAAGCGGGGGTAAACCCATGAAAATCGTCATGGCCATCATCAAGCCCTTCAAGCTCGACGAGGTCCGCGACGCTCTCACCGGGATCGGCGTGCACGGGATGACCGTGACCGAGGTCAAGGGCTATGGGCGTCAAAAGGGCCACACCGAAATTTATCGAGGCGCCGAGTATGCGGTGAGCTTCTTGCCGAAAATCAAGATCGAAGTCGCGGTCGCCACCGATCAGGTCGACAAAACCATCGACACGATCACCGCAGCTGCCAAGACCGGGCAGATCGGAGACGGAAAAATCTTCGTCCTCAGCCTCGACACCGCCGTGCGCATCCGCACCGGCGAGACCGACACAGCAGCACTCTGAAACCCGCACCCAAACGTCTAGCGACAGGAGTTAGACCATGACGTTCAAGAAACCAACCCGTGCGGGGCTCGTGGCTCTCGCGTTGGGGCTTCTCTTCGCGCTCTTTCTGACCATGTCGGCGATCGACGGCTCCTATGCCGAGGAAGCAGCGGCTACGCCAGCCGAGGCGGCGGCATCGCCGCCGGCCTGCGCCGGCAATCCCGATCCGAAATTGGCCGTGCTCGAAAACTGCACGCCCAATTCCGGCGACACCGCCTGGATGCTCACCTCGGTGGCGCTGGTCCTGATGATGACCATTCCGGGGCTTGGCCTGTTCTACGGCGGCATGGTCCGCAAGAAGAACGTGGGCGATACCGTGATGACGAGCTTCGCCATCACCTGCCTGATCAGCATCCTTTGGCTCATCTGCACCTACAGCTTGGCGTTCCGATCGGGAACGCCGTTCATCGGAGGTCTCGACCGCGCGTTCCTGCAGGGAATCGTGAGCGATATTTCCAAGGGCATCGGCAATCCCAATCCGCTGGCGCCGACCATCCCCGAGACCGTCTATCTGTGCTTCCAGCTGACCTTCGCCATCATCACTCCGGCGCTGATCGCGGGAGCGTTCGCGGAGCGCATGAAATTCTCGGCCATGCTGTGGTTCATCGGCCTGTGGGCGATCTTCGTCTATTCCCCGATCGCGCACTGGGTCTGGGGACCGGACGGATTTCTCGCCGCCGCCAACGCGGACGGCTGGATCAAGGTTCTCGACTTCGCCGGCGGCACTGTCGTCCACATCAATTCCGGCGTGGCGGGACTGATGGCGTGCCTTTTGCTTGGCAAGCGCAAGGACACCGGGCCGAACCACAACATGGTGCTCACTTTCATCGGCGCTTCGCTGCTGTGGGTGGGCTGGTTCGGCTTCAACGCCGGCTCAGCGGTGACCGCGGGAATGCAGGCCGGCATGGCCATGACCGTGACGCACATGGCAACGGCGACCGCCGGATTCACCTGGATGCTGGTCGAATGGATGACGCGAGGCAAACCGACCGTCGTCGGCATCTGCACCGGCGCCATTGCCGGGCTCGTCGCCATTACGCCGGCCTCCGGGTTTGTCGGCCCGGTCGGCTCGCTGTGCATCGGCATCGCGGCCGGCATTCTCTGCTACTGGGGCTGCACCGGCTTGAAACATATGCTGGGCTACGATGACGCGCTCGACGCCTTCGGCGTCCATGCCGTCGGCGGCATTGTCGGTGCGTTGCTCACCGGCGTGTTCGCGGTCGAGCAATACGGCGGAACGGCCGGCCTGCTCGAGGGCAATCCGGGACAGTTCCTCAATCAAGTCTATGGCGTCATCATCGTGCTCGTCTACGACGCCGTCGTGTCGCTGATCATCCTCAAAGTCGTCGACATCTTCATCGGCTTGCGCGTCAGCGACGAGGTGGAGCGCGAGGGTCTCGATCTCGCGCTGCATGGCGAGACCGTCCACTGACGAGATACGGTTAGGGCGGAGACCCGGCACCGCCCTTGCCGTCGAGGGGTCTCAGCGCAAGCTGGGACCCCTCACTTTTTTGGTAATCGCGCCGTCACCGATGGTTAATCGCGCCTTAACCCCGCCGCACCTATGGTAGGAGAAACCCTCGTGCGGCGGGTGTTGGCGCCGCTTTGTCGATGTTCATGACCGCCGCCGAACGCGTCCCTCCTCCATCGCCTAGCCGGCCCGATATCGGCCGTTCGCCATTCGTGCGGCTGCGCGAGCTTCTGGGCAATGTCGAGCCCGGCAAACCCCCGATCAGTCTCGCCGTGGGCGAACCACAGCACGCCGTTCCAGCATTTGTGGGCCCGGTCCTGGCCGCGCATATCGACGAGTTTGGCCGATATCCCATGAACAAGGGTCTCGACGCCTTTTGCGAGGCGGCCGCAGCCTGGCTCGGGCGGCGCTTTGCCCTGCCGCGGTCGATCGATCCGGCCCATGAAATTTTGGTGCTCAACGGGTCGCGCGAAGGACTGTTTCTCGCGGCCATCGCGGCGGCGCGCTGGGTTACCGGCCGCCGCGGCCGCCCCGCAATGCTCATCCCCAATCCCTTTTACGCCGCCTACGCCGCGGGCGCGGTGGCGGCAAATTGCGAGCCGGTGTACCTGCCGGCCACGGCGGCGACCGGCTTTCTTCCCGATCTCGATGCGCTCTCGGAGGAACTTCTCGCCCGCGCCGTTGCCTTCTTCATTGCTTCGCCTGCCAACCCGCAGGGCGCGGTAGCCGATCTCAATTATCTTACGCGCGTCGTCGCTCTCGCCCGGCGGTTTGGGTTCCTGGTGTTCAGCGACGAATGCTATTCCGAGATCTACACCCGGCATCCGCCCGCCGGCATGCTCGAAGCCGCCGGCCCCGATTTTGCAAATGTGGTCGAGTTCCAGTCGTTGTCCAAGCGCTCGAATTTACCGGGACTGCGCATCGGTTTTGCCGCAGGCGATCGAAAATTCCTCGCGCGCTTCCTGGAGCTGCGCAACGTCTCGGCACCGCAAGTTCCGCTTCCGGCGCAGCGCGTCGCTATCGCCGCCTATGGCGATGAAGCGCATGTCGAGGAAAACCGGCGGCTCTATGCGCAGAAATATGATCTCGCCGATGACATCGTCGGCAATCGCTACGGCTACCGGCGGCCGGGAGGCGGATTCTTTCTCTGGCTCGACGTTTCCGCACAAGGCGGCGATGAAGCAGTGGCGCTTAGGCTCTGGCGCGAGGCGGGGCTGCGCGTGGTGCCGGGCCGCTATCTGGCACGCGAGCAGGCCGACGGCTCCAATCCCGGGCTCGGCTACATTCGCGTCGCCATGGTGCAGGATCGGGAGACGACGGCGGAGGCGCTCCGTCGTCTCGTGGCGGTGTTGGGCTGAAGGATCATGGCTGCCATCGACCGCGGCCTCGAGACTTTCAACTTTCTTCCCGACGGCGTGCGTGAGGCATTACGCCGGCGACTGCGCGAGTTCGGCGGCTTCGGCCTTATCGTGGTGGCCACGCTCCTGGCACTCGCGCTCGCGACCTGGTCGGTACAGGATCCCTCACTGAGCCACGCCACCAATGCGCCGGTACGCAACCTGCTCGGCGCACCCGGCGCGATCGTTGCGGATCTGCTGATGCAGGTTCTCGGGGTGGCTGCGCTCGCGTTCATTTTGCCGATCGCCATTTGGGGCTGGCGGCTCATGACCCACCGGCCCTTGCGGCAGGAGCGCCTGCGCCTGCTGTTCTGGGTTCTCGGCGTGGTGCTGTGTGCCGGCTGCGCTGCCGCGCTGCCGCGCAGCTACGCTTGGCCGCTGCCGGTTGGGCTCGGCGGCGTGATCGGGGATTGGGTGCTGCGGCTGCCGGCACTGCTCGCGGGCGGAACGCTTGCGGGACCGATGCGCCTCGCAGTCGCGATCACAGCGGGCGCGGGAACGCTGCTATGCTTCGCAGTCGTCGCGGGATTTGGATGGACGAGCAATGATCGGAACGCGGACGTCGCGGAGGACGCGGACGACGACGAAGAAGCCTCCATCTCGCTCGGCTGGATAACGCACGGCCTTCTGAGCCTAAGGGCGCGTCTCGCGCGCGCGCTCACGCGCCGGACGCCGACACCCGCACCGGCGCGCCGCGAGGCGCCGCCGCATAGCCGTATCGAACCGCGCTTCGAGGCCAGTGACGCCGCGCCGTCGAAGCTCTCCGCGGAGCTGGAGGATGAGGACGACAATGCGGGCCGCGTTGCGTCGCGCAAGCCCAGAGCAACCGCGCGCGCGCCACGAAAGTCGAGCGGCGGCTATGTGCTGCCCTCGCTCGAGCTCCTTGCTGCGCCGAAGGCCATCGGACGCGCGACGCTGAGCGCCGACGCGTTGCAGGCGAACGCTACCGCGCTCGAGGGCGTCCTCGCCGACTTCGGAGTGCGCGGCGAGATCATCAATGCCCGGCCCGGTCCGGTGGTCACGCTCTACGAACTCGAGCCGGCGCCGGGGATCAAATCATCGCGTGTGATCGGATTAGCCGACGACATCGCCCGCTCCATGAGCGCGCTCTCGGCGCGCGTCGCGGTGGTGGCCGGACGGAACGTCATCGGCATCGAGCTGCCGAACCCCACGCGCGAGAAGGTGTATTTGCGCGAACAGCTCGCCAGCTCCGATTACATCGACAGCAGCGCAAAGTTGCCGCTCTGTCTCGGCAAGACCATCGGTGGCGAGCCCGTGATCGTCGACCTCGCGCGCATGCCGCATCTGTTGATCGCGGGCACCACCGGCTCGGGCAAGTCGGTCGCCATCAATACCATGATCTTGAGTCTGCTCTACCGGTTACGGCCGGACCAATGCCGCCTCATCATGGTCGACCCGAAAATGCTCGAGCTGTCGGTCTACGACGGCATCCCGCACCTGCTCACCCCAGTCGTCACCGATCCCAAGAAGGCGGTTGTCGCCCTCAAATGGGCGGTGCGCGAGATGGAGGAGCGCTACAAGAAGATGTCGAAGCTCGGCGTGCGCAACATCGACGGCTACAACGCGCGTGTGGCCGAGGCGAAGGCGAAGGGCGAGAAGCTCAGCCGGACTGTCCATACCGGCTACGACAAGGAGACGGGCGAGGCGATCTACGAAAACGAGGAGCTGGATCTCGAGCCGCTGCCTTTCGTCGTGGTCATCGTGGATGAGATGGCGGACCTGATGATGGTCGCCGGCAAAGACATCGAAGGTGCCGTACAGCGGCTCGCGCAGATGGCACGTGCGGCCGGCCTGCACGTGATCCTGGCCACGCAACGGCCGTCGGTCGACGTCATCACCGGCACGATCAAGGCCAATTTCCCGACCCGCATCTCGTTCCAGGTCACGTCGAAGATCGATAGCCGCACCATTTTGGGAGAGCAGGGCGCCGAACAGCTCCTCGGGCAAGGCGACATGCTCTACATGGCCGGTGGCGGCCGCATTAGCCGGGTGCACGGACCATTTTGCTCCGACGAGGAGGTCGAGAAAGTCGTGCGCCATCTCAAATCGCAAGGCACGCCGCAATACCTCGACGCGGTGACGGCGGCGGAGGACGAAGACGAAGACGGCAATCCGGTCTTCGACGCGACCGGAATGGGCGAGTCAGACGGCGGCGACCTTTACCAGCAGGCGGTGCAGGTCGTGCTGCGCGACCGCAAGGCCTCCACCAGCTACATCCAACGCCGCCTGCAAATCGGCTACAACCGTGCGGCCTCGCTCATGGAGCGCATGGAAAAGGAAGGGGTCGTTGGGCAGGCCAACCACGCCGGCAAGCGCGAAATCCTGATTGGCGAAGAGGCCGCCGAGCGTTATTGAGAAGCCGTTAACCGAAGGCCTTTTTGCGGAATTCGTCGTCTTCTCGCCACACGGGGCAGCTACCGACCAGACGGGACGGGAGAGGGACCATGGCTGGAACGGGCCAGGGGCTATTCGTCGGGGTGGCCGTATTGGGCATGGTCGCGCTCGGATGGACGGCGAGCGCCGAGCCCATTCCCTTGCCAGCGCCCGCGCCGCTCCCCAAGGAGCGCGCCGCGGCGCCCAGCAAGCCGGGAACGACCGCGCAATCCGGCGGCTCGGGTTTGGCGGCCGGCGTCAGGTCTCTGTTTCATTTGGATAAGGAGCCCGAGGCATCGCCGACGCCGGTGACGACCACCGCCGGTTTCACGCCTACACAACGCACCCAGGTCGACAAGGTCAGCGCGTACCTCTCGAACATGCAGCAATTGGTGGGCAATTTCGTGCAGGTCGGCCCTGACGGCAGTCGTGTCAGGGGCGAATTCTATATCCAGAAACCCGGGAAGGTTCGTTTCGAATATGAGCCGCCGAGCCGGATCGAGATCATCGCCGACGGTCAGTCGGTCGTGGTGCGCGACCGCAAGCTTGCCACGCAGGATCTCTATCCCCTCTCGCAGACGCCGCTGCGCTTCCTCCTCTCCGAGCGTATCGATCTCCTCAGGGAGACGAATGTCATAGGGGTACGCGCTGACGACACGTTCGTGACGATCACGATCGAGGAGAGGCAACCGCTCATCGGCACCAGCCGCCTTGTGATGATGATGGGCGCCAAGGATTATCAATTACGGCAGTGGACGATCACCGATCCGCAGGGCTACGACACGACGGTCGCGGTGTCCAATCTCGACAACAGCAAGCGGCCGGACCCAAGCCTCTTCAAGATCGATTACACCCGCTACATCCAATAGCGGCGATTCCGCAATCAGCCCTCAGACGTTTTGTACTTGACCTCGCGGCAAGCGATCGCCAATTAGCGAGCGCTATGCGTCCATTTCGTCCGAAATCCTAATGCGGCTGACAATCACAACATGGAACATCAATTCGGTGCGGCTGCGCATCGAGGGTGTGGCGAGGTTCGTGAAATCAGTTTGGCCGGACGTTCTCTGTCTGCAGGAAACCAAGTGCCCCGACGATAGGTTTCCGATCAAGTGCTTCAAGCGGCTCGGCTATGAGTACGTCGCGCTCAACGGGCAGAAGGGCTATCACGGCGTCGTCGTACTTTCGCGTCTGCCGTTCGAAAGCTTCGAGATCCAGTCGTTTTGCGGGAAGAGCGACTGCCGGCACATCTCGGCGGTGCTCGGCGAACGCGCGGGACTCCGCGATCCCATCACCCTGCATAACCTCTATGTCCCTGCGGGCGGCGACGTTCCCGACCCGTCGGTCAACCCGAAGTTCGCGCACAAGCTCGCCTTTCTCGATGAAATGCGGGGGTCCGCTGCGTTGCGCTGTGGCAGCTCGAGCCGCATGATCCTGCTCGGCGATCTTAATGTCGCGCCGCTCGAGCACGACGTCTGGAGCCACAAGCAGATGCGACGAGTGGTCTCGCACACGCCGATCGAGTGCGACAAGCTTGTCGCGGCACAGAAGGACGGCGGCTGGGTCGACGCTATGCGCATGCTCGTGCCTGAGCCAACAAAGCTCTACACCTGGTGGAGCTATCGCTCGCCCGACTGGAAAGCGGCGGACAAGGGCCGCAGGCTCGATCACATCTGGATCGCGCCGGCGCTCGCCGACCGGCTCGCCGGCATTGATGTGCTAAAGCAGCTGCGCGGTTCGCCGCGGCCCTCCGATCACGTCCCGGTCACGGCGACGCTGGAGGTGTGAGGCTGCGCAATCAATTCGGTTCGTGCGCGTCGAGAAACGTGCCGATATTGGCGATTTGGCGCGTCGTTTGGTCCAGGCGACTCGCCAAAATCTCGCGCAACCTGGCCGCTGCCTCCGGAAAGCTGTCCAACATCCTGATGAAAAGCGGTCGCGGAATGAACAGCACGGTCGCGCGCTCAAGCGCCGTGGCGGTCGCCGTTCGCTTGCTCTCGGCGAACAGCGCCACCTCTCCCACAAGCGTGTGCGGGCCTACCGTACGCTCATTTCCATCTTCAGACGATTTCAGGCTGAATTGGCCTGCTTGAATCACATAGCCGCCGTCTGCCTGATCACCCGCGCTGAACAGTATTTCGCCGTCGCGTAGGTGTCGCGTTTCAGCGCCGATCGCCAGGATGCGCAACGCCGCACGCCCGAGCAGGCCGATCGTCGGCACGCGTTCAAGAAAGGCGATATCGTCATCGATGGCCATGGGGCGGCGCTATGGCACCAACTTGTATCCGCCCGCTTCGGTGACCAGGATGGCAGGGCTGGCGGCATCTTTCTCGACCTTTTGCCGCAGCCGGTAGATGTGCGTCTCGAGTGTGTGGGTCGTGACGCCGGAATTATAACCCCAGACCTCCTGCAACAAGGTTTCACGCGATACCGGACGTTGGCCGGCGCGATAGAGGTATCGCAGAATAGCGGTTTCCTTCTCCGTGAGCCGCACCTTGTTGCCTTTGGAATTGAGCAGGATCTTCGAGCTTGGTCGGAACGTATAAGGGCCGATGGTGAACACCGCGTCCTCGCTCGCCTCGTGCTGGCGCAGTTGCGCGCGGATGCGGGCGAGCAGCACCGCAAAGCGAAAAGGCTTGGTGACGTAGTCGTTCGCGCCCGACTCGAGTCCGAGGATGGTGTCGGAGTCGGTATTGTGCCCCGTCAACATGATGATCGGCGCCTTGAAGCCGTTCTTGCGCAAAATGCGCACCGCTTCCCGCCCATCGACGTCGGGTAGCCCGACATCCATGATCACAAGATCGATCTGGCCGGCCTTGGCCTCCTGTACCCCCTTGGTCCCATTGTCGACCGCAATGGACTCGAACTCCTCGTGGAGCGCGAGCTGCTCGACGAGCGCCTCACGCAGCTCAGCATCGTCGTCGACGATCAGGATTTTGCGGGTATTCGTCATGTTTCCGCCCCAGGAGCGGTGTCGTCCCGGCAAGGCATGGCGCGGAATAGATCATTCGGGGGTAAAAGGGCAAGCTGGATTGCCACTTTGACGATCGTTCGCAGCTTGCACGGCAGGATTGTTCCATGCGCCGCCGAACACTTTCCTTGATTCGCGTGCGGGCCAAGCCGGGCAGACGGACCCGCGGCATCCTGCTCGCCGGACCGCGCGCAATCCCGGTCGTGCTGGGTCGCGGCGGCATCCGCGCCAACAAATTCGAAGGCGATGGCGCCACCCCGCGCGGGCGATTCCGGCTTGTTCGCCTGTGGTGGCGGGCTGATCGCCATCCGCATCCGTCCACGCTGCTGTCGGCCCGACGCATTCATCCTAGCCTCGCCTGGTGCGAAGATACCACAGACCGCCGTTACAACCGCCCGTTTCAACGCTCGGCTGGTGACGGCGGAGACCGCCTTTGGCGCGACGACCAACTCTACGATTTCATTATCGAAATCGACCACAACACCCGCCCCCGCATCGCCGGTCGGGGCAGCGCCGTCTTCGTGCACCTGGCGCGCCCGAACCGATCCCCGACAGCCGGATGCGTGGCGCTCGCGCCAAAAGACCTCCAACGCCTGCTCGCGGTGCTGGGCCCACAGACGCGGATCACGGTTGAAGTTTAGGCGTCTTCCCGCAGCGGCCGTTCCCCGAATATGGCGGTTCCCACCCGCACATGCGTTGCACCGAATGCAATGGCGAGTGGAAAATCCGCGCTCATACCCATCGACAAAAGCGACAACCCATTGCGGCGTGCGATCTTGGCTGTCAGCGCGAAATGCGGGGCCGGCGCCTCATGGGCTGGCGGAAGGCACATGAGGCCGGCGATCGCGAGCCCATAGCGCTCGCGGCACGCCTCAACGAAGTCATCGGTGTCCTCCGGTAACACACCGGCTTTCTGCGGCTCGCCGCCGGTATTGACCTCGATGAACAGCGTCGGCCTGCGGCCCTGCTTGGCAATTTCCTTGGCCAGCGCCTCGGCGAGGCTCGGCCGATCAAGCGAATGAATCGCATCAAACAGCGCGACCGCCTCTTTCGCTTTGTTGGACTGCAGCGCGCCAACAAGATGAAGCTCGATGTCGCCATGGCGCTGTTTGAGCGGCGGCCATTTCGCTTTTGCCTCCTGCACTCGATTCTCGCCGAAGACGCGTTGGCCCCCAGCGAGCACCGGCTCGATGGCATCCGCACCGAAGGTCTTTGCAACAGCGACCAGCGTCACCGAGGCCGGATCGCGCCGCGCCTCGGCGCAGGCTTGCGCGATCTGATCGCGGACCTTAGCCAGAGGCGTTTCGACGAGATTTGCCGTGCCGCGCATGATTCGACTCTAGCACGATGCCACGTATTCCGGCGCAGACCTCAGGTCGCTTACTCGGCATCGTGGAAGATGACGCCCAGCGTGTGGCGGCGACCCGAGCGCAGACGGCTCACGCCGTGACGCATATTGACGCGATAGATGCCGCGCGTGCCTTGCACCGGGCGATGATGCACGGGAAAGATGACTCCTTCGCCTTGCACGAGCGGAACGATTTCCGCCCGCGACTGCATGCGCGGCCGCTGCTCCGTGAGCACGAACTCACCCCCGCTGAAGTCTTCGCCCGGACGTGACAACAGGAACGCGACCTGCAACGGAAAAACGTGCTCGCCGTAGATGTCTTGGTGCAGGCAATTGTAGTCCCCGGCCTCATAGGCAAGGAGAAGCGGCGTCGGCTTCGTCTGTCCGGCTTTATGACAGCGTGCGAGATAGGCGGCGTGATCGTGCGGAAATTGCACGCGCGTCCCCATGGCATTGTTCCAGCGGTTGGCGACTTCGGCCAACGGCGGGTATAGCGCCTCCCGCAACGCCGCTACCAAATCCGGCAGCGGATAGGCGAAGTATTTGTACTCGCCGCGTCCGAAGCCATGCCGTGCCATCACCACACGGCTGCGAAACGGCGCGTCCGACGCGTAGCTTTCGACCAGCGCCGCGCACTGCTGCGGCGTCAACAGCTGCCCGGTGGTCGCGCAGCCATAGGCATCCAGTTGTCCGGCTATGCTCGACCAATCGAGCGCGGCAATCTGCGTGGCGAGAGCGCGCGCGGCCTGCGCAGGCGCGCGCTCACGCGAGGCTAAAAGGGCGCGGGTCATGCCGCCTTCTCCCGCGCCAGCAGGGCCCGCTTGCGGGTTACGCCCCAGCGATAGCCCGAGGTTGATCCATCCGTGCGCACCACACGGTGACAGGGAATCGCAACCGCAATGCCATTCGAGGCGCAGGCCTGCGCCACCGAGCGCACTGCCTTGGGTGCTCCGATCCGCTTGGCGATCTCGCTGTAGCTTGCGGTCGCGCCAGCCGGGATATCGCGGATTGCATCCCACACCCGCTGCTGGAACGCGGTGCCGCGGATGTCGAGCGGCAGATCAAGGCCGCGCGCCGGCGCCTCGATGAAGCCCACGACCTTGGCCACGAGTTGTTCGAACATCTCGTCGCCGCCGACGAGGCGCGCCTTAGGAAAACGATCCTGCAGGCTGCGCACCAATGCATCGGGATCGTCGCCGAATTCGATGGCACATACACCTTTGTCCGTAGCCGCGACCAGGATCGCACCGAGTGAGCATTGGCCGACCGCAAAGCGGATGACGTTACCGCTGCCCCCCCTGCGAAATTGTGTGGGCGTCATGCCGAGCAGATCCGCTGCCGCGGCGTAAAAGCGGCCGTTGGAATTAAATCCCGCGCCATAGATCGCCTCGGTCACCGTGTTGCTAGAGGCGAGCTCCTCGCGCACGCGCTTGCCGCGATGGGCGGCGGCATAGACCTTCGGTGTCACGCCGGTGACCGCCTTGAAGATGCGGTGGAAGTGAAAACGACTCATGCCGGCGGCTTGCGCCAGTGCAGCGAGGCTCGGCTCCTCCTCCGCCTCCTCGATCGACCGGCATGCGTTCGCCACCAGGGCGGCATGTGCGTCGGCGCGCGGGGGTTGGTTCGGTCGGCAGCGCTTGCATGGGCGAAAGCCCGCCCGTTCGGCGTCGGCGCAGGTCGCGTGGAACGCCACGTTATCGCGCCGCGGCAGGCGCGCTGCGCACGACGGCCGGCAATAGACGCCGGTCGTGCGCACCGAATAAACGAACGTGCCGTCGGCGGCGCGATCGCGCCGCTGGATCGCACTCCAGCGCGGGTCATCGTCAGGCGATTTCCGCGCGGCTTTGTCGGCTCGCGTCATCAAAGACGACATGGTTTTGCTCCATCAGGTTTCGACGGATCGGTTCCATCTCCTGCTGGCAATGTAAGGGCCACTGGATCGCAAGCACTCCGGTCCTTGCTCTCAAATCAGAGATAGGCGCGCCACCCGAAATCTGCAGCCGCCCCGCTGCGGCCGAGCGACATCGAGCACGAGCGCGCCGCGAATGCCGGAACCGTTGACCGCCGCGGCGCTTTCATGGCCAAGTGCCGCTCGAAAAACCGACCGAGACGCACGATTTATTAGCATGCAATGCTTAGTTTTTGCGTCTCAGTCTTGGGGACCCGGGAACCGGAAGGATAGCGGCAGCCACGCCGATGACCACCGAGCGCTACAACCCCCGCGAGGCGGAGGCCCGCTGGCAAAAGGTATGGGACGAACGGGACATCTTCGCTACCCGTAACGACGACCCGCGCCGAAAATACTACGTGCTGGAGATGTTCCCTTATCCGTCGGGGCGCATCCACATGGGGCACGTGCGCAACTACACCATGGGCGACGTGGTCGCGCGCTTCAAACGCGCCATGGGGCTCAACGTGCTCCATCCCATGGGTTGGGACGCCTTCGGTATGCCGGCGGAGAACGCCGCCATGGAGCGCAAGGTCCACCCCAAGGCATGGACCTATCAGAACATTGCCGCGATGAAGGCGCAGCTCAAGTCGATGGGGTTGTCGCTCGATTGGTCGCGCGAGATCGCGACCTGCGACCCCACCTACTACAAGCAGCAGCAGAAGATGTTCCTCGACTTTCTGCGCGCGGGTCTGGTGGAGCGCAAACTCGGCAAGGTGAACTGGGATCCGGTTGACCAGACCGTGCTCGCCAACGAACAGGTGATCGACGGGCGCGGGTGGCGCTCGAATGCCATCGTCTTCCAGCGGGAAATGCCGCAATGGTACTTTGGCATCACCAAATTTTCCGAGGATTTGTTGCAAGCGCTCGACCGGCTCGACCGCTGGCCCGAGAAGGTGCGCGTCATGCAGCGCAATTGGATCGGCCGGTCGGAGGGGCTGCTCATTCGCTTCGCGCTCGATCCGTCAACCACGCCGAATGCGGAAGACGAACTCGAGGTCTTCACCACGCGCCACGACACGCTGTTCGGCGCCAAATTCATGGCCCTCTCGCCCGATCATCCGCTCGCTGCCGCCGCCGCGGACAAGAATCCCGCGCTCGCTGAATTCATCGCGGATTGCCGACGGCACGGCACCGCGCAGCAATTGATAGACACCGCCGAGAAGAAGGGTTTCGACACCGGGATGAAGGCTCTGCATCCCTTTGATCCGAGCTGGAAGCTTCCGGTCTATGTCGCCAACTTCATCGTGATGGACTACGGCACCGGCGCAATCTTCGGCTGCCCGGCGCACGATCAGCGCGACCTCGACTTCGCCAACAAATATGGGCTCGGCAATACGCCGGTGGTGTGCCCGCCAGGACAGGACGCGAGCACCTTCGTCATCACCGACAGCGCCTACGAAGGCGACGGGCGCATGATCAATTCGCGCTTTCTCGACGGCATGACTGTCGAGGAGGCAAAGGAAGAAGTTGCACGCCGGCTCGAGCAGACATCGCACGGCAAGCGTCCGGTCGGCACACGCCAAGTGAATTTCCGTCTGCGTGACTGGGGCATTTCGCGCCAACGCTACTGGGGCTGTCCGATTCCGGTGATTCACTGCGAGCGCTGCGGCATCGTGCCGGTGCCGGAGAGCGATCTGCCGGTCACGCTCCCGGACGATGTCGATTTCGATCGACCGGGCAATCCGCTCGAGCGTCACCCCACTTGGAAGCACGTCCCCTGCCCGACGTGCGGCGGTCCGGCACGACGCGAGACGGATACCATGGACACCTTCGTCGACTCGTCCTGGTACTTCATCCGCTTCACCGATCCCTGGACGACGCGGCCTACCAGTCGCGCGGTCGCCGACCGGATGATGCCGGTCGACCAATATATCGGCGGCATCGAGCACGCCATCCTGCACTTGCTCTACAGCCGCTTCTTCACCCGCGCCATGCGCGCGACCGGGCACATCGATCTCGACGAGCCGTTCGCCGGCCTCTTCACCCAGGGCATGGTGGTGCACGAGACCTATCAGGCGGCGAACGGCGAATGGGTAATGCCCGCCGAAGTGAAGGTCGAAGGCGCGGGCGAGGCGCGGCGCGCCACGCTGCTTGCAACGGGCGAGCCGGTCGCGATCGGGCCGATCGAGAAGATGTCGAAATCGAGACGCAATACGGTCGATCCGGACGACATCATCGCCAGCTACGGCGCCGACACCGCGCGCTGGTTCATGCTTTCCGATTCGCCGCCCGAACGTGACGTGATCTGGACCGAGGAGGGCGTGCAGGGTGCTTGGCGCTTTGTGCAACGACTCTGGCGCCTGGTGCACGAGGCAGCGCAGGTGGCGCCACCCGCCGATCTGCCGCGCCCGCCCCATTTCAGCGAGCCGTCGCTCGCCTTGCGCAAGGCCGCCCACCGTGCGCTCGCACGCGTCTCGGAGGACATCGAACGGCTTCGCTTCAACGTATGCGTCGCCCACATTTACGAGTTTGCCAATGCCTTTCACGGCTCCCTCGCCGCGGTCGAGGCTGAGCCAGTGGCCGACTATCGCTGGGCGGTGCGCGAGGCGGCCGACATCCTGGTGCGGCTGTTTCACCCCATGATGCCACATTTGGCGGAGGAGTGCTGGGCCGCGCTCGGCCACAAAAGCCTTGTCGCTTCAGAGCCTTGGCCGCAGCTTGAGGCGGACCTTCTGGTCGAAAACACGATCACACTTCCGGTCCAAATCAACGGTAAGAAGCGCGGCGATGTCACAGTCGCCCGAAATGCTGCAAATACCGAGATCGAATCTGCCGTTCTTGCGCTCGATGCGGTAAAACGGGCGCTCGCAGGCAAGCCGCCCAAGAAGGTGATCGTGGTGCCGCAGAGGATCGTCAATGTGGTGGCATGACAAGCGGTTGGATCTGCCCCGCTCTCCTGCTCACGACGGCAACGGGCGAGGGGAAGCTCGGCGTACGCCATCCGTGCCACCGCAACGTAGGCCAATTCGCGCCATCGTCGCCCTGATGCTCGCTGGGCTCGTCGGCGGCTGCTTCCAGCCGCTGTATGGCGAGCAGTCCCCGACCGGGGGTCCGGTCCTGCGCGATCAGCTCAGCGCCGTCGATGTCATCCAGATCCAGGCGCCCAAAGGAACCGACGAGGCGCGGCTCGCGGTCGAAATCCGCAATGCGCTCCTCTATGATTTCACCGGCGGCGGCTATGCGGCGCCCCCGACCCACCGGCTCAAGATCGCCATTGCTTCGACGCGGACATCGATCATTGTCGACGTTCACACCTCGCGGCCGGACGTCGAGAACTATGGCATCAACGCGACCTATTCGCTGACCGAAATCGGAACCGGCAAGGTCGTTGTGACCGGGCAGACCTTCGCCCGCGTGTCCTACGACATCCCAGGCCAGGAGCAACGATTCGCCCGCGTGCGCGGATTGCGGGATGCCGAGCTGCGTGCGGCGAAGGTGATCGCCGACAATATCAGGTCGCGGCTTGCGTCCTATTTCATCGCGGGAACGTAAGAGCACTCCTCTCCATCATCCGCGGAATACGTCCCCTAAGCCCATCAATGATTGGGGGACGCGCTACGTTCTGCGGCTGACTGATGATAATCGCTCGCCGTGCGCACTAGAGGCGCCCGGTAACAGCAATAGAGATTTCATGGTCGCGCTGAAGGGCTCCGACATCGAGAGGTTCCTCGCTCGCCCCAATCGGCCGATTGTGCTCGTCTTTGGCCCCGATGCCGGATTGGTGCGCGAGCGCGCAGAAGCGCTCGTGCGCATATCGGTTGACGACCCCAAGGATCCATTTCAACTCGCCCGGCTCGACGGCGATGAGCTCGCGGGCGAGCCCACACGTCTTGTCGAAGAGGCCAACACCATTCCATTGTTCGGAGGCCGGCGCGCGGTCTGGGTAAAAGCTGGTGCGCGCAACTTTGCTCCTGCGCTCGAAACTCTCATCGCAGATCCCCCGTCGGAGTGCCGGATCGTCATCGAGGCGGGCGATCTCAGGCGCAACGCGCCATTGCGCGTCGTCTGCGAGCGCGCCAAGAACGCCGTCGCGCTGCCTTGCTACCCGGACGCTGAAAAAGATTTGCTGCGTCTCATCGATGATGAGATGCGCGATGCTGGACTTGCTATTTCAGCGGAGGCCCGCGCGGCTCTTGTTCCGTTGCTCGGTGGCGATCGCCTCGCATCGCGCCACGAAATTCGCAAAGTGGCGCTTTTCGCGCGGGGCAAGACGCGCGTGGAACTGGACGACGTCCTGGCGGTGGTCGCCGACGCCTCGACCCTGGCGGTCGATGGCTTGGTCGATGCCGCGTTTGCGGGGCGCACCGGCGAGTTGGAAGTCCAGTTCGGCAAGGCACGCACCGCGGGCACGGCACCGGGCACGATCCTAGGAGCGGCGCTGCGGCACGTAGCGCAATTGCATCGAGCGAGGCTTTCCATCGATGAAGGCACCTCGGTGGGTGAGGCCGCCGCCGGCATTCAGCCGTTCGTTCATTTCAGCCGCAAGCCCGCGGTGGAGTCTGCGCTGCGGATCTGGACATCGGCCCGGCTGCAACGCGCGATGGCGCAACTCGCCGAGGCGGCGCTGGAGGCGCGCCAGCAATCCGCAATGGCGGAGCCGATTGCGCAGCGCGCGCTGCTCACGCTTGCCGTTGACGCGCGGCGAAAGGAAACCGGCCGGTCATCTTAGGCGATCTCGCAATCGGCAAGGTCGAACGAGACCCTTGCAATGGCCGGATCAATTCTTTTCAAGCCGCCGCAGCACGTTGTCGAGTTGATCAAGGTTGCGATAATGGATTCGCAGGACGCCGCCTTCTCCGCGATGATCGATGCCGACGGCAAGGCCAAGCGCGTTCGATACACGCCGCTCGAGCGCAATCGTGTCGGCACTTTTCGCGATGCGCTTTTTCGCTGGCTTACCCGTTTGTGACGCGCGGTCCCTCGCAAGCGCCTCGACCTGACGAACGTTCAAGCCGCGATCGACGATCTCGCGCGCCATCTCTTCCGGATCGGGCGCGCCAACGAGCATGCGCGCTGCACCAGCCGATATCTTCCCGGCATGGATGTAAGCCTTGACTGGCTCCGGCAACTTCAACAGGCGCAGCGTGTTGGTGACGTGGGTGCGACTCTTGCCGACAATTTTGGCGATGTCCTCATGGCTGTGATCATACTCACTCGCCAACATCTGGTAGCCTGCAGCCTCTTCCAGCGGATTGAGATCGCTGCGCTGCACGTTCTCGATGATGGCAAGTTCGAGCGCCTCGCTGTCACTGGCTTCGAGCGGCACGATGGGAATTTCGTGCAGCGCGGCGCGCTGCGCCGCTCGCCAACGCCGCTCGCCGGCGATGATTTCGTAGGCATCTTTCGCACCACGCACCGAGCGCACGACCACCGGCTGGATGATGCCCCGCTCCTTGATCGATGCCGCAAGCTCATCCAACTCGGCATCCGGGTAGTTGCGGCGAGGATTACGCGGATTTGGCCTGAGATATTCGATGGGGACCCGGCGCTGCATGCGCCCGCGTTCGAGCGCGCTCGTCGTTTCGGCGCCGACATCGCCCATGAGCGCCGCAAGGCCGCGCCCCAATCGCGATCGGCCGTCATCTGGCATTGCCGTGCCTCCCGACTGTTTGCAATTACGCAGCGCCGTGCTGCTGATCCGAACCAACCATGCTCGCGGCAGTTGGCGGGTTTGGAATCAGTTCTTTCTCACGTTGAATGATCTCGGTCGCGAGCCGCAGATAAGCTTCGCTGCCGACGCATTTGAGATCGTAGACCAGTACCGGCTTGCCGTAAGAGGGCGCTTCCGATACGCGCACGTTGCGCGGAATGATGGTGTCGTAGACTTTGTGTTTGCTGTTCGCGCGCACGTCGGCGACAACCTGATTGGAGAGATTGTTGCGCGCGTCGTGCATCGTGAGCACGATGCCATGGATCATGAGCTCGGGA
>Ga0081455_10001353_pt1 | contig 30317 bp, 26 predicted proteins | sample TabmetS3T2R1_FD_70207 | JGI IMG/M metagenome (GOLD analysis project Ga0081455, IMG submission 70207) | Tabebuia heterophylla rhizosphere microbial communities from the University of Puerto Rico - S3T2R1 | ecosystem: Host-associated > Plants > Roots > Rhizosphere ... | reverse complement strand
CCTGCGCTTCGCGCGGGCGTGCGCTTCGCGCCGCCGGGTCACGTCCTCAACTCTTCAGAGGTTCGCTGGAACGACGATCCCCTCGAAGCCCGCGTCCTCGGCCTTCGCCAGCGTCTCTTCGGCGTCGGCGCGCGTGTCGAGCGGCCCGATCTTCACGCGCGTCAAACCCTCGTAGGGCTCGAGGTACACCTGGAAGCCCGCGGCGCGCACGCGCTCGGCGTGACGTTCCGCGCGCGCGGGCTCGCCGAAGGATCCCACCTGCACCGCCCACGGTCCCGCGGCGACGGACGGCGGTACGGGAGTCGGAGCGACGCCGGGCGAGAGGATCTCGATGCGCACCGGGGCGACGCCGGGGCCGATTATGTCCAGCCGGCGGGCCGCGGCCTGCGAGAGGTCGATGACGCGCCCGTGGATGAACGGCCCGCGATCGTTGATGCGGACGTCCACGGACTTCCCGTTGTCGAGGTTCGTGACCTTCACGACCGTGCCGAGGGGCAGGTCGCGGTGCGCGGCCGTCATCTTCGAAGAGTCGTAGATCTCGCCGGACGCCGTCGGCTTGCCCTCGAATCCGTCGTTGCCGCCGTACCACGACGCCATCCCGTCTTCCGTCCATCCCGAGACGGCCTCGGACGGCGGAACCGGCTTCGAGACGGGGCGGCTCGCCGCGCGCGAGGCGCATGCGGCTTCCACCAGGGCGACGAGGAGAAGAGGAATCGCGCCGGAAGCTCGGCGCACCGTCACACGCGAACGGGAGCGGTCTCCGCCGCGGTGGCGCCCGCGAGCGCCGGGTCGAGCTCTTCGCGGACGAAGACCTCGACCTGCGCGGCGCTGCGGCCGACGAGCGTCTCGGGACGGGCGACCTGCGCGAGCGCGTCCCGCGTCAGGCCGAAGGCCGCGTCCCCGGCGATGCGTTCGAAGAGGTCGGCAGCCGCCCCGGTCGAAGCCCGCAGGTCCGCGGACGCCCGGGCGTGGACGCGGAGCCGCTCGTGCAGCTCCTGGCGATCGCCGCCGCGGCGGACGGCCTCCATCATCACGTTCTCGGTGGCGAGAAACGGGATCTCGGCCTCGAGCCGGCGGCGCGCCACCTCGGGATGAACGACGAGCCCTCCGAAGACGTTCTCGGCGAGGATCAGGATCGCGTCCGTCGCGAGGAACGCCTCCGGGACCGCGATGCGCTTGTTGGCCGAGTCGTCGAGCGTTCGCTCCAGCCACTGCGTGGCGGCGGTCATGGCGGTGTCGATGGAGAGGGCGATGACGTGCCGCGCGATCGAGCAGATCCGCTCGGCCCGCATCGGGTTGCGCTTGTAGGGCATGGCCGACGAGCCCACCTGCGTCGACTCGAACGGCTCTTCGATCTCGCCCTCGTGCTGCAGCAGCCGCAGGTCCGTGGCGGCCTTGTGCGAGGACTGCGCGACGCCGGAGAGGGCATGCACGACGAGATCGTCCTGCTTGCGCGAGTACGTCTGTCCCGAGACGCGCTGGCGCCGTTCGAACCCGGCCCGCCGAGCGAGCGCCGCGTCGAGCTCCTCGACCTTCGCGGAGTCGCCGAACAGCGCGAGGAACGAAGCCTGCGTCCCGGTCGCTCCCTTCGCTCCCAGGAACCGGAGGCCCTCGCGCGCGGCGCGGACCTGTTCCAGATCCATCAGGAAGTCCTGGGCCCAGAGCGTCGCGCGCTTGCCGACCGTGGTCGGCTGAGCCGGCTGGAAGTGGGTGTAGGCCAGGGCCGGCAGGTCGCGATGCGCGAGCGCGAAGTCGCGGAGCTTGCGGAGCACGGAGACGAGCCGGCGCTCGACGAGCGCGAGCCCGTCGCGCATCTGGATGAGGTCGGTGTTGTCGGTGACGTAGGCGGACGTCGCGCCCCAGTGGATGATGCCGCGGGCGGCCGGCGCGGCGGCGCCGAACACGCGGACGTGCGCCATGACGTCATGCCGCGTCTTCGCCTCCTCGGCGGCGGCGGCTTCGAAGTCGATGTCGGAAAGGTGCGCCCGCATCTCCGCGATCGCGGTCTCGGGGACCGGCAACCCCAGCCGCCGCTCCTCTTCGGCGAGCCAGAGCCAGAGCCGGCGCCAGGTCTCGAATTTGAATTGCGGGGAGAAGAGCGCGGACATCTCCGCCGAGGCATAGCGCTCGGTCAGAGGATGGACGAAGGCGTCAGTCTTCATCCGGTCCGGCGGACTTCGATTGCGCCGACCCTATTCTTCATCGGGTCCGGCTTCTTGGCTCACTCTTATTGCACTGACCCTACTCTTCATCCGGTCCGGCTTCCTCGCCGAGGTTGAACATCCCGACCTCGTCGTTGCCGCAGACCAGGCAGGTCGCCTCGACGATCCGGCTGCCGTCCATCTCGAAGACGTAGCACGGCGTGCCGCACTGGGAGCACATCAGGTAGTCGATCTCCCGGTCTTCCTTGGAGTCCTTTTTCTGGGGCTTGCCTTTGATTTCGTCCACGCCGGTCCTCGTCCCCATTGTCCCATCCCGGCCCGGAGCGGACAAGCCGGCGGATCGGCCAGCGTGCGGCCGCTCAGCGCCGGCCCAGGCGAGCGACGCGTTGCGCGAGCTCGGAGGAGAACGGGGACGCGGCGCCGGGCTCCGCGCGGCGGAGCGCGCGATTGTAGGCGGCGGGCAGCTGCGTCGGATGGCGCATCGTTTCCAGGACGGCTTCGAGCCCTCCCGCGCGGTCGACGGCGGCGAGCAGCGTCGCGCCCGCGACGTGGAATCCGTTTCCCGTCAGCGGAGCGATCGCTTTCTCGTAGCCCTCGGAATCCAGGCGATGAGCGAGGAGGTCGGACAGAACCGTCGCGACGGTTCGAAGCAGAGCGTCCGAGTGTTCGAGCGGCCCGGCGTACGCCGGATCGCGGGCGAGAACGGCGAGATCGCGCCGCGCGTTGATCAGGTACGTCGCGCTGCCTTCGGAGAGGAGCGAGGCCAGCAGGTCGAATGCGCGGTCTTCGTCGGGATCGAGCGCGAGGCTCCGGCGCTCCTTCTCGAGGACGGGGCCGTAGCCGAGGTGATGGACCTCGTGCGCGAAGTACGCGATCTGCTCCTCCGGAGTCGGGTAAGGCGAGCCTCCCGCGGAGGCCTTGAAGCTCGTCGCGAGGACGTCGAAGTAGATCTCGTCGCCGGGGAGCGAGGCCGCGCCGGCCCGCCCGGGCCACGCCGGCGACCGTCCCGGCCATGCCGGCCTCGTCGAGATCGGCCACCACCACGTCGGCGCCTTCGCGGGCGAAGCAGAGGGCGAGCGCGCGTCCGATTCCGCTGGCGCCGCCGGTAACCACCGCGGTGCGGTCCTTCAGGCTGGTGAGAGGCACGGCGCCGAGTGTCGCGCCCGCCACGCAGAGAGTCAAGTGTGTCGGCGCCGACCCGGTGGTATTCTCTGTTCGCGATGGACTATCGATTGCCGACGACGGTGGTGCCGTCGCGTTACGACATCCGGCTCGAGCCCGATCTGGAGGCCGCGACGTTCGCGGGCGAGGAGACGATCGCCATCACGGTCGCCGCGCCGGTGAGCGAGATCGTCCTCAACGCGGCGGAGCTGACGATCCAGAACGCCAGTGTGCAGCTCGCCGACGGCGCGGCGGTGACGGGCCGCGCCGCGCTCGAGCCGGACGACGAGCGGGTGCGGCTGCTCTTTCCGTCGCCGATCCCGGCGGGCGACCATCGACTCACGATCGCGTTCACCGGCGTCTTGAACGACCGCCTCCGCGGGTTCTACCGCAGCACCTACAAGGACGTGTCCGGCGCGCCCCACACCATCGCGGCCACTCAGTTCGAGGCCACCGACGCGCGGCGGTGCTTCCCGTGCTGGGACGAGCCCGCGCTGAAGGCGGTCTTCGCGGCGACGCTCGTCATCCCGGAGGGACTGGTGGCGGTGTCGAACACGCGGGTGACCGGCGAGACGCCGGCGGGCCCGGGCAAGAAGGCGGTCGCCTTCGCGGACACCATCCGGATGCCGACCTACCTGGTCGCCTTCGTGGTCGGCGAGCTCGAGGCGAGCGAGCCGGTGATGGTGGGACCGACCCCGCTGCGGGTGTGGTGTGTGCCCGGCAAGCTGCACCTCACGCGATTCGCACGCGAGATCGGCGCGTTCGCGCTCGACTGGTTCGAGCGCTACTACGGCCTGCCGTACCCGGGCGACAAGCTGGACATGCTCGCCATCCCCGACTTCGCGGCGGGCGCGATGGAGAACCTCGGCGCGATCACGTATCGCGAGACCGCCCTCCTCGTCGACGAGGCCACCGCCTCCCACGTCGAGCGTGAGCGGGTGGCCGACGTGGTGGCCCACGAGATCGCCCACATGTGGTTCGGCGACCTGGTGACGATGCTCTGGTGGAACGGCATCTGGCTGAACGAGGCGTTCGCCACCTTCATGGAGCTGCTCGCGGTCGACGCCTGGAAGCCGGAGTGGAAGCGATGGACCACCTTCGGCGTCTCGCGCGCCGCCGCCATGGGGGTGGACGGCCTGCAGCACACGCGGCCCATCGAGTACGAGGTGCGCCACCCGCGCGACTGCGAGGCGATGTTCGACCTGCTCACCTACGAGAAGGGGGCCTCGGTGCTGCGGATGCTCGAGCAGCACCTGAGCGGCGAGGTGTTCCGGGAGGGGGTGCGGCTCTACCTCGAGCGCCACCGCTTCGGCAACGCGGAGACCACCGATCTGTGGAAGGCCCTCGGCGACGCGGCGGGCCTGCCCATCCCCGAGGTGATGAACGGGTGGATCTTCCGTCCCGGCTACCCGCTGGTGATGGCGAGCCCCGAGGGCAACGGCATCACCCTGAGCCAGCGCCGCTTCACCTACCTGCCCACCGAGGGCGCGGAGGCCGAGCGGTGGCAGATCCCGGTTCGGGTGCGCGCGGCGGTCAAGCGCGGCTTCGTGGACAAGCCGGTGCTGCTCGGGAGCGAGGACCTGGCGGTGGCGCTGCCCGCGCCGCCGGACTGGGTGGTGGTCAACGCGGGTGGCCACGGCTTCTACCGGGTGCAATACGCGCCGCCGCTGCTCAAGAAGATGGCGGGGGCCTTGAAGAAGCTCGCGCCGATCGAGCGCTTCAACCTCATCAGCGACTGCTTCGCCCTGGCCCAGGCGGGGGCGATGCCCGCGGCCGACTACCTCGACCTCACCGCGCGGTTTCTCGAAGAGACCGACCGCAACGTGTGGACGGCGCTGATCGGCTCGCTGGCCTACGTCAACCGCTGCGTGCAGGACGAGCAGCGCGCCGATCTGGAGGCGCTGGTGCGTCACCGCGTCGGGTCCGCGGTCGAGCGCCTCGGCTGGGAGCCGCAGGCCGGCGAGGACGAGCTGGAGCGGCAGCTGCGGGGCGACCTCCTGCGCGCGCTGGGGACGCTCGGCAACGACGCGGAGGCGCAGGAGCGCTCCCGCTCCCTCTTTGCGCGATATCGCGAGGACGAGGCCGCGGTGGATCCCGACGTGCTGCCCGCGCTGATCGCGATCGTGGCCGCCGCGGGCGGGCCGGGCGAGTACGAGCAGTTCCAGGAGCGCTTCAAGTCCGCGCGCACGCCCCAGGAGGAGCAACGGTACCTCTACGCCCTTGCCGGCTTCCGTCAACCGGAGCTGATCGGCCGCACCCTCGAGAAGACCACCAGTGGAGAGGTGCGCAGCCAGGACGCCCCCTTCCTGATCCGCGCGCTACTCGGCTCTGTGCACAGTCGAGGGCTCGCCTGGGAGTACGTCAAGGCCAACTGGGAGACCATGGCGCGGCAGTACCCGGGTAGCGCGTACCGGCGGATGTACGAGGGCGTCACCGCGCTGGTCAGCCCGGAGTGGGCTCAGGACGTGCGCGATTTCTTCGCCTCGCGCAAGATCGTGCTGGGGGGCAAGACCCTCGAGCAGTACCTCGAACAGCTGCAGATCGCGGTGCGCTTCCAGGAGCGCGAGCTGTCCGCCCTCGCCCCGTACCTCGCCAAGCCTCCTCGCGCGCCGCGACGGTAGGGTCCGGGCGCTCGGGGCGCCTGCTACTGGAAGAGATTGCCGAAGAAGTCCCGCACGCTGTTGCCGAAGGACACCGCGCCTTCCCTGGTACGCTCCCACGCCGTCTTCGCGGCCGGGGCCGCCGCCTGGCCCGCCTCGGAAAACTTCTGGCCGGTGTACTTGGCGCCCTCCACCACCGTGTTGCCAATGCCCTTGGCGGTCTCCTCCGCGCCCTCCAGCACCTGGCCCTGACCGATCTGCTTGGCCCCTCGCTCCACCTGCTTGGTGGCCGCATCCACGTCGCGGTTGTCGGCCGCCATCAGCGGACCGGGAACAAACGCGGCGACCGTCAGCGCGGCGAGCATGAGAAACACTCTCAGCATTTCGATCTCCTCGCGTGCCGTGGTTGGCTTGGATGCGGATTCATGGTAACACCGAGCCCTGACGAGACCTGACCGGCATCCCCTCCACCATCCTCCATCGCACCGAGGAGGCGTCACCACCATGAAATACGGCGTGTTCCAGTTCTCCACCGACTACGCGATGCGCGTCGACGACCTGGCGCGCGAGACGGAGCGTCGCGGGTTCGAGTGCCTGTTCGTGCCGGAGCACACCCACATTCCGGCCAGCCGCAAGAGCCCGTGGCCGGGCGGGGGCGATCTGCCGCGCGAGTACTGGCACACCCTCGATCCGTTCGTGGCGCTCGCGGCGGCCGCCGCGGTCACCACGACGCTCAAGCTCGGCACCGGGATCTGCCTGGTGATCGAGCGCGATCCCATCGTCCTCGCCAAGGAGGTGGCGAGCCTCGACCATCTCTCGCGGGGGCGCGTGCTGTTCGGCATCGGCGGCGGATGGAATGCGGAAGAGATGCTCCATCACGGCACGGAGTTCGACAGCCGCTGGAAGGTCCTCCGCGAGCGGATCGCCGCGATGCAGGAGATCTGGACGAAGGACGAGGCCGAGTATCACGGCAAGTTCGTCAATTTCGACAGGCTCTGGTCGTACCCCAAGCCGGTGCAGAAGCCGCACCCGCCGATCCTCATGGGCGGCGCCGGCCCGCACGCGCGCCAGCGCGCGGTGGACTTCGGCGGCCACTGGCTGCCCATCGGCGGGCGCGCCTACAGCGAGCCGGTCGCCGACAGCCTGGCGGATCTGAGAGCCCGCGCCGAGAAGGCCGCGCAGGATCCGGGCGCGGTGACGGTGTCGATCTTCGGCGCGCCCGCCGACGAGGGGCGCCTGGCCGGCCTGCGCGACGCCGGCGTCACTCGCGCGATCTTCGGCCTTCCGCCTGCCGGCCGCGATCAGGTGCTGCCGCTGCTCGACAAGTACGCAGCGCTGGCCTCGCGCGTCGGCTAGCAAGAGCCGTAGACGGTCGCCCGCGGTCTGGGGGAGTGCGGGGGCCATGTCCGGGCCCCCGCAGCCGAAGAGAAGTCACGGAAGTACCCGCGCCTCGCGGGTGGCCACCGTGAACACGGCCAGCGCTCCCAGCCCGGTGAGCGCGATGGCGATCGCGCAGACGTAGATCACCACGTAGGAGCCGGTGCGGTCGAACAGGATGCCCGACAGCCAGGGCCCGAGCGCGGCGCCCAGGTTGTTGCCGATGCCGAGCAGGCCGAAGATCACGCCGTAGTGGGCCGGCGGCGCGAGCCGGCCGAGCAGCACCGTGACGATGATGGCGCGCGAGCCGAGCGGCACGAACAGGAAGAACACGTAGCCGGCCGCGAGCACCCAGAGCGGCCGGGCCTCCATCCCGAGCAGGCACACCATGCCGACCAGCGAGGACGAAAACGACAGGAAGCCCGTGGTCGGCCCGCCGAAGCGGTCGGCGACGAGGCCGGCCAGCGCCCGCCCGCATCCGGCCAGCACGCCGCCGACGGCGAGCAGCATGGAGGCCTGCGCCACCGTGAACCCGCGCGCCGTGAAGTAGAGCGCATGCTGTGTGGTGGCCAGGTAGCCGAACAGCGGTGGCGCCGTGAACATCACGAGCAGGCTCCAGAAGCCGATCGAGCGGACGATGCTCGAGACGGTGGCCACGGACTCGCCCGGACGCGACGCGCCCTGGTCGGACGCGGACCGCAGGCGCGTCGGATGGGCGCGCAGGGCCCACGGGATCACGCTCAGCACGATCGCCGCGTAGCACCAGAACGCCTGGCGCCAGCCCCAGTGCGTGATGAGCCACTGGGCCGGCGGGGCCAGGGCGTAGGCGGCCATGGAGCCGCCGAAGGCGATGCCGGTGGCCAGGCCCCGGCGCTTCACGTAGGCGTCCGCGATGAGCGCGGCGTGGGTCGTCATGCCGGTCAGGCCGAGGCCGATGCCGCCGAGGCCGCCGAGGGCCGCCAGGAACACGGGCAGGGTCGGGGCGAGGCTACCGAAGATCATGCCGGCGGCCACGATGCCGAGCCCGAAGCTCACCAGCAGCCGCGGGTTCCAGCGGGCCACGAGGTACCCTGCCACCGGGCTCAGCAGGGCGCCGCCCACCCACAGCAGCGACGCAGCGGAGGTCGTGGCGGCGCGCGAGCCGCCGAACTCGGCCAGGAGGGCGGGGAGGAAGACCGGGAAGGTGTTGGTGATTCCGGCCACCAGCAGCATGGTCGTGAAGGCGAGCCATAGCCGTTGGCTGGCCAGGGACTCCGTCACTGGAGTCACCCGGGGGATGCGGCTGGCGGTGGGAGCGGGACGACGGGGGGCCGGGCCCGGCGGGCCCGGGATGAGGCTCAGTCGTCGGCCTCGGCGCGCTTCATGGCCTTCCGGCGCTTCTTCCGGGCCTCGGCCTGCTTGCGCTTCCGCTTGACGGATGGCTTTTCGTAGTACGCGCGCTTCTTCATCTCCTTGAAGAGCCCATCCTTCAACATGAGCTTCTTCATGGTCTTGAGCGCGGATTCGACCTGGTTGTCGTGCACCTCGATGCGCATGGAGGCACGGTACTCGGAGGCCGGTCCCCTGTCAATGCCTGAAGTCGACCGTCTGTGATAGGGTACGCCGCGAGTCATGGCCGCACCCGCTCGCCTGCCTCTGGCCCTCGCGCCGACCCCGATCCTCAAGCTGGAGCGCTTCTCCCGGCGCCTCGGGGTGGATCTCTACGTCAAGCGCGACGACCTGACCGGACTGCTCGAATCGGGCAACAAGATCCGCAAGCTCGAGTTCCTGGTGGGCGACGCGCTGGAGCAGGGCGCCGACACCCTCATCGCGGGCGGCACGCCGCAATCCAACGGCTGCCGGGCGGTGGCGGCGGTGGCGGCTCGCATGGGCCTGCACGCGCTGCTGGTCCTCACCGGCCCGCCTCCGCCGGCCTACGACGGCAACCTGCTCCTGGGCCGGCTGCTGGGCGCGCAGGTGCGCTCCTGCGGCGAAGGGGAGGTCCTCGCGGACACGATGGCCGCGGTGGCCGCCGAGGTGCGCGGGCGGGGCGGGCGGCCCTACGTGATCCCGGAGAGCGGAGGCGACGAGATCGGCGCGCTCGGCTATCTCGAGTGCGCGGTGGAGCTGGCCGAGCAGATCCACCATGGGGCGCCGCGCTTCGACACGGTGGTGATCAGCGCGTTCACCGGCGGCAGCCAGGCCGGCCTTCTCCTGGGCAAGCAGCTGGCGGGCCTGCCCGGCGAGATCGTCGGCGTGCCCGTCGCCTCACCGGCCGAGCGGGTGCGCGAGCACATCCAGCGCACCATTCACGCGGCCATCCGCCGCTACGGCTTCGCGGTCGAGGTGCCGAAGGCGGTGCACCTGCTCGACGGCTACCAGCGGACGGATCGCGGCGATGCGGATGACGCCGAGCTGGCTCTGCTCGCCGACGTCGCGCGCGCCGAGGGCCTGGTGCTGGACCCGATCTACACCGCGCGGAGCTTCCGCGCGCTGGTGGAGACGCTCGCACGCGATCGGGCCGCGCTGGGCCGGCGGGTGTGCTTCATCCACACGGGAGGCCTCTACAGCGTCTTTCCGTTCCGGGAGCGCTTGACCACCCTGCTCGACGGAGCGCCTGCCCAGTAAGGACTGCTAGATCGTGTAGGTCTTGCCCTGCTCGAGGATGTGGATGCGGGTGGGATCGATGTTGGCCAGCTCCTCCGCGGTCTCCTGATAGAGCTGGGGCTTGATGTGGTAGACCCAGATCGGGATGTCCTGCGGCATCTTGTCGATCTCCCGCCGCAGCATCTCGGGGGTGAGGTGCCCCGAGGCCTTCGCCAGGGCCGCGAGCCGGTTCGGGAACGCGGTTTCCACGATCAAGGCCTTGAGCCCTCGCATCTCGCGTGCCGCCTGCCAGATGCGACGCGTCGGGCCGGTGTCGCCGCTGAAGACGAAGCCCGTCTCGCCGTCGTGGATCACGAAGCCGGTGGTGGCCACGGTGTGCTCGACCGGGATCGGGGTCACCCAGAGCTGGCCCACCCGCGACTCCGCCTCCTCCGGCAGCGTCCGGAAGCCGAGCACCGACTGGCCGGCGGACGGGATGTTGGTGAAGTCAGGCCAGAGCACGTCGTTGAAGGCGTGGGTGCGCAGCGAATCGACCACGGGGGCGATGCTGGAGGCGATGACGCGCCGGTCGGCGGCGACCATCGCCAGGGTGTCGGTCAGGAAGGCCAGGCCGGCGGTGTGATCGAGGTGGGCGTGGGTCAGGAGCGCATGCTGAATTTCGATCTGCTCGGCCACCGAGAGCGCCCCGCCCACGGTGCCCGCGTCGACCAGGACCCGTTCGTCGACCAGGAACGCGGAAGGCCGCTGGCCCTGGCCTTCGCTTCCGAACGTCCCGAGCACCTTGATTTTCAATCGAGCCCTTTCGTCTTCACCGAAGCCCCCATGCAGGCCGTGGCTCCCCCCGTTCGAACGGTTCGATTCGCGGATCCTAGTTTAGCAGCGGGAACCCGGTCAAGCGGAGGGAATTGGACACACCTGTCGCGCGCAACTCCGCATCCTGCTGGGCAGAATCGGTGCACGCGGACCTCAGTCGCAGCTGCCGGTGGTCTGGAAGCGGGCCGAGAACTCCTGTAGCTCGCGGCACGGGTCGACGTGGCCCCGGGCGACGGTGGCCTCGCCTCGCTGCACGGCGAGCACTACGCTCTTGAGATAGGCGTACTGCAGCCGGACTGCGTCCGAGTAGCTATGGCCCCACCCGGTCATGAGCAGCTCGACGCTGCCCACGTAGGCCTCGACCTCGCACTCGTGCTGCCGATCCCGGCAGCGGTCGTCGGTGTGTCCGAGGACGAAGTGGGCCAGCTCGTGGCTGAGCACGGCCTGGGCGATGTAGTCGTCGGCGAGCACCGGCCGGTTGACCAGGATCGCTCCCGGCCGGCCGACCGCCAGTCCCGTGTCTCGGCGGTAGTAAGCGGCGGGATGCCCGGCGTTCACCAGCGCGGGGTCGGACCCGATCTCCACGCTCGGCGGCCGGCCCGCGATCTCGCGCGACGTCAGGACGCGCTGCGCGGCCTTGTCGTACTCGTCGAGGCGGCTCTGCTCGTCGCTCGAATAGGATGACGTAGCCCGGCCGGCGCAGCCCGGCAGGGCCAGGGCCAGACCCACCGTCAGCGCCGCAGCGATTGACCAGGTCCGCATCCCGTCAAGCATGGCACGGCCGCGTCATTAAATTATGCGCTCGCCCCGCGGCATGGCGCCCCCTCCGGAGCCTGTGGCATACTTCCGACGTGATCTTCCAGCAGATCCTGAACGAGGAAGCCGGCTGTCTCTCCTACCTGATCGGCTGCTCGCAGGCGGGGCGGGGGGTCATCGTGGATCCGGCCCGGGATCGCGTGGAGGACTACGTCACCCTCGCCAGGAAGAAAGGGCTCACGATTACCGACATCGTCGAGACCCACGTCCACGCCGATCACATCTCCGGCAACCAGGCGCTGGCGGCCCGGACGGGCGCGCGCATCCACATTCATCCGGCCGCGAATGCGGCCTTCGCGCATGATCCGGTGGAGCACGGCGGCGAGCTGCGACTCGGCAGCGTGGCGCTCGAGGTGATCCACACGCCCGGCCACACCCCCGACAGCATCGCCCTGCTGGTGACCGACCTGAGCCGCGGCACCGAGCCGTGGTTCGTGCTCACCGGCGACACCCTGTTCGTGGGCGATGTGGGCCGGCCGGATTTCGGAGGCGAACAGGCGGCGGCGAGGCTCTACGCGAGCCTCACCGAGCGGCTGCTGCGGCTGCCTGACAGTGTCGAGGTGTACCCCGCCCACGGAGCCGGCTCGAGCTGCGGGCGCGCCATGTCCAGCAAGACCGCGACCACCATCGGCTTCGAGCGGCGTTTCAACGCCGCGCTTCAGGCGAGCGGGGTCGAGGACTTCGTGCGCAAGCTCATGACCGGCCTGCCGCCCAAGCCCCCGAACTTCGACCGCATCATCGCCCGCAATCGCGCGCAAGCCCTGCCGCCGGCCGGCCCGCCGCGTCCGCTGTCCGCGGCGCAAACCCGCGATGCGGCGGACAAGGGCGCATACGTGCTGGACGTGCGGAGCCCCGAGGAGTTCGGCGAGGCGCACATCCGCGGCGCGATCAACGTGTGGATCGAGAGCCCGCAGTTCGCCAATCGGGTGGGGCTGTTCGTGCCCGCGGAGGCGCCGGTGGTGCTGGTGGTGTCGAGCCCGACCGATCTCGACCGCGCGGTGCAGGGACTCTCGCGCATCGGCCTTGACACGATCGCCGGCCACCTGCAGTGGGGCATGACCGAGTGGAAGAGCCAGGGCCTGCCGGTCGGGCGGGTGCCGCAGATCTCGGTGCACGACCTGGCCACCATGAAGGACGAGCGCCCCGACCTGGTGGTCATCGACGTGCGCGAGCCCTCCGAGTGGGACGAGGGGCACATCGACGGCGCGCTGCACCTGCCCATGTCCGAGGCGCTGGCCCGCCAGGATCTGGTGCCTGACGACCGGCCCAAGGCGGTGCTGTGCGCGGGCGGCCTCCGCTCCAGCACCGTGATCAGCGCGCTGAGCCGGGCCGGGCTCAGCAACTTCCACAATGTTATCGGCGGGATGACCGCCTGGCAGAAGGGCGGCTACAGCACGGTGAAGCGTTGACCGCCGAGCACTTCGACTATCCGACGATGGCGCGGGCCCTGATCCTCGGCGACAAGGACACGGTGGCCAAGAAGACCCGGGAAGGCCTCGACCTCTCGATGGACCCCAAGGATCTGATCTTCCGCGGCCTCATCCCGGGCATGGACGTGGTGGGCGAGAAGTTCCGGCGCAACGAGTACTACGTGCCCCAGGTGCTGCTCTCGGCGCGCGCGATGTACGCGGGCCTCGACCTGCTGAAGCCGCTCATCACACGCGCGGGCGGCGAGGGGCAGAGCCTGGGAGTGGTGGTCATCGGCACCGCCCAGGGCGATCTGCACGATATCGGCAAGAACCTGGTCGCGATGATGCTCGAGGGCGCGGGCTTCAAGGTGATCAACCTCGGCCGTGACGTGGCGCCCGAGAAGTTCGTGGCCGCGGTGAAGGAGCACGACGCCCAGATCGTCGGGATCTCCGCCCTCATGACCACCACCATGCCGGCCATGAAGCGCACCATCGACGCGCTCGAGAAGGCGGGACTGCGCGAGCGGGTGAAGGTCATGATCGGCGGCGCGCCGGTGAACCAGTCCTACGCCGACGAGATCGGGGCCGACGGCTACGCCAAGGACTCCACGCTGGCGGTGGTCCGGGCCAAGGAGCTGCTCGGCGTGGCGGCGACCGCCTGATGGCCGCGCGCGCCCGCGGCTGGGAGATCGTCGACCGCATCCGCGCCGGTGAGCGCCTGGTGTTCGACGGCGGCTACGGCACCGCGCTGTTCGACGCCGGCCTCGAGGACGGCCACTGCCCGGAGCTGTGGAACGACACGCATCCCGACGTGGTGCGCGGCATCCATCGCGGGTACTTCGAAGCCGGCTCGCAGCTGGTGGAGACCAACACCTTCGGCGGCACCGCGCTCAAGCTCCACGAGTACGACGAGCGCTACGGCCACGACATGGGCGCGCGTACCCGCGAGCTGAACGTGACGGGCGCCCGCCTGGCGCGCTCGGTGTGCCCGCCCGGCGGGTACGTCGCCGGCTCCATCGGGCCCACCAGCTACCTGCCGGTCGACTACGGGGTCGGCAAGAACGTGGCCACCGACGAGGAGTACTTCGAGACGTTCCGCGAGCAGGCGGAGGCGCTCGCCGAGGGCGGAGTCGATTGCTTCGCGGTAGAGACCATGATGTTCCCGCAGGAGGCCATCGCGGCGATCCGCGCGTGCAAGGCGGTCGCGGAGCTGCCGGTGTCGGCCACCATGTTCTTCCAGTACGAGGAGCTGCACGACCGCGACCGCACCATGTGGGGTGAGAGTCCGGCCGACGTGGCGCGCCAGCTGCTGGAGGCGGGCGCCGACGTGGTGGGCATGAACTGCGGACGCGGTCCCGACCGGGCCATCGTGATCATCCGCGAGATGCGGCAGGTCACCGACGCCCCGCTCATCGCGTATCCCAACGCGGGCCTGCCGATCACCACCGGCGGCCGGACCACCTACGAGCTCGGGCCGGACGCGATGGCCAAGGACTACCCGGCGCTGCTCGACGCCGGCTGCAACATCGTGGGCGCCTGCTGCGGCTCGGGTCCCGAGCACATCCGCCAGATCGCCGACGCGGTCCGCTCGCGTCGGGCGCGGTGACCGCGCCGCTCTCCGTCCTCTCCTCCGAGCCGGTCGTGCTGGAGGGGCTGCCGCTCGCCATCGATCGCGACGAGGCCCTGCGCTTCCAGGGCTATCAGAAGGGGGTCGACGTGCCGGGCCCGCCGGTGCTCGCCCTCTTCGAGGAGGCGCTCGCCCTCGGCCGGCGCCTGATGGCCCCGCGGCTCGTCTACCGGGCCGTCCGCGTCACCGACCGCGGGTCCGACCGCATCAGCGCGGGCGGCGAGGAGCTTCACATCCCCCAGATCGAGCGCCTCTGGGGCGTGATCGATGCGGTGGGCGCGGGCCTCTGCACGGTGGGCGACGCCATCGAATCACGGGTGCGCGAGCTCTTCGAGGCCCGCGAGTTCCCGCTGGCCGTGATGCTCGACAGCGTGGGGTCCTCGGCAGTGGAAAGCCTGGCCGAGTACGCCAACGACCTGCTCTGCCAGGCCGCCATCCCCGAGGGTCTCAAGGTCACCAATCGCATCAGCCCCGGATACGCCGGGTGGGATACCGCCGAGCAGGCCCGGCTGTTCCGTCTCTGCCCGGGCGCGCCCATCGGAGTGAGCCTGAATGCGGCCTGCTTCATGACCCCCACCAAGAGCATCAGCTGGCTGGTGGGGGTGGGCCCGGAGGCGCGGGTCGACCACTACTTCACCCAGTGCCGCCGGTGCTGGATGCGCGACTGCGCCTATCGCCGGGCGCCCGCGGCGGCGACCGTGCGGGCGGGGTGAGGCCCGGTGGTGATAGGCTGATGGCCTGATGGGCGCCAACGTGATCCTGGTCGGCTTCATGGGGGCGGGGAAGTCGTCGGTGGGGCGGCTGCTGGCCCGGCGCCTGGGCCGCTGCTTCGTCGAGACCGACGACATGATCACCGCCCGCGAGGGCCGGTCGATTCCCGAGATCTTCGCCGAGCGCGGCGAGGGCCACTTCCGCGCCCTCGAGGAGGAGACGGTGCGGCTGCTCGCGCTGAAGTCGGGCGATGTGATCGCCACCGGCGGCGGGCTCTACTGCCGCGATGGCCGGCCCGAGGCGCTCAAGACGCTCGGCACCGTGGTGTGGCTCCGGGGTGACTTCGACACCCTCTACGAGCGCGCCCGCTGGGCGGGCGAGCGGCCGATGCTGGCCGGGCGCGCGCGCGACGACGTGGAGGCGCTCTACCGCGCGCGAGAGCCGTACTACCGGCAGGCCGACGTCACGGTGGACACCACCGGGATCGGCCCCGATCAGGTCGTCGCGCGCGTGCTCCTGGCTCTGCGCGATCGGCTCGCACCCTCGGCGGTCGGAGAGGGCCGGGGCGAGGCCACCGGCTAGGTGTCATGCCGTCCCCGCTGCTGACGCGCCTCGCCGAGCGCCCGCTCCTGTGCGACGGCGCCATGGGCACCATGCTCTACGCGCGCGGCGTCACGCTCGACGCCTGCTTCGACGTGCTCAACTTGAGCGATCCCAAGCTCGTGCAGTCGATCCACTCCGAGTACATCGGGGCGGGCGCCGACGTCATCGAGACGAACACGTTCGGGGCCAACCGCTTCAAGCTGGGCGTCCACGGCCTGCAGGCGCGAGTGCGGGAGATCAACCTGCGCGGGGCGAAGCTTCTGCGCGACGTGCGGGAGAGCATGGGCCGCGACGTGCTGGTGCTGGGATCCATCGGGCCGCTCGGCAAGTATCTGACTCCGATCGGCACCATCGAGCCGGCGGAGGCCCGCGACGCGTTTCGCGAGCAGGCGGAAGGGCTGCTCGAGGGCGGAGTGGACGGCTTCCTCATCGAGACCTTCTCCGACCTCACCGAGGTCCGGATGGCGGTGGAGGCGGTCCGCGCGATCTGCGATTTGCCCATCGTCACCCAGCTGGCGTTCACCGACGACGGCGTTACCTTCACCGGCCGCGCCCCCGCCGAGGTGGTGCGGGCGCTGCGCGCGCTGCCGATCCAGGCGATCGGGGCCAACTGCTCGGTGGGCTCGAGTGTGCTCTTCGACATCCTGGAGCAGATGCTGCCCGAGGCCGGCGCCCTGCCGGTGGCCATCCAGCCCAACGCGGGGCTGCCGAGCCGGGTGGGCGAGCGGCTGATGTACCTGTCCTCGCCCGGCTACATGGCGGACTACGCGGCGCGGATGATCGGCAGCGGCGCGCGGCTGGTCGGCGGCTGCTGCGGGACCACCCCGCAGCACATCCGCGCCATGCGCGAGGCGCTCGATCGGGCGGCACCCGCGCGCGCGGCGGCGCGTGTGGCGCCGGCCCGGGGCCCGCGCATCGAACCCGACGAGCCGAGCGGGCTCGCCACCGCCGCCGCGCCCACCCGGCTGCAGAAGAAGCTCGGGGCCGGCGAGTTCGTGGTGACGGTGGAGCTGGATCCGCCCCGCGGCCACAACATCGAGAAGCTGGTGCAGGGGGCCAAGCTGCTCAAGGAGCGCGGGGTCGAGATCGTCGACATCAACGACGGCTCGCTCGGCCGCGTGCGGATGTCGGTGCTCCCCACCGCGATGCTGGTGAACGAGGCGACCGGGCTCGACATCAACATGCACTTCACGTGTCGCGACCGAAACCTCATGGGGATCCAGGCCGATCTGCTCGGCGCCCACGCGGTCAATATCCGCAACATCCTGGCCATGACCGGTGATCCGCCGCGCACCGGCGACTACGTCAACGCGACCGCGGTGTTCGACGTCGACGCCATCGGTCTGATCCGGATCCTGGCCGGCATGAACCGGGGGCTCGACGCCACCGGCGCCTCGATCGGCGAGCCGACCTCGTTCTGCGTGGGGGTGGCCCTCGACCCCGGCGCCGCCGACCCTTCGCGCGAGATGGAGCGCTTCCTGGCCAAGGTGGAGGCGGGCGCGCGCTGGGTGCAGACCCAGCCCCTCTACGACCTCGAGGTGCTCGAGCGCTTCTTCGCGCGGAGTCGTCCGCCGATCCCGCTGCTGGTGGGCCTCATGCCGCTGCACTCCTCGCGTCACGCCGAGTTCCTCCACAACGAGGTGCCCGGCATCACGGTGCCCGACGGCGTGCGGAGCCGCATGCGGGAGGCCGGCGAGCGCGGGCTGCGCGTCGGGATCGAGATGGCCCAGGAACTGCTGCGCGCCGTGCGCGCCGGCCACGCGGGCGCCTATCTCATGCCCTCCTTCGGCCGCTTCGAGGTGGTCGCCGAGGTGCTGGACGCGCTCCACTGACCCGATGAAGATCGGGCGCCTCTTTCCCGACCTGCTGGCGAGGCTGGGCCACGCCGTCTCCTCGGAGGCCGGCTTCACCCGCACCCTGAAGCAGCTCGTGACTCTCTCCGGCGCCCGCGCGGGGGCGCTGCGCTTGCGGCCTCCCGACGCGGCCGCGATCGACGTGGTGGTCGGCGCCCGCCGCGGCGCTCCGCTCGAGCGCTGGCTGCGGGATCGGCTCGACCACCCGCCCCGGACGCTGCGGCTCGAGAAGCTGGCCGAGTCGCCGCCCGGGCTTCGTGGACGCGACGCGACCGTGCTCTCGGCCACCCTCGGCGACGCGGCCCAGCCCGCGGGCGGGTTGGTCCTGGTGGGCCCGGGCGGACCGCGGGGGCTGAACCGGGAGACGATTCCCCGCAGCTTCACGCGCGAGTTCGGTCACGCCCTCCAGCACGTGTGGCGGCTCCACCGGCGCACGATGCGGCTCGAGGCCATCAACGACGTCACCGCCCTGACGGTGAGCACGCTGTCGCTGGACCGGATCTACGAGAGGATGGCTGAGGCGGTGGGGCGTCTCATCCAATTCGATGCCCTCGCGGTGGCCCTGCTGGACCGCGAGCGCGGCGAGATCCGGGTGCTGGACGTCGTGGTACGGAGCGCGCCCGAGGTCTACGACTTCCGGATCCCGGTGGAGGGAACGCTGGTGGACTGGGTCGCCAGCCAGCGATCGCCGCGCCGGGTGGACGACGCCACCACCGACGCCTCGCTGCCCCCGGTGAGCCGAGACCTGCTGGCGCGTCGGGGATTCCGCTCCATGATCGTGGCGCCGTTGCTCGCCCAGGGCCAGGTCATCGGCACCCTGAACGTCACCCAGCGGGAGCCGGGCGCTTTCACCGACGCCGACGTGGAGGTGCTGGTGGAGGTGGCGCGCCCGCTCGCCTCGGCCATCGAGCACACGCGCCTGCACGCCGAGACGGTGCGTCGCGCCGAGGAGCTGGCCGCGCTGAACCGCACCAGCCAGCTCATCACCGCTCGGCTGGACCTGCCGTCGGTGCTGGAGACCATCAGCCGGTCCGTCACCGCGCTCATGGGGAGCACCGGCTGTGGCATCGGGCTCATGAGCACCGGCGGGGAGCGCATCGAGCACGCCGCCGCCCACGGCTTCCGGACGGTGGAGTGGCGGAAGCTGTCGGTGCCGGTGGGCGAGGGCATCATCGGGCTCGCCGCGTCCACCGGCCGCGCGGTGCGCTCCGACGATCTCCACCAGGATCCCCGGTCCGCGCGCCGCGACGTCGACGAGAAGGAGGGCATCCGCGCCCTGCTGAGTGTGCCCCTGCGGGTGGGCGGGCAGATCATCGGCGTCATCTCCGCCTTCTCGACCGCGCCGGGAGCCTTCGGCGACCGGCACCAGACCCTGCTGGAGAGCTTCGCGGACCAGGCGGGCATCGCGATCCAGAACGCGCGGCTCTTCGAGGAGACCCGACGGCGGGCCCGGGAGACGCAGGCGCTGCTGCGCGCGGGCCACGCGGTGAACCAGAGCCTCGACGTCGGCGAGACGGTGGGGCTCATTCTCCACCAGGCCCGCGAGGTGCTCGAGGTCCAGTCGTGCGGGCTCTTCACGCTGGACGCGGCGAGTGGTCAGCTCAGCGCGGTGGCCAGTCTCGACCTGCCGCCGGAGGACCTGGCCGTCATCCGGCTGCGTGTCGGCGAGGGCATCACCGGCGTCGCGGTGAAGGAGCGGCGGCCGGTGCAGACCACCGACCTCTACCGCGATCCGCGCGTGGCGTATCCACAGTCCGGGCTCCGCTCGATGCTGGCCGCGCCCTTGATCGTGGGCGATCAGGCGATCGGGGCCCTGACCGTGCTGCGGACCGACGTGCACCACTTCACCGCCGAGGAGGAGTCGCTCGTGTCCGCCTTCGCCGATCAGGCCGCCATGGCCCTCGAGCACGCGCGTCTGTTCAGCTCGGTCCGCACCTACTCCGAAGGTCTCGAGGCGATGGTGGAAGCTCGCACGCACGAGCTCGACGAAGAGAAGCGCTTCGTGGAAGTCGTGCTCGAGACCATGCCCCTGGGTCTGTTCGTTCTGGACGCCGAGCTCCGGGTGATCAGCGTCAACCGCGAGGGCGCGACCCTGCTGCCGGTGGATCCCTCCGCGCGCCGCCCCTTCGCGGAGCTGGTGCCGGCGGCCAAGCGGGACGCGATCCGCGCGTTCCTCGAGTCCGCGGTGGCCGCCCGCGAGGTGCGACACCTGGAGCAGGAGCTGCCCGCGGGCGGTGAGAGCACGACGGTACGCCTGACCGCCACGCCCCTGCGCGCGCCGCGAGCCACGCACCTGCTGGTGCTGGTCGAGGACATCACGCTGCCCAAGCGGCTGGAGCGACAGATGCTGCTCACCGAGCGGCTCACCACCGCGGGGTGGCTGGCCGCCGGGGTGGCCCACGAGCTGAACAATCCGCTCGCCACCATCGCCGGCTGCGCGGAGGCCCTGAAGGAGCGGGCCGACGACCCCGGCCTGCAGGCCCTCGACGCGTTCAAGGATTTCCCCGGCTACCTCTCCCTGATCCAGGAGGAAGCGTTCCGCTGCAAGGAGATCACCGGGAGCCTGCTCCATTTCGTGCGCGACCCCGGCAGCCGGCGTGCCCCGACCGACCTCAACGTTCTGGTGGACAAGGTGCTGGAGCTGATCGGGCATCAGCCCCGCTACGCGCACAGCCGATTTCTCCGCCGGCTCGATCCGGAGCTGCCGGACGTGGTGGCCAACGAAGGCCAGCTGCGGCAAGTCTTCCTCGGGCTGGTCAGCAACGCGCTCGACGCGATGGACGGACGCGGGACGCTCACCGCCGCCACCCGTCGGCGCAACGCGAGGGAAGTCGAGGTGGCGTTCGCGGATGAGGGGCCCGGCATCCCGGATCACATCCTGCCGCGGGTGTTCGATCCCTTCTTCACCACCAAGCCGCCGGGGCAGGGCACCGGCCTGGGCCTGGCCATCGCCCAGGGCATCGTGGCCGATCACGACGGCCGCTTCGAGGTGGACACCCGCGTCGGGGCCGGCACCACGTTCCGGGTCATCCTGCCCGTGCATTCCGGCGAAGCCGATCGAGGCGGGCGGTGACCGCGCCCATCCGGGTCCTGGTCGCCGACGACGAGAAGAACCTGCGGGAGCTGCTGGTGCGCGAGCTGGCCCGCAAGGGGCACGCGGCAGCCGGCGTCGAAGACGGGCGGGCCGCGCTCGACCGGCTGCGGGAGGAATCCCCCGAGGTGCTGCTGCTCGACATGAAGATGCCGAACGTGGAAGGCATCGACGTGCTGCGCGAGCTGCAGGGCGTCCCGGACGCGCCGCAGGTCATCGTGATGACCGGCTTCCAGGACGTGACCACGGCGGTCGAAGCGATGAAGCTCGGCGCCTACGACTATCTCACCAAGCCCGCTCGCATCGAGGAGCTGGACATCCTGATCCGCAAGGCGGCCGAAAAGGGCCGGCTCGTGCGCCAGAACGTGGTGATGCGCGGCCAGCTCGAGGAGCCCGGGTACCAGAGCATCATCACCGGCAGCCCGCGGATGGACGAGGTGCTGCACCTGATCGATCGGGTGGCCCCGACCGACTCCGCGGTGCTCGTGCTGGGCGAGAGCGGCACCGGCAAGGAGCTGGTGGCGCGGGCCATCCACGATCGATCGACCCGGGCCCAGCAGGCGTTCGTGCCGATCCACTGCGGCGCGCTGGCGCGGGAGGTGCTGGAGAGCGAGCTGTTCGGCCACGAGAAGGGCGCGTTCACCGGGGCGGTTGCCACCAAGGCCGGCCTGATCGAGCTGGCCGACGGCGGGACGTTGTTCCTCGACGAGATCGGCGAGATGGAGCCGGAGAGCCAGGTGAAGCTGCTCCGCGTGCTGGAGTCGTACGCCTTCTTCCGGGTCGGAGGCACGCGGCGGCGCACGGTAGACATCCGGCTGGTGGCCGCCACCAACCGCGATCTCGCGGAGGCCATCAAGACCGGCGAGTTCCGGCAGGATCTCTTCTACCGCATCAACACCATCACCATCACGCTGCCGCCCCTGCGAGAGCGGCCCGAGGACATCCGCCGGCTGGCCGAGCACTTCCTCGAGCAGAACGCCACCTACGGCCGCAAGCGTCTCTCCGACGCGGCCATGGAATGCCTCGAGCGCTACCGGTGGCCCGGCAACGTGCGGGAGCTGCAGCACGCGGTGCAGCGGGCGGTGATCCTCTCACGGGGCGACGTGCTCCAGCCCGGCGATTTGCCGGAGGAGGTCCGCGGGAGCCGGCCGTCGGCCGCGTCGCCGGGCGGCAGCCTGGAGGACATGGAGCGCCAGCACATCATCGCCACCCTGCACAGCGTGGGCGGGCACCGCGCCAAGGCGGCCACCGTGCTGCGCATCGATCCGAAGACGCTCTACCGGAAGATCCAGGCGTACGGAATCACCCCCGAGCACTATCGATAGGCGCCCCGCCGGGCGGCTCCAGGTCTTCCGGGCGCAGCGGACGGAACGTCAGGTCGAAGGCCAGCCAGCAAAGCTTCGAGAGCGGGTAGAAGAAGATGGGCGCCACGATCATGCCCGGAATGCCGACGTAGTAGAGCGCGTTCCAGGGCGGATGGGGCCACGTCCAGATCAGGAACAGGGTGAGCCCCAGCGCGAAGACGCTCTCCGCGAACGCCATGTTGAAGACGATGGCGCCCAGGAAGTAGTCGGGCTCGCCGCGATCGAAGCGCAGGTGGCAGCGAGGACACGCGGGCCGGACCTCGAGCCAGCGCACCGTTACCGGGCCGGCTCCGCAATTCGGGCATCGCCGCCGCAGCGCTCGAGCCGTTCTCGTCACGATGCCCGGCATTGCCGTGCAGTATAGAGCGCCCGTGACGGCGCGTGCGGTCGCCTGGGGGCGCGCGCGGTCCGCGCATTTTCGCAGGGCGGGGCCGCAAATTGTCGAGCCGGGCCGGGCAGAACGCCCGTCGCCATCCACGCGCGTGTTTCCCGCTCGCGCCCCAAGCTCCCGTTATCTCGGCGGTCCCCGACGCTTCGCTCGGGTGGCACGCGCATTGAATCCTCCGCCTCGATTCGAGACGCCCACACCAAAAGGGGGAGACATGATTCGCGTACTGACCGTCGATGGAAACCGGAGCCGGGCGCAGGCCCTGGCCATGGAGTGTCTGGAGCACGGGGTAGCGGTGCGCATCGCCGAGACGCTGTGCGAAGGCGTGCGGTACCTGCTCGACGCGCCGGTGTCGCTCGTCCTCGCGGAGGCCGGAATGCTGCGCATGGCCGGCCGGGATCGCGTGCGCCTGTTCGAGCGGGTGGCCCCGGGCGTGCCGGTGGTGCTGGCCGTCGACGCCGGCGCGCGGGTGGAGGAGCTGGTCGATCTGGAGCTGCAGGGCTTTCACGTGGTGAGCCGGCCGTTCGCCCTGCGCGATCTGCTCGCGAAGGTCGAGCTGGCGGTCAAGGCCGCGCCGGTCGGCCGGGAGACACGCGCGCAGGTCGAGGCGGTCTGCGGTTGAGCGCGTCGCGCTGCACGCGCGGCTCCCGCCGCTGCATGGCGGAGGCCCAGGTCCTGGTGTAGACTATCGGCCGAAGCGTCGCCGCCACCGGCGGCGCCCTCGCCTCCGATATTGGCTCTTCCGAGTATTGGGGCGCGTACGGAGCGGAAGAGTGACCGAAGGAGAATCACATGGCTGCGAAACTCTACGTGGGCGGTCTGTCCTATTCCACGACCAGCGAGACGCTTCGGGAGTACTTCGCCCAGTGCGGCACCGTCGAGTCGGCTTCCGTGATCACTGACAAGTTCTCGGGCCAGTCGCGTGGCTTCGGCTTCGTGGAGATGGCGACCACCGAGGAAGCCCAGCGCGCGATCTCCGAGCTGAACGGCAAGGACCTGGACGGCCGGAAGATCACCGTCAACGTCTCGAATCCCCGCACCCCAGGCTCCGGTGGGGGACGCGGGCCCGGCGGTCCGCGCGGGGGCGGACGGCCGGGCGGTGGCGGGCGTGCCGGTGGCGGCGATCGGGGTGCCTACGGCGTCCCGCCGTCCAAGAAGCCCTTCCGCTGGTAGCGCGGGTAGCCCCACCGAGACCAACACAACGGGCGCGGTGAATCCACCGCGCCCGTTGTCTGTTCCCCGTTCGAGCGCCGGCGCCGCCGGCGCAAACCCTAGCTCTTAGGGGAGGCGTCGGAGGGGGCGCTCCCGCCGAAGAGTCGCTCGTAGCGGCCGTAGTCGTGGGCCGCGTCCATGAACCACTTCACGATCTCGGGGCTCGACCGCGGCGGGATCTCGCACGACGTGGAGAGGATGAAGCCGGAGTGCCGCGCCGCGGTGTCGATGCATCGCCGCACCTCGTCTTCGACCTGCGCCCGGGTCGCCTTCTCGAACATGGTGGCGTCCACGTTGCCGATCGCCACCGCGCGTCCCCGCGCGACCTGCATGAAGCGCTCGAGCTGGTCCACGTGCAGGGCGGGATCGCTCTGCTGGTCCAGGTCGAAGGACACGGTGGTGAAGCCGCAGCCGATCAGGTCCTCGTAGATCGGATAGGTAGTGCCGCAGATGTGGGTGGTGACGCCCACCTTCTTCGCCTTGAAGTGGTCCACCAGCTCCTTGTGGTACGGCGCGATGAACTCGCGGTAGTTGTCGGGAGAGATCAAGCTGATCGAGGCGGTGGGCTCGGAGAAGGAGAGCCCGATGCGGGTCTTCACGATCGCGTCGCCCCACATCTTGCAGAAGTCGGTGCTGATTCGCATGAGGTCGTGGATGAACTGCGGATCCTCGAAGGTGTCGAGCAGCATCATCTCGGGATTGCGCAGCAGCATCGCGATCGTCCACGGCCCCACCGCGACCGCCCCGGTGGCGGCGGGCGGCGCCGCCTTGACGAGCGCCTCGCACTGCTCGAGGAAGCCGGGCAGGCGCGCGGTCTTGTAGGGATCCGGCATCTGGAGCTTGGCCAGGCTCGCCTTGTCCTCCAGCACGTGGGTCTCGATCGACGGCACCACGTAGTCCGAATACTTCACCCCGCAGCCGAAGGCCTCGGCCTCCTTGGCGAGATCGTTGTAGGCGAGCACCACGTCGGGCTGGTAGCGCTCGTAATAGTTCATCATCGCGGTGATGGCCCGCGTCGGGTTGGTGCAGTACTCCTCGATGCTGAGCCCGTCCAGCGTGCCCGCGAACGACGCGACGATCGGGTAGACCGGGACCCGATCCGAGAACGAGCGCTTGTAGGCGGCCACCACCCGGTCGCGGTTGATCAGGCTCGTCTTGCCCTTCTCGGCGTCCCAGAGCCGGTTCACCTCCATGTAGCGCGGGGGCAGCTTGGCCTCGTACTCCATGAACTGGGTGATCGGATACCGGATGCCACCCTGGTGAGTGCCGCGCAGGCCCTCGACGATCTCCTCCATCCGCCCCCACGGAATGGAAAACGCCATCTCGTGATCCTGGGTCTGGCCGAAGATGCGGTCACCCGAGCACGGCAGGATGACCTGCGGCTCGCCGGTCTTCATGGTGGTCACGACGATGTCGGCGCACACCGCGCGGCCCTCGAAAGAAGAGGTGAGGCGTCCGCCGCGCTTCCAGAGCGCGGCCTGAGTGAGGCGCATCACCTGGGCCGGATTGGCGTAGACGCACACCACGTGGGGCTCGAACGTCGCCCGGTCGAGCGGGGCCACTAGCAGACAGTGGTACTCGCCGGGGGCGAACTTGTCGATCGCGGCCTCCGAGCGCTGGCCGGCCTGCTTGGTCTCGGTGTACATCCCTTCGCAGAGCGTCCCCACGTTGTAGATGGGCAGGGGCTTGTCGAAGCCGATCGCGGTGATGCCGAGCGAGCAGATGTGGTCCTCGCGGGTGAGCGCGATGGTCCAGCCGTAGCGTCGGGCCATGTCGATGACCTGACAGCTCATACTGAGCTTCTTGAAGTCGCGGGCGGGCCGGCGGGCCCGCTCCGGGATCTCTTCGCCCGCCTTCAGCATCCGGATCGCCACCGGGAACGTCTGCGGCCGCAGGTACGTTTGCAGCTCGCGGTCCGCGGTACTCACATCGATCATGAGCGTCTCCTTGTCACGGAGGCTACGAGGGGGCTCCCGGCTTGTCAAGACAGCGGGCCGCTTCCGCTACAATGGCGCGCGATGGCGCGATACCGCATCGTCCAGTGGCGCGACCTGCCCTCGGTGGTGGAAGCCGAGGACGGCGGCCCGACCGTGCGCGTGCCGCTCTCCCAGCGCTTCCAGGACCTGATCGACGCGGTGGCGATGCGCGACGGGGCCACCGACAGCGACGCGTATCTCGAGGGATGGGCGACGGGGCCCGAGCGCGAGCGGCCCGGCGACGCGGCCGCGGTGGCCCGCCAGGTCGCCGACGAGCTCGAGGCGGGCTTTCAGGACCTCGTCCTGCGGCGGTTCATGGGCCCGTCCCGATAGGGCCGGACGCGGCCGGGGAGGCCGCGCCGGGCTATAATCCGGCCAGCCAATGAAGGCCGCGGAGCTGGTGGTCGCCTGCTTCCTGTTGTTCGGGGCGTGCCTCGTCTGGCCGCTGCTCTCCATCGCCAACCGGCCCACCCTGATCCTCGGTGTTCCCGCCCTGGTGGTCTACCTCTTCGGAGTGTGGGCGGCGATGGTGGCGGTGCTGATCGCCCTGGCCCGGCACGTCCGCCCGCCGGAGGACGGAGCGTGAGCGGCCTGTCGCCCACCTCGCTGCTCGGCGTGGTGCTGGGCTACCTGGCGTTCCTGTTCCTGGTGGCGTCGGTCGCCGAGGCCTTCGCCTCGCGGCTGGCGCGTGCCCGCGTCCAGACCCTCACCTACGTGTTGGCCGCGTCGGTCTACTGCACCGCGTGGACCTTCTACGGCAGCGTCGGCTTCGCGGCGAATCGCGGCCTCGAGTTCCTCACCATCTATCTGGGACCGGCCTGCGTGGCGCTGCTGTGGCCCCTGCTCCTTCGCAAGCTGGTGCGGGTCTCCAAGGAGCAGCGCATCACCTCGGTCTCGGACTTCATCTCGAGCCGCTACGGCAAGTCCGCCTCGCTCGGCACCCTGGTGGCGGTGCTGGTGGTGTGCGGCATGATCCCCTACATCGCGCTGCAGCTGAAGGCGGTGTCGGCGTCGTTTCGGATGATCCTCCGCGAGGAGTCGGTGCTGGAGGTGTTCGACCCGACCCTGGTGGTGGCGGTGACCCTGGCCCTCTTCGGCATCCTGTTCGGGGCCCGGAACCTGGACTTCACCAAGCGGCAGACCGGGCTGATGACCGCGGTGGCGGTGGAGTCGGTGGTGAAGCTCGCCGCCTTCCTGCTGGTGGGCATGTACGTGACCTGGGGCCTGTTCGGCGGCTTCGCGGACATCTTCGGCCGGGCCGCCCAGCATCCGGACTGGATGCAATTGCTCACCCTCGACCGGCCCGCCACCGCGTCCTACGCGCGATGGACCGCGATGCTGCTCATCTCCATGCTCGCGGTCATGTTCCTGCCCCGCCAGTTCCACGTGCTGGTGGTCCAGAACTCGTGCGAGCGCGACGTCAACGCGGTGTCGTGGTCGTTCCCGCTCTACCTGCTGCTGATCAACGTGTTCGTGCTGCCCATCGCCTTCGCGGGGCTGCTCGTGTTCCCGGAAGCGGGGGGCGGGGCGGACGGCTTCATCCTCCGCCTGCCCCTGTTCTTCAACAACCAGCTCATCTCGGTGCTCGTGTTCCTGGGCGGCTTCTCGGCGGCGACCGCCATGATCGTGGTCGATTCGCTGGCCCTGTCGAAGATGATCACCAACGACATCATCCTCCCGATGCTGCTGCGCCGTCGGCGCATCGAGGACATCTACTGGATCACCCTCTTCTACACCCGGCTCGCCATGCTGGCGGTGGTGGCCCTGGGCTTCGCGTGGGCGCGCATGGAGCACGGCCAGCTCCTGCTCGTGGAGATGGGCCTGCTCTCGTTCATCGCGGTGGCCCAATGCGGGCCCGCCATCCTGCTCGGCTTGTACTGGCGGCGCGGCAATCGCCAGGGCGCGTTCGCGGGGATCTCGGCGGGCTTCTTCGTGTGGTTCTACACGTTGATCATCCCGGCCCTCGGCAAGGAGAGCGTGTTCGCGGAGTCCTTTCTGGCCGACGGGCTCTTCGGCTGGGGCCTCCTGCGGCCCACCGCGTTCCTCGGGCTCGATGGGCTCGACACCATCAGCCACGGCGTCTTCTGGTCCTTCTTCTTCAACGTGGGGCTCTTCGTCATGGTCTCCCTGCTCACCGAGCAGGACGTGGACGACCGCGCCCAGGCCGCCGCCTTCGTGGGGGCGGCCGGTGAGGACCGGTCGGCGCCCGGCCCGCCCGCGATCCTGTCCGCGCCCGAGATCGAGCGCCTGGTCCACCACTACGTGGGTGACGAGGACGCGGAGGCCATCGTGCGCGAGCTGTTCGGGGCCAAGGCGCCCGCCGAGCTGTCGGTGCCCGAGCTGCTGGAGATGCGCATCCGCTTCGAGCGCCTCCTGGCCGCGTCGCTCGGCGCGGCGGCGGCGCGGATGATCGTGGAGGACCACTTCACCATCTCGAAAGACGAGGCGGAGCAGCTGGTGGCATCGTTCCAGCGGATGGAGCAGTCGCTGCGGGTGACCGAGGAGGAGGTGAAGCGGGGCGAACGCCTGCTCGCCTCGGTGGTGGAGAGCGTGGACGACTGCATCTTCACCGCGGATACCGCGGGGCGGCTCGTCACCATGAACCCGGCGGGTCGGCGGCTGCTGGGCTACGAGGCGTCGGGGGTGAGCGGGCTGCGCTATCACGACCTGCTCGGCGCGGCCGAGCGGGGCCGGGCCGCCGCGATCGTGGCCGCCCTGGAGGCCGGCCGGGGGTGGAGCGGGCAGGTGACGGCTCGGACCGCCCGCGGCGAAGCGTTCCCGGCCCACGTGGCCATGACCTCGCTCTTCGACGATCGCAGCCAGCGCATGGGCACGGTGGGCGTGCTCCACGACCTCACCGAGCAGGTGGAGACGCAGCGGAGGCTCATCCAGCGCGAGAAGCTGGCCTCGCTCGGGGAGATGGCGGCGGGCGTGGCCCACGAGATCCGCAACCCGCTCGGCGGCATCAAGATGGCGACCAACCTGCTCTCCTCGCCCGAGGTCGACGGTAGCCCGCTCTCCCAGGAGATGGCCCGCTCTATCCTGTCCGGCATCTCGGAGATCGAAGGCATCATCAACAACCTCCTCGACTGGACCCGCGACGCCCGCCTCGAGCGCAACGAGTACGAGCTGTACCGCATCCTGGATCCGGTGGTGGAGGCGGTGGCCGCCGACGCGCGCGCGCGGGGCGTGCAGGTCGGCTACGGACGGGTCGCCCGCGCGGCGGTGGCTGCGGTCGACGGGCAGAAGCTGCGCCAGGTCTTCACCAACGTGATGAAGAACGCGGTGGAGGCGGTAGACCCACGGCGGGAGAGCGGCCGGGTCACCGTCGATCTCTTCGTGGAAGGGGACCGGGCGGTGGTCGAGGTCACCGACGACGGGGTGGGCATCGCGGCCGACGACCGGGACAAGATCTTCCTCCCGTTCTTCACCACCAAGCCCGCCGGCACCGGCCTCGGCATGTCCATCGTGAAAAAGATCGTGGACCTGCACGGGGGCGACATCGCCATCGACAGCGCGCCGGGCCGCGGCACCCGGGTCCGGATCTCACTGCCCGCGGTGGGCGCGCCCCTGCCGGTGGGCGGAGGCACATCATGAAGCGACGGCTGCTGCTGGTCGAGGACGACGAGGTCTTCCTTCGCCCGCTGCACCGCACGCTCGAGCTCAAGGGCTACGAGGTGGTGCCGGTCCAGAGCGGGGAGGAGGCGCTCGAGTCGCTCAAGACCGAGGACGTGGACCTGGTGCTCACCGACCGCCGCCTACCCGGGATCGACGGGGTCGAGCTGGTGCGGCAGATCAAGACCGACCATCCCGATCTGGCGGTGGTGGTGATGACCGCCTACGGGACGATCGAGTCGGCGGTGGAGGCGATGCGGCTCGGGGCCGAGGACTATCTGGTCAAGCCGTTCGAGGCCGCCGAGCTCCTGTTGGTGATCCGCCGGTCCATCGAGTTCCAGGAGCTCAAGTCGGCGAACCGCCGCACGATCCGGCGCAATCAGGAGCGGTTCACCTTCACCAACATCGTGGCGGCCAGCCCCGGGATGCAGGCCGTCTTCGATTTGCTCCGCTCGGTGGTCGACATCGACACCACCGTTCTGATCCAGGGCGAGACCGGCACCGGCAAGGAGCTGCTGGCCCGGTCGATCCACTTCTCGGGGGCGCGGCGCGACCGGCCCTTCGTGCCGGTCAACTGCGCGGCGATTCCCGCGGAGCTGTTCGAGTCCGAGCTGTTCGGGTCGCGCCGGGGCGCCTTCACGGGGGCGGTGGAGCACCGGCGCGGCCACTTCCAGATGGCCAACGGGGGCACGCTGCTGCTCGACGAGATCGGCGAGATGCCGCTGAATCTGCAGTCCAAGCTGCTGCGGGCCATCGAGGAGCGAAAGGTGACGTCGGTCGGAGCCGACCGCCCGGTCGACATCGACGTGCGCTTCATCGCCACCACCAACAAGGACCTCCAGGCCGAGGTCGAGCGGGGGACGTTCCGGCGGGATCTCTTCTACCGGCTCTCGGTCATGCCGGTCCGCGTCCCCGCGCTGCGCGAGCGGCTCGAGGACATCCCCCTCCTCACG
>Ga0081455_10001138_pt1 | contig 30331 bp, 36 predicted proteins | sample TabmetS3T2R1_FD_70207 | JGI IMG/M metagenome (GOLD analysis project Ga0081455, IMG submission 70207) | Tabebuia heterophylla rhizosphere microbial communities from the University of Puerto Rico - S3T2R1 | ecosystem: Host-associated > Plants > Roots > Rhizosphere ... | reverse complement strand
TCCACTCCTATAGAAAATAAAAACCCCTCGGGAATCTATCCTGAGAGGCTCTTAACTAAGTGGCTGGCTCCACTCTTTCTCTGTTGGCCTGTGAGACCAGCTCACCCGCCTAGTTTACCCATCGTGAACGGCTAATTCAACTCCTGGCATCGACAAGCGACTCATTATTTTGCGACTTGGGCAATACGATTCTTTCCTACTTCAATGAGCTGGTGCCTCCGCCCTTGAAACTGAAAATTAATATCCGTCACCACCTTACCATCCACTTTAACGGCTCCTTGACTAACCAATCGCCGAGCTTCTCCTCTAGACTTGGCGAACTGAAGATGGTCAGCGATCAGCTCACAAATCCAGACGGATTCGGGGGCGGAGAACTGTTTGCGAATGCCTTCCGGCACCGATCGCTTTTGGTAGCGGCTTTCAAAATAATCGAGTGCAAATTGTGCTTGCGCTGAGCCATGAAACCGCGACACCAGCTCCTTGGCGAGTTGTTTCTTAATTTCCATTGGATGGAGGTTGCCTTCCTCCACCTGGGAGCGCAGAGTTTGAATCTCTGCGAGCTCTTTATCGCTCAGCAACTCATAGTAACGCCACATGACCTCATCCGAAATGGACATGATTTTGCCGAACATCTCTTCGGGCGCTTCGTTAATTCCAATGTAGTTGCCCAGCGACTTGCTCATCTTGTGAACACCGTCGGTGCCTTCCAGCAGGGGCATGGTCAGAACCACCTGAGGTTCCTGACCATACTCCCGCTGTAACTCGCGGCCAATGAGCAAATTGAACCGCTGGTCTGTTCCACCCAGTTCAACATCCGCTTTGAGAACCACAGAGTCATAGCCCTGAATAAGGGGGTAAAGAAATTCGTGAATGCTGATCGACTGCTGCCCTTGATAACGTTGCTTGAAGTCTTCCCGCTCCAGCATCCGCGCTACGGTATATTTCGCAGCCAATTCAATGAGGCCGACCGCATCCAGCTGCTCCATCCAATGATGATTGAACTCAATGATAGTCTTTTTCGGGTCGAGAATCTTGAAGATCTGTTCTTTGTACGTCTCGGCGTTGGCAACGACTTCCTCGCGGGTCAGCTGTTTGCGTGTCTCCGACTTGCCAGAGGGATCCCCGATCATTCCCGTAAAGTCTCCGATCAGAAAAATCACCTCATGACCCAGATCCTGAAACTGTTTCATCTTTTGGATCAGCACCGTGTGACCGAGATGCAGATCCGGAGCTGTGGGATCGAAGCCGGTCTTGATTTTAAGCGGCCGCCCTCGCTTAAGCTTGGTGAGGAGTTCTTCCTCCGGCAAGACTTCGACTGCACCGCGCTTGATTAGCTCGAGCTGTGTGTGGATGTCCTTCATGATTCAAGACAAGGGCTCATGGTGAAGCCGCAGCCGCCTCATTTCCCGCGCTTTACCACTAGTCGGATCGACATCCACAATGGCTCCCTGAAGCACGACATTTCCTTCTGCAACTTCGAATTTCCGCGGCAGCTGACTGATAAATCCGTTTATGACAATCTCCTTGTCCATGCCGATCACCGAATCAAACGGACCACACATTCCCACATCCGTAATATAAGCTGTCCCGTTGGGGAGTATTCGGTCATCCGAGGTCTGAATATGGGTGTGCGTCCCATACACGGCCGAAGTGCGACCATCGAGATACCAACCCATCGCGTTTTTCTCCGAGGTTGCTTCGGCATGCATATCAACAATGACGACTTTGGAATGCTGGCCGTGCTCCCTCAAGAGCGTATCGACACACCGGAAAGGGTCGTCAACATGGTTCGGCATGAAAACTCGCCCTTGCACATTAATAACCAGCGCCTTTAAGCCATCGTGACTCCGCCACTCGCACCAGCCTCGTCCCGGCGCACCTTCAGGATAGTTCGCTGGGCGAAGCAAATAGGATTGTTCATCCAGAAAGGCGAAGATCTCCTTCTTTTTCCAGATGTGATTGCCCGATGTCAGCACGTTGATACCGGCCGAGAAGAGCTCTCCAGCGCTCTTGATGTCGACCCCCATTCCGCCGGCAGCGTTCTCGGCATTCGCGATGGCAAGGTCAATCCTCTCTTCCTTGATCAAGGCCGGCACGAGCTCCCGCACAGCCCTCCGCGCTGGCCGACCCATCACATCGCCTAGAATTAAAATCCGCATGATTCTCGATTTTGACTTAAATCTAAAATGTAACCCAAATTATTTGAAATTTTTAGGGAACGAAAGCGAAACCGGAAAAAAACTGAGCCGCGCCAAGCACCAAGCGTGAGCAAAATTGAAGGAAAGATGACTTCCTTGGTGTCTTGGCGCGATAACTCTTTCGAATCCCGTTTTATTTCGCGTAATCCACTGAGCGCACCTCGCGAATAACCGTCACCTTGATCTGCCCGGGATACGTCATTTCAGTTTCAATCTTGCGCGCGATTTCCCGAGCCATGCGTGAAGCTTCATCGTCCGACACTATATCGTGCTGGACCATGATCCGGATCTCTCGACCCGCTTGCACTGCGTAGGACTTTTCCACGCCTTTAAACGAGTTCGTAATGCGCTCCAGCTCTTCGAGCCGGCGCACATAGCTTTCCATCATTTCGCGGCGGGCTCCGGGTCGCGCACCCGACAGCGCATCCGCCGCGTCGACCAGAGGCGCCAGAATCGTCTCCGCTTTCACGTCTTCGTGGTGCGCGGCTATCGCATTGACAATTTTGGGCGACTCGCCATACTTGCGCGCGAGTTCAGCGCCAATGATCGCATGGGATCCCTCAACCTCGTGGTCTACCGCCTTGCCGATATCGTGGAGCAACGCCGCACGGCGGGCCTGTTTTTCATTCAGGCCCAGCTCGGAGGCCATCATGCCACAGATGAACGCCGCCTCGATGGAATGAAGCAACACATTTTGTGCATAGCTGTAGCGATATTTCAGCCGCCCCAGCAGCTTGACAATCTCCGGATGGACACCATGGATGCCCACGTCGAAAATCGCCTTCTGGCCAGCTTCCCGAATCGCTTCCTCCAACTCCTGTTCGGATTTCCGGACGATCTCCTCAATCCTGCCGGGATGGATACGCCCGTCCGAAATGAGCTTCTCCAACGACAACCGGGCGATCTCCCGGCGAATCGGATTGTGCCCCGAAATGACTACGGTCTCCGGTGTGTCATCGACAATCAGATCGATTCCCGTCGCTGCCTCGAGAGCTCTGATGTTGCGCCCCTCTCGGCCGATGATTTTTCCTTTCAGCTCATCGTTAGGCAACGGCACTACCGTTACCGATCGTTCCGCAACAAAATCACCGGCGAGCCTCTCGATGGCTAAAGCGATAATTTTCTGGCTTCTCCGGACCGCTTCCTCCTTGGCCTCCTCCTCCACCACACGAATTCGTTTGGCGGATTCGTGTTTCGCCTCCTCGACCATTTGATCGATGAGACTTCTTTTCGCCTCCTCACGGGTCATCCCGGCGACTTGTTCCAACTGCTTTCTCGCCTCGTCCACTTGGCGATCGCACTCCGCAGATTTGTCCTCGATGCTCTTTTCTCGAGACTTGATGGCGGCCTCCCGCCTGCCCAAGTCGCTATCTCGTTTGTCGACCGAATCGATTCTTTTATCCAAACCCTCTTCTTTGCTGACCAATCGTTTTTCGAATGTTTGAAGCTCTCTTCGGGTCTCTCGCACCTCCTTCTCGAAATCCATTTTTTCTTTTATGAGACTGTCCTTGACCTGTATCTCGGCCTCTTTTTTAATGACGCCCGCGTCCTTTTTAGCCTCCTCAATAATGCGGGCGGCTGCGTTTTGAGCAAGTTCAGCTTCCGTGCGTTGTTGCTTGCGCCGCATCCAAACGATTAAAAGCGCGAAGCACACGACCAGCAATAAACCTGCAATTCCGAACCAGATATTCTGATCCAACGCCAACACCCCCTTTCCTAATAAATGAACTTACGAAACCTGACTCGACTGCACCGGTATCGAACGGCAGTCGCCAACACTCCTTTCTGTAATGACGTAATGAACTTTTTGATCCCATTCTTCCGCTGGCACGTCGTCTACAATTTGAAAATCGTAAGCTAAAGCAACCAGAATCGCCCCATCTAACTCTTTGATCACGCGATCATACCAACCCCTACCCCGCCCCAGACGGTTGCCGTGCAGATCGAAGACGACCCCGGGGACAAAAACCACCAGTTCCTCTTGATCCCGGCCCGCCAGTCGTTTTTCACCCGTTGGTTCGAGGATTCCAAAACGACCTAGGCTAAACTCGGTCGCCGCCCCGATCTGAATCAGTTCCAACGAGTCCTTTGAGCCTAATCGCGGGAAGAAAACATTCTTTCCTGTGGCCAGCGCATCGTCCCGGATTTCTCCTGTTTCAACCTCGTTCTGGATCGGACTGTAAAGTGCGACTGAACGGCAAAGGAGGTAAGGCGGAAACTGCAGCACCCGCGCTTGAATCAATCGGCTCCGGGCGAGGGATTCTGAATGTGGGAGCAAGCTGCGCTGGGCGAGCCCAGCAGCACGCAAAGAATGCTTTTTCTCTCTCATTGAACGCCCCACATGCCAAACTCCAGACAGGGGGGCGGATAGACGAGAGATAAACTAAGCGGGAAAATTATCGCTAAAGGTCTGATCTACGAGTCGCAAGAGTAGGTCCCCTAGACAGCCGATTTCCACGCACCGAAACCGCCGCCACCAGGCTTTCCTTCACAAGTGGTATTTCCGTCCAAATATGCCGGCTTTCCACAAAGGACCGCCGAACGCTCGTCCGTTTTATGAATGCCAAAAACCAACAGATCAGGTTCATTAGAATATGTTTTCCCCGTTCCCTCATCTTTCCACGCTACATCCTGTCAAATACTTCCCCGAATTGGCTTTCGTCGTCTTCGCTGAATTACAACCAGGGAAACTGATCTTAAAGCTTTTAACCCTCCTCAGTTAACATCGTTGAAAGTTTTTTGGACAATTGGTTCAACCGATTGAGAATTGTTTCGTGTGACTCCTTTAATCGATGGTATTCGTCGGCTATGTTGAGCGCAGCGAGCATCGCGATATTGGACTTGTTCACCGGCTTCTGTGCCCGGGAAAGTGCCTGCATCTTGTCATCGACGTAGCCGGCGACTTTCAGCATATAACTCTCCTCAGCATCACTGCTGATGGTTAGCTTCTGGCCGAGAATTTCAACGTCGAGCGCCTTTTTCATAATGCCCTCACGTCAGTCAGGCAGATCCAAGCTCGCAAATTGACCGAGAATTTTGTCCAGTTTTTCCCTTAGCTCAGTCCGCTCACGCTCGTATTGCCGGATCTGGCCCTTCAGGTTGTGCCATTCGCTTTCCTTTTGCTGCAGTCTCTTTTCGAACGATTCCCTTTCCTTTTTGATTCTTTCGTGCTTCTCAATGAGCCGATTAACCTTTGCTTCTAGCTGTTCGATATGATCGAGGGCCATGTGCTTGCACCAGAAATCTCAGGTTTGAGTTTAGTTTTAAGCTCATGCCTTGTCAAGCCGAGGTTTCAGCGTGAGCAGTCCTAAAATCTCACCAAAGCGCCAAGGATCGGCGGCCAGCCGCTATAATAACTGATAAAGTCATCGCTCAAGGCCCGCAGTAAACGGCAATTTCAGGTTTCGACGACAAATCTCCGTTCATGCTGAATCAATGGAAACAGAGGGACCGCGGTTTTTTCTGCAGAATTTCTATGGTTGCTTCGGCTCAGCCGGCTCATCGTAACCCAGCACCAGTTCCCACGGCACATTGCAGTGGGCTACGACTAATGTGTCGTATTTTTCCCACCAACTGACGTTCCGGCCTTCGCGGCTGAGGAAGCGAACCATTTGAACCATGTCGGTAATTTCCGCTGGACTCAACGCTGGGCCAAACGCCGGCATGATGCCACGCCCCTCAGCGATCGCGCGCCGGATCTGCGGGGTGCTTTTCTTTTCCACGGTCTCCCGGAAGTCGGGAACGCGGACCGGTAGTGAGGCTGCAACCGGGCCGTCGCCCTGGCCCGACGGCCCGTGACAACTCAGGCAGCGTTGGGCGTAAAGCAAATCCATTCGCTCGTTGCGCCCGCAGCCGATCCAAAGCAAGCAAAGAAAAATGAAAAGAGCCGAACCTTTAGCAGTCATTGGCGTTTCGCTCAACGCGCTGAAATAAGCCTAACCCTACCGCAAGCGATTTCTAATTCCTAGCAAAGTTCTGCCACACGCTCGACGTGGGCTGCCAACCAGCGAAAATCTCTTTGTCGTGCACCGAATTTTAGACCGAAACGATCAGAGCATGGAAAGACCTGGTCTTCATAACCAGAAAAACGCGGCTATCTTTGGAGAGGCCAAGCCGGCTGACAGCAGCCGTGCTAAGCCTCGCGGCAAATTCTTCGCCGGCAACTATCGTTAGCATGGCTTGGCCCTGAAGGACGTCAATCGTCCGAATCGTGCCCGACAGGACGTTGCCCGCGGAAATGCCCTCAGGGTTTTGCGTCGCGACGATGATGTCGTCGGCGCCAATGCGGATCTGCAAAGGACCGCTGGGGATCTGCGGCAAGTAAGGAATAAAAAGTTCCTCGCCGCTTTGCAGACGGACTTTGGTTCGACCGCCTTCAGGATCGGATTCGACGAAAGTGACGGTGAATACATTTTCAAATCGCTCCTCGGGGATTTCCAGGATAGCAGCGGAGGATCTGAGTGCCTCCTTAGGAACGCCCTGAGTGACCAACTGTCCCTGCTTGATCATCAATACCCAGTCCGCCAGGGTCAGAACTTCGGTCAAGCTATGGGTCACGTAAATGATTGGAATTTCAAATTCGTCGCGGACACGGGCAAGATAAGGCAAGATTTTTTCCTTGAGAGTAACGTCCAGTGACGCCAAAGGTTCGTCCATCAAAAGCAATTGAGGTTGCGACAGTATCGCCCGGGCCAGAGCCACCCTTTGCGCTTCTCCGCCGGAGAGCTTTGTGACGGGACGGTCCAACAAATTAGCAATTTCAAGCACGCTCAATACATGTTCCATTCTGATATTCCTTGCCTGTTTACTCCAGGTGACTCGGCCGGCGCCGAACAGGATATTTTTTCGCACCGATAGATGCGGGAACAGCGTGCCTTGTTGTGGAACATAGCCGACGCCTCTTTCTTGCGGCGGGAGATTGATTCCCCGAGCAGACGAAAAAAGCGTTCTACCGCCGATTTCAATTTCTCCGGTCGTGAGTTTTGTCAAACCGGCTATAGCGTCGAGGATCGTGGTCTTGCCGGAGCCCGAAGGTCCAAAAATCGATGTTAGCCGAGCATCGAAAGATACATCGATATCCAATTCGAAGTGAGCCAGAGGGACGCGGCAGCGGAGCAACATTTAATAAACCTTTTTCTCTGACCGCAGCAGCCACTCCGAGGACCAAACGAACAGAAACGCTAATGCGACGGTGATGCCGAGCAAGGTGTAGGCTTCGGGGTCTTTGCCCAACTGCACGAAATTGTAGATTGCCAAGGACAGTGTTTGCGTCTTGCCCGGGATGTTGCCCGCCAAGAGGATTGTCGCTCCAAATTCTCCCAGGGCGCGAGAGAATGCCAGCAGTGCTCCCGCGACGATGCCCTTGTAAGCGAGCGGGATGGTGATGACGAAGAAAATTTTCAGGGGCGAAGCGCCAAGAGTGGCGGCAATTTGCTCCAGCCGCACATTGACCTCGGCAAAAGAGGTCCGGACCGAGCGCACGAGCAGCGGAAAGGACATCACCGACATGGCGATGAGCACCCCTTTCCAGTTAAAAACGATTTCGATGCCGCGCTCGTAAAGCCATTGACCCAGCGCACTGCGCCGGCCGAAGATTTTGAGGAGGATCAGTCCCGTTGATACTGGAGGCATCACGAGCGGCAAGAGCACGGCGGTTTCGACGACGCTCTTCAATGGCCACTCTTTGCGAGCGAATAGCCACGCCAACGCGATACCAAATGGCAGAATCAGGAGCGTGCTGGCTAGTCCGACGGCAATAGAAAAGAGGGTGATTTGCCAGGTGTCAAAGGAGGAGATCACGAAACAATGGGGTTCCTCCGATCAATCTAATACGACAAAGCCAAATTTCTTGAAACTGTCCTTGGCTACCGGACTGGAAACGTAGTTCATGAAGTCGCGCGCGGAATCCTTCTGCTTCGATTCCTTCATGATCGCTACTGGGTAGGTAATCCTCGGGCCTTTGTCGATGGGTACTTCATAGACGATCTTCACTTTCTTAGAAACAGCGGCATCGGTTTTGTAGACAAAGCCGGCTTCGACATTGCCGGACTCCACCGAAGCCAAGGTCGCGCGGACATCTTGTACCGGAACCACCTTTGGCTTGACTTGATCCCAGAGGCCCTCGTCGGTCAGGTATTTGCTGCTGTAAACGCCTACCGGAACAGATGAGGGCTCGGCAAGCGCGATTCTCTTGACGTCGGCCTTCAATAAATCCTTTGGTGATGAGATGGCGAGTTTTAAGTCCGCCGGCACGATGATCACCAACTGATTCGAAAGCAGGTTTTTTCGCGTGCCACGTTCCAGCAGGCCTTTTTTATCAAGCGCATCCATTTGCGGGAGATCGGCGGAAAAAAATATGTCCGCCGGGGCGCCTTCCTCGATTTGCCGTGCCAGGCCGCTTGACGGGCCGAAATTGAACCGGACCGTGTTTTTCGACTTCGCCTGATAACTCTTGCTGATGTCATTCAGCACATCCGTGAGGCTAGCCGCCGCCGAGACCAGGATTTCATCAGCCCTTGCGCAGGTTTGTGCCCAGGCAACAAGAAACAATACGACTACCGCCGACGAACATAACTTCCGAAGCCGTTTTCCCCGAAACATGCCAAAACGACGCTCCTTTTTCTGGCCAGACGCCACTACCCTCTCCGAGTTCGAACCATTTGAACCTCTTGAACGTTTTGAACTATTCGGCGTTTTAGTCCTTGCCAACAATGACCTCTGACGCCTTGATGATGGCGTAGGCATCATCTCCCTTTTTCAATTTCAAATCCTTGACCGCTTCGGCTGTGATGGAAGACGTGATCACGATGCCGTGACCAATATCAATTTTTACATTATGTGTAGTCACACCCTTAATCACTCCCACGACTTTTCCCTTCAAAACATTTCGTGCGCTCAGTTTCATTGGCTCCTCCAAAATATTTTCTTTTTGAAACACACTTCTCTGCCCGTCAGGCATGATTAAAATCGTTACTAGGGAGATCAAGCATGACGCCATGTTCCCAGTTGAACATCTCCAGGTGTCCCGAAAAGCGATTATCCAAGGTCCTAACGTGCATATGGAAGTTGGAATCCCGCGGTGTAAAAATGCCGCGATGGCGCCGCGAATAAAATCCGATCACTTCGACCGATTCGTTGGCGATGGGAAAGCGAACTTTGGATTTTTCGTGCCGTTCTGCGTTGTATGTTCCCCTGCCCTGATTACAGAGGATATGGAAGGTCGCCTGGGCGATAAGACCATTCAATAAGAACGCAAATGGCTGATCGACATCGATACCGCTCGTCACGGCCCAAGCCAACAGATGATCTTCGAGCTGTTGCTCGGTTTTGATCGGGTTTCGAACCGTTACCCGTCGCCAGTTTTCGACGATTGCGTAAACCAGGAAAGCCGCGCGACGGCAAGAATCGATGGTTACGTTTACGCGTCCCTCATGGACTTCCGATATCAACGGTATGCTGTCATAGATCGAAACCTCGCCGCGAGCTTGCTCTAGAGGCCCAACGGCATAAAGACTTTCAACACCATCGAAACGCTCGAGTGAAAGGGCTTCGTCGGCCTTTCCGGCAATAAAATCTCGCTGCGAGCCGAACCACTCGATACACGAGGTTTTGGTTTCCTGTTTCACGGATTGTTTGACGCTCCGTCGCCAATTGCTCGATTCACGAGCCGTCCGATCTCGCGCGTATCGTACCCACCCAATCCATCCAGCTCGTCCCGGAAATTCTTGCTGACCATCATATCGAGGAGGCTTCTTAGACCCGGTAGTGCGTCGTAATGAGTTTTGGGAATAACCAAATCGTAACGCTCGCGCTGCAAAGCGACGAAATCGAGACCGCAGATCGAGGCTGCCGCCTCGATTCCGAGCCCAGCATCCGCCAAACCGGCTTTCACTCGTGCGGCAACCTCCAAGTGGGAAAGAACCTCGTTGTCATACCCTTTGACCTTGACCGCCTCTATTCCACAGCTCTCCAGTTGCCGATCGAGCAGTCGCCGCGCTCCGGAGCCGTTTTCTCGGTTGACGATTGTTATCCCTCGACGAGCCAAATCCTGAACGCCGTGTATCTTCTTGGGATTTCCTTGTCTGACAATCAATCCCTCTTCCCAATGCGCGAAAGTAACAACCAGGCAATCCATGCCCTTGAGATTACGATCCAGGTAGGGAAGGTTCCACGCACCCGAACGCTCATCGATCAAGTGAACTCCGGCGACGTGCACTTCGCCTCGTTTCAGCGCGCCAATCGCGATGCTGCTCCCCATGAGACAAGGCACTATATTATCTTCGGTTCGCTGCTTGAGGTGTTCGGACGCAAGAAACATTGCCGGATCACATCCTGCGATAACAATATTGCGGCTCAGAGCCTGACGATTTTCAAATAGCTGAACCTTCACATGCTTGGAGTCGGATCCCGGTCCGAGGATCAATCCGTCTGCGGTGGTTGAAAGACTGGGAAGCTCTCCGAGACCGACCAGGGGACGAACGAGTATTCGAGCACCTATCTGACTTACCTGGGCGCGGACCTTGTGGAGACCTTTCGGTAGAGGCCCGATAAGCTCGCCTTCGATGACTTCGCCATCGCCCTTGAGATAGAAGAGATCCTCGACTCTGCAGCGCAATACTTGAGCAAGCTTCAAAGCCACCGAAGTCGATGGCGAGTATTGATTGGCCTCCACTGCGCAAATCGCCTGACGCGTGATCCCGGCCAGATCGGCAAGTTGCTTTTGTGAGAGATGCAACGTTTGCCGCTTTTCTCGCACTCTGTTTTCAGTTTCGGTCGGGTTTTCTTGCTTTGCGGAATCCATTATATTTGACTTTATGTCACCTATCATGTACTAAGCGTTCGTGTCAAGCAGCACCATCACCGAAAAACAAAAATCAGTAGGTTCATGGTCTCTAAATCAGACGTCGTCTTGATTGTTGACGGAGCAGTCGCGCACGATCTCAAGCTAACCTTAGGCGGTTCCCGCGTCAGAGCCTACGGCCACCGACGGGCTCTACGGCATGGAGGACACGTACCCCGGTTTTGCTTGATCCGTCGAAACGCTTTATGAATTGTCGCAGGTTCGGTACAACCGAAGCGAGCGGCGATCAACCAGAACGGCATCCTCATAATGTCCGACATGATATAAAAAGGATTGGGCATGGCTCCCTTAGCAAAGATCTGGATCGTTACTTATGCATTCCTTGTGATCACTCTGATGGGATCGCTAGCGCTCGCTGCCGAAAAGCGCACCGTTGTCGACTCCGCGGGGCGCCGCGTCGAAGTGCCGAGAAAGATCGAACGCGTCTTTGCGGCCGGCGGCCCAGCCAGTATTTTTGTGTATACTCTCGCTCCCGAAAAGCTCCTCGGCTGGACCTCTCCACTCACCCCTGAAGAGCGGGCCTACATCCCAGCCCCTTATGCCGGATTGCCCACGCTCGGGCGACTGACGGGCCGCGGCAATACGGCCAATGTCGAATCCGTTCTCGCCTCGCGTGCTGATGTGATCGTTGACTATGGGACGATCAATCCGACCTATATATCGCTAGCTGAGCGTGTACAGAAACAAACCGGCGTACCCTATCTTTTGTTTGACGGTAGTTTCTCACAGATTGCGCGCATATATCTGGCTGCTGGAGAGGCGCTGGCCATAGGCGAGCGATCCAAAGAGCTGGCGCGTTATACGGAACGATTGTTGGCCGATGCTGATAGGCGGCTCGCAGGCCTACCGCCGGAAAAGCGCCCCTCGGTTTATTTCGCTCGGGGACCGCGCGGGTTGCAGACTGCGCTTAAAGGGTCGATCAATGTCGAGAGTATCGAACGGATCGGCGCGCGCAATGTCGCGGCCGAGCATATGGGCGCGGGTGGCCTCGTGACCATTTCCCCCGAGCAGTTGCTGCTTTGGGATCCCGAGGTGGTTGTCGCCGTCGACTCAGCATTTGTGTCCTCGGCGGGAACTGATGACGTCTGGAAAGGTATCAAGGCTGTCCGAAATGGACGCCTTTACCTGACACCAGGTGATCCCTTCGGTTGGATCGACTCACCACCTTCCGTCAACAGGCTGATCGGCCTGCGGTGGCTCGGCCGCGTTCTCTATCCCAAATCATTCTCGGAAGACCTACGCGCCGAGACCCGTCGTTTTTACACTCTGTTCTACCATCGAACGCCGGACGAGCGGCAACTTGATGCCTTGCTCGATACCGTGGGTCAGTCGCGCTGATGGATCAACAGAAAAAAAAATCCTCTCGATTTCGAAGTGACGCCTTACGCTTTGGACTTGCCATCGTCTGTTTGCTACTGCTGTTCCTCATTTCTTTCTCGGTTGGCCGGTTTCCGGTAACGATGAGTGACCTGCTGAATCTTATGTGGTCCAAGGTCACGGGCGCACCTAACAATCTCGCCGGAGCAATCGAGACCGTGGTCTTCAGAGTGCGCGGTCCACGAGTGCTCGCTTCAATGGTGGTCGGCGGCGCGCTTGCGGTATCGGGCGCAGTCTATCAGGGATTGTTCCGAAATCCTTTGGTATCTCCTGACATCCTCGGGGTCTCTTCAGGCGCCGCGCTTGGCGCCGTCCTTGGAATTTATTTCTCACTCGGGGTGGTGGGCATACAAGGACTGGCGTTTGCCGTCGGCCTTGGCGCGGTGGCAGCCGTTTATCTGATCGGCACTTTTATGCGCCACCACGATCCGATTCTCACCCTGGTGCTCGCCGGCGTTGTGATCGGCACGTTGCTCAGCTCCGTGGTCGGACTCATCAAGTATCTCGCCGATCCCTACAATCAACTTCCGGCGATTACTTTTTGGCTTTTGGGAAGTCTGACCGGTATCACACCGGCGGATCTGGGGGCGATTCTTCCGGCCATTGTGGCTGGTTTGGTGCCGCTCTATCTCCTGCGCTGGCGCATAAACGTAATGACGTTGGGTGACGAAGAGGCGCAGGCATTGGGGGTTGATACGCAGCGAATCCGCCTGGTCGTTATCGCAGCGGCAACGTTGATGAGCGCTGCCGCTGTCTCCGTAAGTGGTATCATCGGCTGGATCGGTTTGCTTATTCCGCATTTTGCCCGTCTGCTTGTGGGTCCGGATTTCGCCCGTCTGCTGCCGGCTGCGGTGCTGCTCGGGGCGGGCTATTTACTCGGCGTCGATACCTTGGCGCGCACAATCTCGACCATCGAGGTACCGCTCGGCGTGCTCACCGCGTTTATCGGGACGCCGTTTTTCATCTGGGTGCTGGCAGTGTCCCACAGGGCGTGGCGTTAAATCACAATGAAGCTCAGCGTAGAGAATCTCGCTTTCGGATATCGTCGCCATCCTGTCGGCAAAGACGTAAGCTTTACGCTCGACGCCGGCGAGGTGCTTTGTCTTCTGGGTCCTAACGGCGTCGGCAAGACCACCCTCTTCAAGACGGTCCTGGGGCTCATCGCCCCCCTGGGCGGCGCTGTTATGGCAGACGGGAATGCCATCAACCGATGGTCGCCGCAGAACTTGGCGCGACTGTTTGGCTACGTGCCGCAAGCGCAACTGGGATTTTTTCCGTTTACTGTTCGTGAAGTCGTCTTAATGGGACGAACGGCGCGTATCGGTCTATTTCGTAGCCCATCATCGCGAGACATTGAGGTGGCAGAAGGGCTGCTGCAGCTTCTGGGCATCGATAGCCTGGCTGACCGGCCATATACGGAAGTAAGTGGCGGTGAGCGGCAGCTCGCTTTGATCGCCCGCGCGCTGGCTCAGGAACCCCAGGTGCTAGTGATGGACGAGCCCACCGCCAGTCTCGATTTTGGCAACCAAGTGCGCGTGCTATCGGAGATCAAGACGCTCGCCAGTCGTGGCATCGCCGTGATCCTGTCGACGCATGATCCCGACCAAGCTTTTCTCTGTGCCCGGCGCGTGGCGATCCTGCACCGCGGTCGGCTCGCTCATTGCGGTCCTACCGAAGAGGTCATCACGCCTACGGTTCTGCGCACGGTTTATGGTGTGGAAGTTGAAATCGTGCAGATCGAGAGTGGTGTCGGCGAAAAACACTCGATCTGCCTTCCGTCGTTCGCTCGGCTTCGTTCCAATATGGTTTCTGATAGTTAGTTCTCACCGAAAAAGTCTAGGAATGCTTCGACGATGCTCAGCATGAACGGAAATTTGAACCCATTCTGCCTGTGGCTCCCCGTTCGTCCTGAGCCATGTCGAAGGGCGAACGGGCAATTTGTCAGTGAGAACTAGTTAGGCTAAATCTCGCTCTAAAAAAATGCGCCCGACCGTTTCGACATTGACACGGGGTAGCCGAACGGCAGTGATTCCAAATGGCCGGCGAGAAAGGACAAGAAAATGTGGCGAATTCTATCGTCGTCGCGTGTGACATTTCTTGGCCTAATTCTACTGCTTCCCGCTCTGACTGTGAGAGCACAGGAGCTACAAGTCGAAGTTGTCCAACCTCCCATGCCTTTCTTGACCGCTGATACAGGGAAGGAAGATGGGAGGATCGAGCCGTCGGGAGTGGCAACGATCGGAGATAGCAAATTTCTTCCGGTGGCCTGCGATAAAAACGCATGTCTCAGCGTGGTGGAAGCGGCCACAGGACGGATCAAACAGTCGTTTAGCGTAGGCGTCGTTGACAAGAGGCCCAAGTGGGAGGATCTGGCACACGACGACGAGGGAGCCTATTATGTCATTGGCTCACGTTTCGTTGAGGAAACGGCTGAAAACGGCGTGGAAAAGACGATAATCGCCGTCCCGCGTTTGTTGCGTTTTCGTTTGCGAAGCGTTGACCCCGGCGAGATTCGATTCGCCATTGACTCAGAATCGATCACCGAATGGGATATAGGAGATGCGTTGGCGGCGGAAGGATACCGGCGTGATCCTCGAAAGAACGAAGTGAATATCGAAGGGCTTGCTGTGCGAACGTTGCGCGACAAGGCAGGGCAGGTAACATTGCGTGAGCTAGTCGTTGGCATACGGGAGCCGAACAGCCCTATCCGTGTTTATGCGTCCAACATCACCCAATTACCCGCCCCGAACGCCAAGCTTGCCTTGAGCCCTCTCTTCAGATTCTCTGCCGGCGAACGCCAAGGTATCCTCTCAGGACTATCGTCGATTGACTACATGCCCGAGTGGAACGGCTTTTTCATTCTCACGTCCACCGAGGACAAGAGCAACCGTTATCATGGCAACACACTATGGTTTCTGTCTGACGAGAAAATTTCGGGGTCTCGCCCGACTCAGGTACGACCCGACAAAATAAAGCTTGATGATCTACGACCTGTCGAGCCTCGGAAGGTCTGGGTTTTCGGCCTTGATGCTAAGGCGGAAGGCGTGTGTGTTCTTTCCGAGGAGGCTGCTTCCAGTGGCAGCCAGATGCGAAGAGCTCGGCTGGCATTGGTTTACGATAACGACACATCAAAGACGCGCAATCCCGGTGCACTCCAATTCGTCACCCCGCTCCGCTGGCCGGATTAGTCTATTCACTGGACAGAAACGGGTTTGACACGCTAATAAAGTTCGTGCTACGCAATTTCACTAAGGCCTGACTATGCATCATCTTTCCAGATTCGGCGTGTCACTCGAAGATGATCTGCTGCAAGCCTTCGATCGAAGCATCGGCGGGCAGGGCTATCAAACCCGTTCGGAAGCCATCCGAGATCTGATTCGGGATCACCTCATTCAAAAGAAGATAGGCCAGGCGGATAGCGAAGTTATCGGCGTTGTCACCCTCGTGTATGATCACCGGGTGCACCACTTGAGCGATCTGTTAGCAGATATGCAGCATAAGGCTCATGTAGCCGTTAATGCCAGCCTGCACATTCATTTGGACGAACACAATTGTTTGGAGGTCGTTGTCATCCGGGGGCGTGGCGACAAAGTGCACGAGATCGCGGGCAAGCTGATTGCCACCAAGGGGGTCCAGAACGGCAAACTAGTTACGACCACTCCCGAGATGAAGAACTAAAATTTTTTGCAGTGCGGTAGCACGAAGGTGGGATTGATAACATATAATTTTAATGAGCCCGGCTTATGAACGATCATCATGATCACCATCACGAGGCCGGTGGCCATGATCATGGTCACCACGGCTCCGGCAGAGCTTTAACCCTGATCAGCTTGGCCCATGGTATCAACCATGGACAGTCGGCGCTGAAGCCCCTTGTCTACCCGCTTGTGCTAATTCAATTGGGTTTTGGTTACGCCGAACTCGGCATCATGTTGGGTGTTGCTAGCGCCGTCGGCGGATCCTTACAACTCGTGGCGGGCGGCTTGGGTAGATTGGTGAAGCGCCACCTGCTCTTGGGACTCGGCAATGCTTTTGTCGGCATTTGCTTTGTCTTGATCGCCGTCGCTCAAAGTTTTCCACAATTCTTCTTATGGACGGTCATGTCGCGGGTCGGTGGTGCAGCCCAGCACCCAGTGGGCAGCGCCCTCTTGTCGCATCATTTTCGGCACAAACATTTGGGCACGGCTTTGGCGGCGCATTTTACAGCGGGGAACGTCGGTACCGCGCTTATCCCACTATTCGCCGCGATTCTCATCAGTCTATGGGGTTGGCGCATCACTACAGTTCTGTTCGCGCTCCCGGCGATCGTCGTGGGTCTCGCCATGTGCATTTTTTTGAAGGATCCGCGTGCGGAAAATGAACCGGAAACTCGCACCACCAAACATACATTCTGGCAAGACAGCAAGCTGGCCTTAGGCAATCTGAATTTACGCTGGATTCTTCTGGCTTCGGTGGTCGCCGCAGGCGGTTCAGGCCATGGCATCGTCTCGACTTTTCTTCCTCTCTATCTCACGCACAATCTTGGCATGGGATCGACCACAGTGGGTTTAGTGTTCACCGTTATGATGATCGGAAGCATTCTCGGACCGATGCTCGGCGGCAAACTGGCGGACCGCTGGCATCCACAGAAGGTCCTTCTGGGCGCATACATCGTGGCAGCGCTGACCACCGTCTCGTTTCCCTGGGCCGGCACCGACCTGTTTTCCACGTCGGCCGCTGCGCTCATTCTCGGAGTGAGCGCCTTCGGAACCCAGCCCATACTGCAGACTATGGTGGTGCAGGTCACGGACGACCGCATAAGGGATATGGGATTTGCCTGGTTCTATACGGCCGCCTTTATGGCCGGTGCGATTTGGTCGCCGGCCGTCGGTTACATAGCCCAATTTTTTGGCTTGACGGCGGTCTTCGGCGCCATGGCTGTATCGTTTGTTCTGGCCAGTCTTTGTATCGTCCTTGGCCAACTTCACAGCCTGCCGCAAACGCAGTTGGCCGCAAATGATTCGTGGAGCCATAGTTAAAAAATTTTTTGCGCTTAAGTGTTACGGAATTGGAATCTGTACTACTCCAGTAAGGATCTCACCAGTGATGAAACTTTTACTGCTGCTAATTTTTCCTATAGCTCTCGCTTTCACTCGCACCAACGTTGCCCGCGGCGGCGAAGCTGATCCGATCGAGGTTTACACGTGGGGGCAGCAGCCAACCTCGGCCGCGACGGAGCAAACGAGATGGTCGAAGGACTTGGAGCTTCGTCCTTCAAACACCCCTAGCGATGTCATGAGGCTGGTGCCGGGCCTGATCATCGGCCAGCACCATGGCGGCGGCAAGGCGGATCAGATCCTGTTTCGCGGTTTCGATTCCGATCACGGAACCGATTTCCAGGTTAGCGTCGACGGCATTCCGGTAAACATGCCCAGCAATGCGCACGGCCAGGGGTACGCCGACCTCCACTGGCTCATTCCGGAAACCATCGACCGGGTAGAGATCTTCAAAGGTTCCTATTTCCCTCACCTCGGCGACTTCGCCACATCCGGCGCCATTAACATCGTCACCAGACGCTACGCCCAACAATCGAGTCTCACGACAATGGGAGGGAGTTATCAGACGGCGCGGTTTCTGGGCATCCTCTCAACACCTGAAGGAGCCCCTTTTCGACCTTATATGGCTTTTGAGTACTATCATACTGACGGTCCGTTCAAGAATCCGCAGGAGTACAATCGCTACAATTTTTTCAGTAACTTTAATCTTATCTCCAACGCGAGATCGACCCTAGATTTTCTTGCGACGTACTTTTCAACCAACTGGAACGCCTCCGGTGAGATTCCCTCACGGGCAGTGAGAAACAGAGAACTCGGCCGCTTTGGCGCTGTTGATTCCAGCGAAGGAGGGAATTCCGAAAGACAAAACTTGAGCCTCATCTACAACTTCGCCGACGCCAATCAATCCTTGCGGGCTCAAACCTGGATGTCGTGGTACCGGCTTCAGCTCTGGTCAAACTTTACGTACTTTCTGAATAATCCCGAACAGGGCGATGGGATCGAACAGAACGATAAACGATACCTGATCGGCAACAACGTCACGTACAGGCGCAACTACTTGTTTGTTGGGGACATCCCCACCGAAACCCTGCTTGGCTTTCAGAGCCGATTCGATCGCATCACCGTCGGCCTCTTCAACCAGGAAAAGCGCCACCGGTTGAGCACCACCAACGACAACGACATCCAGATAACCAACCTGAGCTGGTTTGCCCATCAGGAAATCCGACCAACCAACTGGTTTCGGGGTCAGTTGGGGGCTCGACTCGATAACTTCTGGTGGGGAGTGAGCCAGGCCGGGCCGGCCACCCAACCCATCGCCGGCACCGCTTCCAGATCCATCGCTAGCCCAAAAATGAATTTGATTTTTACTCCATTCACCGACAATGAAGTGGCCCAAAAAACCAATTTGTTTTTGAACCTCGGCGGCGGCTTTCATAGCAACGATGCCCGGGTAATAGTTCAAGATTCCACGAAGCCCCTGGCCCGTTTTTGGGGTGGCGAGCTGGGGCTAAGGACACGACTGATGGAAAAAATGGAATTTGCCGCCGCCTATTGGAGATCCTACCTCTCAAGCGAATTGGTCTTCGTCGGCGACGAGGGAACATTCGAACCCCAAGGAGCCAGCAGGCGTCACGGCATCGAAGCCGAATTTCGCTACGATATCCTTCCCTGGTTAACCTACGACATCGATGCATCCTATAGCTGGGCAAAATTTCTCAACGGCGAAGCCGTGCCGCTGGCACCCCGCGCTCTCGCTTTCACGGGTTTGACGGCCCGTCACGATTCAGGACTGCAGGCCAGACTCCAAATGCGCTACATCGGCACGCGCTACGCCAGCGAAGATCGCAGCATCAAGGTACCTCAGTCCGCGATCTTTGATCTCTTCCTCAAATACATTTGGCAGCGCTATGAGTTTTTCGTGGTGTTCCAAAATCTGGCCAACACAAAATGGCGCAGCGCAGAGCATGCCTTGACGTCGCGACTGCAAAACGAGCCGCCGGAGGGGGTGTTCGGTTCCAGTTTCACTCCCGGCGACCCGTTTACGGCGAAAGCCGGGGTCACTATCAATCTTAATCTATGGTAGGAAGGAGAAATCACAATGAAACGACTAAACAAGCTGCTTGTGGTGTTGGCAACCAGCACCTTGCCTTATGTCTCAACCGTTGCCGCCCACGAATTCATCATCAAACCCCAACAGCTCAGCATCGAAAGCGGCGCCAAGCTTCCTTTTAGTATTTTGGCAACCCACTTCTTCATGATCAGCGAAGAAGTAGAGCCGGTCAACACGGTTAAGGCCTGGGCCATCGAAGGCGAAAAAAGGACACCCATCGAATTGAAGGAAAACCATATCCTGCAGAGCTTAGACGGTGTTGTGCAGCTTAACCGCAAAGGGACCGCGATTTTGGTAGGGCACCTCCAAGAGCCGATTGAAGTGGTGAAGGGGGAAGGATCAAGCGGGAGCCGGCGGATCAAGCGGGAGAAGTTTGCCAAAGCCCTGATCTCGGTTTCCGAGGACGATGACAGTTACAAAAAGGTGCTGGGGCACAAGCTCGAGATCGTCCCTGTTTCCAACGTTATGAAAGCGCGGCTTGGAGATGAACTGTCTCTAAAGATTCTTCTCGACGGCAAACCGCTCAAGTCGCCAGTTCAAGCGACCTACGACGGTTTTAGCAAGCGCTACAATACGTATGCATACGCCACGGAGACTTTGGAAGATGGTTTGGCCTATATAAAAGTTGTCAATCCCGGCATCTGGATGATCAGGGTGGAAAAGAGAATCGAAGAACCGGCCAAGGACTACGACCTTTACTCACTGAAGGCAAGCTTAGTTTTCGCGGTTCAGTAAAGCCGACAGTTTTTGATGGTTACGAACATTCAAACCATAACAGCCCAAGAAAGCGATCGCCAACGGACGACAATTTTTGGTGTGGTCTGCGGTGCGCATTTTATCAACCATTTTCAGTCGGCGATGTTGGGCGTTATCTACCCGCTTATGATGAAAGAACTGGGTATGGGGTATTTGGCGATCGCCTCGCTTGCGGCCGTCTACAATACACTGGGCAGCGTCTTCCAGGCGCTGTACGGCTTCGTCGTTCCTTACGTCAAACGAGGAGTCATTCTGGGTGTTGGAAACTGTGTGCTTGGGCTTTCGGTCGTGGCCAGCGGATTTGCCTCGAACTTTCAGCAATTCTTTGCCACTCGCTTGCTCGGCGGCCTCGGTTCCAGCCCACAGCATCCTGTGGGATCCAGCGTGTTGGCGAGCCACTTCGGTGCCGCCCGTGGCCGCATGCTGGCATTCCATTCCACCGCCGGCCAACTCGGCAGTTTGGTTGCGCCCTTATTAGGCGCCCTGCTGATCACGAGATTGGGATGGCGCGGAGTCTTTTGGACGGTCGGCGCCCTCGCAACGTTCATGGGCATGGTCTGTTTCTTCTTTCGTGACAGCCTGCGTACGGCGGTCTCGGACAAGAAAAGATCCCGGTTGACGCCTCTTGGCTGGGAGGCCTACAAGACCTGCCTAAAGAATAGAAGTGTGCTGCTCGTCTCCCTGGTCTTTATGGCGGGGGCCGCTGGACGCGGACAGGATATCAACGAAGTCTACATCATCCCGCACTTCGTGCGTGATTTTCACCTGGACATTACTTACGGAGCCTTTCTCTTTACCTTTATACAGGTGGGTAGCCTCATCGGACCATTCGTTTGGGGTTGGGTTTCAGATCGTTTCAACCGCAAGCTTGTAATTCAAGCCTCACTCTTGGTCTCGGCGCTATCAACCCTTTGGCTCGCCTGGCAGGAGACCGTCTCCGCTTCCCTATTCTTCAATTTGGTGATCTACGGCGCAGCAGTCACATCGCGACAGACATTGACGCAGGCTTTGCTTAGCGACCTGGTAGGCGAAGACCTGTTCGATGCGGCCTTCAGCCTTTACTACTTTATCGGCTTTGTCTCCATTCCGTTCTGGACAGTGATCACGGGCGGGGTCATGACGAAGTTCGGCTTCGGTCCTGCGTTCAGCGTCATCTCGACTTCTTATCTTCTCGCGATGAGTCTCCTGTTTTTCCTGCGCGCTCCGGCGAGAGTCGCCAGTGTGGCCAACGCCTGAAACATGCGGTAATAAAATAAGATGATTTGATCTTGTAAGAGAGAACAACCAACGTGTTTGATTTTATTGGCATAATCATCAAAGGCGGACCAGTCATGGTCCCGCTCCTGGCCTGCTCGATTGTATCTCTAGCCGTGGTCATCGAGCGGATCATCTTTTGGCGTAAAGCCCAATCCCGTGGGCCCGTAGAAGAGCTCCTGCAATTGGTCGAGCGCCGAGAATTTGCCAAAGCCATCGACTTGGGCCGGAAGGTCGATCTGCCCGCCGCTCGAGTCTTGACCGCCGGCCTCGAACACCGAAACCCATCCCTCCCCAAGGCCCTTGAAGTAGCCGCTCAGGCGGAGTTGCCGGTTCTCAAAAAGCGCCTCACTATCCTCGACACCATCATCACTCTGGCCCCTCTCTTGGGTCTGCTGGGAACCATCACCGGCATGATCAGTTCCTTCGGCATTATGTCAGAGGCGGGCCTCGGACAACCCCATGCGGTCACCGGCGGCGTCGCCGAGGCCCTGATCGCCACCGCCGCAGGTCTCTTGATCGCCATTCTCACCCTCATCCCCTACAACTACTTCTCCAACCGCGCCGAACGAGAGCTCGAAGAGATCGAGTACTACGGCTCGCGTCTGGAACTGTTGCTCGCTGAGCAGGACGGCAAAAACTAGCCCAATGTTCAACAAAACGACTTTGAGAAGGTTTATCGCGCCAAGACGCCAAGCACGCAAAGAAAGAAATTTACTTATTTTCCGAACCTTGGCGTCCCCTTCGAGGTCGCTCAGGACATGCTTTGCGCCTTTGCGCGATACATTGTTTTTCCGATCTCTTCTTCAGTTCAGAATCTAAGAGGTAAAGTACCTAATGAGACTTTCCCGTAGAACCGTCAAGAAAGCCCGCATCGAGATCATTCCGATGATCGATACGATCTTTTTCCTTTTGGTCTTTTTCATGATCTCGACCCTATCGATGAGCCGCTACAGCGGGGTGCCGGTTAACTTGCCGAAGGCGGCCACGGGGCAACAGCCTGCCAGCGAAAGTGCGGCGGTCACGATCACTCCGGACGGCAAGGTCTACATCGATAAGCAGGAAGTCCCGCGCGACAACATCCGTACCGTGCTCCAGCAGCGGCTATCGGCGAACCCTGAACTGTTGGTGTTGATCAACGCGGACGAGCGGGTGGAGCACGGATTGGTGGTCGATGTGATGGACGACGCGCGTCAGGCGGGAGTGGCCAAGATGGCCATCGCCGTCAAGCCCAAGGATACCCGGCAATGAGAGACGGCTCGCTAAACTTATCTTTAGTTGCCTCGTGCTTCATTCACGGCGCAGTGATTATTCTGGCGTCCGTCATCTTAAAACATACTGTTAGTTTGCGCCGTCAAGATTTCCTGCCCATTAGTCTCGTCGACGTACCACGTCAGGAGCAACCCAAACCGATCGAAAAAGTCGAAGCATCTCCCGAGATCAAAAAACCGCCGCCTCCACCTTCGAAAGTCGAAAAGGCCAAAGAACCCAAGCCTGTGGCCAAAAGCGAAATTGTCCAACCCAAACCGATACCCCCGCCGACAGTTCTCCCCAAAGAGGAGCCGGCCAAGCCGGTTGAAACAAAACCTACTGAAATCACAAAATCTGAGCCTGCTCCTCCATTGGCTCCCACTGCCCCGCTCGAAGGCGGCGGCAGTGAAGCTGGCGCAGGTAATCTTTTCGGCAAAGGCGACGTGGCGGTTGTGCCGGGAGCAGGCACGGCCGGTGGCGGCGGAGGTACTGCTAGTTCTGGTCTGGGCAGAGGATCGGACGCCCCCGGCCTTCCAGCGCAACCACTAAAGACTAACCGCGAAGCCAAGCCAGTCCAAACTGTTCGCGCCGTCTACCCACCGATCGCATTGCGCATGGGTATGGAAGGTGACGTAAGCTTAAGAATTGAGGTCGACACAGAAGGAAAAGTGACAAAGGCGGAAATCACAAAAAGTGGCGGCGCGGGCTTCGATCAAGAAGCGCTGAAGGCAGTGAAACAATCTCGCTTCGAGCCCGCCCAAAGGGACGGCAAGAACGTCCCTGCAGAGTTTACCTATATCTACCGCTTTCGACTGCAGAGATAGACGAGACAGCGATGACCTCTGACGCAAAAGTGGGATCGCTGTCAATTATCATGTTGTTAGAATCATTGTAATATCAGTTCGAGAATCTGAGATACTATACCAATCCGTGCAAGGAAAGGCAGGTCACCATGGCAGATGCACCCCATTCTTCTCATCACCACCCTCATGATCACCACGATTGGGATTCTCCAAAGTACGTCTCGAGTTGGGCCGCGGGCCAGGACAAAAAAGAGACAGCTCGGCAGGAACCATTCCGCGTATTGGCAGAAACGATCCCTTACGGCAAGAATCTTCCCATTAGAATTCTCGATGTCGGGGCCGGCTATGGCGCCCTGACCCAATTCCTCCTGGGTTATTTTCCAAACGCCACCGCTGTTTGCCAGGACGGGTCGGAAGAGATGGCGAAGCTCGGTCAAGAACGCATGCGACACCTCAAAGGGCGCTTCGATTACGTCTTCAGCGATTTTTGCAAACCGGGCTGGACGCAAAAACTATCCGGGCCCTTCGAAGCCGTCGTCTCTGCCATCGCGATTCACAACGCCGGGAGTCCGAAAATTATTGAGCGCATCTACGCCGATATATTTCCCCTAGTCAAAAGCGGCGGCTGCTTCATCAATTTCGACCGCGAGCGCCCACCGCTGAACGACCAGATGAAATGGCTGAGAGACGCCGGCTTTCAAGATGTACGCCGCTTCTGGACAGGCGAAACCCGCGCGCTCTTCGGCGGCTTCAAAAAATAGCCGTGCAAAAGAGCTTGATGTAACGTTTCTTTTTCTGACGTCGATCCCTCGACGAAAACGTGTGCTCCGTTCCCCGGCAACCCACAAGCAATAGATTGATCGGGAAACGGACGCCTTGTTCGTTTGGTGCATGCTCTGCCAATTCTTTAGCCTCCAGTGTGGTTCTAAACACGACCAACTCTCCAAGTGGACGGTTGTTCCAGATTCCGGCGAGTAAACAACCTAGAGAGTGTACGTGAGATCCATGCTTCCGATCTCAGCAATCGAGATGCCCATGTAGGACATCAGCGAATGTTCTCGAAGGAACATGGCGATGCCTAAGTGGTTAGAGGAGGGCGTGATAGATCAACTCCCCCACTGTGTAGATCACAGTGGCTCCAATCGTTACGTAGATGACTGCTTTCAACCAAATGGGAAAGTCTTCCATGATCCGATCCTTTCGATCGCAGCGTATCGGGTCCCGACAGACCCTCACTGCACAGGCTCACACTAACCTGGGAATGAACAAACGACGTCGGTCGAAAGGTCTAAATGAGGAAAACGCAGTTGTCCTTGTGGCTTCTGAGGACTCTAGAGTCGGGGTCGAGTAATGCGGGGTTCGGTTTCGCCAGATCCCTACGTACGAAAAACTTTTCGAAGGATACGAAAGTGCGGTTTGCCAATTCGATACTGTCGTTGGCCAGCTTTACCGGCTTCGCGGCAATTGGTGAGCTAGACGCGGAGGCAGTCGCCCGACTGTCAGAATCCAGATCCTCCAACATGTCCACTCCCGAAAGTATCATCCAGGACAGTACAAGCAGTATTGCCAATACCCGACGAACCATGGCGTCTTGTGATTATCTCAAAAGCTGCAGCCGTTCAAGATGGAACAAAAGCCCTTGTAATCTTCCGAGCCCGGCAGCGTCAGGAGAAAGAACTCCAGCAAATCAACCGGTAGCTCCTTCTGATAATTCGAATATTCGTTCTCGCCCCATCAGAATACACCTCGTCAAGGTCTAGAATGAATTTCCCATGGAGCTGAAAAACATACAGCCATTGTAATCTTTCCGTCGGCATCGACGTTATACCTAATTGAGAGCAAGGAACCGTTTCAGGAGGTGATAAGAAATGATTACAAAGATCCGAAAATCCATTCTGGTATTAATTGCGATCGGAGCACTTGTGGTGGGCGGATTTTGGACGGGACGGCTGATGGCGGGACCTCTGATGGCGGGACCGCTTTGGGGTCATTTGGGTTTCGCCGGGGCAGGCCAATTTCACCACATCGGCAGCCACTTTGATCACATCGCCAATTGGTTGGCTCTTTCAGATTTTCAGAAGGCCGAGGTTAAACGGGTTGTAAGATCCCATGGCGAAGAGATTCTCTCTCAGATTCAATCGCAGATTGATATGCGAGAAGCGCTAGGAGAGGTCATCATGGCGGGAACGGTGGACGAGGGATTAATTCGCCAGAGAGCCGAAGCTCTCGGCCGAGTAGAAGTCGAGGGTGCCTTGCTTCGAGCGCGGATCCATTCTGAAATCTGGCCGATTTTGAATGACGAACAGCGAGCAAGAATTGCGTCGTTTCATCAGATGATGGAGCTCAAACACGATAAGATCCTGGCTTCGGTCCAGGATTTCTTGAAATGAACCGATTAGCATCCGGAAAGATGCCGGAAGCCAAATCAAGCGATGATGATCTCGTGCGCCGTGCGTGTGCGGGCGAGATTTCGGCTTTCGAGCAGCTGGTTCGATGTCATGCAGCAATGGCGATCGGCGTGGCCTTTCGAATCACCCGAGATCAGGGGCTCGCCGAAGATGCGGCGCAGGAGGCTTTCTTGAAGGCTTTCCGGGCGCTGCCCGCGTATCAAGAGCGCCAAAGCTTCGCTGGATGGCTGCGAACCATTACCATTCGGTGCGCTCTTGATACGGTCCGGCGGCGCCGACCGGAGGTCACAATCGGAAGGAAAGAGGAACAAAAGGTCCTGGTGGATAATCGGTTCGAAAAGAGACAGGAAGATTACAGCCGGTTGCGCCAAGCTCTGGCGCAACTTCCTGCGCTCGACCGCGAAATCGTCCTTGCGCTCAAAGCTGACGGCCAGTGTGTCTCGGAGGTAGCTCAGGAACTAGCAATGACAAAAACCGGGATCCGCGTTCGCGCCCACCGCGCGCTCAAGAAATTGCGTAGGATTTTGATGGAGGATTTATGAAAAACTGCCGCAGGATCCGCAAGGCCGTTGCTCAAAACTCGCCACTCCCAGCCGAGTTGGAGCAGCATCTATTTGCTTGCCCGGCCTGCCGGCGTTTGGTTAGAGCCGAGCATATTCTGGGCCTACTGCAAGAGTTTCGACAAGTGCCAGCATCGGTTTCTCCTGAGTTCGTCGAGCGCGTAATGAACGGCCTGGCGGAAGGAGATGAGGAGCGACCAAAAGCGTGGTTCGGTCTGGAGGTAATGCGGTGGGTTGCCGTACTGATGTTTTCAATGGCAGCTGGCTATGGCTTTTCCATTTCAGAGAATGCCGCAAAAAGCGTAGAGTGGGCTGCGTCTCTAACGATCGCGCCGAGCCCGATCACTTCGATAGAAGTCTTATGATTTCGCTACCGCCATGAAATAGCCGCTGCTGTCGTCCAGCCGGTGCGTTACTGGTGCCGAGGCCATAGACTGCTTTGCACCGCCAAGCATATCGTACCAAACACATGCGTGTGGTGAGGCTCTTCCGGCTCGGCTATCGATGCGAATGGACGGCTAAGCCTTCGTGGGTATGTTCTGTAATACGATGATGTTCTTCCCCGGAGAGATCATCCGGATCAATATGAATGGTGACGTTCGAAATATACGGTAGATGATGCAAGAGTTGGTGCCTGGCTTCCACTGCAATCGCGTGGCCTTCGGCGACGGACAGTTTGGGGCTCACAGCAAGGTTGACTTCGGCGTGTAAACGATGGCCCGACCAGCGTAGTCGCACTTCTGAAACATCGCGAACTCCTTGAGTGTGGTTGATCGCGTGCGTGATTTCATCGATCACTTCGGGATCGACGCCGTCGAGCAAACGGGTAAAGACGGCTTTTCCTGATTCCCAAACGATCGGCAGAATTAGCGCCGTGATCAGAAGTCCGATCACCGGGTCTGCCAGCGGATAACCAAGCCAAACCCCGATTGCGCTGAACAAAACCGCTAGACTGGTCAAGCCGTCCACGCGCGCATGATAACCATCGGCGACGAGAGCTGCACTGTTGATCTCTTTACCCACTCGAATACGGAAAACCGCTACCAGTTCATTTCCGGCAAAACCGATGAGGGAGGCTATGACAACTGCCCAGAGATGCGCGACAGGCTGGGGATGGAGTAGACGAGCGATCGACTCATACCCGGCCAGAACCGCGCTGAATAGGATCGTCAGGACGATCATTACTCCGGCCACGTCTTCTACACGGCCATAACCGTACGTGAAGCGACGAGAGGGCGGCCGCCGTGCCAGCGCGAACGCGATCCACAGGGGAATGGCCGTTCCCGCATCGGCAATGTTGTGTATCGTGTCGGCAAGCAGGGCGACACTCCCCGAAAAGAAAACGATGACCGCCTGGAATACAGCCGTGGCACCCAAGCCAACAAGTGACCATTTGACAGCCCAAATGCCGCGATCTGTCGTGAGCAGTGCCGGGTCTATGGTGCCGTGCGTATGATTGTGGTGGCTATGATCTCGATCAGTATGAACGTGAGAATGGTCAGCTTCGCTCATAACGAGATCATACTCTTAGGCAACGCGAATGGCTATTATGAAGGCTGTCAATGAGGCTGGCGGTGTAGATGTCCGGCGCGAAGATAGACTTACTCGTGGCAGACAGCAAGTGGTGGTTAGTCCCGCTGGTTCAAGGGGAGACTAGCTTCACTCCTGGAAGCGAAAAGAATCTAGTCCGGAGCACACCGAAAACCGAACCGGCAACCATGATTTTAATTGCGCCAATGCGCGACATCAGCAATGTTATAACGGTCGCGATTAAAATGGCGACGGCGGCAGAATCAGGAAGGGCATGAGGCGCCATCTGGACAAGTTTAACTGCAAGAATTCCCATTACAGCCGGTCCGATGCCTTTCATCGCTGCTGTGGTCCACACGAGCTTTCTGACGCGCTCATAGATTGGAAGAATTGGCAACGTGATGACGAACGACGGTAAGAAAATCGCTGCGGCAGCGAGAGTCGCTCCCCCTAAGCCCGCGACCTTATAGCCGACATACGCTGCAACGATTATCATTGGGCCTGGAGCGAACTGGCCGAGCGCAAGCCCGTCAATGAATTCTTGATGTGTGAGCCAATGGTAGTGATCAACTGCCTGTTCTTGGATCAGCGCTATGATCGTTAAGCCGCCCCCAAACGTCAGCGCACCAATCTTGGAAAAGAACGCACCAATCTCAGCGAGGCTTGGGTGTAATGACGCAGTTGCTTGCGCGCTAGGCGCGACCGGTGACAAATGAAACCACGGACCGAAACTCGCACCGATCAGAAAGACGGTCGTTACAGCGAGGATGAGCGCGCCCGCGCGCAGCGAATGGAAGATCAAAATTCCCGCCCCAGCCGCGAGCGCCAGAGTCGGGACAACACCGATGGGGCTGAACGCCACCGCAACTGCCGCCGCAAGGGTAATCATAATCTGTGGAAATGTTGAGACCTCAGACCTGCTGAGACGATAGACAGCAACGATGAAAATTCCCACCACCACAGGTCCCAGGCCGTAGAGCCCACCGCGCATGATCGGTGTCGCGCCGAGGTGCGCGTATAAGAGCGTGAGTGCCAGCATAATAGCAAAGGCAGGAAGCACGAAACAAAGTCCCGCAAGCAAACCGCCCCATAAACCACCACGCATGTATCCGAGGAACATGCAGAACTGTGTCATAGTGGCTCCGGGAATAAGGTTGGCCAGGGAAATACCTTCGACGAAGTGTTCCTTGGATACCCACTGACGCTTTTCTTGCAGCTCGGACTGAATGATTCCATAAATGGCAGGGCCACCATACGCTGTGGCGCCCAACTTTAGGAAACTGGAGACGATGTCTTTCCAATTCTTTTTTAAATCCGCTCGTTGCATGATCCGCCTCCCCTTTAATCGTGTGAGGCACGACTTCAAGTACGCGCGTGGTTTCGGTAAAGAGTTGCAACGCTTTCCCAGTTGATATTGTTCATGAAAGCATCTACGTATGCCGCTGCCTTGGCACCATAATCCATATGGTAGGAATGCTCGTACATATCCAGCGCGAGAATAGGGGTCGCTCCAGCTAAACAACACGTGTGATCCGCGGCCCATTGATTGATCAGTGTTTTGTCTCGATGTGAGTAGGTAAGCAATACCCAGCCTCAACCGCCGCCCATCGCTTTGCCCATTGCAGAAAACTGGGTTTGCCATCTCTCGACGCTCCCAAAATCTCGAATTAGTTCGCTCCGCAAATCTTTGTCCGGCTGCGTCTCAGCGCCCAAACTATCAAAGTAAAGCTCATGCAAGATCATCGAATTGCTGGCGATCAGTTCTTCACGTTTCAGGCCATTGATCACAAAGATAGGCGCAGTGGCAAAATCCAGCGATTCCAGTTGTGCTGTGATTGCATTCAGCCGTTTCACCGCACCGCCGTAGTTGTTTTCATAATGACTGACAATAAGCTTTTCCGAGAGTCCCTTCAGTTTAGCCGGATTGCAGCCGAGGGGTTTCAATTCGTAGGTCATGGCGTCGCCTTCCTTTCTTCGATGCTTTGGCAATAGGCATACAGCGTGTCGTAGAAGTAGCTAGAGCAAAGATCCCGCACTCCTGTAGCACTGCCTGCTTGCGGTGCCGAGCGCAGTCATCCCGGCTGAATCCAACTACCTGCTCAACCGATTGCACCGGGATTTCCGGCGAATCCGAGTCGGCAAGCCTGAGAGATTTAAAACCGACCTGCGGCGGCGTGCCTACACTTCA
>Ga0081455_10001352_pt1 | contig 30332 bp, 26 predicted proteins | sample TabmetS3T2R1_FD_70207 | JGI IMG/M metagenome (GOLD analysis project Ga0081455, IMG submission 70207) | Tabebuia heterophylla rhizosphere microbial communities from the University of Puerto Rico - S3T2R1 | ecosystem: Host-associated > Plants > Roots > Rhizosphere ... | reverse complement strand
GCGGTCGACCTCCTCGAACGCCGCGCGCGCCGGACGGACGAGGAGCGGAAACGCCATGACGGCCGTCGCAATGACGACGGCCTTCGGCGTGAACAGGACCTCGATGCCGGCTCGGTCGAGCCAGCCGCCGAGGGTGCCCCGGCGCCGGAGCGCCTCCAGCAGCAGGATCCCGACGGCGGTCGGCGGAAGCACGAGCGGCAGGGACAGCGCGGTCTCCGCCAGCGTCCGCAGCGCTCCGCCGCGGCGCGAGAGGAAGAACGCCGCGCCCACGCCGAGCGGCAGAATCAGGAGGGTCGCCGCGGCCGCGACCTCGAGCGTGAGGACAAGAATCGAGAAATCTTCGCTGGTCAAGGAGCCACGGGTCCCGATCGAATCAGAAAGCCCCGCTTCTCGAAGATCGCGCGGCCCTCCGGAGAATCCAGAAACGCCACGAATTTCGCAGCCTCAGCGGGTTGCTTCGAGGTCGCGACGGGCGCCACGGAGTAAGTGATCGGCGGGCCATCCCGGACGATGTAGACGACCGTGATGTCCTTCGAGATGGCCGCGTCCGTGCTGTAGACGATGCCGGCCGGCACGTCGCCGCTCGCCACCGCGGCCAGCGACGCGCGCACATCGAGGGTCGGGATGATCTTCGGTTCGATGGCTGTCCACAGGCCTCTCTCCGTCAGCCATTTCTTGGCGTAAACGCCGGCCGGCACGGCCTTCGGATCCGCCACTGCGATCTTCGGAAACTTCTCCAGATCCTTCGCGGACGCGACCGATGCCGTCGAGTCGGAAGGAACGACAACGACCAGAGCGTTCGACAGGAACTCGCGTCGGTCCGCCCTCTTCACGAGCCCGGCCTTCTCGACGGAATCCATCTTGAGCATGTCGGCGGAGAAAAACACGTCGGCCGGCGCCCCGGCTTCGATCTGCCGCGCCAGGTCGCTCGAGGAAGCAAACGAGAATGTGACTCGGGGTCCGCCCCGGGCCTCGAACTGTGTCCCCGCATCCTGCAGCGATTCGGTCAGGCTGGCGGCGCCGAAGACCAGAATTTCTCCCGGCGCCGGCGTTGCGAGCATGGTCGACGTTAAGACCGTGCAAAGAAGAAAACCTCGCTTCATGGCCTGCTCCTTGCTTCAGCCCCGAATGACCATGACCTCGGTGGCTTTGATGAGAGCGAGGGCTGCGACTCCAGCCTTCAGGCCGAGCTTGCGCGCCGAGCCGGCGGTGATGATCGCCGTCAGAACCTGGCCGCCGACGTCGATCTCGATCTCCGCGAGGAGGCCGGATATGCGAACCCTTCGCACCACGCCCGCGAGCTTGTTCCGTCCGCTGATGGCATCGAGAGAGGAAACCCCCGACGCGGCGGCGCCCATTCGGGTCAGCTCGGAGCGGGGGATCCGGTGGTGCCCGCCTGGAGTCACGACGGAACGGATCCGCTTCTTGTAAATCCATTGCTTGATCGTCGGGTAGCTCACGCCCAGAGCTTTTGCGGCTTCGGCGGGCGTGAGAGCGTCGGCGCGGAGAGCGGCTTTCCTGGCCATCGGATATGCGAGTATATGCGAGTCAATACGAATTGATCTTCATAGAACCACATCGAAATGGAGGCATCATGCGAAGACGGCGGGCGATCCTGGCGTACGTGGGACTCCTGGCGGCGGCCGCGCTGAAGGCCCAGGCGACGGCCGAGTCCGCGCCGACGCCGACGCCCACGCCGAAGCCGGAGAAGCCGGCGGAAAAGCCGATTTCGTACGTCGAAGGCCGGGGCATCGTCTTCCGGACGCCGGACAACATGTTCGAAGGCAGCCTGGGCTTCAACCTCCAGACCCGCTACACAAACTTCGACATCGACGATCGTTTCGGCGGCATCGACGCCAACCAGTTCCGAGTCCGGCGCTTCAAGCTCTTCATGAACGGGTTCTTCTTCGACCCGCGGCTGACGTGGCGCCTCCAGCTGGCCTTCGAAAGCAGCGTGGCCAGCCGCACTCTCGACGACGCATGGCTGGGCTGGAAATTCGCCGACGCGGCCCAGATCCAGATGGGCCAGTACAAGACGCCCTACTCGCGTCAGGAGCTCTACAACGACGGCGTCCTGCAGTTTCCGGAACGGTCGCTCGCGACCGACGCCTTCAAGCCCAGCCGCGACGAAGGCTTCATGGCCTTCGGTTCGTTCTGCAAGGGTCTCTTCACGTACCAGGCCGGAGTCTTCGGCGGCACCGGCCAGAGCAACCTGCGGACGAACGAAAGCGTCATGCCGGTGGTCCGGCTCGTGGCCAATCCGATCGGCACCATGGGCGCGAGCGAGGCCGACATCCAGAATCACAAAGAGCCCGCGCTCTCCTTCGGAGCGAACGGGTTCACCAACACTCTCCGCAAGCTCACCGACGTCGCGTTCGAAGCCGATCTGAACTACGCGGGCCCCGCCGGCTGGCTCGGTCGAAACGTCGGGCTCTTCCAGCTGGGGGAGAAGGTCGACATCAAGTCGTGGGGCGTCGACGCCCAGTTCAAGTGGCACGGCTTTTCCCTGCAGGGCGAAGGTTTCTGGGGACAGGCTGAGGGACAGACCAGCGGCGTGCGCCTGTACGCGTACGGGTATTACGTCCAGGGCGGGTATTTCATCCTGCCGGAGAAGCTCGACATCGCCGGCCGCTACTCGTACGTCGACTACAACCGCAGCGTTGCGCGCGGAGGTTTCGCGGTCATCTCGGCCGCGACGTCGTACTACTTCCGGCGCAATTCCCTGAAGGTCGTGCTCGACTACAGCCGGACGCACCGCAAGCGCCCCAACGGCGAGCCGGCCAACGACAACGCCTTCATCGTCCAGGCGCAATTGATGCCGTAGACCGTCGCCTTCGCTCGCTCGGGAGTCTGCGCCGCCGGGCGCACCGGCGATCGGCTCGCGCGGGTGCGCGCTCGACCGCTCGCCTGACTCCCTCGCAGCGCTCCGGCTCCCGCGGCGCGAGCCTCCTCCCTCCCTTCGGTCGGGAGACTACTCGCGCCGCGAATGGATGCCGCGCGGCCGCTATTCGATGAGCGCCTCCGCTAATCGGGGACCCCGGCGGAGACGGATTTCGCGCCCCGGAGGCGACGGCTAAGCCGAGAGCGGCTCGGAGACTTCGATCCGGGCGTCCGGCGCTTCGCGCAGCTCCTGGTTGCCGGCCTTGGCCTCGCGCAGCTGCGCGCCTCCCGACGGGCCCTCACGGACGTAACGCGTGCGCAGCGACAGCCGGGGATCGAAGATGAACTGCAGGAGCAGCCTCGTCCACGAGGGGTGGTAACGGAGCGTGTCGTACGCCTCCGGCGCGGCATGCTTGACGGCCGGCAGGCGGTTCCACGGGATCGACGGGAAGTCGTGGTGCTCGTTGTGGAATCCGATGTTGAGCGCCACGTGGTTGGCGGGGCCGTAGTAATCCACGGTCTCCTGGCCGGGGAAGACGATGTAGTGCTCCTGGATCCAGCGGGCGCCGAGCGGGTGCAGGCCGACCGAGAACATCAGCGAGAGGAAGAGGTACACCAGCCCCTTCCACCCGAAGAAATAGACGATTGCGGCGTTGTAGCTGAGTTGGGCGACCACGTTGATCACGACCCACCGGTCGATCGGCTTGAGGACGCGGAGGCGCACCGGCCGCAGGGCCTGCATGATCGAGAAGAGGAAGAGCCAGATGGCCTTGCCGATGGCCGACCGGCCGAACAACCAGAACTCCCAGTGGCTCGGGATGTCCGCGTCGAAGTCGTACGTTCCGAGGAACGCATGGTGCTTCATGTGGTACCGCTGGAAGAACACGGACGACGGCGTCGTGTGCGGAAGGCCGGCGAAGATGCCGGCCAGGGTGTTCTGTCCGGGCGTCTTGAAGACGAGGTTGTGCGTGATCTCGTGGATGATGACCCACAGGGCATGGTTGGCGAACGCGCCGACGGCGAAAGCGAGCAGCACGATGAGCCACCAGGGGCTCGAGCCCAGCGACGCCGCGATCGCCGTCTGACCCGCCACGATCCCGAACGTGATCGCGAACGTCCAGGGGTTTTTGCCGACGAGGTCCCGGATCTCCGGGTGCTTCAGGATGATGGCGCGCGCCCGTCCGCCGTGCGGGTTCGGCCCCTCGGGCAGCAGGAAATCCGTAGCCGCGGTTCCGGCCGATTCCTTCGGGGTTTCCAACATCACAAGTATGCGAAAGCCTCTCGCGATCCAGTGCCTTGAGTCCAGTACTTTTCTCTGGATCGTCGGCCCGCCCGAACGGCGAAAATGGAGCCGACGACCGGACTTGAACCGGTGACCTGCGGTTTACGAAACCGCTGCTCTACCGACTGAGCTACGTCGGCTCGGGTCGGAGCGGGGCATCTTACGGAAAGCCCGCCCCCCGGTCAAACGCGGACGCGGCCCCGGTCCTTCGGCTCAATCGAAACGCACCGAGACGATCTTCGAGCAGCCCGGCTCCTCCATCGTGACCCCGTACATCACGTCTGCGGTCTCCATCGTGCGCTTGTTGTGCGTGATGGCGATGAACTGCGTCTCCTCGGTCATCTCCCGCAGGAGGCGCGTGAATCGGTCGATGTTGGCCTCGTCGAGGGGAGCGTCGACCTCGTCGAGGATGCAGAAGGGCGACGGCTTGTAGCGGAAGATGGCCATGAGCAGGGCGATCGCCGTCAGGGCCTTCTCGCCGCCCGAGAGCAGCAGGATCGACTGGTTGCGCTTGCCGGGCGGGTGGGCGTCGATCTCGATGCCCGATTCGAGCACATCGGTCTCGTCGAGCAGCTTCATCTCGGCCGCGCCGCCCTGGAAGAGGCGCGCGAACATGGCCTTGAAGTTCTCGTTGATCGAGTGGAAGGCCTCGGCGAAGCGCTCCGAGGAGGTCGCGTTGATCTTGCGGATCGACTCCTGGAGCTCGGCGATGGACTTGAGCAGGTCGTCGCGCTGTGTCGTCAGGAACGTCAGGCGCTCCGACATCTCCTTGTGCTCTTCGAACGCGAGGACGTTCACCGGCCCGAGGCGCTCGATCGCGGCGGCGAGCTCGGCGACCTCGGTTTCGAGCGCGGCGAGGGCCTCCGGGGTCGCGTCCGCCGGCGGCTCCAGGCTCTCGGGGTCCGTTCCGAACTCCTCCCGGCACTGTGTCACGAGGTGCTCGAGGTCGGACGCCGAGCGGGTCGACAGGACTTCGGCCTCGAAGCGCGCTTCCCGCGCGGCGTCGAGGGACGCGCGGACCTCGCGGGCGGCGGCTTCGGCGGCGCCCACGCGCTCGACGGTCTCCCGGGCCGTCTCGACGGCCGAGGAGTGCTCGACCGCGCGGGCCTCGCGCGCCCCGAGATTGCCGGTCTGCCGCGCGCGAGCCTCGGTCTCTTCGAGTGCCAGCTCGGCGGCCCGGGCATGCATCCGGGTCTCTTCCTCGGTCGCCTCCGCGAGACGCCGCTCGAGCGTGGCGCGCGCCGCGCGCGCGAGCTCCGGCGTGCCGCGCGGCGTGATCTGGTTGCCCGGCATCAACGCGAAGAGGTGCGAGATGTGGCGGTGACCGGGTTCCTTGTCTTCATAGTCCTCGAGCCACTCCTGCACCTGCCCGTACTTGCCGATCGCCAGCGGCGGAATCTTCTCGCGCGCCGCCATCACGCGCGACCGGAAGTCGGCGTCGACCGCGAGAATCTCGCTCGCCTCGATCACGCGAGAGAACAGCGCGAACGCGATCTCCCGATCCATCGTCGGACCCATCGTCAGACGCGCGCTGCCGCCGCCGGGCACGAGATAGGAATTCTCCGGCGAAATCGACGGCCCGGTCACGAGGCGCCCCTTCGGGTCGACGACCATCGAGTCGAGCAGGAACTGCGCCGCTTCCTTCAGCGTGGGGTATCCGCGCGCGCGCAGAAAGGCAACGTCGCGCGTGAAGTCGTAATGATCCCATTCGTGCAGGCTCAGCCACGCGGCGCCCATCGGCCAGACGCCGTACTGCGCGCCGTCGATCGGCACGGCGTCGCCCCAGAGATCGGTGTTGTGGTGCAGGACGAACCCGCCCGCGCCGTACAGCCGCTTCGCGATATCGCGGCCGGCGGGCTTCGCGTTGTCGATCAGATCGAACAGCGGTTCGTGAAGCTCGGAGAGGTTCGCGACCTCCGCGGGCCAGTAGTTCATCTCGGTGTTGATGTTGATCGTGTACTTCGAGCCCCAGGGCGCGGAGAGCTTGTCGTTCCACAGGCCCTGCAGGTTCGCGGGCTGCGTGCCGGGTCGCGAGCAGGAGATGAGCAGGTAGCGCGCGTACTGGAAATACAGCGACGCGAGCGCGGGATCGTCGCTCGTCGGCGAATTGCGGATGCGGACGTCGGTAGGCTCGTCGGCGGCCGGGGTCGCGCCGAGATCGAGCGTCACGCGCCGGAACAGCCGCTGATGCCCGGCCGTGTGCGCCGCGAGCAGCGCGTCCCAGCTCTTCGCCGCGGCCGCGGCGAGGGTCGCGCGCGTGAGCGCGGCCGGGTCGCCGCCGACGTCGTCGTAGCGCCGGTAGTTTGTCGCCATCGCGATCAGGATCAACGCGGAGTCCGCGCCCGAGAGCGTGACGCCGCCGTCGCAGTCGGTGAGGGTCCCGCCCTGCGCGATGACGCGCACGCGCGCCTCGTAGCGCAGCGCGGCCGGCAGCTCCACCTGCGAAGTATTCGTCCCCGCGAGCACGAGATCGGCGCCCTCGCGACGCACCGCACCCGGCATCGGCGTCTCGAACGACAGCCGACAATGCACCGCGCCCGCCTGGTTCGCATTCAGACGGATCGCGATGACGTCGTCGGCCGCCGATGCGAAATACGCGCGCTCGAAGCTCACGCCGTTCTGCCGGAAGCCGACGCTCGCGAGCGCCGCATCGAGATCGAGCGCCCGCCGATACCGCTCGCAGCTCGAAGACACGTCCGTCGTGAGCACGAGATCGCCCACGGTCTGGTACGACGGCATGCGCAACGGCCGCGCCATCATCTGTTCCTGCGCGAGGTCCTGCGCTTCGCGGTATTTGCCGGCCGCGATGAGCGCACGCACGCGCGGCAGCGCGGCGAGCGCCGCCGGATTCGACGGGTCGTAAGGACCGCCCGCGTACAGCGTGTCTTCGTTGAGCTGCAGCCGCTCGCGCGCCACGCCGCCGAAGATCATCGCGCCGAGCCGCCCGTTGCCGATGGGCAGCGCCTCGGTCCACGCGTCCGCGGGCTGGCGGTACCACAATTCGAGTCGCGAGCGCGTGAGCTCGGGATCCTCCGCGATTGCCTTGCGAGCGAGAGGCGTGGCCAGCGCACCGATCGCGATGCCGCTTTTGAGGGCGTCGCGCCGGGAAATGGAAGAATTCCGCGGATGTCGGTTCATCCGCGCAAGTGTAGCGGCTACTGCGGCGCTTTCGCCGCCGCGCAGTCGCACGCCGGACAGCCGCGATCGAAGATGATCTTCCACTCGCCCGTGGGCTCGCGCCGCCAGATCGACGTGTACGTCCCGACGCGCTTGCCGGATGGATCGAGCACGGGACCGGTCGACAACGCGAGCTTGCCGCCTTCCTGCACTTCCACGATCTCGGGCCGCCACGAGAACGGCGGCGTCTTCGCATCGAAGTAGCCCTGCCAGCTCGCGAGGATTTCGGCGGGACCATGCAGCGGCTGCGCGCCCAGCCAGATCGAATCCGGCGCGATCATGCTCGTGAATTTCTTCGGGTCGCGATCCGCGAGTGTCCGGGCGAAGGCGATCTCCGTGGCGCGCACCTGCTCCGTGAGCTGCGCGGGCGTTTCCGCGCGCGCCGACCCTGCAACTAACAAGGTGCCGACGAGCAGCCCGAGGCGGGCGATCGCGATCGATTTCATGGTCTTCTCCCTACATCCGGTTGGCCGCGATCCTACCTTCGGGATAGCAGCGCGGACGTCGGCTGGTGGCACAATGCCGTCCCCCCAGCGAATTGCGATGGAGCACTCCCATGGGTGAATACACGACGCTCATGGCCCGGGACGGCCACGAGTTCAACGCGTGGCTCGCCGCGCCGAAAGGCGCGCCGCGCGGCGCCGTCGTGATCGCCCAGGAAATCTTCGGCGTGAACCCGCACATCCGCGGCGTCGCCGACGGTTTCGCGGCCGATGGCTTTCTCACGATCGCGCCGGCGCTCTACGACCGCGTGCGCCGCGGCATCGAGCTCGGCTACTCCGACGAGGAGATGAAGGAAGGCCGCGGCTACCGCCTCACGATCCCGAAGGAAAAGACGATGCTCGACCTCACGGCCTGCATCAACGTAGTGCGGCACGCGGGCCGGGTCGCGGTCGTCGGCTACTGCTGGGGCGGCACGCTCGCGTACCTCGCGGCCTGCGACCTGCCGATCTCATGCGCGGTCTCCTACTACGGCGGCCAGATCAAGGATCACCTCGACAAGCATCCGAAGCGGCCGGTCCTCTACCATTTCGGCGAACAGGACCCATACATCCTGCTCACCGACGTCGAGAAGATCCGTGCCGCCGATCCCACGGGCACGTTCCACCTCTACCCGGCCGATCACGCGTTCAATCGCGAGGGTCCGCACTACGATGCCGCGAGCGCCGTGCTCGCGCGCACGCGGACGCTCGAGTTCCTCGCCGCACACCTGGAGCCCCGATGATCAAGCTGAAAGACCCGTCCCTGTGGAAAGAGCGCGGCTTCATCGCCGGCGAGTGGCGCGCCGCCGATTCGCAGGCGACCACGGAAATCCGCAATCCGGCGAACGGGGAGTTGTTAGGCACGGTGCCGGACATGGGCGCGGCCGAGGCGCGGCGCGCCATCGAGGCAGCGCACGGTGCGTTCGCCGCGTGGTCGAAGAAGACCGCGGGCGAGCGCGCACGCATCATGCGCAAGTGGTTCGACCTCATGATGGCGAACCAGGACGATCTCGCCGTCATCATGACCGCCGAGCAGGGCAAGCCGCTCGCGGAGTCGAAGGGCGAGATCGCGTACGCCGCGTCGTTCATCGAGTGGTTCGCGGAGGAAGCGAAGCGCGTCTACGGCGACATCATCCCGGGCCACCAGGCCGACAAGCGCCTCATGGTCCTGCGCCAGCCCATCGGCGTCGTTGCGGCGATCACGCCGTGGAACTTTCCCGCCGCGATGATCACGCGCAAGGCCGGCCCCTCCGTCGCCGCCGGCTGTCCCATCGTCATCAAGCCCGCACCGCAGACGCCGTTCTCCGCGCTCGCGATGGCCGAGCTCGCGCAGCGCGCCGGCATTCCCGCGGGCGTGTTCAACGTCGTCACGGGCGATGCCGTGGCGATCGGCGGCGAATTCACATCCAACGACAAGGTGCGGAAGCTCTCGTTCACGGGCTCGACCGCCGTCGGCAAGCTGCTCATGTCCCAGTGCGCGGGCACCGTGAAGAAAGTGGCGCTCGAGCTCGGCGGCAATGCGCCGTTCGTGGTGCTCGACGACGCGGACCTGGACGCCGCCGTAGCTGGCGCCATCGCGAGCAAGTACCGCAACACCGGGCAGACCTGCGTGTGCGCGAACCGCTTCATCGTGCAGTCGAAGGTCTACGACGAGTTCGCCGCCAGGCTCACGGCCGCGGCGCAGAAGCTGCGCGTCGGCGACGGGCTCAAGGGCGAAACGGACCAGGGCCCGCTCATCGACGCGAAGGCCCTCGCGAAAGTCGAGGCGCACGTCGCGGATGCGAAGGCGAAAGGCGCCAAGGTCCTCACGGGCGGCGCGCGTCACCCGCTCGGCGGCACGTTCTACCAGCCGACCGTGCTCACGAACGTCAACGAGAGCATGCAGCTCGCACGCGAGGAAACCTTCGGGCCCGTGTCGCCGCTGTTCCGCGTCGAGACGGACGAGGACGCGATCCGCCTCGCGAACGCGACGGAGTTCGGTCTCGCCGCGTATCTCTACACGAAAGACCTCGCGCGCTCGTGGCGCGTCACCGAGGCGCTCGAGTACGGCATCGTGGGGCTCAACACCGGCCTCATCTCGACCGAGGTCGCGCCGTTCGGCGGTGTCAAGGAAAGCGGTATCGGTCGCGAAGGTTCGAAGTACGGAATCCTCGAATTCACCGAGCTCAAGTACGTCTGCGTGGGCGGTATCTGACGGCCGCGCAGCCGTGACGCGCGCGCGCACGGCATCGCGTAAACTGCGCCGCCAGTGCTAGGACGGTTCCACGAAATCAGCGTCGAGACGCCGGACATCGCCGAGTCGGTGGCGTTCTACGAGCGTCTCGGCTTCGTCCAGTGCGGTACCACCGACACCTGGGATCATCCGTACGGTGTGCTCACCGACGGCAAGCTGTTCCTGGGCCTGCACCAGTTCAAGTTCCCCTCGCCCACGCTCACGTACGTGCATCCGAACGTCGCGCACCACTCGCTCGTCATCGAGAAGCACGGCGTCGACCTCGCGTGGAAGCGCGTCGGCGAGGATGCCTTCAACGAATTCGGCTTCCTCGATCCGTCCGGGCAGGCCGTGCGCGTGCAGGAAGCGCCGACGCACTTCGCGGGCGCAGGCAGCGCGACCTCGCTGTGCGGCGACTTCGCGGAATTCAGTTTGCCCACGGCCGAATTCGAGCCGATGCGCGAGTTCTGGGAGCCGCTCGGCTTCGTCGCGATGGGCGAGACCGATGCGCCCTATGTGCGCATGTCGATGACGAGCGATCACCTCGATCTCGCGGTGCACCGCCCGCGCACGCTCGACTCGCCGATGCTCGTGTTCGCGGCCGCGGACATGGGCGAGCGCATCGAGCGCCTGCGCGCGCTCGGCATCGCGTTCTCCGACGAATTGCCCCGCGGCCTCGACCCGCGGCACTGCGCGCTCGTGACGGCGCCGGAAGGCACGGCGCTGCTGCTGACGAACTCGGTCGAGTGACGCGGCTCTAACTACCGCGGCGCGCGATCGCGATGCCCGCGACGAGGATCGCGAGGTTGACTCCCGCGAGCAGGAAGAACGGCCCGCCGCGTGACACCGAGTCGTAGAGCCAGCCGCCGAAGCCATTCGTGAACAGGATCCCCGCCGATGCGCACACACCGGCCACGCCGAACACCGCGCCGCGCACGTCACGCGGCGCCTCCTGGCCGAGCAGCGTCTGTCCGGCGATGATCGCCGCGATCTGTCCCACACCGAGCGTCACGGCGACGACCGTGAGCAGCGTGGCGTGCGTCGGGTCGTCGATGAACCCGCATGCGAGATACGCGCCCGCCGCGAGCGCCATCGAGACGATGCCGATCTTCACGCGGTCGAGGCGATCGAGCAGCACGCCGACGACGAGCGCCGTGAGAAGGCCCGCACCCATGGCCGCCGCGAACGGCAGCCGTGCGCGGTCGGTCGCGTCGGGCATCGCGAGTCCGCGCTCGAGCCAAGCCTGCTGCAGGCGCAGCGTGAGGAACGTGCCGAGCACGACGCGGTCGCCGAACGAGCCGAACTGCAGCAGGTAGGCGAACCAGATGCGGGGATTGCCGCGCGCCGCCGCGATGCCGTCGGCGAGCACGCGCGCGAGCGGTTGGGCCGGTGCGCGTACGCTCGGCGTCCCGCCCTTGAGCCCGGCGAATGCGATCGCGGCCGAGACGAAGCACAGGACGGCCGCGGAATGGAACGTGATCCTGCCCGCCTCGAGCGGCTCCATGCCGCGAACGACCAGCGCGGCGGGCAGGTGGCCGAGCGCGAGCACGAGCACCGCGGCGCCGAGCCCCTGGAAGAAGCCCGCCACGCCGACGAGGCGTCCGCGCGCATGCTCGGCCGGCGTGTCCGCGAGCACCGTGCCTAACATCGTTCCGACGGCCGCGACCCCCACCGAATAGAACAGCGAGCAGCCGAGCAGCTGGGGCACGCTGCGCGCGGCCGGATACAACAGGAACGCCAGCGCGAGCCACACGAAGCCGCCCGCGTAGACGGCGCGCCGTCCGTACTTGTCCGCGAGCGCGCCGAACGGCGCGACCAGCGTGAGCGCGAGCAATTCGTTCGCGAAGTTGAGCGCCGATACCGTGCGACCCTGCACCGCGGTCGCGAGCCCCAGGTTCACGTTGAGCAGGTAGGCCTGCAGGTAGCTCGCGAACGCGAAGAGTCCGATGGTGACGAACGCCGCATATAGATAGGTGAGCGCGTGGCGACGGCGAAACCCCGGCGCCAGCTCGATGCCGGCGAGACGGCGGACGGGGTCGGCGGGTTCGTTCACGGCGCCGGATCATGCCACGGTCCCGCGCCGAACCGAGGGGGCGCCGCGATTGCGCGGGCGCGGTGCGGGTGCCCGGAACGCCCGATTGTGGCGATAATGCGCGCCACAGACCGCTCGAGCGGCTATAAGAAACGGAGACAACTCATGACGCGATGGATTTACGCGGCAGCCGCCGCGCTGGCGGTGCTCGCCTGCGGCGCGGCGCAGGCCGACGAAGGCATGTGGACCTTCCACGGGTTCCCGTTCGACAAGGCGAACTCGACGCTCCACACGAAGCTCGACCAGGCGTGGCTCGACCGCGTGCGCACCGCGACGATCCGGCTGTCGAACTGCACGGCCTCATTCGTCTCGAAGGACGGCCTCATCCTCACGAACCATCACTGCGTCGAGCAATGCCTCGCCGAGCTCTCGTCGAAGGAAAAGAGCTACGTCGAGGATGGCTATCTCGCGAAAACGCGCGACGAAGAAAAGAAGTGCGAGACGCAGATCGCCGACGTGCTCACCGAGATGGAGGACATCACCGCGAAGGTGAACGCCGCCACCGCCGGCAAGGACGAGAAGGCCGCGAACGACGCGCGCAAGGCGACGCTCACGAAGCTCGAATCGGATTGCGAGTCGCCCCAGAAGTTCAAGTGCCAGAGCGTCACGCTGTACGAGGGCGGCCAGTACTGGCTCTACAAGTACAAGCGCTATACCGACCTGCGTCTCGTGTTCGCACCGGAGGCGGACATCGCGGCGTTCGGCGGCGATCCGGACAACTTCCAGTTCCCGCGCTGGTGCCTCGACATGGGCGTGTTGCGCGCCTACGAGAACGGCAAGCCGGTGACGCCGACGAATTTCCTCAAGGTGAATTTCGCCGGCCCCGCTGCGGGCGAAGCCGTGTTCGTCTCCGGTCATCCCGGCACGACGGATCGCTCGCTCACCGTTGCGCAGCTCAAGGAGCAGCGTGACGTCGAGTACATGCAGTGGCTGCTGCGCCAGTCGGAGCTGCGTGGCCGCCTGATCCAGTTCGCGGCCGAGAGCCCGACGAACGATCGCATCACGCGCGATCTCATCAACGGCCTCGAGAACGGCATCAAGGTGCGCCGCAAGATGATGGACGCGCTGCACGAGGATGCGATGCTCGCGAAGAAGTCCCAAACAGAAGCGGCGCTCATGAAGTCGCTCGATGGCGGCAACCCGTTCGGCGACATCGAGAAGGCGCTCGCGAAGCAGCGCGCGATGTTCGAGCCGTTCATCTGGATCGAAGCCGGCGCGGGCTTCCAGGGTCGTCTCGTGAATTACGCGCGCACGCTCGTGCGCGGCGCGGCCGAGCGCCAGAAGCCGAACACCGAGCGCCTGCGCGAGTTCACCGATGCCACGCTCAAGCGCACCGAGCAGCAGCTCGGCGCCGGCGTGCCCATCTACCCCGAGCTCGAGCAGCTGCGCCTCGCGGCGGGTCTCGAGCGCATGCGCGAGTGGCTCGGTCCCGATCACCCGATCGTGCGGAAGCTGCTCTCAAAGGAAAGCCCGGCCGAGCTCGCGAAGCGCGTCGTCACGACGACGAAGCTCAACGATCCCGCGGCGCGCCTCGCGCTCTGGAACGGCGGCACAGCCGCCGTGAATGCGTCGACCGACCCGCTCATCGAGCTCGCGCGCGCCATCGAGCCCGACGCGCGCGCGCTGCGCCAGACCTATGACGACACGGTCGAGGCGCCGATCCGCGTCGCGAGCGAGAAGATCGCGAAGGCGCGCTTCGCCGCGCTCGGCACGAGCGTATATCCCGATGCGACGTTCACGCTGCGTCTCAACTGGGGCACGGTGCAGGGCTGGAACGAGAACGGCACGCCCGTCGAGCCGTTCACGAAGCTCTCGCGGCTGTTCGAGCGCGAGACCGGCGCGACGCCGTTCAAGGTGCCGGACACGTGGCAGAAGGCGAAAGGCCAGCTCGACATGGCGACGCCGTTCAATCTATCGACGAACAGCGACATCGTCGGTGGCAACTCGGGCAGCCCGCTCGTGAACGCGAAGGGCGAGCTCGTCGGCCTCATGTTCGACGGCAACATCCATTCGATCTCGGGCGCGTACTGGTTCGACACCGAGAAGAACCGCGCGGTGGCCGTGCATCCCGCGATCATCAAGGAAGCGCTGACGAAGGTGTACGGCGCGGACGCGCTGTTCAAGGAGCTGTCGGCGAAGAAATAGCCAACGCCGACCGAACTACCGGGGCCGGATCTTCCCGATCCGGCCCTCTTTATCTGGCGACCACGTCGAACGACACCTGCATGTCGTCGAGGACCGCGAGCGCGCCCATCATCACCGTGAACGGCGTGAGGCCGAGCTCCGATTGCCGCAGCGGGAATTCTCCAGTCGCGTGCACCGAGTCTCCGCCCTGCTCCACGTGCATCGGCACGCGCACCACGTGCGCCTGGCCCTTGATCGTCACTTCGACGCCGACGTCGTACCCGTCCGCGCTCGGCACGACGTCGGTGGTGCGCAGGCGGATCTGCGGGAATTGCTCGCCATCGAGGAGTCCCGCCGACAGCATGTTCTTGCGCGTACCGTCGCGCGCGCTCTGCGGCACGCCCGGCGGAAAATCCGGGCCCGCCTTCGCGCGCAGCTCGGGCTCGTCGATGGTGAGGTCCGCGACGTTGAACGCGATGTCGAAGCGCGTCTCGGGCAAATCCTTCGCGACATAGACCGAGCCCGTGAGCGCATGCGCTGCGATCACGTGGTTGTGACCGACGCGCGCCATCTTGCCGCCACGATGCACGAAGATCTGCAGCAGCGATTGGTCGGACACGACGTGCAATTCGTGGGAGCCCGGCGCCGGTTTTCCGGGCTCTGCGGTGGGCGGCGGTGCAGCGACCGGACCTTGCGGAGGCGGGCTTGTCTGACAGGCGCCGAGCCCCAATAGCACGACGCTCAGCGCGAGGAACCGGGAACGTCGGATCGGGCTACTCATGAATGGCTCCGCGAATGACCCGTGCCGCGGTTTTGACCCGCGATGACCGGACGGCTAGCTTAAACATCATGACGTTTCGCAACACGAGAAGCTCCTGGGGCACGCTGTCCAAGGCACTGCACTGGTTGATCGTGCTCGGGATCATCACGCAGTGGAGCATCGCCGAATATGCCGACGGGCTCTCCCTGTTGAAGAAGATCCCGGTGCTCAACATCCACAAGTCGATCGGCATCACGATCCTCGCGCTCGCGGTCATCCGGTTGGTGTGGCGCTGGTCGAATCCGGTTCCCGAGCTCGACTCGAAGACACGGCCGTGGGAGCGCGTGCTCGCGCACCTGTCGCACGTGCTGCTGTACGCGCTGATCTTCGCGATGCCGTTGTCGGGCTGGCTCATGTCCTCGGCCAAGAACATTCCCGTGAGCTGGTTCAAGCTGTTCCAGCTTCCGGACCTCGTCGGCCCCGACAAGGAGTTCGGCGAGACCATGCAACACCTGCATCACCTGCTGTTCGACGTGCTGCTCGTCGTCGCGGTCGTCCACGTGCTCGGTGCGCTCAAGCACGCCGTCATCGACCGCAACGACGTACTCAGGCGCATGCTGCCCTTCACGAAAGTACCGGAGAATTCACCATGACCAACTACCTGCGGCTGCTGCCGGCCGCGATCGCGCTCGCCGCGTGCGCGCGCGCCGCCGAGACGCCCCAGGCCGCGCCGGCCCCGAAGCCCGCGGCCGCGCAGTCCGCAAAGCCGGCCGCGAAACCGGCGACGGCCGGTGTCATGTCTGCGCCCGCGGGCACCACGATGGCGGGCTCCGCGAGCGGCGCTGGCGGCCCGACGCGCTACGTGCTCGCGCCCAAAGGCAACGAGCTCGCGTTTACGTTCGTCCAGGAAGGCTCGGAAACGCAGGCGTCGTTCAAACAATTCACCGTGACGCTCGTGTACGACGAGAAAAATCTCGCCGCGAGCACGCTCGACGTGAAGGTCCAGGCGACCTCCGTGTCCACCGACTACGAGGACCGCGACCGCGAGATCCGCGGCGCGGATCTGTTGTCCGTCGACAAATTTCCCGCCATCCAGTACCAGGCGCGCTCGCTCGCGAAGAGCGCCAACGGCATCGAGGCCGTCGGCAAGCTCCTGGTGCGCGACAAGACCCGTGACCTGCGCATCCCGCTCGTCATCCGCAAGATCACCGTGGCCGGCAAGCCGGGTCTCGAGGTCACGGGCAACGTGCAGGTGAACCGGCTCGACTTCGGCGTCGGCCAGGGCGACTGGAGTGCCACGGACACCGTGAAGAACGAGATCAAGCTCAGCTGGAAAGTGCAGCTCGTCGCCGACCGGTAGCCGATGACCGCGTTCTCCACCATGCGGCGGATCTGGATCTCGCTGTCGTTCGGCGTCGCCGTGCTGTCGCTCTATTTCGCGTGGATCGGCGATACGAGCTGGTGGCTGCCGGGTGTCGCGGCGGGAATCTGCGCGACCTTCGCGCTCGAGCCCTACGTGCTGCGCTGGGAGCTGCGCAAGCGCGGCGACGCGCTGCAGATCACCGATGACGGCGTGCTGCGCCGGCTCGCGCGCGGCGACAGTGAATACGTGAGCTGGCGCGACCTGCGCGAGGTGTCCATCGTCATGACACAGGGCGTGAATCTCACCGAGGAATATTTCTTCGTGCTCGCGGGCACGGGCACGTCGGGCGTGCTCGTGGGCCAGCAGCTCGCGGCGCGGCACGACCTCGTCTCGCACCTCGCCAAACTACCGGGCTTCGATCACCGCAACATCACGAACGCGATGCACTCGACCGTGAACCAGCGCTACACGCTGTGGCGCGCCGCGCCGCTCGAGGGGGATCTCGTCGCGCTGCCGAACCGGACGGTGCAATAGTCGCGACGTACGGCAGAGAGGCGGCCGAGATCAGAAGCCGCTGCCGTCCCTGCGGGTGTACATGAGCGGCGCATCGTCGCCGTGGTACACGAGATCGACGTCCGGATAGTAAGCCTCGTCGCCCGCGATGCGGTCGCTGATCTCGAGATACACCGCGGGCGCTCCGCTGCGGTTCACGAACTGGTGGCCGTCGCCCGTCTTGCCGTCGATCGACGGCATGAAGCCCGCGCACATGCCGGCCGTGAGCAACTGCTCACCGCCGTCCGTGACGAGCACCAGCTCGCCGCTCAGCACGTAGACGAACTCTTCTTCGCGCGTGTGCCAGTGGCGCATCGACGATTCCTTTCCCGGCATCAGCGTCGTCTGGTTGATGCCGATCCTTTTCAATCCGAGCGCGTCGCCGAGCGCGCGCTTCTCGCGCGGCAACACCCGCGAGCGGTACGGCTCCGGATACCCCGATGAATTGCGCGGCGTGACCGTCGACGGATCGAGCGCGGGCTTCTTCAAGCTCATGTGCATCCCCTCACAACCCCGGTAAAGTGTAGCCGCATGCCGCAAATGTTTGACGACGTCGGCGAGATCGTCGAGGAGGCGCTGCGCCGCGTGGGCAAACGCGTGGTGCTGGCATTGCCGCTCGGCATTGGCAAGCCGAACCTCATCGCGAACGAATTCTTCCGCCGCGCGAGCGCCGACCCCGAGCTCGACCTCACGATCTTCACGGCGCTGTCGCTGCGCAAGCCGGGCGGCGGCAGCGATCTCGAACGCCGTTTCGTCGGGCCGCTCGCCGATCGCATCTTCGGCGACTATCCCCCGCTCGACTACCTCGAGGCCGTGCGCGCGAACCGGCTGCCGGCCAACATCCGCGTCATCGAGTTCTTCTTCGAGCCCGGCTCGCTGCTCAACGCGCCGCACGCGCAGTCGCACTACCTGTCGGCGAACTACACGCACGTCGGCCGCGAGCTGCTCCACCGCGGCGTCAACGTGCTCGCGCACGTCGTCGCGAAGCGCACCGTGGGCGGCCTCGCGGAGATCAGCCTTGGCAGCAACCCCGACGTCACCGTCGACCTGCTGCCCGACATCGCGCGCCTGCGCGCGGCTGGCACTGCCATCGTGCTCATGGGCCAGGTGCACCGCGAGATGCCGTTCATGCTCGGCGCGGCGAACGTCGGCACCGACACCTTCGACCTGCTGCTCGATCACTCCCGCTACGACCATGCGCTGTTCGCGCCGCCGAATCCTTCGTTGTCGACGGTCGATCACGCGATCGGGCTGCACGCGAGCGCCTTGATCCGCGACGCGGGAACGCTGCAGATCGGAATCGGCGAGCTCGGCGATTCCATCGTGTATTCGCTGCTGCTGCGCCACCAGCAGAACGACGCCTGGCGCGCCGCGATCGCCGCCGCGGGCACCGAGCGCGCCGCGCAGCTCGTCGACGAGGTGGGCGGCCGCGCGCCGTTCGCGGCCGGGTTGTTCGGCGCCACGGAGATGTTCGTCGACCAGATGCTCGACCTGTACCGCGCGGGCATCCTGCGCCGCCGCGTCTACGACTATCTACCGCTGCAGCGTGCGCTCGCGGCCAACGGCTCGCGCACGCGCGTCGACGAAACCCTGCTCGAGGCGCTCGTCGCGGCCGGTGCGGGACCGCGACTCGACGCCTCCGACGTCGCGGCGCTGCGTCACGCGGGCGTGCTCAAGGGCGAGTGCCGCTACGACGACGGTTGCATCGTCTCGCCCGAGGGCGAGCGCATCGCGGCCGACCTCGCGAGCGCGCGCACGCGCACCGCGCTCGCGCGCGACTGCCTCGGGCTCGAGTTGCAGGGCGGCACGGTCATGCACGCGGGCTTCCTGCTCGGACCGCGCGCGTTCTACGCGGCGCTCACGCAGCTGCCCGAATCCGAGCGGCGGCTCTTCGACATGCGCGGCGTCGGCTACATAAACCAGCTCTATGGCGACGACCTCCCGCTGCGCGTGGCGCAGCGCACGCATGCGCGCTTCGTGAACACCGCGATGATGCTCACGATGCTCGGCGCGGCGATCTCCGACGGCCTCGCGGATGGGCGCGTGGTCTCGGGCGTCGGCGGCCAGTACAACTTCGTCTCGATGGCGCACGCGCTGCCGGGCGCGCGCTCCGTGCTCTGCGTGCGCTCGACGCGTCGCAAGGACGGCGTGCTGTCGTCGAACATCGTGGCGTCATATGGCCACACGACGATCGCGCGGCACCTGCGCGACATCGCGATCACCGAGTACGGCATCGCCGACCTGCGCGGCCGGACCGACGGCGAATGCGTCGCCGCGATGCTCGCGATCGCGGACTCGAGGTTCCAGGACAAGCTGCTCGCCGAGGCGAAGCGCGCGAACAAGATCGACGCGGGCTACCGGATCCCCGACGAATTCCGCAACAACACGCCCGAGCGTCTCGAGGCGGCCTTCGCGCCCGCGCGTCGCGCGGGGCTGTTCTCGGAATTCCCTTTCGGCACCGACCTCACGCCGGAAGAGATCGACCTCGCGCGCGCATTGAAATGGCTCAAGGAGCACACGGGCGGCGGCATCGCGGGTTTGCGCACCGTCGCACGAGCGTTGTTCCGGCATCCGCCGGCCGCGCAGATGCACCACCTCGAGCGGCTCGGACTCGGCGCGCCGCAGAGTTACAAGGATCGGTTGACTGCGAACCTCGTGAGCCTCGCGCTCGACGAGACGCTGCCGGCTACTTCGCGAACAGCTGCGACGGATCCTTGAACGCCTTGAACTCGAGCGCGTTGCCGGAAGGATCGTAGAGGAACATCGTCGCCTGCTCGCCGACCTGGCCCGCGAAGCGGATGCCGGGCTCGATCTCGAAGCGGATGCCGCGCGCGCGCAGCCGCGTGGCCAGCGAATTCCACGCGTTCCACTCCATCACGACGCCGAAATGCGGCACGGGCACGTCGTGCCCGTCGACTTCGTTGTGGTGGACGTGCGCGCGGCGTGCGGGATCGAGATGCGCGACGACCTGGTGCCCGAAGAAGTCGAAGTCCACCCACTCGGTGGAGCTGCGACCCTCGGGACACCCGAAGAGCTCGCCATAGAAACCTCGCGCGGCGGCGAGGTCATGAACGGGGATGGCGAGGTGAAACGGCTGGACCACTACAGGTATTGAGCGACGACCTGCAGCACGATGACCACGACGCACAGCGCTTTCGTGCACTTCTCGACCATGTGAGTTCTCCCTGTCTACCGTTGGTTCCACCACGCATCGCGCGTCTGCACCGCGATGTCGGGATGGTCCGAAAAGAATCCCGTGATTCCGGCATCGAGCAGCGCGCGGATCTCCCCTGGAAGGTCCCCGAACACCGCCGGATCGCCGGGCGATCTTAAAGCAACGGGCAGGAATTCGTTCTCCGCCCGCAACGTCCAGACGTGAATTCCCAACCCCACGGCGCGTGCCCGGCGCGCGAGCCCCGTATCCCGGGGCCCGCCCGGCCCGAAGTCGACGACCATCCACTTGTGAGGCCCGATGGCGTCGGCGTACGTCGCTATCTCTTGGAGGCCTTTGTCCTCCATGAGGTTTGAATAGGTCCGCGGATCGCCGGCGAGAGTGAAATCAAAGGGTTGGCCCTCGGGCGCGACGAGCTGGACGATCGGCAGGTCCGTCCTGCGGCGCAGCGCGCGCAGATTCCCCACTTCGAAGGACTGAAGGCACACGGGATCGGAACGCTTTTCGTAGCCGTGACGCTGCAGCGCATCGAGCAGGCGGTCGTCGAAGCGCAGGCCCAGGCGCTCGAAGTAGCTCGGATGCTTCGTTTCGGGATACACGCCGATGCGCGGCGGCGCCGGATTGCCGTCCGCGTGCGCGACGGCTGCGCGCTGCCGGTCGGCGGCAGCGACGAGGTCGAGCACTTCGTCGAACGTCGGGATCACGAACTCGCCGTCGTAGCGCGTGTTGCGCGTGCGGAGTCCGGGCAATCGCTCGCGCGCGCGCAGTGTCCGGAGCTCGGCGAGCGTGAAGTCCTCGGTGAACCAGCCCTCCACGCGCTCGCCGTCGATCGTCTTCGTCGTCCTGCGCGCCGCGAATTCCGGATGCGCCGCGACGTCCGTCGTTCCGCCGATCTCGTTTTCGTGGCGCGCGACCAACGCGCCGTCCTGCGTGATGACGAGATCGGGTTCGACGTAGTCCGCACCCTGTTGAATCGCGATGAAGTAGCCCGGCAGCGTGTGCTCGGGCACATACCCGCTCGCGCCGCGATGCGCTATGACAAATGGCCGCCCGAAATCTCTGGCATCCGCGGCGCGCGCGTTCGTCGTCATGAGAACTGCGCCCGCGAACGTGACCGCGACATAAAGCCAGAATCGCCCGCGATGCGGTCTTCGATCCGTTGCAGCGCGCATCGCAAATTCTTCTCCTCGAGGGTGGCGCCCATGAAATCCATCGTTCGCGGTTCGCTCAAGAATAAGGTTGGCCCGGCGGGTTGTCTCGCGTTCGCCATGTTGCTCGGTGCCTGCGCGAGCGATCCGCGTCCCGTGGTGCTCGGCGCGAAGCCGACGCTGCCCGCGATGAACGACTACTGCGCGGTCGCGCAGAAGGAAATCGCGACGGCGCGCGTGCCGGCGCGCAATGTGCTCATGAACGACTACCAGGCGTTCGCGCGCGTGACGCCCTCGACGAAGCCGCTCGAGGTCCTGCAGTTCGTGGACTACGCCGATCCGCAGCACACGAAGCCGCGCATGGTGTCCTGCAAGCTGCACAGCGCCGACAGCATCCGCGCAGAATACGGTGCGACCGCGGCAGGCGAGTCGGCGAGCTGCGCGCGCCTCAATCGGCGCACGCTCGATGCCGTCATGCTGTCGCTCACCGACCGCGAGAAGAAGAAGATGCCGTTCCGCGGAACGGTGGGCGTGATGCTCGACCCCGATCTGGTCGCGTCGAGCGAAGCCGAGTGGCTCGAGGCGTTCACGATGGTGTCGACGGACGCCGGCGGAACCTTGCGCATCCGCGCGAAGAGCCTCGGCGCCGCGCCGACGCTCAAGGTGCGCACGAATTCACCCGCGGCCGCGCGCCAGTACTGCCACCTGATCGCGCCGGACTACCTCAAGCGCGTGCTGCTCGGCGAGGTGAAGCTGCCGACGGCCGAATTCACCGACGGCAAGCAGACCGCGAGCCGCTGATCCGGCGCGCGGAATGCCCGCGCAATCCGACACGACCCGGGCACTGGAATTGCTAAGCTCGACGGCGTGAGCACCGCTGCACCCTACTCCCGCCCCGAAGAGCTCGTTCACTCGTTGACGGCCGGCCTCGGCATCGTCGCGTGCGTCATCGCGATTCCATGGCTCATGTGGGTCTCATTCGGAGATCCATGGCGGCTCGGCACGGCACTCGTGTTCGGGATCTCGGCGCTCGCGATGTTCGTGACGTCCGTCATCTACCACTGGGCGAGCGCTCCCGAGCTCAAGCAGCTGCTGCGCCGGCTCGATCACTCGGCCATCTATCTACTGATCGCGGGCACCTACACGCCGTTCACGCTGGTCGCGATGGAGCGCGCCTGGGGCTGGACGCTGTTCGGCGTCGTCTGGGCGCTCGCGGTGTTCGGCATCGTCGCGAAGAACACAGTCGGGTTCCGCTATCCGAAGCTGTCCGTGGCGCTGTACGTCGGCATGGGCTGGATCATCGTCGTCGCGATAAAGCCGCTCGTGGCGGCGCTGACGACCGCGGAGCTCGCGTGGATCATCGCGGGCGGCCTGTTCTACACCGCCGGCGTGCCGTTCTACGTCTGGAAGACGCGGCGCTACACGCACGCCGTCTGGCACCTGTTCGTGCTCGCAGGCGTGGGATGCCACTTCGCGGCCGTGCTCAGCGTCGTGACGCCGGGCTAATCGCGGATCCGCGGCTCACTTCTTCCGGGCCGGCGCCTTCTTTCGGCGGACGATCTTCGTCTTCGCAGCCCTGGCGCGTTTCGGCGCCGGCTTTTTCTTCGCGACTTTCGTGACGGCCTTCTTCGGTGTCTTCTTCGGCGCCTTCTTCACGGCCTTCGTTCTCTTCTTCGCGGCGGGCCGCCGGGCCGCGGGTGCGCTCGCGGCGCGCCCGGCCGACGTCGCGACCACCTCTGCCTTTGCGGCAACCTTTGCGGGCGCCTTCGCCGGCGTCACCGCCGGCGCGGCGTCGTCGCCGCGCAGCTGATCGATGATCGCGGGGTTCTCGAGCGTCGAGAGATCCTGCGTGATGTCCTCGTTGCGCGCGATCGCGCGCAGCAGGCGACGCATGATCTTTCCCGAACGCGTCTTCGGCAGGTTGTCCGCGAACCGGATGTCGTCGGGCCGCGCGATCGCGCCCAGTTGCTCCGCGACGTGCTCGCGCAACTCCTTCGTGAATGACTCGCGGCGCGCACCGGTCGGCCGGTCGCCGCGCAACACGACGAACGCGAACACCGATTCGCCCTTGATCTCGTGCGGCTTGCCGACGACGGCCGCCTCGGCAACCTTCGGGTGCGCGACGAGCGCGGATTCGATCTCCATCGTGCCCAGGCGGTGACCGGCGACGTTCAGCACGTCGTCGATGCGGCCCATGATCCAGAAGTAGCCGTCCTTGTCGCGATGCGCGGAATCACCCGCGACGTAGTAGCGGTTCTGGAACGTTTCCCAGTAGGTGGAGAGATAGCGCGCGTTGTCGCCCCAGATCGTGCGCAGCATCGACGGCCAGGGTTTGCGGATCACGAGATAGCCGCCGGCTTCCGCGCCCTGCACTTCATCGCCACGCGAATCCACGATGGTCGCGTCGATGCCCGGCAGCGGCTGCGTGCACGATCCCGGCTTCGTCGCGGTGTTGCCCGGCAGCGGCGAAATCATGATGGCGCCCGTCTCGGTCTGCCACCACGTGTCGACGATCGGGCAGCGGCGGCGGCCGATGTGCTCGTGGTACCACATCCACGCTTCGGGATTGATGGGCTCGCCCACCGAGCCTAACAACCTGAGCTTCGTGAGGTCGTAGCGCGCGGGGATGTCGTCGCCGAGCTTCATGAGCGCGCGGATCGCGGTCGGCGCGGTGTAGAAGATGGTGACGCCGAGCTGCTCGCAGATCTGCCAGAAGCGGCCCGGGTGCGGCGTCGTCGGCCCGCCTTCGTAGATGACCACGGTCGCACCCGCGGCGAGCGGTCCATACGCGACATAGCTGTGACCCGTCACCCAACCGATGTCGGCCGTGCACCAGAAGACGTCGTCGTCGCGGATGTCGAACACCCACTTCGTCGTGAGCTTCGCGCCGAGCAGGAAACCCGCGCTCGAATGCTGGATGCCCTTGGGCTTGCCCGTGGACCCGGACGTGTAGAGCAGGAACAGCGGATGCTCGGCGTTGACCCACAGCGGTTCGCACACGGGCGACTGGCCGTCGACGACGTCGTGCCACCATACGTCGCGCGGCTCCTTCATCTTCACCGACTGGCCCGTGCGCTTGAGCACGATGACGCGCCGGATCGACTTGCAGCCCTGCGAGAGCGCCTTGTCGGCGGCGTCCTTGAGATCGATGGTCTTGCCCGCGCGATAGCCGCCGTCCGCGGTGATCAGCAGCTTCGCCGACGCATCCTCGATGCGATCCTTCAACGACAGCGCCGAGAAGCCGCCGAACACGACCGAATGGATTGCGCCGATGCGCGCGCAGGCGTGCATGGCGACGATGGCTTCGGGCACGAGCGGCATGTAGATGACCACGCGGTCGCCGGCCTTGACGCCCTCGGCGAGCAGCGCGTTCGCGAACTTGCAGACGTCGGCATGCAGCTCGCGATATGACACGTGGCGCACGTCGCCCGGCTCGCCGACGAACGTGACCGCCGTCTTGTGGCCGCGTTCCTCGAGGTGAACGTCGAGGCAGTTGTACGAGACGTTGAGCTCGCCATCCGCGAACCAGCGGTAATTCGGGGCGGCCGACTCGTCGAGCGTGACGCTGAACGGCTTGTGCCAGCGCAATTCGCTCTGGGCCTGGCGCGCCCAGAAGCCCTTGTAGTTGCGGGCGGCCTCTTCACGCAGCGCGGCGACTCCTGCGGCATCGAGCCGGGCGGCGGCGGTGAATTCGGGGGACGGGGGAAAGCTCCGCTCTTCGACGAGGACGGACTTGATGTCTTGGTTGTTCACGGCGGCGAAGGATACCGTATGAGATGCGCGGCCCTGTAAACCCAAACGCCGTCTCGCGAGTCTCAAGGAGACCGATGAACCCGGGAGTTGCCATGCGAACCAGAAACTGTCTGACCCTCCTCACGCTGCTCGCCTTCGGGCCCGCCACCGCGCTCGCCTGGGGCGACGGCTGCCAGTTCCATGCGGACCGCGCCGGCGGCGTGGACGCCAAGGGCGTGGAGAAGGTCGTGATCCGCGCCGGTGCCGGCGACATGAAAGTGGTCGGCCGCTCGAATGCCGTGCGCGTCGAAGCCCGCGGTACGGCCTGCGCCTCCAGGCAGGAGCTCGTCGACAAGTCGCAGATCAACGTGCGCCGCGAGGGCAACGTGGTCTACGTCGAAACGGAACTGCCGCAGGGCGATGGCGGCTGGAAGATCGGCTTCAACGAATCCGCCTACATCGATCTCGGTGTCGCCCTGCCCTCCGGTATTCCCGTCGAGACGGTCGACTCGAGCGGCGACACGGTCATGGAGGATCTCGCGGCGCTCAAGCTCGACGACAGCTCGGGTGACATCGAGCTGCGCCGCATCGCCGGCCTCGCGGAAGTGCACGACAGCTCCGGCGACATCACGATCGAGAACGCCGGCAGCGTGAAGGTGAGCGACAGCTCGGGCGACGTGAACGTCACCGGCGTCAAAGGCGACGTCGAGATCCCGTCGGACAGCTCGGGCGACATCGAGATCGCCAAGGTCACGGGCAGCGTTCACATCATCGAGGACAGCTCCGGCGGCATTCGCGTCGAGGACGTGAAGGGCAACGTGAAGATCGACTCCGACAGCTCGGGCGATATCTACGCGGCGCACGTCGGCGGCGATTTCACGGTCACCGACGACACGTCAGGTGACATCGAGAGCAGCGACATCGGCGGGAAGGTCACGATTCCCGACGACAAGAAAAACCGCGGCTAGCAGGCTGTCGAAAACAGCCTGCTGGTGCCGGGCCAGGGAGCCCGGTAGTCAGGCCGCTGCGGCCAGCGGCAGCAGCGCCAGGCGTTCGGCCTGGCGCCGCAGCATCGGTCCGAAGTTGTGGCGGTCGAAGAATTCGGTGAGCGCCGTGACGTCGGGCGCGCGGCGCGTGAGCTCGGCGCGCCCGATCTCGAGCGGCATGTTGCACGCGATCTCGGTGAGGCGGCGCGCGAGGAACGCAGCGTCGCGATGCTCGGTGAGCCTCGCGGCGAGCTTGCTCGCGCCGCGCACCGGGATCGAGGCAACCTTGTCGAGGTTGTCGTAGAGCTCCTCGAGCGAGGCGAATTCCTTCATGAGCGCGGCGGCGGTCTTCGGGCCCACGCCCGGAACGCCGCGGATGTTGTCGACGCTGTCGCCCATGAGCGCGAGGAAATCCGCGAAACGTTCGGGCGCCACGCCGAAGCGCTCCTCGATCTCGTGATAGCGATAGCGCGCGTTGTCGGTGTAGTCCCAGTAGACGTCGGCTTCGCGGATGAGCTGCGCGAAGTCCTTGTCGCGCGTCACGAGCGTCGCGGGCAGACCTTCGCGCCGGCAGCGGGTCATGAGCGTGCCGACGATGTCGTCGGCTTCGTACTCGGCGTGGCTGAAGTACGGTACGCCCGCGTGGCGGCAGAACTCCTGGCAGCGATGGAACTGCAGCTTGAGATCCTCGGGCGGCGGATCGCGGTTCGCCTTGTACGCGGGATAGATCTGGTTGCGGAACGACGTGGAGAGACTCTCGTCGAACGCCACCGCGATGTAGCGGGGCTGCGCGCGCTCGATGAGATCGCCGAGGAATCGCGCGAAACCGAAAGTCGCGTGCGCGGGGAAGCCATCGCGGTCCGTCATGTCGGGCGGCATGGAGAAATAGGCGCGGAAGACGTAAACCGAGGCGTCGATGAGATAGATCACGCCGCGGATCATAAGGGGGCCAGGCTCGGGTTTCTTCCCTGTTCGAGCCTGGCCCCGTTCTACCTCTGATCCGGTTCTACCCTGACCCTGATCAGATCCTCAGGCGACCTGGTGGATCCCGGCGGCCGCGAGGCCCGTATCCGGAATCGCATGGCGGCGTTCGGCGCGCTGCAGGGCGGCGTCGAACATGGTCGCGAACAATTCGGCAGTGTCGTGCAGGCTCTGCGTCGCGAGCCCGAGATCGCGCGGCCGGCGCACGAGAGTCTGACAGCAATTGACGACGTGATGATCGCGCTCGGCGTCGACGAATGCACCCTCGCCGAGCGCCTGCAGCGCCTTGTCCGTCACGCCGCCGCGCATGCAGGCGGCGCTCCACAACGGGTACACGAGCCGCGGCATGCGTTCGAAGAACCACAGGTAGCCGACGAGGCCCACGGTCGCGCGTTCGACGAGCTGGTAATGCGCGTACGCGGCGAGCGCAATCGTCTGAGGCAGTGGCGTCAGTGAGACGCTGTCGAGGGAATTCAGACCGAGCGCACGCAGATCGTCGAGGAACGAGCGGCCCTGCTCGAACGACAGCGCCGGCACGGAGAGCAGCTCCTGCCACGCGCTCCAGTCCTCGGGCGGCACGACATCGGCGGCGACTTCGCGCAGACGCGAGTGCACGTTGATCACGTGGTTGAGCTCGAGCAGCAGCTGACGATGCGTGCCCGCGAGAACCTGCGATCCGCGGAAGCGGTCGAGGATCTTCGCGAGCGACGACGTCCGCGTCAGCATGTCGAACTCGAGGGAAAAAACGTCGGCGCTGTTCATTCCGGGCCCGTGGTCTCGTCGATTTGCGAAGCGGCTATCTATGTAGTGTCACGACTTCAGGGTTTCTCTCACCTTGCGCTGTCATAAGCACAAACTATTTTCAATCAAGGACTTGCTACAAACCCTGCCTCCTTTTTCCAGCAGTCGTTGCGGGCCGTCGTAGGTGCCTGTAAACATTGGCGCGCCGCTTTGGGGGAGCGCTCTTCCGACGCGCGAGCGGCGCCGGACACTAAATACAGATCAATGACGTCGATTCGCGTCCAATCGATTTTCCGAGCCGCGCGCGCATGTCTGCGTGTGCCGCGCGTGCCGCTGCCCGCGGCGTTCGCGAGCGTGCTCGCGATCTCCGCCACGCTGCTGGCCGCCTGCAGTGGAGGCTTCGAGACGGATCCGCTGGTCGAGTACTCCACCGAGATCGTCGTCCAGGGCGAATCGCCGCGTGCGATCGCGCGCCAGCTCACGACCGGCACTTACCTCGTCGAGGTGCGCGAGCGCGACATCGATCTGCGCGTGAAGGTCGACGCTGCCGACAAGCACGTCGAGCTCGCCGACGCGTACCTGCGCCACGGCCTGCATCGCACGGTAGTTAGTCTGGGCGCGCCCGGCACGCTGCGCATCACGGTGTCGAGCATCGACCAGCGCAGCTGGCGCGGCTCCGCGGCGCTGCGCATCCTGCGCTGGCCCAGGCCGGAGCCCGGCGCGGCGCCCGACGAGCGGCTGCTCGGCTTCATCGCGCTCGGCCGCGGCAACGAGCTCGTGGCCCAGGCCGGGCGCGACTCGTGGCGCGCGGCCCTCGCGCCGATGACCGAGGCCGCGGAGCACTTCCGCGCAGCGAACGACCTGCACTCGCTCGCGGAGGTGGAATACCAGCGTGGCTACGTCGAGTTCAACCTCGTGCTCGATTTCGCGGCTGCGCGCCACAGCGCCGAAGCCGCGGCGGCGCATTTCGAGGCCGCCGGCGACGAGCTCGGCAGGATGCGGACATCGCTGCTGCTGAGCCTCGCGGAGGCCAATCTCGTCGACGAACTGCCGCACGCCGAGCAGGCGGCGCGCTTCGACGCGTTGCGCGCCCGCCTGCGCCGCGCCGAGACCTACTTCGACGCGCACGACGATGCCTCCGACGCGATCGCCGCGCTCAACCTGAGCGCGATGCCCGACACGATGCTCGGCCAGTATTCCGGCCTCGATCGCATCTACGAAGAAGTGCGCTCGCGCGCGCACGCGCGCGGCGACAAGTTCTACGAGGCGATGGCGACGCAGAACCTCGCGTACGTCGCGAGCCGCAATGGAGAGATGGCGCGCGCGGCGGCGATGTTCGAGACGTCGCTGCCGCTCATCGACCGCGATCGCAATCCCGATCTCTACGCGACGATTTCCGCCAATCTCGGGTACTGTCTCATCGCGCTCGGCGAGTTCGACCGCGCGCTCGTCCTGCAGACGCGTGCTCTCGACATGTTCACGGCGCGCGGCGACGACGGCCAGACGGCGCGCACGCTCGCCGCGCTCGGCTCCATCCAGTTCCGCACCGGCAATCTCGAGCGCGCATTCGAATCGCTCCGCAGCGCGTTGCCGTTGTTCGAGCGCGGCGGCGATCCGCTCGGAGAATCGTCGGCGCTGCGCCTCACGGGCAACGTCGCAGCGGAGCTCGGCCAGCACGACCTGGCGCTCGAGTACCTGCGCCGGGCCGAAAAGCTCACGTCGAACCGCGAAGTCGTCGAGCGCACGCGCGTGCTCATCGCGGGCGAGCTGCGCGTGCTCGGTGAGCTGCGCGCCGCGGAGCGCATGCTCGCCGAAATCCTGGTGACGAAGAACGAGCAGACGCGCGCGGATGCGCTCGCGGAGCGCGCGCGACTGCGGCAGCGGCAGAAGCGCAACCCGGAGGCGCTCTCCGACCTGCGCGAGGCAGATTCCATCTACGAGCGCCTGCAGCTCGATTTCAATCGCATCGACACGAGCTCGGCGCTCGCGCTCGCACTGCTCGAACGCGGCGATCTCGCCGCCGCCGCCGCCGCGGCCGACACCGCCGTCGGCATCGAGACGCGCATTCGCGTGAAGGCGGCGAATCCCGAGATGCGGGCCCGGTTCCTGTCCGCGAGCTACGCGCCTTACGAGGCACGCATCGAGGTCGATCTCGCGAGCGCAGGGCGCGGCGACGTCGACGCGAGCTGGCAGGCATTCCGCACGGCGGAAGCCATCCGCGCGCGCTCGCTCATCGACCGTCTCGCGCACGCGGGGCGCGCGAACGAATTGCCGCGCGATCCCGCGGCCGAACGACTGCGCGAGAAGCTGACGGCACTGCAGCTCGAGCTCGAAAAGCAGGCGCGCGTCCGTCCGGTCCAGAGCAAACGCCCGTTCGAGGGATCGGAGCGCCTTTGCGGGCTCTCGCTCTTCGTTGTAGTACGCCAGCGCCAGGTTGCGGTGCACGGTTGGAAACTGGCTGTCTGACCTTCGTGCGCGCTGCCAGCAGTCGATAGCCTCGTGCACCTGCCGCTTGTCGTACCAAAGGTTACCCAGATAGTAGGCGGCGCGGGCGTCTTCGGGATTGCACTTCATGGCGGCCTGGAGAGCGAGGAGGCTGTCAAGGCTGTTCGGGAAACAGCAGTCGGTGTTCTGCTGCGACGCAAGCT
>Ga0081455_10001351_pt1 | contig 30344 bp, 34 predicted proteins | sample TabmetS3T2R1_FD_70207 | JGI IMG/M metagenome (GOLD analysis project Ga0081455, IMG submission 70207) | Tabebuia heterophylla rhizosphere microbial communities from the University of Puerto Rico - S3T2R1 | ecosystem: Host-associated > Plants > Roots > Rhizosphere ... | reverse complement strand
CGTCGTGTTCTCCTTGTCGATCATCACCTTCTTGGCGCGGCCGAGCATGGAGATCGTGACGTTCTCGAGCTTGATGCCGAGATCTTCGCTGATCGCCTGACCGCCGGTCAGAACGGCGATGTCCTGCAGCATGGCCTTGCGGCGATCGCCGAACCCGGGCGCCTTGACTGCCGCGACCTTGAGGCCGCCGCGCAGCTTGTTGACGACGAGCGTGGCAAGAGCTTCGCCCTCGACATCCTCGGCAATGATGAGCAGGGGCTTGCCGGTCTGCACCACTGACTCAAGCAGCGGCAGCAGCTCCTGCAGGCCCGACAGCTTCTTCTCGTAGATGAGGATGTAGGGGTCCTCCATCTCCGTCCGCATCTTGTCCGCGTTGGTGATGAAGTAGGGGGAGATATAGCCACGGTCGAACTGCATGCCCTCGACCACGTCGAGCTCGGTCTCGAGCGACTTCGCTTCTTCGACCGTGATCACGCCCTCGTTGCCGACCTTCTGCATGGCCTTGGCAAGGAAGTTGCCGATCTCGGTGTCGCCGTTGGCGGAGATCGTGCCGACCTGGGCGATCTCCTCGTTCGAGGTAACTTTCTTCGAGTTGGTCTTGAGATGCTCGACCACGGCATCGACGGCGAGATCAACACCGCGCTTGAGATCCATCGGGTTCATGCCCGCCGCAACCGCCTTGGAACCTTCCTTGACGATCGCTGCCGCGAGAACCGTGGCAGTGGTGGTGCCGTCGCCGGCGATATCCGAGGTCTTGGATGCGACCTCGCGCACCATCTGCGCGCCCATGTTTTCGAACTTGTCTTCCAGCTCAATTTCCTTGGCGACCGTCACACCGTCCTTGGTGATGCGCGGAGCGCCGAACGACTTGTCGAGCACGACGTTGCGGCCCTTCGGGCCGAGCGTCACTCTCACCGCATTGGCGAGGATATCGATGCCGCGCAGCATGCGGTCGCGGGCGTCGACAGAAAATTTGACGTCTTTAGCAGCCATTGTTCGTGTTCCTCTGATTGGTTTTCAGTTCGGCCTCAGGCGGCCTTCTTTTTGGCGGCGGCGCCGCCCTCAATCACGCCCATGACGTCGGACTCCTTCATGATGAGGAGATCCTGACCGTCGATTTTCACTTCGGTGCCGGACCATTTGCCGAACAGAACGGTGTCGCCGACCTTGAGATCGATCGGGATCAGCTTGCCGGCTTCGTCGCGGCCGCCCGGGCCCACGGCGATAATTTCGCCCTGCGAGGGTTTCTCTTTCGCGGTATCGGGAATGATGATGCCGCCAGCGGTTTTTTCTTCGGCATCGATGCGCTTGACGACGACGCGGTCGTGAAGCGGACGGAACTTCATGGCAGTCCTCCTAAGCTATTAGACAAATTGGTTTATTTTGGCGCTGACTGATCCCCCCGCCAGCACCTGGCCGCCACATGGGTGGCGGCCATTTTGCTCGCAAGGGGCATCGCAAAAATTTTTAGCACTCATTTACGGCGAGTGCCAACAATTCTGAAAAATCCAGTCGCCCCAAGGGTTAACAGCGATGTGATGGGAACGTGATTTTACCCGGTCACGTTACCAATCGCGGCCGGCACGAGGCATGCCGTCGGGGCTGTTAGCAGGCCAACCTTCTTGCTGCTAGTGCCTTGATTATAAACAACTTGTTTACCTTTTCGGCTTGCAATGGACATTGCCGGAAATGGAAACTTTGAGTCCGACCAGAACGGAGGACGAAAATGGTTTCAGAGGATTTCCGTAGACAAGTCAGTGGTTATGGCCTGACGACTGCGCACATCCTGTATCGGCGTCCCGATCATCGCTGGTTGCTTCAGTCCTACGTTTGGCAGAACTACGATCTCTTTCCCGAATTTCCCGAGTTGCAGCGTTTCCTGACGTTCTGGATGGAGAAGCTGGAGGGACCACTGCATTCAGTGCGCGTGGCCCATTGCAAGCTGATCAAGCCGGCCGAGCTCAAGGCCATCGACGGCGAATTCAGATTGCACTGAGTAGTAGGGTAATAGCCATTTGTCGTGGCCGGGCGAAAGCCTAGCCAATCGACACCGTCATGGCCGGGCCTGTCCCAGCCATCCACGTCTTCATTATTTCATCGGATCAAGACTGGATGTCCGGCACATAGGCGTGCGAAAGGACGCCGTCCTTTGGACGGCTATGGCCGGGCATGACTCTGGTGCCGGAAATCAATCCCTGTGACGTTTGGCATTCAAATGTTTTGAACGAGCGGCATTGCGGTGCGCATGGCACACAAGCGGGGGGCGCTCTACTTAAGCATTAACTTCCAAACGCGCCGGCATCGAGCGAAGTCCACGTGCAAAAATATTTTCCCCGCATTGTGTTGATGCTTGGCAACGTCGTGGTCGGAATGACCATTCTTGGCCCGGCGGGCATGCTCACCGAGCTTGCGACGGGTCTCGGGGTCGGCATTCACGACACTGGTCTGCTCGTGACTTACGGCGCCGTTGTGCTGTGCATCGGCTCGCCGCTGATGGCTTGGCTGACGACGCGAATTGACCGTCGCCTTCTTCGCATTCTATGGCGTCGTTGGGCTGATCGGTAATGTCGTCGCAAGCAGTATTGTGACGGCGTTCGGAACAGAAAACACTCGCGCTGTTTCTTGGCTCAATGCTTCTCGGACTGACGCTGTGGTCGATCGGCGCCGGCTGGTTGCTCGCCATGGGAGCAGGCATATTTTTCTGGGGGTTCGGATTTTCTGCAGTCAATTCCCTGCAGCAGGCGCGTCTGGTCGCGGCCGCGCCGGATCTCGCGAGCGCGTCAGTCGCGCTCAACACCTCCCTGCTTTATGTTGGACAAGCCATAGGATCCGGCATCGGCGGACTTTTGTTCGCCCACGAATATTTTCGGTTTATCGGCTTCGTGGGTGTCGCATTTGTTGCAGCTGCATGCGTGGTTCTTGCGGCTTTCCGGGAACCAGGCTCCCCGAAGCCGAAAAAATGAGAGCGCGGGGCCTCGCGCATCAGTTCCCTTGCCAACCCCTTCACAGTCGTGAAAATGCGTGACTGCCGAAGCAATGAAATCGCAAAAAAGGGAGCAGCATGGCCCGCATCCGTTTCGATTTCGGCGCCCTGAAGCTCGACGCCGAATTGCTCGACACTCCAACGGCGAAAGCCATCGCCGCGGCGCTTCCACTTTCGTCGGCGGTGCTGACCTGGGGCGAGGAGGTTTATTTCGACGTGCCGGTGAATGTGGCGCGCGAGCCTGATGCCCGTGCTGTTATCGTTCCGGGAGAAATCGCGTATTGGCCGCAAGGTCCTGCGATAGCGATTGGCTTTGGACGTACGCCGATCTCCAAGGGAGACGAAACGCGGCTCGCAAGCCCGTGCAACGTTTTTGCAAGAGCGATCGGTAGCGTGAAGGTGCTGTCGAAGGTGAAGACAGGCGTCGAAGTGAAAGTGAGCAAGCTCGACTAGCGCGACGATCGTTCGCCGGCGTGCCGACGCACATCGACAGCGTGAGGTCCCATGCATTGCGGATGTTGACGACGGCCAGCACAAGCAGTCCGCCGCCAGCACTTCCAGCGCGTAGGCCCAGTCGAGATAGATCATGATGCTTGCGGCCAACGTGGCGCCGGCAGTGCCGAGCAAGAGGTAGAATTCATGCCAGGCGTGCAGCGATTCCATAACGACTATCCTCGCCCGACGAATGGCATCTTGTTGGCCATCACCGTCATGAAGAGGACGTTGGTGTCGAGGGGCAGACTCGCCATGTAGACGACAGCGTTGCCCACATGGTCGGCCTCCATACGCGGCTCGATCATCTTGCGGCCGTCAGGCTGCAGGACGCCTTCACCCTGCACCATGCGCTCGGTCAACGGCGTCGCGGCATTGCCGATGTCTACTTGGCCACAGCAGATGTCGTACTGCCGGCAGTCGAGCGACGTCGATTTGGTGAGCCCGGTGACCGCATGCTTGGTCGATGTGTAGGCGACCGAATAAGGCCGCGGCGCGTGCGCCGAGATCGAGCCGTTATTGATGATGCGGCCGCCGCGGGGCGACTGGCTCTTCATGATTTTGATCGCTTCCTGCGTGCACAGAAACATGCCGGTCAGGTTCGTCGCCACGACGTTCTGCCAGGTTTCGAATGGCAAATCTTCGAGCGGAACCCCTGGCGCGCCGATGCCTGCGTTGTTGAAAAGCACATCAAGGCGGCCGAAGGTCGATTTCACGGTTGCGAACAGCGCGAGGATCGACTCACGCTTGGACACGTCAGTCGGCACGGCCAACGACTGCGCCCCGGTGGCATTGATTTCGCCGGCGACCTTGTCAAGCATCTCCTTGCGGCGGCCCGCCAGCGCGAGATTGTAGCCGGCCTTGGCGAGCGCAATCGACACCGCCCGGCCGACGCCGGTCCCGGCTCCTGTTACCAGTGCAATTTTTGCAGACGCGGCCATCGGGGATCCCTTTCGTGCTGATTTCCGGGGATGCCCGCATATCATAAAAGCACGCGCCCGCCATCAGCGGCGGCGCAGCGACGATCATCGATCGTTTTTAGCTTGCGAGAGCGGTGGGTACTTCGGTCGGCAGGAAGGCGCTGGGCGTTTGCAGGCGCGCGCTGATTTCGGCGACCGTGACAGGCCTGCCAAACCGATAGCCTTGCATCGAGTGAACACCGGCGGCGCGCAGGAACAGCTGCTGGTCGGCGGTCTCCACGCCTTCGGCGGTTACTTGCATGCCGAGGCCGCGGCCGAGGCTGACTATTGCATGCACGATCGCTGCGGCATCGGTGGCTCTCTCGATCGATCGCACGAAACTGCGGTCGATTTTCAGCTTGTCGAATGGAAAACGGCGCAGATAGAGCAAGCTGGAATAACCGGTGCCGAAATCGTCCAGCGCGAGCCGCACGCCCAGGGCATTGAGACGCACCATCGCGGCTTCCGCGGTGTCGACATTGCCGAGCAGCACGCTCTCGGTCAGCTCCAGCTCAAGCCGGGCCGGATCGAAGCGCGTTTCCTGCAGGATGCGCTCGACAACTTCGACGAAATCGATGCGCCGGAATTGCAGCGACGAAACGTTGACGGCAATGGTCAGTCCTGGCCACGCTTTGCCATCGATGCAGGCCCGGCGCAGCACCCAATTTCCGAGATCGATGATCAGGCCACTGTGCTCGGCGATAGCAATGAATTCAGTCGGCGGTATCTCCCCGCGGGTTGGGTGGGTCCAACGGCAGAGCGCCTCAACTCCGACGACCGCCTCGCCGCTCTTGTTGACAACGGGCTGGTACAGGAGCTGCAGACGGTCGTTATCGATTGCCTCGCGCAGGTCAGCCTCAAGCAGCTTACGGCTGGAAAGGTCCGCATCCATCGCCGCGTCATAAATGCACGCGCGATTGCGGCCCTCATTCTTGGCGCGGTAAAGCGCCATATCCGCGTAGCGCATGATGTCGGTCGCTGTCCCACCCTTTTGTCGATCATCGCAATGCCCATCGAGGCGCCGATGATGATGTTTTGTCCGTTAATGACGTATGGGGCGCAGATCGCGGCAATGATGCGCTGCGCGAGCCCCAACATCTTTTCGCTGTCGCCGGCGATTGAAGAGATCACCGCGAATTCGTCGCCGCCAAGGCGCGCGACCAGATCGCCGCCCCGCAGCGTGTGCGAGAGCCGCAGCGTCACGTTGCGGATCAGCTCGTCGCCAATGTGGTGACCAAGGGTATCATTGACGTCCTTGAAGTGATCGAGATCGATATAAAAAACGGCGGCCGGTGCACTCCCGTTCTTCACTTCCTCGATTACCGCCTCAAGGCGCTCGCCAAAAAAAATGCGATTGGGCAGGCCGCACAAGGGGTCGTGCATGGCGAGATGACGCAGCCGCGATTCACCGGCGGCGATCGCCGCGCATGTAGCGCAGCACGAACGCCGCGAGCAGCGCGAATCCGATCAAGGCAACGGCGATGAACGGCACGACATTTTGCACGATTTCGGCGCCGGGCTTTTTCGGTGCCCAGGCAAACCGACCGATGGTGTTGCCGTCCGGCGCAGTGAGCTCATAAGCCAGATCGTGTGCCGCAATCGGATCCCGCTCGGCGTTGCGAAGATTGGTCAACCGCAATTGCGCAGCAATGCCCGTGAGCACCTCATCATCGATGAATTTTACCGACACGATGACGGGAGCGGCGTTATTGTTCGAAGCCTGAATTCCATCGGTAGGTCCGACCTCCGCCGCGGCAATCACTGCCGGGCGGCCTATCAGACGGCGAATGACGGCGATCTGTCGATGCGCCGCGTTGTCCGCCTGTGCCATGCGATCGAGACGGATCGCGGTCGTCAGGCTTGGATCGCGGCCGCGCATATGGTTGGTCACCGGCGCCAGCCCCGGGCGGGCGGTTGCAAACCACTTCATGTCGGCGAACTGATGCCCGACCGTCGAAGAGATCAGTTCATCGCCTGGTCCAAGAATGAAAACGTAGTCGTGGTCGAAATACGTAGCCAACCAAGTTCCAACGCGTTGCTTGGCCCATTCGGCATCGAACGAGCGTCGGACGTGCTGGATTGCGCCGTCGGATGAGGCGACGCTTTCCACCTCGCGCAACACTCGTTCGCCATAGTTGCTGAGCGCACGCGAGAACAATTGCTTTTCGTGATCCACCGCAACCACATCGGCGCGCTGGGCGGATGACAGCACGGCGACGACAATGCAAACAATTGCAATCGCAACAATGACGCCGATGGGCACGACTACGCTCAGACGAGCGCGGTCCCAACTCGTGTATTGCCGCGCGTCGGAAGTGTGCGGACGAGCAACAGCCGGCACGATGAAAGTCCCTTAAAGCGTCCTGCCGATTAGTCTTTTCGCGGCCGGAACCTAGGCAATAAAGCTTGCTATTCACTTGCGTTTGTCGAAAAGCCGCCATTCTTTGCCGCCGGAACATGCAATTCGCCCGGTTCTGTTAACTGCCGGTAAAACGATAGACGGTGCAGCCCGAGCGCAAATTAATTAATTGGAAAGAGCGAATTTGTCCGAGCAGCTTAGCAAACGTCGTATGGCTCAGTTGGAGCTGTGGTAGGGCGGCCGGGGAATCGAGATGTGTGCAGCGCGGAGCGCGGCCGACCAACGTTCGCGCAGGTCCTGGAAATAGGGTTCGCCTGGCTCGATGCGGTAACTCACTTCGGACGTGCACGAGTCTCTGCGCACGACCAGGATGTCAATCGGCAACCCGACCCCGAGATTGGAGCGCATCGTCGAATCCATCGAGATCAGGCCGATCTTCAGGGCGTCGTAAAGATCGGTGTTGAAACTTATCGCCCGATCGAGCACGGGTTTGCCGTATTTGTGTTCGCCGATCTGCAGATACGGCGTGTCGGTCGTGCACTCGATGAAATTGCCCGCCGAGTAAATCATGAACAACTGCACCCGTCCGCCTTTGATCTGCCCGCCGAACAAAAAAGCGACCTCGTGGTCTACTTCCGCCGCGGCCAGTGCCTTGCCTTCGGCTGTCTGAATTTGGCGGACTATACGGCCGATGCGCTGCGCGGCCTGGAACATTGTCGGCGAATTCATCAGAGTCTCGATCTCGCCGGTCTCCGGATTCTGCACCCCTTCCGTCAATGTCGATCGCACCGATTGGCTGAGCGACAGATTGCCGGAGGAGGCGAGAGCCATGATGCGCTCACCGGGCTGCGTATAGACGTGCAGCTTGCGGAATGTGGAGATGTTATCGAGGCCCGCATTGGTGCGCGTATCGGCGACCATGACGAGACCCTCCTGTACAAGAATTCCGCAGCAATAGGTCATGGGCCTTCGAGGACTCGTCTGGACACCGGCGGCAGATTTATAGCGACCCGACGCGCGATTGCGCAATGTCGGGGACCAGGGTTTCGAACAAACTTGTATTGCTCGGGCATGTTCGCCGCTATTTGCGCGCTGCTATCAGGTCTGCGCCTGCCGCCGTGCCTGGTCCACTCGTACCGCGACCGCCAAGGTCTCCCCGCCGCCGCCAAACCGCGTGCCACGCACCGGAGCGGCCCCAAGATAGTCCAGGCCGACCGCAACCCGGACATGGGACTCGGTGGTGCAAATGCCATTCGTCGGGTCGAAGCCGACCCATCCCAAATTCTCTACATAGGCTTCAGCCCAGGCATGCCCCGCCTCCTGAGTTGTGACGCCATCGGCGCGGTGAAAGTGGCCCCCGATGTACCGCGCCGGTACACCGAGAGCGCGCGCCGCCGCGACAAAGATATGGGTGATATCTTGGCAGACTCCGCGTCGAAGCGTGAAAGCTTGCGCGGCAGTGGTTGCGGCGTGTGTTGGATCGGTATCGAAAGCAATTTCACGATTGAGTGCGACCATGAGGTCGTGCAGCAGAATAAGGCTATCGCGATCACCGGCCGCACGCGTTGTTTGCGCAAATTCGACGATGGCAGGATCGGTTTGCGTCAGCGGAGTTTCGCGCAGATAGAGTTGTGGTGGAAAGCGTTCGATGGCACCCCTGACAACCCCGTCGGTGTCCTGCGTATCGACTTCACCGTCGACCTCGACCGTCAATTTCGTGAGCGGTCCATCGGCCGTGAAGTAATGAGTGATGTTGCCGAATGCGTCCTCATGCTGGTGCAGCAAACAATCTTCGGAAATATCGATGCGCCAGGCCAGCACGTGCTGACCGTCGTGATCGCGTGGTGTCTTGCGCAACAGCTGCGTCACGCCGGTAGGCGGCATCTCGTAAGCATAAGTGGTCGAGTGGGAGATACGAATTCGCATTGACGGCGTTAAGGCCTTTCGACGTCATCCCGGCTTGCTGGTCATTCACGCTTCACACCTTAAAGACGTGGGCAGCCGGGACAAGCCCGGCCAAGCCCGGCCAAGCCCCGCCATGACGAACGAGTGCACCGCCTAGGTAAGAAATTGCTCGGTGACCAACGCACCGAGCTTGTTGTTCTCGACGATGAATTCGCCGATGAACTCGTGCAGGCCGCGCTGAAAAATACCGTCCATGCGGCTGTTTTGCAGACGGGTGCGAATGCCGCGTGCCTGCCGCTGGGCCGGACCCTGGCGGCCATAGGCGCCGGCAATTGAATCCAGATTGCGCACGATCGCCTCGTAACAGGAAGACAGCGAGCGGGGCATCTCGTCGCGCAAGATCAGCAGATCGGCTACCAGCCAGGGCTGCAGGCTCTCCCGATAAACCCAATGATAAGCGGTGAGAGCGGACACCGAGCGCAATATGGCGGCCCATTGAAAGTAATCGAGCGGACCGCCAACGCGCTCGTTTTCGGGCAGCAGGAGATGGTATTTGACATCGAGGATGCGGGCTGTGTTGTCGGCGCGCTCGATGTAAACGCCAAGCCGCGAAAACCAATAAGCGTCGTTGCGCAGCATGGTGCGGTACGCCGAACCGTCAAAGCGCAGCGAGGATTCCTGCACCCACCTCAGAAAGCGAGAGAACTCTTCGCGCGAAGTCGGCCCGTTTCCATAGCGCTTGAGCTCAAGCCAGGTGCCGTTGATCGCGTCCCACATTTCCATCGTCAGGGCGGTGCGCACCGCGCGGGCATTGCTGCGCGCAAGCTCGAAGCAGGCACGAATGGACGATGAATTGTCGGGTGAAAAAGCGAGGAAATCCGTAACGTTTGCCTCGTTGGCTTCGTCATACAGCTTGAAGAAGGCGGTGGCGCAGCCTGCGGTCGCTACCGCTGATTCCCATTCATTGCTGGTGCCCACATAGCCAAGGGGAAGGGCTGACAGGCGCTGGGTCGCGTCGAGAATTCGCGCGAGGTATTCCGCCCGCTCGACATAGCGCGAAAGCCAATACAAGTTGTCGGCAGTGCGCGAGAGCATTGGCTATGACTCGGCCGCCACCCTTCGAGGCTCGGGCGCTGCGCGCCCCCGCACCTCAGGGTGACGGCGGAATAACGTTTCGTCATCCTGAGGCGCCCGCGCGTGGCGCGGGTCTCGAAGGATGACCGCTCTGGTTGATCGCATCATCCGTCCAGCACCCATGTATCCTTCGTGCCGCCGCCCTGGCTGGAATTGACCACCAGTGAACCCGGCTTGAGCGCGACACGCGTCAGTCCGCCCGGCACGATCCGCACGCGATTGAGTCCTGTGAGCACGAACGGCCGCAAGTCGACATGGCGCGGCGCGACGCCTTCTTCCACACATGTCGGGCACGTAGAGAGCGCGAGCGTCGGCTGGGCGATGAAATTCTTCGGCGATGTTTTGAGCTTGGCGCGAAATTGCTCGATTGCGACTTTGCTGGCAGCAGGGCCGACAAGCATCCCGTATCCGCCGGAGCCATGCACTTCCTTCACCACCAGCTCGTGCAGATGATCGAGAACATAGGCGAGATGCTCTTCGTCGCGGCAGCGCCAGGTTGGCACATTTCTCAGCAGCGGTTCTTCGCCAAGATAGAATTTCACAATCGCCGGCATGAAACTGTAAACCGCCTTGTCGTCGGCAATTCCGGTGCCTACGGCATTGGCAAGCGTGACGTTGCCGGCTTTGTATGCCGACATGAGCCCGGGCACTCCTAAAGCGGAATCCGGTCGGAAGGTGAGGGGATCCAGGAAATCGTCATCGATGCGGCGATAGATGACGTCGACCCGATGTGGGCCCTGCGTTGTCCGCATGTAGACGATCTCGTCCTTGACGAAGAGATCGCGGCCTTCGACGAGCTCGACGCCGAGTTTATCAGCGAGAAATGAATGCTCGTAATAGGCCGAGTTGAACACGCCTGGCGTGAGCAGGACCACGTTCGGGTCCCGCGACGCCGACAATGGCGCGACCGATTTCAGCGTCGCAAGCAACTCATCCGGATAATTCTCGACGGGCGCTATGCGATGGCGCGAAAACAGTTCTGGGAAAAGCCGCATCATGATTTCGCGGTTTTCGAGCATGTACGAGACGCCGGACGGCGTGCGTGCATTGTCTTCGAGAACGTAAAAGGTCTCGGCATCGACGCGCACGATGTCGATCCCGGCAACATGCACATAAATATCGTGCGGTGCCTCCTGGCCGCTCATCTCGGGACGGAAAGCGGGATTGCGAAATACGAGGTCATCCGGGACCACGCCCGCGCGCAAAATCTCGCGCGCACCGTAAATGTCCTTGATGAAAGCATTGAGCGCGCTGACACGCTGGGTCAGCCCCTTTTCCAGCAGCCTCCATTCGCTGCTCGACATGATGCGTGGAATGACGTCGAACGGGATCAGGCGTTCCTGGGCCTCAGCTTCGCCGTAAACCGCGAAGGTGATCCCGATGCGGCGGAAGATGAGTTCGGCTTCACGCCGCCGGTAGTCGAGCACGTCGGCCGGCACCTCGGCGAGCCAGCGGGAGAGTTCCCCGTAGGCCGGACGAACGCCGCCGTCATGTCCCTTCATCTCGTCGAAGGCGACAGTCATACGATTCCCCCACTGACTGCCGGGTACGCAACTCACCGCCCGGCAGGACCAGTCTCGATGTTACCCTCTATCTCCTGCAAGCTTCAGGCCATGGAAAATACCAGTGAAAACGGGATTTTAGCCGCTCGGGCCGAAAACTCGCACAGGCGCTGCCCAATAATTGAGCGTTCAGGCGGGTGGCGGCTTGAGCGGCCACCTAGGCCACGCTAGGTCTTTGCATCTGCCCGCTAGGAAATGCGCATGAATGCCAAGCCCGACATCGTCACCGCTGCCGTGCTGGTCATCGGCGACGAGATCCTGTCGGGCCGCACCAAGGACAGGAATATCGGGTATATCGCCGATTATCTCACGGCCATCGGGATTGACCTGAGAGAAGTGCGGGTGGTCGCCGATGACGCCGCGGCAATCGTGGACGCGGTCAACGCGCTCCGTGCCAAATATACCTATGTATTCACCACGGGCGGCATCGGGCCGACGCATGATGACATAACGGCAGATTGTGTGGCGGAAGCATTCAGCGTGCCACTGGAATTCCATCCGGACGCGATAGCAGTCATCAAGCAACGTCTCGCCAAGACCGGTGGTGAATTGAACGAGGCGCGCCTGCGCATGGCGCGCATTCCGCGTGGAGCCGAGCTTGTTGCGAACAAAGTATCGGGTGCACCCGGCTTCTGGATCGGCAACGTGATTACCATGGCCGGGATTCCTGCCGTGATGCAGGCCATGCTCGATGAGGTCGCGCCGAAGCTCAAAACCGGCACCAAGCTGCTGTCGGAAACAATCCGGGCCGACGCGAAGGAAGGCGATGTCGGTACCGAGCTCGGAGCGATTGCCAAGGCGCATCCGGAAACGATCATTGGCAGCTATCCATTCATCGACGAAAAACAGGGGCCGAACACCAATATTGTGGTCCGATCTCGCGATGCGGAGAAGCTTGCCGCGGTGAAGGCCGAGGTCGAGACAATGCTTGTGAAGGTCAAGTCGCAGTTGGGGATCGCGCGCTAGGATGTTGACCGAGCCACAAACTCCGTTCATTCCCGCGGAAGCGGGAGCCTCCCGCGGTACGCAGGGACGAATGGTGTGAGGCCCGCAGATGGTCAATTCGATTGCGGAAAAAAAGCCACCTCGTCCGGAAAAAATCTTTCCTGTTTCATGGGACCAGTTCCACCGCGACTCGCGCGCTCTCGCCTGGCGCCTGCATGATGCCGGACCGTTTGATGCAATTGTTTGCATCACACGCGGCGGTCTGGTGCCTGCGGCCATCGTCGCGCGCGAACTCAACGTGAGAATGATCGAAACCATATCGGTGCTGAGCTACCGCGACTACGACAACCAGGGCGAAGTTTCGGTGATTAAAGGGATCGCTCCCGAGGTGACGGGACTGCACGCGAAGGGAAAGCGCGTGCTGATCGTCGACGATCTGGTCGATACCGGCAAGACCGCGCGCGTCGTGCGAGACTTGTTGCCGAACGCGCATTTCGCCACCGTGTATGCAAAGCCGATGGGACGCCCCCTGGTCGACACATTCATCACCGAGGTCTCGCAAGATACCTGGATCTATTTTCCATGGGATACGGGCCTGGCGTTTCAACCGCCGATCCGTCCGGGCGGAGACTGACCAAACAGAAAAGATTTCGGAGGAAACACAATGCTGACACGACGCCATCTGCTCGCGACTGCCGGTGCTGCTGCGTGGACCGTCGCCATATCTGGAGCCGGTGCGCAGAAATACGCGAGCCAGCCAATTCACATTCTTGTCGGCTATGCCGCGGGAGGGGGCGTCGACATTGTCGCCAGGTTGTTGCAGGAGCCGATGAAATCGGCGCTCGGCCAACCCATCGTCATTGAAAATCGTACCGGCGCGAGCGCAATGCTGGCGACGAATGCGGTCGCGAAGGCGGCGCCCGATGGCTATACGCTGCTGATGGCGGCGTCCGGCGAAGTCGCCATCAATCATTTCCTGTTCAAGGACAAGATGAGCTACGACCCCACGAAGGAATTGGTGCCGATTGCAATGATCGGCATCGTACCCTGCGTCGTTGTAGTCGCCGACGCAACTCCGATCCGGAGCCCGAAAGACCTGATCGCCTACGCCAAGGCAAATCCGGGCAAGGCATCGTTTTCGTCATCCGGGATCGGGAATCCTCAACAGCTCGCCGGCGAACTCATGAACACCATGGCGGGCACGCAAGTCTTGCACGTGCCGTATCGCGGCTCGGCGCCGGCGGTGACGGACGTCGCGACCGGCGCCGTCACCATGAGCTTCTCGAGCCTCGCTGCCGCGTTGCCGCTGATACAGGCGGGCAAGGTCCGCGCCGTTGCGGTCACCTCACGCGAAAGGATGCCGCAGCTGCAGGATGTTGCGCCGCTGCGCGAAGGCGCGCCCGGGCTCGCCGACTATGAGCTGCTCAATTGGTTCGCAATGTTCGGCACGGCCGGGACGCCGCCCGAGGTTGTCGAACGCCTGAACGGGATCGTGAACGCGGCACTGAAAGATCCACCAATCGCCGACAAACTGCTGCCGCAGGGAATCGTGCCAAAGCCGATGAAAGTTGCCGAGTTCAAGGCTTTCGTGGATTCCGAGCGCACGAAGTTCGGAAAGATCGTGGAGCAGGCCAATATCAAATTGAGCAATTGATCGCGTTTGGGTGTATTGTTGATGAAGGAAAAAGCTCCGCCGGGAGGACGCCAATGAACGTCAAGCCGAATACCAAGGATGCCAGCCCAGTTGACGACAAGCGCTCACATCACGTGCGGCCGCAGGACCTGCCGTGGGAAAAAATGCGCTTCGCAGGCTGCCAGTTCAAGACGCTGCTGTTCGATCCCAAGAGCGGCCTTGCGACTGTCCTGATGAGGATGGAGCCCGGCGCGACCTTGCCCGACCACGAGCATGTCCTGATCGAGCAGACGTATGTCCTGGAAGGATCGTTGGTGGACAGGGAAGGTCCAGATGCCGGTCTTGAGATCAAGGCAGGCGAATTCGTCTGGCGTCCCGCCGGGAGCAGGCACGTGGCCTGGTGTCCCAATGGCGGCACCATGATCGCGATCTTCCAGGTGCCCAACAAGTTCTTTGAACAGGACGGCAAGGTGACTGATGCCGGCGGCAAGGACTGGCAGTCGGCGTGGGGACACGTGTTATCGAAATAATCTGACTCGCCGTCGCGTGGGCCTGGCCGCCGCGCGCCGGGCGGGCGCTCAAGGTTTGCCACGCGGACGTGGCGGAATGGTAGACGCAAGGGACTTAAAATCCCTTGGGATGTTTTCCCGTGAGGGTTCGAATCCCTCCGTCCGCACCAAGACAAAAAACTCATTAAAATCAAATACTTATAGTGATAATGACGTAGGTCGTCCTTTGTTAAGGCACTGAATAATATGGACTTGAAACCATATGGCTTGCAGTGCATTATATGCCATGAAGTGGCAGGTCTTTTTTCACTCTGAATTTCAAGCCGAATTTGAACAACTAGAGGAGGAAGTTCAGGACGAACTTTTGGCACTGGGCGAACTAGGGCCCAACCTTGGTCGCCCGAACGTTGATACCCTGACCGGCTCTAAGTTCAAGAATATGAAGGAACTTAGATTTCAACTTGATGGAGTTTGGCGGTTTGCGTTCGCTTTTGACCCACAGAGAAATGCGATTGTCCTCTGTGGCGGAGATAAGGAAAACGAGAACTCAAAGAGATTTTATGACCAACTGATAGAGACAGCCGATAGGAGATTTACGGCTCACATTGCGAGCCAACGGAAGGTAGCGAAGGAGTAGAGCCATGAAAAACCTCAACCAAATCATTGGTGAGCTGTCGCCTGAGCGACGTGCGAAGATTGAGGGTCGCGCTCGTCAACTAATCGGCGAGGAAATGGCCCTTCAGCAACTTCGCAAGGCACGAAAACTCACACAGAAGCAAATGGCCCGTGCGCTTAAGATCGGACAAGATAGCGTGTCTCGCTTGGAAAGCCGCAGTGACCTGTTGATTTCCACCCTTCAAAGTTACGTGGAAGCAATGGGGGGTGAGCTAAAAATCATCGTTGAGTTCAAGGAAGGCTCAGCCGTTATTTCCAGTCTAGGAGCTACCGAGGTTGTGGAACATCCAAAAAGACCTGCAAAGAAAGCGCCCGCGCGTCGTCGAAAAGGGCATTTAGAATTGGCTCACGCGCGATAATAGGCGGCCATTACTCGCAATAGCTTTGTAGGCCGCAGGCTCTCCTCTCATTCGTCACCGGCGTCGGCTCTCCCCCAAGACATAGATCAATCTGGGCGCCGGACGGTGAGCGCCATGAAAGCGGATGCCACGACGACGTACGCCGTCAATGCGATTGCGCGGCGGGCAACGAAGGCGACGAGCGGCACATTGACGTACTTGATTGCAACCGTCGAGTTGCCCCAGCTTCACTCGGAGAATGCTGTGATCGGAGAGACTTCAAGCCAATGCTGCGGGGGAGTAGCTCGCATCGAGCTTAGCTCTTTTGTGCCGATAAAAACGACAAACCTTGGCTGCTCATCCGGGCCACCGACGCTGTAGACAGTCGTGCCCGCTGGAAGCCGGCCATCTTGATTGGGTAAGGTCGAGGAAAGTACGAGTGGCTTTGTGGTGATGTAGCTGGAGCGAAGGAGTTGATAGTCGCGAAAGATATGCCCAGCAGCAAAGACCAGCGCGGACCAAGCGACTAGAAAGAGAAGTTGATATATTCGGCGCACGATTTCATCCCATAGAGCTTCATGGTCGACAGGACAAATGCAAGCGGGGCTGGTTCTGGGATTTCAGCTGTGTCGCCACCCACAATGACAGACAGCGCTGCTTCCACCAGAGGAGGGCTCGCCGATGGCCCCAACACAACGTGGCGGAAAGAGCATGTTCGGGTCGCGGACGCTTCCGCGCGGCGAGCCTCCCTTAATTTCCAACGCATCAAAGAATCCCTCGGCAACGTGGTGTTTGCGGAGCTCCGATTTGTCGCTGCGCATAATCAGCATGCACAAAAACCAAACGACGAGTCGCGAAAAGTATCCGACACGGCAAAAGAGCAATATGAAAATGCGCAGATTAAACTTGGCGAGGCCATCGCGGATGAAACGAATAGGCTAGCCCGGGACAGCTCCGTCTATCCCCGCGGGCACGGCCTAAAAAATTGCGGCGACTTGAGGCGGGGGGAACAGAAAATTTTGGATCAGGCTAAGCACCCAAACGAAAAAGACCAACTGGAGAAAGCCATTTGCAAGAATCGAAGTTTGCGTGCCCCGCGCGAACTCATCGCACTCAGCCAAGCGATGGCCAAACACCAACTCAATAACACTCAGATTAGCGAAGGAAGGCATATCATCGCCGACGGGACGGACGCTGTGACCGGCAAGCGTGAGGGGGACGACGATCTGACGCGCGAAGAGGTGATAAAGAAGCAGCTCGATCGGTTGGACAACCTATTAAAAACCATCACGACGAGGGGGAATAGCGTGACAGGGGAAGTCCACAAGTTTAACAAGGATTTATATAACCAGCTGACCGAGAACATCAGGGCAAAGATGGGTCACCTCGATCCGGACAACAACAAAAGTTTTGACGATCTCGTTACGAAACACCGCCCCGGCTAAACACCGTCCATGTAGAACCCTGATTTCGACTTGCCGCTTCGCCTCGCGCGGATGCGGGTTCGCGGGCACTTCAACGCCCATCCGTAAACGGTCCGGCTTAACTCAGAGCCTTGATTTTGCGCGCACTACGCACGGTACTTGAAATCGTTTAAGAGGTTTCCCGTGAGGGTTCGAATCCCTCCGTCCGCACCAAACAAAAATGCATGAGAAATCAAAAACCCGCTAACGAAGAAAGCCGACTGCTTCGTCATTTTTGACATAAACACCTGAAGGGTAGCGGCATGAAGTTTAGCTTATGCATCCTATTACACTGAAAGAAACTGTACGCTTTGCCCCCGAAAGCGGACATCTGACGGCTAAGCTGAATGTCCGCTAAGGACCAATAGCGGACATCGCAGTTCAAATTTTGAATAAAACGATATCCCAAACTAACGACTCAGAAATTTGTAGAAAAAACCAAACGGCGGCCTCGGGCGAATTGCGCTTGCTTCCTGCAGCACGGCCTCGATCCGAGGTCCCACCACTTCAGCGGTGAAATTAACTTCGACGTGTGCCCGGCCTGCAAGCCCCAGCTTCGAGCGCCGAGCGCCGTCTGCTGCAAGTTCCACGAGATGCCGCCCCAGCATTGTCACGTCGCCGATGTCGACGAGGTGTCCTGTGCGACCCTCGAGCACGAATTCCGGGATCATGCCGGTCCGGGTGGCAACCACTGGCAGGCCTCGCGCCATCGCCTCAAGTATGGCCAACGGCCCTGTCTCGCGATCTGAGGCCAGCGCAAACACGTCCATCGCGGCTAGCAACTCGACCGCGTCTTGACGCGTGCCAGTCAGCAACACTCGGTCCGTCAAGCGGAGGCGCTCCACGGTCTGCCGGACGCCGTCGGTCCCGCCGAGTAGCGCGCCGATCAGCAAGAGCCAAGCGTTGGGGTGGACCGCTGCGACCTGCGCAAACGCACGCACTAGGTCGCTCGGTCGCTTGTATTCGCTGAGATGGCCGACGGAACCGACCACGAAAGCGTTATCTGGCAAACCAAGCCGGTCGCGCGTCGCGGTGCGTTCGACCGTGGATGGCAGTTGCAACCGGCTGAAGTCGACAAAGTTCGGGACCACCCGAAGCGCTTTCGCCGCGACACGGTTGACGCTCCTGTTGTAGTCGGCAGTTTCTTGCGATGTGGCGATCACAATGTCATTGAACGCCCAATGCAACTGAAAATGCGATACATGCGCTGTCGCCACGACCGGCACAGGGCTGATCAACCGGCCTATGGCCCCGTAGGTGTGTGCGCTGCTCATGTGTGTGTGAAGGACATCCGGCCCGAAGCGTTTGATGACATGGCCGACGCGCAAAAGTTCTCCAGGCAAACGGCTGAAGGAGGTGGCGAACCGCTCGGCACGCTCCAACCCCGGTTGATCGGCAAACCAAGATTGCGGGCGGTATAGCAACAGCACGTGATGGCCGCGAGCGATCAGATAGCGTGAGAGATGCAGGCGATGGACGGCCACACCATTGACGAGCGTCGCGGAAGTCAGCAGCGCAACGCGCATTTGGGTTCCCCAGACTTAAAAATCCAAGTGCGCTTCCCGCAGGCGCGAATTAGACATGCAGATGACTTCGGTGCAGGTCAATTCGGATGCTTTGACCGTCTTGATCCAAGCGCCAGCGGCGTATGGCTCGCCAAGATAGAAGTTGCCAGCGCCCAAAGAGCGAAACGGGGAACGGCACCAATATTTTCAATCGGTTAGAGTGGATTGATCAAAATAAGCAAAAAGATGAACACGAAAAAATCCCAGGCCTGTCCAAATCGCGTCACCGCCACCACCGCAATGCCAAATTGGCTCGATAGCTGCTGGCAGATGCTTGACCGCACTTTCCGCAGTTTCGTCCTCGCCTTGGCGGCATTGGGCCTCTGCGATTGCGCCTCCGACGAGACGGCCGGGCGCTTTCTCGTCCAGCCGGACAGATACATCCTCTATAACTGCGACGCGCTTGCGACGGCGGCGCAGGGCAATGCCGCCCGCCAACGCGAACTCGAGGTGCTGATGACAAAGGCGGGGGTCGATACCGGAGGGCGGGTGGTGAGCAGTATGACCTACCGGCCGGAATACCTGCAGTTGCGCGGGCAGATGGAACAGCTTCGCAAGACGGCCGCCGAAAAAAACTGCAATCTTTCTGCGGGCGCTGCGGGCTCAGGCGAACAACCCAAGCGTTGAGACACCCCGAAGGCTGGAACTTTTTTCCGGCCAGGGAACTTATCGAGGGAACCCGCCGCATCGGTGGCTACACAAGGGGGCAAGCATGGGCGTTTTAATCAGTATCCTCATAACGTTCCTGGTCGTTATTCTAGTCCTTTATCTGATCAATATGCTGCCGATCGATGGGCGAGCGAAGCAGATCGTCCGGGTCATCGTCATCGTCATCGGCGTTCTGTCGCTGCTGAAATATCTCGCGGTCTATTAGCCGCCCCTCGACTGAGGCCATTCAAGCCGCGCAGCGCGCAGCCGCAGCGCATTGGCAATGACGCTGACCGAGGATAGCGCCATTGCGGCTGCGGCAATGATTGGCGACAGCAGAATCCCGGATATCGGGTAGAGCACGCCGGCAGCGACCGGCACGCCCAGCGCATTGTAGACGAATGCAAAAAACAGGTTCTGCCGGATGTTGCGCATCACGGCAGCCGAAAGCTGGCGCGCTTTCACAATGCCGGTGAGGTCGCCTTTGAGCAGGGTCACGCCCGCGCTTTCGATCGCGACATCGGCGCCCGTGCCCATGGCGATCCCGACATCGGCCGCCGCCAGAGCGGGTGCGTCATTGACCCCGTCGCCCGCCATGGCCACCACGCGGCCTTCATGTCGCAATTTTTCGACCACCGCACTCTTCTGATCGGGCAACACTTCAGCCTCGACCTCCGCAATGCCGAGGCGCCGGGCGACAGCCTGCGCTGTCGTGCGGTTATCGCCGGTGAGCATGACCACCCGTATTCCGCTCGAGGCGAGGGCGCTCAATGCGTTTGGCGTGGTTTCCTTGATCGGGTCAGCGATTGCGATAATCCCGGCGGGCTTGCCGTCTACCGCAATGAAAAGTGCGGTAGCGCCATCGCCGCGCAGGCGTTCGCCTTCCGCAGCAAGGGCGTTTGTATCGATGTTCAATTCGGCGAGGAAACGGGCATTGCCGAGAGCGATCCGTTTGCCTTCAACATTTCCTACGACGCCTTTTCCCGCAGGGGCGTCGAAACCTTCAACCGCTGAAAGCTCCAGCTTGCGCTCCCTGGCCGCCGCGACGATCGCTGACGCTAATGGATGTTCGCTGCCGCGTTCGACACTGGCCGCAAGTTTCAGCAGCTGCGTTTCATCGAAGCCGGATGCCGGCACAATCGAAACGACTTTCGGCTTGCCCTCGGTGAGTGTGCCGGTCTTGTCGACGATCAGGGTGTCCACCTTTTCCAGACGTTCCAGCGCCTCCGCATTCTTGATCAGTACGCCGGCTTGTGCGCCGCGGCCGACCCCGACCATGATCGACATCGGCGTGGCAAGTCCGAGTGCGCAAGGGCAGGCGATGATCAGCACGCTGACTGCCGCTACCAGGCCATACCCGAACCGCGGTTCGGGACCGAATGCCACCCAGGCGGCGAATGCCCCAACCGCGACTGCAATGACAGCGGGCACGAACCAGGCTGAGACCTGATCGGCGAGACGCTGGATCGGCGCGCGGCTGCGCTGCGCGGCTGCGACCATCTGAACGATGTGAGAGAGCAGGGTATCGCGGCCGATCTTGTCGGCGCGCATCACGAAGCTGCCGCTCGTATTGATCGTGCCGCCGATGACGCGAGAGTCTTTTTCCTTGGTAACCGGCATCGACTCGCCGGTGATCATGGACTCGTCGACGGCTGAGCGGCCTTCGATCACGATCCCATCCACCGGAACCTTCTCGCCGGGGCGAACGCGCAGCCGGTCGCCGACCTGGACGGCATCAAGCGCAACATCCTCGTCGCTGCCGTCATCTTTGATGCGGCGCGCGGTCTTGGGAGCAAGATCGAGCAGTGCGCGGATCGCACCCGACGTTGCTTCGCGGGCGCGCAGCTCCAGGACCTGGCCCATGAGCACCAGAACGGTTATGACGCTGGCTGCTTCAAAATAGACCGCGGGAGCTCCGCCATGGCCGCGGAACGCTTGCGGAAAAACTCCGGGAAAAAAAGTGGCAACGACGCTGTAAGCATAGGCCACGCCGGTGCCCATCGCGATCAGCGTGAACATGTTGAGATTGCGGCTGACGACCGACTGCCAGCCGCGCACAAAGAACGGCCATCCCGCCCACAGCACAGCCGGCGTGGCGAAGGCGAATTGAATGTAGTTCGACAGTTTCGGATCGAGCCAATTGTGTGCGCCGACAATGTGAGCGCCCATTTCCAGGATGAAGACAGGCAGTGTAAGCACCAGGCCGATCCAGAATCGGCGCCTCATGTCGACAAGTTCGGGATTTGGCCCTGTCTCCGCGCTCGCGATCACCGGCTCGAGCGCCATGCCGCAGATCGGGCACGATCCGGGACCCACTTGTCGGATTTCCGGATGCATGGGGCAGGTGTAGATCGCACCTTCAGGCACCGGCTCGGCCTGGCGCTCACCCAGATATTTCTTCGGATCGGCGACAAACCTGGTTCGGCATCCGGTCGAGCAGAAGTAGTAAGTCCGGCCTTGGTACTCGGCGCGATGCTTGGCGTTATGCGGATCGACCCTCATGCCGCACACGGGGTCGATCGCTCCGTCGGATGCCGCTTCGTGATGATGGTGATGCTCTGTAGTCACGGCGGCGCCTTGCCTCTCATACCCCTAGGGGGTATATAGCCAGCATGGCAAAGGACAGCAAGGCGGCCACTCTCAAGCGGCTCAAGCGCATCGAAGGACAGGTGCGGGGACTGGGCCGCATGCTCGAGAACGACCGCTATTGCATCGATATCGTGACCCAGATCGGCGCCGTCCGCGCCGCCTTGCGCCGGGCCGAGGAGGAAATTCTTCGCGATCACGTCGCGCACTGTGTCGATCACGCAATCAAAAGCGGCAACAAGGCCGATCAGCGGCGCAAGGTCGCAGAGCTGATGGATGTGATGGGACGGGCGGCGAGGTAAGGCTCGACGCAGCTACGACTCCGTTCATCCCTGCGAAAGCGAACGGCGGAAGTGCGTCTACGCGTACTTTTTTCGTGCAAGCGCCGCGCCCTGACCTAACGCAAGCAGCTTCGCTTCGGCAATCTCGCGCCGCATCGGCGCCATGCCGCAGTTTGTGCATGCAATGATCTTTTCCCGCGGCACGAATTTCATCACCTCGCCAATGACCTGTGCGACTCGCTGCGGGGTCTCCACCTCGTCAGTTGCGACATCGATCACGCCGACCAGCACGTCCTTGCCTTCGAGCAGGGAAAGAAGCTTGAGCGGCACGCGCGAATTGATGCATTCAAGCGAGACTTGGCCGATGCGACTTTTGGCGAGCGCCGGAAAAATCTCCTCGTACTGGCGCCATTCGTTGCCGAGCGAATTCTTCCAGTCGATATTGGCCTTGATGCCGTAGCCATAGCAGATATGGACGGCGGTGGTGCACTTGAGGCCGTCGATAGCGCAATGCAACGCCTCGATTCCCCAGCCGGCGACTTCGCTCATAAACACGTTGAAAGCCGGTTCGTCGAACTGAATCACGTCAACGCCGTCGGCTTCCAGTGCGCGGGCTTCCTTGTTGAGCAGGGCCGCGAATGCCATCGCCATCTTGATCTTGTCGCCGTAATGCGCATCGGCAATGGTATCGGAAATCGTCATCGGCCCCGGCAGGGTCATCTTCAGTTTTCGCCCGGTGTGTGCGCGCGCGTGACAGGCTTCCGCCTGGTGCACCCGGCCCTTGAGCTTCAGATCTCCGCGCACCACGGGCACCATTGCTTTATAACGATCAGCGCGGATTCCCATTTCGACCTTGTGCGAGAAGTCGATTCCCTCAACGAATTCGAGAAATCCGTGGACGAAATGCTGACGCGACATCTCGCCGTCGGAGACGATGTCGATCCCGGCATCCTCCTGCCACTTGATGGCCAGCAATGTGGCGTCAAGCTTGGCTGAGGCGAGATCGCTGCCTTGTTGCCGCCATTGCGGCCACAGCTTGTTCGGTTCGGCGAGCCAAGACGGTTTTGGAAGGCTGCCGGCAACGGTCGACGGAAACATCATGCCGGAATGATCTCGTAGCGTTGTGGAGGCCGCCAACTATAGAGCCAATCGTAGCGGGCGCGCAGTCTTTCTCCGCCCATCGTTCGCATTGCCAGATTGCGGACAAGCGCTTCCGGCCCACTCAGCCCATAAATGCGCTTCTGGCGACGGGAAAATTGCTGGGCGCGCGCGGCGCGATGCCAACGCGCGCCTTCGTAGGCTCGCAACGCGTCAGCGGGGTCGTCGAGATATTTCGCCAGCATATCGGCCAGAACTGCGGCATCCTCGATCGCCATGCTGGCGCCTTGCGCGAGAAACGGAAGCATAGGATGCGCGGCGTCCCCGATCAGGGTGACCGGCACCTTCGCGCCGCGGAACGGGTCCTTGCGGTCATACAATGCCCATTTCAACCAACGATCCGGAATTGCGATGAGTGCACGCGCCTTTTCGGACCAGGCCCACCGCGCGAAATGTCGGAGAATTTCGGCGCGTTCGCCACTCGCCGACCATCCAGTCTCGTTCCATTCGTCGTGCACGATGCCGACAAGGTTGATCAATTTGCCGGCCTTTACCGGATAGTGCACCAAATGTGCGTCCTGCCCGAGCCACAGATGCACCAGCGGCTCGCGAAATTCGGCCGGTACCGCGTCAGCCGAAACAAGCGCGCGCCAGGCGGTGCGGTGACGGAATCTCGGCGGGGACTGTCGGTGCAAACCCGCGGCAACGTTCGACCAGATTCCATCGGCGCCGATGAGCGCGATCCCGCGCTCGTCGAGGATCTGGCTGCCACGCTTGCCGAGCACGCTGACCCCTCTGACATGGGCCGCAAAGTCTTCGACCCGAACGCCCAGCTCAAGGGTCACGTCGAGCTGCTTGCTGACAGCGTCCGCGAGCGCCGATTGCAGATCCCCACGATGGACCGACCAATAGGGGGCACCGTAACGGCGTTCCAGCTCTTCCCCGAGGGGAATGCGCACGATCTCCCGGCCAGAGCCCCCTGCCATCACCCGGATCGCCTGCGGCTTGACCGCCACCGAGGCAAGGCGGTCGCCAAGCCCCATGGCGATCAGGACGCGGCTCCCGTTGGGCGAAAGCTGAACCCCGGCACCGGTTTCTTCCAGCTTTTCGGATTGCTCGAAGACCGTCACACGAATCCCGGCGCGCGCCATGGCTAGCGCGGCAGTCAATCCGGCGATGCCTGCGCCGGCTACGATGACATGACGCGCTGGCGCCATGGCGCAATCCCGATGAAGTCAGGCAGCTGCGGAATGCGCCAGCGCGCACTGCGGTGGTCGCGCCGCGTGAGGATCAAGCGACGGATCGAAGCGATAGAGCGTTGAGCAATAAGGGCAAATGATTTCCTTGTCCTCGCCCATGTCGAGGAAGACATGCGGATGATCGAAAGGCGGGGTCGCGCCCACACACATGAATTCCCTGGCGCCGATCTCGATCACCGGAACGCCCGGATCGTTGTGAAAGTGGGGGACAACGTGTTCCGCCATTGGCCAATCCTTTGCTACCGCACTGCGGCGGGGACTTTTCGGCCGCACCATAGCGACACCGGTTTGTAATGCCTAGCTGAATTGAGAAACCACAGGGCTTCGATGCCGTCGAAACGCCTTGGTTGGCAGGCACAGGTCGAGACGACGATCACGATTCATGGAGCGGAGCTTGGAACCGTCGCAGCGAAGCGGAGTGCGCGCCAGGGGCATTATGATGGCCTTGGTAGCGGCAGTAGTGCTCGCGGCGGTTGCCGCCTATGCGGTGCCGCGGGCGGCCAAGATGCTTGCCGGCATGGACGACCCCGCGCGAATTGCCCATCACGCACTTAATGACAAGTTCGACGCCGGGGTGGCAAGGCACGAGATCGAGGCGGCGCTCGCCGCAGGCGATGCCGATCTTGCCCAGAGCTTTGCCGATCTTGCAGCCGATCGGGGTGTCGCTCTCGACCCATCGTTGTTAGAGCGGGTGAATGCTGCGACCGCCGAGGCGGCCACCACTCGCCACAAGGTGAAAAGCTTTGCCCGCGGCCTGGTCAGCGGCGAACCGGACGATATGGCAGCGCTCGCTGGAACTGCCGTCGGCGATCTGTTTGTTTTCGGCGACATTCGCGATGCAGTACGCGAAGGAACGCGGCTGGTAAGAGGACAAGCAGCCGATGAGCTCGTGTTAGGCTTGGCATCCGCAGGCATCGCCATTACCGCAGCGACCTACGTGACCTTTGGCACTGCCGCGCCAGCCCGCGCCGGGCTTACCGTCGTAAAAGTCGCGCGCAAGACCGGAAGTCTCGGGACCGAGCTTGCCGGCAGTCTCGGTCGCCTGGTGCGTCAGGCGGGTTTTTCAGAGCCAGCGACGGCGGCGCGTGTCGGACGCCAAGCGGTCAAGGTCGAGCGTGTCGGCGGCGGATTGGTTGACTTTGCACGCGATGTCGGTCGGGTTCAGAAAGCAGCCGGGGGTCGAGCTGCATTCGATGGTCTGAAGATCGCGAAAGAGCCGCGCGACATGGCGCGGGTCGCCAAGCTGGCCGAAAAGGAAGGGAGCCGTACGCGCGCCATCCTGAAGATTGCGGGACGGAGTGCAATCATGCTCGCGGCATTTGCTTTCGATGCAAGCCTCTGGCTGCTTGGTGCGTTGTTTGCAGTTTTTGGTTTTGTATCGTCGCTCAAGAGCGCGACCGAGCGCATGACCTTGCGAATTCTGCGTCGGCGCAAGGAGCGGCGGAGGCTGAAGCAGGCGCAACCGATTGCCGCTGTGCTGGCGCACAGCTAAAAATCACGCATGTCACGTTTCAGGAATGGCGACGTCGAGATTGCCTATCTCGACGAAGGGCAGGGCGAGCCGATGGTGCTTGTGCACGGCTTCGCGTCCACCAAGGAAGTGAATTGGGTGCACCCCGGTTGGGTCACGACACTCGCCCGGGCCGGCCGACGCGTGATTGCGCTCGACAACCGAGGCCATGGCGCGTCGAGCAAACTTTACGATCCAGCCATGTATCACAGCGCGACAATGGCTGACGATGTAAGCGCGCTGCTCGATCACCTGAACATCGAACGCGCCGACGTGATGGGTTATTCGATGGGCGCCCGCATCACGGCGTTTCTCGTCCTTAGTCATGCGGCGCGCGTGCGGTCCGCGATTTTTGGCGGCCTCGGCATTCGACTGGTAGAAGGTGTTGGCCTGCCGGAGAGCATTGCGGACGCGCTGGAAGCGCCTTCGCCCGATGATGTGCGTGATCCGACCGGGCGCATGTTTCGCATTTTTGCCGAACAGACAAAATCAGACTTGCGCGCGCTGGCCGCATGTATCCGCGGCTCACGTCAGACCTTGAGCGCCAGTCAGGTGGCCAGCATTCACGTACCAGTGCTGGTCGCCGTGGGGACCAAGGATCAGGTGGCAGGCAGTGCCCGGAAATTGGCAGCGCTCATTCCCGGGGCTCGCGCACTTGATATTTCGGATCGTGATCACATGCTCGCGGTCGGCGACAAGGTCTTCAAGGCAGGCGTCATCGACTTCCTTAACCAACGCGCATGAGCCATGCGTAAGACGCCGCACCTGCCGCTCTTGGCGCTTGCAAAATTGTGATAAAAGAGCATCTGCTGATTAATAGGTGCCGGGAGAAACTGGTCCATGGCTCAATTTCAGACGCGGCCCTCACGGGGCCTCGACAAGGTCGATCCAGTCTGGGCGCGCATCCGCAGCGAAGCTGAGGACGTGACGCGCCGCGAGCCGGAGCTCGCCACCTTTATCTACGAGAACATTCTTCATCACGACACGCTGGAGGCGGCGATCGCGCATCGCGTGAGCCAGCGGCTCGCGCACGCCGACGTCTCGGCCGACCTGATTCGCCAAGCCTATAACGACGCGCTTGAGGACCAACCTGCGCTCGGCGAAGCTTTCCGCGCCGATATAGTCGCCACTGTGGACCGTGATCCAGCGACCAGCCGCTTTATAGAGCCTGTGCTTTATTACAAAGGCTTCCACGCCATCCAGACCCATCGCCTGGCACACTGGCTCTACGGAAAGGGCCGCAAGGATTTCGCACTATATCTGCAGAGCCGGGCATCGTCCGTATTTCAGTGCGATATCAATCCGGCGGCGAAAATTGGCCGCGGCATATTCCTTGACCACGCTACGGGGCTTGTGGTGGGTGAAACGGCGGTCATTGAGGACGACGTTTCGATCTTGCACGACGTGACGTTGGGCGGGACGGGAAAGCAGCAGGAAGACCGCCATCCGAAAATCCGTCGCGGCGTGATGATCGGCGCCGGCGCAAAGATTCTCGGCAATATCGAAGTTGGCCATTGTGCCCGCATTGCTGCCGGCTCGGTCGTCATAAAACCGGTACCCAACAATGTCACGGTCGCTGGCGTGCCTGCCAGGGTCGTGGGTGAGGCCGGTTGCCCCGAGCCTTCGCGCACCATGGATCAGATGCTTTACGGTATTATGCTCGACGGCTGAACTGGACCTACACTTGCGCCGGGCCGTTTGATCGGGCAAGGAATGTTGGTTCAAGACAGGAGCGGATCGTGGACGTCCATGAAGTGCGGAAAATTGACGGCTATCTGAAAAAGCTGTTTGGCAACGCGCACATTCGCGTGGTGCCGAAATCCTACGATACCGCCGAAATTTTCGTTGGCGAGGACGATCTCGGCGAGCTCACCGTCGACGATGAGGAGGGCGAGCGCTCGTACAACTTCCGGATGGTTATTCAGGTTGGCAACGACCCCAGCATTCAGCCCGTGCCGACTCTCAGTGCCTATCTACGAAGCAAGTTCGACAACGAAAAAATTCGCGTCGTGCCGCGCCCGAAGAAAACCGATTCACTCGAAGTTTATATGGGCGAAGAATTCATCGCCGTTTTGTTCCTGGAAATCGAAAAAGGCCGCCGCTCGTATATCCTCGAGTTGCCGATCCTCGACGTCGATCTGGTGGATTGACGGTTAGCGGACATCAGACTGTCATCATGGCCGGGCTTTCCCGGCCATCCACGTCTTGGAAACAGACTCGGGCAGCTAGCTCGCGGGATGCAGCCGGGCAATCAGCTTGTCGATACTACTGGCGACGTCCTGCCAATTTGCCAGCCATTCGCGCGGAAAGCGCAGAGTAACATCGGCATTGCCGACACGCCTTTCCACCAGACAGACCCCCGAATTAATGACGCCCTTTCGGGAGCAACGCGCCAGAAAATGCTCCGGCGCACCTGACTCGAAAACGAGATCCTCGCCCTGGTATGGCGTGTCATCACGAAAGGCGCGAAACGTGAGACCGGGGGGACCCGCGACCGGCTCGGGCACGAGATAGCGCGGATAGATGGTTTGCACGCGCTCCATCAGGGGCAGCGTGGTTTCGCCGGATTCGATCGTAACAAAAAGCCGCTCGTTCGGATCGACGGGCGCTCCGACGGCCGATTTGAGTACAGGATCCGGCGGCACCAGACGCGGCCACAAGTAGGAAAGATCAACGCGTTCATGTGCTCCAGGGCGCCGTTGGACGCTCACGCGGATTGCCGCCGGTTCGACGTTGAACGCCGTCCCCGAAACGACGATCGGCAATGAGGGTGCATCGAGCACGACCGGGGTCTCGGGCCAACGTGGCCAGAGAACGTAGGCGACATAAACGGCGGCGAAAGCAACGGCGGCTACAAAGACCAACACCGGCGCGAGGAGCGGGCTGCGCCCAGTGCCGCGTCGCCGTTTCACGGTGCGCCGCGCCGACGGCTGGCGCTCCTGTGCGAGAGTGGTCAAGGTGCGGCTCCCTGCGGGCGAATCGCGCGGATTATGCCACGCCTGGTTCCGGCGGCGGTGACACGCCCGAATTTACCATCGGTTAAGGATTGGCTGGCGCCGAACGCCTTCGTTTGCAACAGATGGCCTCGGTATTGCGTTGAGGCTGCCCAATGACGGCGGAATCCGTTCAAATGCTGTTGGCGTTGGGGCTGGGATTTGCCTTCGCGGGGCTGTGCAGTTCCGGTTATCGCCTGTTCACAAGCCGCTTGCCCAGCTTCAGCCAGCTCAGCGAGGGACCTCGCACGGCTGCGTTCGCCGCGATCCCGCTCTTGGTCGTCACGGCGCCGTTCTTGATCATGCGCAACACCATTCTGGGCAGCCAGCGCGAGGGCCGTCGCTTCGAATTTGTTTTCCTGGCGACGCTGATCGCCGGCTTTTGGAGCCTGATGTCAGGCCTGGTCCTCGTGATGACCTTGCAGGTCTGCGGTTTCCTGCACGCCTGAAGACTTTCCTCCCGCGTTCCGTTGAGGCAAGTTCGCGCGCCTTGGGAGGTGTGAATGGCGATCTATAAGCTTGACGGACAGGCGCCGGAATTTCCTCCAGAGGGTCAGTTCTACATCGCCGAATCGGCGGCGGTGATAGGGCGCGTGCGGCTCAAAGCCGAGGCGAGCGTCTGGTTTGGCGCTGTCGTGCGCGGCGATAACGAATGGATCGAGGTGGGCGAGCGCTCGCAGGTCCAGGACAATGCCACGTTGCACACCGATCCGGGATTTCCGATGACGATCGGCAGCGATTGCGTGATCGGGCACAACGTGATCCTGCATGGGTGCACAATCGGCGACAATTCATTGATCGGGATGGGCGCCATCCTGCTCAATGGCGTGAAAATCGGAAAAAACTCTCTCGTGGGCGCCGGAAGCGTGGTCACGGAAGGCAAGAGTTTTCCGGACAATTCGCTGATTGTGGGCACGCCGGCACGCGCCATTCGCGTCCTTGACGAAAGGGCCATATCGATGATCCGCGACGGTGCCGACATCTACGTGAAGCGTTGGAAGCGATACGCCAAAGGCCTGCTGCGGATCGGCTGAACTGGGGGTAGCGCGATACCGCATGCATCCAGCTCGCCAAATTGCGTCTTTTTGTGACGGCTAACACTGCGCTTTGCCTCCGCGTCCGTATCCTCATCATCGTGAACAACGATGGGGGCTAACGATGACAGCCGACAAAGACATACCTCCCCTGATAGAGCTGCTGAAAATGGCTGCCGACCAATGGCCGAGTTCTGAGACCGGTGAGGTGTCGCAAAGCGAACTGTTCCGCCGCGATCAAGCCTTGCTTGATATGTGGCCCGAGGCCTGCCGGCGCGCCGGCGCTGGCGAGCGTGAGTTCCCGCCGGGAGTGATCAAACTTTGGCAATTTGAGATGAGCAGAGGTCGGGCAAATTGAGCCACCGATCGATCTGCACAAAAAAAGCCCCATGCCGGGGCACCTGCGCATCGTC
>Ga0081455_10001350_pt1 | contig 30362 bp, 26 predicted proteins | sample TabmetS3T2R1_FD_70207 | JGI IMG/M metagenome (GOLD analysis project Ga0081455, IMG submission 70207) | Tabebuia heterophylla rhizosphere microbial communities from the University of Puerto Rico - S3T2R1 | ecosystem: Host-associated > Plants > Roots > Rhizosphere ... | reverse complement strand
CGTCGGTTTTTAGATATTTCTGTAAAACGGCTAGTGATTCCTTACGGTGAGTCTTAAGATAGTGAATCCCCTCTACGAAGGCTTTCGTGATGTTGCGGACAAGCTCTGGCTTGGATTTGATCAGCGATTGCGTGACCGCAAGTCCTGTATGTTGATACTCAAGGCCTAGCATTTGCAGATCGGCGAGGGTATTCAACCCCATCTTCCTTGCTTTTGCCGTTAGCGGAATGGATACCATCGCGCCCTGAATCTTTCCGGTCTCAAGCGCGGCGAAACGGGCAGGTTGGCTGCCGATTTGCACAATCGCGACATCCTTCTCAGGCGCCAGCCCGTATCTTTCCAGGGTATAGCGAGTAGCGAAATCCGAAGAAGATCCGAATCGACTAACGGCCAATGTCTTACCCTTAAGATGCTCGGGATTGGTGATTTCTTTTGAGACAATAAATTGATAGTCGAGAGTATTTTAAGAACCCCGCAATCATGGTCAGTCCCGAATTTTGCAAATTGCTCTGAATGACAGACGCCCCTGCGACCGCGGCAGCGGTTACGTCTCCGGAGAGGAGTGTCTGGACCCCCAAAGATCCTCCCTCGACGAATATGAGCTGAACGTCGAGCCCATACTTGCGAAAGAAGCCCTGCTCATAGGCCACCCATGTTGGTAACTGAGCGCCTGAAATGCCGGTGTAGGCAATTCGGATTTTCTCCAACGGTCTATCGGCTGCATTCGCAGCTGGAGGAAAGCCCAACGACAGGAGCCCGAGGATATAGAATATGAGACTCGGCAACACGAGTTTTTTGTCCATGTTTTCTCCTTTCAGAGTTTCGATTCCCCATCGTTGCGCCAGAACTATGCCAGACCGCTGGGGAGCGGCTTTGGTGTTATAAGTGCTTGTTTGTAAAGAAGTGTTCGATCAGCTCGGGGTGAATTTGGGGAACCTCGAGCAATCGGCTAGTCAAAATTCAGCATCCGGAAGGCAAATATCGACAAGAATGAACAAATGGCCTGAGTAGAAGCCCTTCCAGCCCCCATCGTGGGTTTTCAGAATGAAGATAGCGAGACGGCGAGTTTATCCCGAGCGCAGCCAACACGTGCAGGTTAAGAGACCCCTCACCGCTAGATAAAATCGTCCCTACTCCAAAACGTCACGTTCACACGGATGCGCTTCCAACGTTAGGACTTGAAGAACCGTGAATCCATGACAAAACCGACTGAAGGTTGTGAGAACTCCCTCTACTACAGATACCCGCGTTGCTGCCAGAACTGTTCAGCCGCAGCGTGCAATGGCACTTCGAGATGTCCTTCCGGAGTATCACGCACCATTTGCGCGATCGGGAGCGGCGCGTCCTCTGCCCAGGGGATTCGATCTTTGCCTGCTTCGAGAGCGCGGCAAAAATCAGTGACAAGTCCGTCCGGAGTATCCTCGCGCGTGTAGATGGGCCAGCCGCTAAAATCTATACTTGGGACATCGCGGCTGAGTTTCGGAAAATGCGTACGCTCGATTAAACCACCGCGCAGACCGAGTCGTTCCAGACGCTTCATTGACTCTGCGTCCACCGGTAAAAAGGTCATTCCCAGCTCCAATGCCATATTGCCCCACGTGCTGGCACCTTCATCGAAAACAGCGTGAATCTCGCCGCGTTGCACGGCGCCGATTCGATTCTCGCCATAAGGCATGCCCTTGTCATACCTGACCTCGCCGCCCCACGAGATGATATCATCAAGTGACAATTCTGCGGCGGCAAGGACATGCTTTGTAATTATGTGGAGCGAATGATCCGGTTGGCCGCGAAGAGAAACCTTCAATGGGAAACGTCGTTGACGAATATCCGTGAAGGACTTGAGCCCGGTGTCTGCTGTCACTGCAAATACCATTTTGTCTGCAGAGGGCAGGACGGCAATCGTCCTGAGCGGGAGCGGTTCCGTGAAAGGCGGGCTGCCCAGAGCTGCCATTGAGAGGATCATCGAGGGATTGATAATGGCAAATTGCACTTTCCCTGAGGCCACTTCCCAGATGGCTGCGGGGCTGTCGCTAGCGAATAGGTTCACCGGCCATTGATCCGATCCTTGTTCGCGCAAGCTTACCCGCGCCTGGAGATAGGGCCACTCTCTTCGATTGACCAGTTCGGCAGCGACCTCGAGCATCAATCGCGATCGGGTCGTGTGCGGATGGGTGCGCATCCGCATGGGCTTAAAGGAAAATTCTTTCGAGCTCATTCTTTCTTATTGGTTAAGAACCTCTACTCAATCTCCCCCTTAGCAAAGGGGGAGAAAAAGAGGGGGTTATTTTGGCTTTAGTTCCCGGTAGACGTCGCGGACAAAGCTAAAATCAGCCACCCGCGATACGGGCACCGACTGTTTGCTTGACGAGATTTTCAAGCTCTCTTCAATGCCAAGCTGGACAGCCTGTTCCGATGCCTGCCCGTTATCTGACCAGGTTTTCAGCATCAGGTCAAAGGCCTTTTGCGCGACGTCCCGTTCCATTTTCCACTTCGACATCACCAACGCGATCGATTCCGGCCGATGCGTTCGGGCGTAAGTCATACCTCGAAAAACTCCCGTGATCATCCTCTTGATTTGATCCGGCCGCTGCTGAATCCAACGTTCAGAAACTCCGAGACCGCCGTTGATGCTTTCAAGGATCTCTCCCATGAAAGCCAGCCGAGTGAGACCCAATTTTTCGGCCTGAATATCCACGGGAACAGTCAACGTAGTGGCGTCGACGACTCCCGTTCTGAGAGCAACCAGCCGGTCCGGCGTATTGCCGATAGTTCTCAAGGTCACTTCTTTTTCGGGATCGACTCCGGATTCTTTGAGCAGGCGTCTGGACAAAAAAGATTCGCCTGACGTAAGCGAGGCGACGCCCAAGACCTTGCCTTTCATCTCCTTCACCGAACGGATCTCGGGCCGTGACATCAGAGAAAACAGCGGCCGGTCGTTATAGACCATTACCAATTTAACGGGAAGCCCGCGCACAGCGGCATTAAGAGTAGTGCCGGCAAAGATTACATAGTGCAAATCCCCGGATACTAACGCCGTCACTGCCAGGGTCGGAGGAATGTTGATTAGCTCTATTTCCAATCCTAGTGGTTCAAACAGATTGTTTTCTTTGGCGATCACAACCGGAAAGGGGATAAGACCGCCGACCGAATAACCGACGCGAACTCGTTCAACGTCTCGGGTAGCGGCAGGTGATTCTTGTCCCTGAAACAAATGCAGAGCAATGAGAAATCCGAGGAAAAATTTCGCTGTCGGTCTGGGTTGTACTGAGCCGGCCACCCTGAGGATCTCGCGGATGCGTTTCTGTTCTAGGGCCATCGGTTGCGATGCTGGGGACGTTTTTTCCAGTAGTCCTCGAAGGCCCTGGGGCCGGCACGCTCGTAAACTCGCCTGTGTGTTGCTTGGTCGGCTTCGTGCGCAACGACTCGCTCGGAATACTGCAAGTGCAACACGCGTCCCTCGGCCGCCGCGTGGTCCGCTGCAAGCAGGTCTGCTAAAAACTGTCGAAGCTCGTCATGGCTAGCCATGTTGCTGCGAAAGATGAGGCGACCATCCTTATGGATGACAAAGATGGCGTTGGGCCAAGTCCCATAGCTCCGATGAATCTTACCGTCCAGGGTGTCGACGATAATCGGAATTTGGACCTGCTCCAATTGTTGCAGGTCGCGCGCGTAAGTCAGCTTTTGCTCCCAGGAGCTATGGGACGGATAATTTTCCGCCGGGTGCGACTCCCGGGTGTAGAGTAAAAAGAATGAAACGTCACGGCCGGCAAATTCCTGCTGTAACTGGTTGAATGCCGGAACCTCGAAGGCGCACATGGGGCTTGTAACGGCTCCCGTCATAAAGACGACATGACGTTTGCCGCGAAAGTCACTCAGGCGGACCATGGTTCCGTCGAGGCCCCAGGCTTCGAAATCAGGAGCGGGAGCGCCGATTTTCGCCGCCATGGTTTCGCCGGGATTTGAGCTCGATGGGACAGCGCTCGCAAACTCCGGCAAGTTATAGTTTCGTTCTTCGTCGTTCATTCAGCGACTAGCGTCCAACATCTGAGCTTGTTTCGCTGGTTTGTCAACTTGCGCCTCATCGAGTCGAAAATATTTTATTGCATTGCCGACGGTCATTTTCCATTTCTCATCATCGGGTACGCCGACGAAATTTTCTACGATGACCCGTTGTGAGTTTGGCCAATCCGACTCCAGATGAGGAAAATCACTTGCCCACATGACCTTATCGACCCCCATTTCTTGACGCGCGATGCGCACTCCCACGGGGTTACGATTGAACCCCCAATAACAATTTTCCCGCGCGTATTCGCTGGGCATGCGGCGTAGCCGCGGCAAACCCAACACGCGTTCGGCCCAGTATTGCTGTCTCCCGTACTCGTTGTCCATTTGGTCCATCCAGTTGGGAATCCAGCCGATTTGGACCTCCGCTACGTAGATGTTGAGTTTCGGAAATCGATCAAAAACGCCGCCCCAGATCATTTGGACAACTTGGATGCTTCCTCTGAAACCGTATTTGTTAAAGCGCTCGATCACGTCCGGAACGTGATGTTCCGGGTCCGGCTGACGCGGATATTTAAAAGAGGGCCCGCTGGCGGCAGCGGCGCTGCGCCCGCGCCGAGGAAAGCCGAACTGCACGTGAATTGTTAGAGCCATGTTGAGATCAACGACCGCAGCCCAGAATTTATCGTCGTTGCCGGTCGGATATCGGTTTCCCGCAGGAAAGGAATCGATAGCGACCGCTTTGAGTCCCAAATCAGCGCAATGCTGTAGCTCTGTCACCGCATCATCAACGTTGGTGATCGGAATCACGCCCACGCCAATCAACCGCTCAGGAGCGTGCGCGCAGTATTCCTCCGCCAGCCAATCGTTGTAAGCGCGGACGACGGCCTTATAGGCCTCATCGTTCCTGATGCCGCGCCAGAAACCCGGACCGACGTTGCCGGGAAACAACACCTCCGCATCGACGCCGTCTTTGTCCTGCTCACGTAGACGCTGTTCCGGTGATCCCGTCCCCGGGGAGCTTTCGTAATTTTCTCCCGGTAAAGGGTCGAACGGTCTGCGCTCTTCATAGGGCAAGCCGCAAGAAATATTGGAAATGAGCCGCTCCAAGGGCTGACCCTCTTGAAGCACTGCTAGGGTTCCATCTTCGAGGGTGATAACTTTGGGCGCCCGATCACGATACTTCGCCGGTACCCGCTTAGCGTATCGATCAGGCCGGACTTCCAGATGAGAATCCGCCGAAATGCACCGGTATTTCATCGCTTAACCTCCGTTAACCTTCTCAGTTCAAAATTCCGGGTTCAAAGTTCAAAGAAAAAGTCGGTCTTGTCTTCGTTGAACTTTTAACGTTGAACGCGGAACGGTGGCCGTGCCCACGGACGGGGGAATATCATTAAGAACCGGATTGAGTCAAAACCTTCAGCCATGGTGCTAGTTTTGAGGCGGTTTTGCCGGGATGCCTTGCAAGGCTTTTTGCATGGCGTCCATTTCCACCCCAAAGGTGCGCCAGTCACCCTTGCTTAGCGCATCTAAAGCGCGTCGGTAATAGTTGAGCGCCTCCGCGCTGGCGCCCGATGGAGGCAATTCCGCTGCGCGCGCTCCCGGTGCCGGCGGAGTTGTCGAAGCGACAACGGCCGGCTGCTTTGGCTCCTGCACGAACAGGGCGGCGAACAAACTGTCGGCATTCTGGGCCATGACCACACGATCTCCGGTGGAAGCGATGAGACGCTTCAGTTCCGGCAACTGCCGGCTCTCGGCACTGAGATAGAGCGGCTCAACATACAGCAAAGCGTCGTCGATCGGAATCACCAAGAGATTACCGCGGATGACGCGGGAGCCCATCTGGTTCCAAAGCGAAAGCTGCTGAGAGATAGTCGTATCTTGATCGATCCGGGCTTCAATCTGCGCCGGGCCGTAAATCAGTTTCTCTTTTGAAAAAGCGAATTCGATTACCTTGCCGTAATTGTCGCCGTCGCAACGAGCGGCGAGCCAGGCAATCATGTTATCGCGGTTATTGGGCACCATGGGCAGCATTAGAATAAATTCCTCACGGGACTCCCCGGGCAATCGCATGATGGTGTAATAGGGCTGCATGACCGTGGTTTGGCCTTTGTGACTCTCTTTGGGGAGACTCCACAGATCCTCTTTGTTGTAGAACACCTCCGGATCTTTCATGTGGTAGGTCCCATAAACGCTCGCCTGCAAGATAAAAAGATCCTCCGGATAACGGATGTGGCTGCGCAGCGAAGCCGGCATCGAATCCAGTTGCTGAAAGAGGGATGGAAAGATGCGCTGGTAAGTTTGCACAAGTGGATCGGCGGGATCGGAGACGTAAAAGACTGGATTACCGTCATAGGCATCGACAGCTATCTTTACGGCGTTGCGTATATAATTGATGCCCCCAGGACGACTTCGTTGCGAGTAAGGGATCGCATCGCTGACGGTGTACGCGTCTTGTACCCAGATGAGACGTCCGTCATTTACGACCAGATAGGGATCGTGATCGAGACGGAGGAAGGGCGCGACACGCTGGATGCGTTCCTGGATGTGCCGGCGAAAGAGGATCCGGCTGGTCGAAGTTACATTGTCGCTGATCAGCAGTTTGACGTCGCCGAAGTACCAGGCAAATAAAGCGCGGCTCCATATACCGCGTAAAGAGACGCCGTCGCGGCCCTGGTAGACGTTGTAAACATTCTCTTGCCCCTTGGCGTAATCAAATTCTTTGGTGTCGCCTCCTACGACTACATAATTTCCGGCCGTCTCGCCAAAGTAGATCTCCGGGCGGTCGATGCGCAGCTCCGGCGGGGTCACGGGGGGAATATCTTTGACGTAAAAGACCGGTAGTCCTTCCTCATCGAAGCGATTCACCGGATTCATGGCAATTCCGTTCCCGTGGGTGTACTTGAAGCGCTGATTGATCCAGGTTTGCGCGTCGGCTGGAAGTTTGGACTGATTCAATTCCCGCGCCGAAAGCGTGACTTGCCGGTAACTCCCATCGATCACATAACGATCGACATCGATGTCATGGAAGTCATAGTAGAGACGGAGTTCCTGTAGCTGCCGGTAGGTATCGAGCAGCGGGCGCGGATCCCACCAGCGAATATTCTGGATGGTAGCGGCATTGGCGGCGATCACATCCGGGGTCAGCTTGCCTTTTGTAGGAAAGGGGGCGCTCGTGATGTGATCCAGAGCGAAGCCGAATCGGGTGAGTTCGATATTGTTGGCGATGTAGCGCGACTCGAGCTTTAACTCATCTGGTTTAACCCAATAGCTTTGAAACAAACCCGGTACGACAGTTTGTATCAGAGACACCGCAAAAACGAGCGCCACAGCCAGGATGGGCAAGCGCATGCTTGCGGACCAGATATTGAAAGCACACAAGGCTGCGGCCAAAAGGGATGCGGCGGCAAAAGACATTAGCAAGGGGAGACGGAGATGCACATCGGTATAGGCGGCGCCAAATACCACTCCATTATTACTGGTCAACAGATCATAGCGGTCGAGAATAGTGCCAGCGGCTTTGATGAGAAAATAGACCGCAAGCAGCGCGGAAAGATGCCGGATGGCCGCAGGGCTCAGACTAGGAAAGCCGGCGGGTTGGTAAATGATGTCGCCCCGGAGCCAATAGATGCTTAAAGCTAATACGGCACTCCAAAAAATAATTGTGGTTCCCCAATCGCGGAGCAGCTCGTAAACGGGGAGGGAAAAAACATAAAACCCCAGATCGTGCCCGAATAAAGGGTCCGGTCGTCCGAAGGGGACGGCATAGAGCCACTTGAGGATAGTTTCCCAGTTGCCAGTCTGCGCAAGACCAATGAACAGTCCGATGATCAAAGCGACCGCCGGAATGATCAGCCGCCATGGAATCTTATCCAGGGAAAACTCAATGAGTTCGGGCAAACCTTGGGCATTCCGACCCACGACTCTGAAACCGCGCTGTCCGCGCGAGTTCGCCGAAGTGGCTCTTGCAGCGATGAGCCCGTTGATCAGAAGGATTGTGGACGAAAGTAGAGCTGCGATGGCGAAAACAACGATCATCGTGAGCCAAACAGTCGTGAAGACGGCTCCGAATCCCAACGCATCGAACCATAGCAAGTCAACAAAGAAGCGGCTCAATACGGCGAGTACCACCAAAATAGCTATGATTGACGCCGCAAGTATGAGAGATGTTTTTTTCATCTCTTTAGTAAATAGCTATCCCGATCCACTTTTATTAAGGCAGGCGAGCTCTGCCATCCGCATGGCGCCGACTCCTATCACATCTGAAGCAGGTAAAGAACCGTGTTGTTGTTGATCTGAAAGATCCAGCGCGATTTTGGTCTTGCCGTGAATCCTGAAGGTTGAATCACCACCCCATTGTTCGACCGTGCTAGCGAATAGAATTTTTTGGCGAGGGTTTGTTTTCGGCTCTCTCGGAACCGGCTCGGGAAACGTTTGAGGGCCTCTACCTGATTAGGCCACGCATCTTTCTTTGACAGCAAGTTTGGTCATCCCGTCTTGTTTTTGGTTTTTCTCGTAACGAGATTCGTGCGCCTGCCCCCGGTAAGGCTGAACGATTCACTAGGTCTGAAAATATCATGCCTTGGTGCTTTTGGGTAATTTCAAACTTTGCCCGCGCCGCCGTATCCAAGTGGGGCAGAGACAGATCTATCAAAGCGATGCCATCGTCCGAATTAGAATTCCCTTCAGTTGGTGGGTTGATGATGATCATGGATTCTGGAATTTCATGATAAGCTTTGATCAGCACTTCTCGACTTATACAGCGGTAGTTCAAAATGGATGCAACGCGCTCGGCCACCGCGCGACCGTCGCCGAATGCTTCGTGAGCTATCGTAATAATCGACATGTTCCGTCTCTTAGGCGGTCGGCCTGGTGTCAACCTTTAGGCGCTTGAGAGCATCTTGCGCCGGTTCGAACGTTTGACTGGCGTCGAGGGCGAGTGAATAGTACTGAATCGCCCGCCGCTTATCCCCCTCGAGTTCAGCAATATAGCCGAGCCAGTAATAGGGCTCCGGCCGTGCGACTTCTCGGATCATTGCAGTCTTCAGGTATACGCGCGCCTCTACGTAGGCTTTGCGCTCCCGAGCCAACTCGGCTAGATGGAGCAAATCGTCAACCGATACGCTCTTACTCATCTTTTGTCGTTGGATAATCTCTTCACAAAGCAGCAGAAGAACTTTTGGATCGAAAGGCTTTTCCAGGAAATCTACTGCACCAAGTTTCATTGCTTCAACTGCCCTGCCCACGGTGCCGTAGGCGGTTAGAATGACTACTGGCAGGTTTGGCCTCAGCGTTCGCAGATAGCGGAGCAATTCGAGGCCTCCCATCTTGGGCATTTGTATATCCACGAGAGCGATGTCATAGTGCCGCTCTTTGCATTTGGTAAGAGCGTCTTCCCCATCGCCGCTCGCATCGACCTTATACCCGGCTGACTCCAACACCGCGGTCAGGTTGTTGCGAATATTGCGTTCATCATCGACAACGAGAATTTGAACGTGCGACTGAGTCACAAAGGGCTCCTTTCTTCTGGGCTATTAAGCTCAGCCAAGACTCTGCTGGTTTCTGCACAAACGAAAACCAACGGCTAAATCTGTAGACCAACGGGATGGTGGTGGTTTTTTTCGATAGCGATCCCTGCATCGTTGGCTGAGCTTTGTACGTGGCACAGGTAAGCCGCCATAGATGTTTCCCCAGTGCGTGCGTCGGTATTTCGACGTGGGACGATATTTCGACGCCATACTTTCGTGACCCCATGCAGGAATCCGGGAGCACAACGTGTGCCAGCATTAACGGTTTTGTCTCACTCGACGTAGAGAGCTTCTTAATTGGCATTGGCCCCGCGCATTTTCAGCGGGCCAGCGGATGCGCTGGACAACTTTCTTGCTGCGATTAGACCAACCTTCAGATCGGTCGCCATGCAACTTGCAAAGGTTCGACGTTTGGTTCATGCAATTTGCAACCAGCCTCACATTGAACTCGTTTCAAAAAACCAATCATTTCACTGTGATGCTGCTGGCACTGCGCTTGCGTTGCCATTTTTAGGCCGACAACTCAAGTTTTAGGAGTGATTAAAATGTTTGACGTCATACTTATCGTCGTGACGGTCGTTTTTTTCGTGATCTCTTGGCTCTATGTCAAAGGATGCGATCGTCTATAAGGGGGGTATTATGACAGCGGAATATGTCATCGGAATAATCGTATCGTTTCTCATTATGGGCTACTTGATTTATGCGCTCCTCTGGCCGGAGAAGTTTTAAGATTGCCAACGTCTCATAAAAAAATTCTTTTGCAACTTGCGGGAAATCATGGGGAGTAATTTCGCGAAAACGCGCAGTCGGGAGAGGTTATGACGACCATTGGATGGATTCAGATTCTTTTATTTTCAATCGTTATATTTGCTGTAACCAAGCCCATTGGCATCTACATGTTTCGTATTTTCGAGGGCGACCGGCAGCCTTTGCCGCGCTTCTTCGGGCCGATTGAGAGATTAGTTTATCGCCTCTGTGGTGTCGACCCCAAAGAGCAACAAGATTGGAAGCAATACGCGCTCGCAATGCTTCTTTTCAGCGGCATCACGTTGCTCGTGACCTACGCCATCGAGCGGTTACAGCAGGTCCTCCCCTTGAATCCACAGAACCTGGGACCGGTTTCGCCGGACCTCGCATTTGGCACCGCATCGAGCTTCACGACCAATACGAACTGGCAGGCCTACGGTGGCGAGTCGACGATGAGCTACCTGACTCAGATGGCGGGGCTTGCCTGGCACAACTTCATCTCTGTCGGCGTCGGTATCGGCGTCATGTTGGCGATCGCGCGCGGGTTGACCTATCACCTTCAGCCCGGCGCACCTAGAACGATAGGTAATTTTTGGGTCGATCTGAACCGTTCCGTTGTCTATCTCCTAATACCTTTCTCCGTTGTCATGGCGTTGGTGCTGGTATGGCAGGGCGTTTTGCAGAACCTCTCACCCTATGTCGATCTGACAACTTTGGAAGGAGCGAAGCAGACTCTGGCAATGGGGCCGACGGCATCGCAGATAGCGATCAAACAACTCGGCACGAATGGCGGTGGTTTCTTCAACGTCAACAGCTCTCATCCGTTCGAGGGCGGAAGCCCTCTGGCAAATTTCATAGAAATGGTGGCGATCCTCGCCATCCCGGCAGCGCAGACTTATATGTATGGCCTCATGGCGCGTGACACCAAGCAAGGCTGGACTCTATTCGGGGCGATGGCGATTTTGTTTTTTATGGGCGTGACGACGGCTTATTACTTCGAAACAAAGCCCAACCCGGTGATGCAAGGTTTGGCTGTAGATCAGGCAGCCGGCAACATGGAGGGAAAAGAAGTGCGTTATGGCGTCGCCAACTCCGTGACGTGGGCAACAGCAACAACCGACGCGTCAAACGGCTCGGTCAATTCCATGCACGATAGTTTCAATCCGCTCGCCGGCCTCGTGCCCTTAGTGAACATTCAGCTCGGCGAATTGATCTTCGGTGGCGTCGGAGCGGGGCTTTACGCCATGCTGGTCTTTGTTCTGGTCTCCGTGTTTATCGCCGGCTTGATGGTTGGACGCACTCCTGAGTATCTAGGTAAGAAAATTGAAGCGCGGGAGGTCAAGCTCGCAATGCTTTACGTGCTGATCTTTCCGTTGTTAATTCTTTACTTCTCTGGCTGGTCAGCAGTGGCACCCTATGGCCTTTCATCCTTGAACAACGCCGGCCCGCACGGATTGAGTGAAATCCTCTATGCCTATAGCAGCGCTGCCGGTAACAACGGCTCGGCCTTTGCCGGCCTGAACGCCAACACCCCCTGGTATAACATCACACAGGGTCTGACCATGCTCGCCGGCCGCTATTTGATGATTATTCCGGTTCTGGCTATTGCCGGCTGTATGGTCGGCAAGAAAGCCGTGCCCGAAAGCTTGGGCACTTTCCCGACAAATGGGACTCTGTTCGTGGTGCTGTTGGTCGGCGTGATTCTTATCGTTGGGGCGTTGACTTTCTTCCCCGCGCTATCGCTTGGGCCTATTGTCGAATACTTTGTCGCCCTGGCAGGAAAGGTTTACTAACATGGCAGACATACGATTAAAAGAACGCTCACTTTTTGATGCGGAAATTATGCGGCCGGCGGTCTGGGAGAGTTTCCGCAAACTGGCTCCGCAGCACGTAATCAAGAACCCGGTGATGTTCGTGGTCGAGATCGGTAGCGTGCTGACCACGTTGATCTGGCTCCGCGACCTGATCGCTCCGACGGCGGGATCGCAGCCGCTCTGGTTCACATTCAACGTTGCTTTTTGGCTGTGGTTCACAGTGGTGTTTGCGAATTTTGCCGAGGCCGTGGCCGAAGGACGAGGCAAGGCTCAGGCCGCGTTCTTACGCAAAATGCGTCAGGAAACGACGGCGCGCCGACTAACTAATAGCAAGCGAGAGGAAAGAATCTCGGCTTCGGCGCTGCGCAAAGGTGACGTCGTTGTGGTTGAAGCGGGAGAAATCATACCCGGCGATGGCGACGTGATCGAAGGTATCGCCTCTGTCGACGAATCCGCCATCACCGGCGAGTCCGCGCCGGTCATTCGCGAAAGCGGTGGCGACCGCTCCGCCGTAACCGGCGGCACGAAAGTGCTGTCCGATCGGATCGTGGTGCGGATCACGGCAAGCCCGGGAGAGTCCTTCTTGGACCGCATGATCGCTCTGGTCGAAGGCGCCGAGCGGCAAAAGACGCCCAACGAAATCGCTCTGAACATCCTCCTCGCGGGGCTCACGCTTGTATTCTTGTTCGCCTGCGTGACGCTTGTGCCCATGGCGCTTTATTCTGGCGTTTCTTCGGTTTCTACGACCGTAATTGTTGCGTTGCTGGTTTGCTTGATTCCGACCACGATCGGCGGCTTGCTTTCTGCCATTGGGATCGCCGGCATCGATCGTTTGCTTAGGAAGAACGTTCTCGCCATGAGCGGACGTGCGGTGGAAGCGGCGGGCGACGTAGACACTCTGCTTCTCGATAAGACCGGAACCATAACGCTGGGCAATCGGATGGCCACCGAATTCATTCCCATCGATGGTGTCGGCGCGGAGGCACTGGCGAACGCCGCGCAACTGGCGAGCCTCGCGGACGAGACACCAGAGGGCCGATCGATCGTCGTTCTCGCCAAGGAGAAATACGGCCTGCGCGGGCGAGATGTGACGGAGATCGGCGCCCGCTTCATTCCCTTCAGCGCGGAAACCCGGATGAGTGGTTGCGATCTTGACGGGCGCAAAATCCGCAAAGGTGCAGCCGATGCGATTGTGGAGTACGTTCACGAGTTGGGCGGCACGGTCAGCTCTCAAGTCGAGGGCGTCACCCATGGGATCTCCGATTCCGGAGGAACCCCGCTGGTAGTCGCCGAGGGAAATAAGATCCTCGGTATTATTCACCTTAAGGACGTGGTCAAGGGCGGTATCAGCGAGCGCTTCGAGCGCTTCCGCGCCATGGGCATTCGCACGGTGATGATTACTGGAGACAATCCGCGCACTGCGGCGGCGATCGCTAAGGAAGCGGGTGTCGATGATTTTCTCGCGCAAGCGACACCGGAAGCGAAGATGCGGCTCATCAGAGAAGAACAAGCCAAAGGTAAGCTGGTCGCCATGACCGGCGACGGGACTAACGATGCTCCTGCTTTGGCCCAGGCAGATGTCGGCGTGGCGATGAATACCGGGACGCAGGCGGCAAAAGAAGCCGGAAACATGGTTGACCTGGATTCCAATCCGACCAAGCTCTTGGAAGTGGTGGAGATTGGTAAACAGATGTTAATGACCCGTGGCGTGCTCACAACTTTTTCAATCGCCAACGACGTGGCCAAATATTTTGCGATTATTCCAGCCATGTTCATGGGCGTCTACCCTGAGATCGCGCCGCTCAACATCATGCATCTCGCATCGCCGCAAAGCGCGATTCTCTCTGCTGTGATTTTCAACGCGATCATCATCATACTGCTGATTCCGTTGGCGCTGCGGGGCGTGCAGTATCGTCCCATAGGCGCGGGACCTTTGCTGGCGCGTTCACTGGTCATCTACGGCGTGGGCGGAGTCATTGCGCCTTTTATTGGTATCAAGTTGATCGACCTGGTCTTGGAAGCCGTCGGACTTATCTAGCATGCTACTGAAGAGAAGCAGTTCAATACGTTCAAGACGTTCAAACGGTTCAAACCGATTTGAGAGTACTCGCAGGGAGTAAGCAATGAAAACAATGACCATCGCTATACGAACCACAGTTGTCACTATCATTCTTACAGGACTAATCTATCCTTTTGTGATGACCGGACTCGCGCAAGTCTTATTTCCCTGGAGAGCGAATGGCAGCCTGGTGATGGACGAGAAAGGCGAAGTGGTCGGCTCTGAGTTAATTGCCCAGGGCTTTGCAAACCCGGCTTATCTTCAGCCTCGGCCCTCGGCGGCTGGGGAAAAGGGGTATGACGCAGGCAACTCGTCCGGTTCCAATTTAGCACCGACTTCAAAGAAGCTGCAAGACCGTATAAAGGAAGATCTCAAGCGGCTCAAGGAAGAGAATCCTGACGCGTCAGGTTCTGTACCGGCGGAGCTGGTCACCACATCGGGGAGCGGTCTTGATCCGCATCTTTCGCCGCAAGCCGCCCTTTGGCAAGTGCCGCGAATTGCAAAGGCGCGTGAAGTTTCTCCAGAGCGGGTAACGGCGGTGATCGATTCATCCATCGAAGGCAGAACCTTCGGTATTTTAGGCGAACCACGAGTGAATGTCCTGTTGGTTAACCTCGCGCTCGATCGGCAATTCGGTCGGCCAGCGCCATTGCCGGCTCCCGAGAAGAAAAATAGCAAGGATACAGAAAAAGAAAATTCGCCTTCTGATCAACCGTCAACGCCGAATCCGTCGCAGGAAAAGTAGAGCGAGGTTGGTTTATGAAAAAAATCGAAGCTGTCGTTAAGCCTTTCAAATTCGACGAGATCATAGAGGCACTGAAAAAGGAGAACATCCAGCGAATCACTATTTTCGAAGTCAAAGGAGCGGGCAGTCAGCAAGGGCAGATCAAGCACTATCGAGGCGCCCAATACGTTGAAGATTCCCCTGAGATAAAAATCGAGGTCATCGTCGATGATGACGAAGCAGCTCGGTTGGGCGGCATGATTGTTGACATTCTACGGAGCGGTGATCTCTGTGACGGAGAAGTTATCATTGTACCCATAGAGGAGTTGCTCCGGGTGCGCGTCGGCCAGGGCAGCTCTGCTGGATCAAATTGGCAGGATTCGATCGGTTCTGGCTACCTGATGCGAAACCGGACGACTCTTAGATCGCGTCTAAGTAATCTGCATCGGAAGTTCCATGAAACGTATTGAACCGTTTATTAAGATAATTAGGTTGATGCGTCGTTGAAGAAGGACTTGTAGAAAAGCCGTAAATGGATCCGATCACGTTTTTTGACTTGTTTGCGGTTACAGCGATGCTGGTGTGCTATGCGCTAGAGGATCACAGTCGGTGGTTTGTTTTCGGCTTTGCTGTGGCATGCGCGTTGGGATCGATCTACGGGTTTCTACAAGGGGCCTGGCCTTTTGGACTGGTTGAGGCTATCTGGTGTCTCGTCGCGTTGTGCCGCTGGTGGCTACGAACGGATCCGGAAGGTCAATCCGCGGAGAAATTAACAAGTTATTCAAAATGAGCCAACAGCGCTCAGGCGGCTGTTAGATGGCCAAAGATCGCAAACGTCCCGAGGATTTTCTCGAGCTGGTCGAGCGTGCCAAGCGTGGCCGGCTGAAAGTCTATATTGGCTCCGCGGCCGGCGTCGGCAAAACCTACCAGATGCTGGAAGAGGCTCACGCTTTAAAGAAGCGCGGGGTCGATATTGTGCTCGCTTTTATCGAGACTCACGGCCGTGCCGACACGGCAGCACTGATCGAGGGACTGGAGGTTATCCTAAGAAGCAGAGTTGAATACAAAGGGGTGGCGGTCGAAGAGATGGATCTTGATGCGGTTCTCAAGAGACATCCTCAGGTAGCGATCGTCGATGAATTAGCTCATACAAACGCTCCGTTTTGCCGCAATAAAAAGCGCTATCAGGATGTGCTGGAATTGTTGGACGCGGGGATCAATGTCATCTGTGCTGTCAACGTGCAGCATCTCGAAAGTCTCAACGGAATGGTTAAGCACGCGACGGGTGTGGTGGTTCGTGAAACCGTGCCGGACTCGATCCTGAAACGGGCAGACCAGGTCGTCGATATCGACCTGGCGGTGGAGGATCTTATCGATCGCTTACGCGCGGGAAAGATCTACGCGCCGGACAAAGTTTCATGGGCGCTGGAAAACTTTTTTCAACCGGAAAAGCTGGCGGTATTGAGAGAGATCGCACTGCGGGAAGTCGCGGAAAGCGTGGACCGTTCCGTCTCATCCAACGGCGCAGACAACGACGCCGCGCGCCGCGCCGCGGCCAGCGAAAGGGTCATGGTATGTCTGCCGACCCGACGCCCGCCCCACGGCGCGATCCTCCTCAGACAGGGATCGCGTCTAGCCGGAAGGCTGAATACCGATTGGTTTGTGGTTCATGTCGAGACGAAACATGAAGCCAATCATCGCATCGATTCAACCTTGCAACGTTATCTCCTCGAAGACGAACAGCGCGCGCGTGACCTCGGCGCTGAAGTCGTGCGCCTGCGCTCCGAAAACCCTGTCGACGCGCTGCTTGAATTTGGTCGTGCTCATGGTGTTCGCCATATCGTTGTCGGGCGTTCGCACAAACCCTGGTGGCGCCGTTTGTTAGGACAATCACCCGTATACAAGCTAGTGACTCAAGCCGCCGGCTTCGATCTCCATATTGTTTCCCTAGAAGATCGGGAGGCCAGAGAATGAACCTATATAAAAAAATCTTGCTGGCAGAGGCCCCGCTGGCTGTTGCTCTGGCAATCGTGTGTATTGTTTCGGTTATCGTCATCTCATCACTTGGGTCGCACTCGCAGTTAATCCTGAAAGACAACTATCGCAGCGTGCTTGCCGCGCAAAGGATGAAAGAAGCCATCGAACGTATGGACAGCGCGGCTTTATTTATTGTCGCAGGCGAGCGCCAAAAGGGAATCGAGCAGGCGGCGAAGTATCGGCCTATTTTTGAGACCGAACTCAAAGTGCAGGAAGGCAATATCACCGAGGCGGGAGAAAAGGAGTTTACAGACGGACTTCGCCGTGCTTGGACGGACTACCAGGCTAAATTTGATCGCCTTCTGAAGTCGGCGAGCGCGGAAGAGGCGAGACAACTTTATTTTTCGGAGCTCGAAGGAGCGTTCTTGAAGGTGAAAGCATCGGCGGACGAGATCCTGGCGATCAACCAGGACGCCATGGTGCGCAAAAGCGACGCGGTGCGTCGAACTGCGGAGCGCATGAATACCATTACGCTTACGGTGGCGCTCGCGGCATTGGTGTTGGGTCTGTTTATCTCGACACTGTTGACCCGCCGGATGTTGCAGCCGTTGTCGGCGCTCAGCGAGGTGACGCACAAAATTGGAGAAGGCAACTTCGACGCCCGAGCCCACGTGCGTGGCAACGACGAACTGGCGAAGTTGGCCAATGACTTTAACGTCATGGCCGCTCGCTTAGGCGAATACCGCAAGAGCTCATTGGGCGAGTTGCTACAAGCTCACCTCAGTATGCAGGCGGCCATCGACAGCCTGCCGGACCCTGTGGCGATCTTCGCGGTTGGCGGCGAGTTGCAGAACGTCAATCAGGCGGCGCAAACCTTACTTGGACTGCCTGCAGAAACCGGCGGGCAGGAACCGCTGAAGGCCGTGGATGCTTCGGTACGAAGCATTCTGGAGCGCATGCGCAGCCACGTCCTCTCCGGCAAGGGCGCCTACCATCCCCGAGGCTTCGAGGATGCGGTACAGCTTACCACCGTGTTGGGCGACCGGTATTTTTTGCCGCGAGCCGCGCCGGTTTATGAGTCGCGAGGCGTCGTCGTCGCCGCCACGGTGATTTTACAGGACGTAACCCGGCTGCGCCGCTTCGAGGAGCTGAAGAATGATCTGGTCGCCACCGTCGCTCACGAGTTTCGGACGCCGCTCACTTCCTTGCGCATGGCGGTTCACCTGTGCACGGAGCAAGTGGCGGGACCGCTGACGGATAAGCAGGCTGAGTTGCTGCATGCCGCCAGAGAAGACTGCGACCGCCTGCAAGCGATGGTCGATGATATCCTGGATTTATCGCGGATCGAGTCCGGCAGGATCGAGTTATACCCACTGCCGACTCCGGTCGCCAATCTCATGGATAAAGCCATCGAAGAGAACAAAGCGGAGGCGAACGCCAAGGGTCTGCATTTGAGTGTGAGTTTTCCCGTTCCCGAAGTCAGGGTGTTGGCCGATCAAGAACGGATCGGGCACGTCTTCTCTAATCTTATCAGCAACGCGGTGCGCCATACGCCGGGTGAGGGGAGCGTCACCTTGAGCGCCCACGTGGCCAATGGCGTCGTACGGTTTACGGTCACCGATACGGGCAAAGGTATTCCCAAGGAATACCACGCGCGGATTTTTGAGAAGTTCTTCCAGGTTCCTGACAGTGGACCGAAAGGAACAGGTTTGGGACTGTATATCGCCAGGGAAATTGTCTGGGGTCACGGGGGGCAAATCGGCGTAGAAAGCGAACCGGGGAAGGGGAGCGTTTTTTGGTTTACGATCCCGATTGCGACGGAAAACCATGCAAGAGGTGAAGTCCGATGAAAGAGTCCGGCGCGCGAATCTTGATTGCCGATGATGAACGGAACATTCGCAGGAATCTCGCCATGGTCTTGGAGTCAGCTGGTTACCAGGTCGATGAGGCCCGCGACGGTGAGGAGGCGCTGGCTTTGTGCCGGGACACGCATCCCGATATTGCCTTCGTCGATCTACACATGCCGAAGATAGACGGATTGGATGTGCTAGCTCACTTTCGGACGTTAAGCCCAAAGACCGCCGTAGTCATCATTACAGCCTACGGTTCTGCAGCCAATGCGGTGGAAGCGATGAAGCTCGGCGCCGTCGATTTTATTGAAAAGCCATTCGATCCAAAGATTCTCGGGATTATCGCGGAGGAGATTCTATTTCGTGAACATCACGGTGCTGGCGGATCATTCGATGACTTGATGCATCTGGCGGATCTCGCCCGAGGGCGAAACGCTCACCTTGAGGCGCGTGCCTATCTCAAAGCGGCGATGTCCCGTGGCGCCGATAGGCCGGAGCCGTACTATTGGCTCGGTTATCTCTCCGAAGCCGAAGGTGACGCAAAACGAGCGCTCCAGTACTACTACATGGCATTCAGTGCGAGCAAAACTTATGAGCCCGCAGTGGCTGCTTTGAAACGTTTAGGCAAGATTTAGCCCGGATTCCGCAGTTGCGATCGACAGGGAATGCGAGGCGCAAACCTTCCGCATCGAAGTCGATGAGCTTGTGCCTTTGAGCAGACATCAATCAGCGGTGGTGCGAGGGGATGTTGAGTTCCATCGCAACGACTTGCGAAAGCGCAAATGGCCTTGAAACTTCAGAGCCGGACGCCTTCGCTGTTCCAGGATTGCACCTCGCTTCCGGCGTCTTCGGTTTAACTGCGGAATCCGGATTCATTCCTCGTATTTTTTCCGCTTCCGCCACAATGTTGAGCCGTCGATCTTGAGAATTGCTGCCGCGTCTTCGAGTGTCGGTGCCTTCGTCACAACCGCCCTGATATGTTCTCGTTCGATCTCTTCCAAAGAAAAGTTACCGCCCAATTGTGGGCCTCGCGCTAGCGCATGGCTCGATATTTGGGGCGGAAAGGCTTCGGGCTCGATCACCTGCGCAGGCCAAAGGATCACGGCCCGCTCGATGGCGTTCCTGAGCTCGCGAATGTTTCCCGGCCATGCATAAGCGAGCAGCGCGTCTTCCGCCGCCTTGGAAAGCTCCGGAGGATGGCGCCGCGCCGCCTTGGCGAAGAACAGGAGAAATCGCCGTGCCAGCCGGAGGATATCTTCAGGCCGTTCCCGCAGGGGAGGAAGCTGGAGATCAATCACGTTGAGCCGGTAGAGCAGATCCTCCCTAAAGAGACCTTTTCGCACATGATCCTCCAGGTCACGGTTGGTGGCGGCCACGGTGCGGACATCGGCGCGGCGGGTTTTGTTCTCGCCGATGCGTTCGAATTCCTTATCTTCGAGAAAGCGCAGCAGTTTTGCTTGCAGGGACGGAGTGATTTCCCCGATCTCATCAAGAAAGAGCGTGCCTCCCTCTGCGGCCTCGACCCGTCCCGGCTGATCGCGCATGGCACCCGTGAAGGCTCCTTTGGCGTGACCGAAGAGCTCGCTGGCGAGGAGTTCTTCCGACAACGTCGGGCAATTTACCACCACAAATGAGTGCGCGCTGCGGGGACTCATTGAATGAATCATGCGTGCCAGAACACTCTTCCCGGTGCCGCTTTCGCCGCGTAACAGCACCGGGACGTCCGAACCCGCAGCCTTGGCGGCAACCTCGAGGATAGAACGAATCTTTGGTGAGTCGGTTTCCAGGTCGATGGCCGGTGTGGCTTCTTGGAGGCGTTCCTCTAAGTTCGAAAGACGCGTCTTAAGGTCTCGTCGCTTCAGGCTTTGCTCGACGACGTGCCGGATCTGCTGAGGCGTGAACGGCTTCGGCAGGTAATCCGCGGCGCCTCTCTTGATAGCGTTGACGGCGGTATCGATGGTCGCATAGGCAGTAATCACGATCACCTGCAGGCCGGCATCTATCGTTAGTAGTTTAGGGATCAGATCGAGCCCATTAGACTCGCCCAAGCGCAGGTCGAGAAAAGCAAGGTCATAAGGTTGCTGCCGCAGAGCGGTCAAGGCGGCTTCCGGATTGGATACGGCGGTCACTGCGCAACCCATTTGCTCCAGGCAAAGCGACAATGTTGCGCGGATATTCTTTTCGTCATCAATGACTAGTACCCGGAGCTTGGGAGACGCGACGGAAGGGGCCTTTTGGGTTTCCATATTTCTCGGTCTTTTTATGCTCCGTGTGGGACGGAGATGCAACAGGCCCATGGCTTGTTCGATCGATCAAAGAACGTCCGCAGAGATAACGAGTTACCGGAGATCGGGGATAAGTCTTGACATGGAAAAGCGGTTCATATGAGAATGCGACTCACTGAAGGTCGGAAGGAAAAAACTATGGAAAGAACTGTAGCCTGGTTGGGGGTGGCGCTGCCGGAGCAAGTCTCGTTTCTGCTCAAGTCCGTGTTTTTTCTATGCGCGTCCGGCGTGATCTTATATGTTGCGCTGGCCTCTGGCTATCCTGCGGTCCATGATACCCTGCACAATTTTCGACACGCGCTTGCCGTGGTTCCTTGTCACTAAAAAATCTCCTCGCGTTTGTTGTTCTTTTTTCGTTTGCTCTTTTCTGCCCGTCTTCGTGGGCGGAAGATATCAATATCTATTTCAAAGCATCACCGCGATTGGAATTACTGTATCCCTATTCTGATCCCGCAACTATGACCCTTTTGGTCACCGGCGCCGACGGCAAGCCGGTGGCTAACGGAAGCATAGCGATTCGGCTCGAAGCCCCTCTGCCGCACTGGTTTTTTTCGACGGATTTCCCATTAGTCGAAGGAAGCCGGTTGCTGGACATGACCGTGCCGCTGCGGCAGGGCAGGGCGGAATGGAGGTATCTCTTTCCGATTCGCGGCCAGTATCGTTTGAGCGTTGAGTTCGCTGCGCCGGATGGACGGAAGGTAAATAAAACTTTTTCTCTAACAATCCGCGAGAACAGACTGAAATGGTTTTTTCTTGGGGTATTTACTCTGGTGCTTTTTGCCGCGGGCATCATTGCGGGAAGAGTCTTCACGCGAGGTGTGTCCAATGCCAAGGGGAGAGCTGCGGCGTGGTCATTGGCATTAGTGAGTTGTGTCGTTTCGTCTGTTGCAGTCGCGGCGCAAGGGCTGGAGCAGCGACAAATTTTTGGTTGGCTAAAAATCGATTCTCCCACCGTCGGAGAGCCTACTAAGTTGCGCTGGAGATTGGCGGGCGAAGAAAACGCCGCGGACCGTGCGGTGCTGCTTACCCTGACGATTGTTCACTTGGAGAAGAGGAAAATGGTTTTTGCCGTTGAAAGGCTTCCGGTTCAAGGGGAGTTCGGGATGGATTTTCAGTTTACCGACGGCGAGTACCAAATCTCAGCCACCGCGTATGTTACCGGGGGACAGATGGTTCGAACCGAGCAAAATGTATCTGTTACCGGCGTGGAGCCACCGGCGCAGGCGATGATTCCCGCAATCGGATTTTTTCTCGCAGTGATTGCGCTAGGTTTGGGAGTTGGAAGATGGAGCCGCCGCTCCGAAGCCGCCAACTTTACTTAACCGCAGAGGCGCGGAGTTCGCAGAGATCGGAATATTTCTTCATCAGAGTCTTTCCTCTGCGCCCTCGGTGTCTCCGCGGTGAGTTCCCTTCTGAATAGATGCAATCAATTTTCGGACACGTCGATCAACACCCCGTCGGGATCGGACATTTGAAACTGTCCGAAGCAGCACTTGGCAAACAGTTTTTGTCTAACCTCACGCTCGGGGTTTTTGTCCGGTCGGTCATCAGTGGGTGTGTAGGTATCCGCATGTTTTTGCCAATCGGCCTTGAAGGCTGCCATGCTTTCAACTTGGAAGCCGATATGGTCGAGAGCTGGACGTTCGATACCGGAGCCTAGAAAATCTGCGATTTTCCAGGGCATGACCGCGAGCGTGACTTTGCCGTCGGAGAGATAGTGGTTCGGATCGCCTCCGGGTTTTTCCAATTCGGTGAGATCGAAAACCGTGCGATAAAACTCGCCGATTTCGTCTGGCTCCAGGACGCGCAATCCAAAATGGCTGATGCGACGTGGTTTTTGCTCGTCTTCGTCAACATACAAGTTGGTGCGGTTTTCCATTCCCTTTTGTGAGAGGTCGAAGACGTTTCCCGCCGGATCGTGAGTGCTAATGCCGGCGAAAGGGCGGTTGCTGGGACGTTTGAGAACATGGACCTTGGGATACTTCTCCTTGAGCCGTGAAAAGACCAGTTCGACGTCCTGCACCTCAAATCCGAAGTGATCGAAACCAGCTTGGCGTCCGGGGGCTCGGGGATTCAAGTTCAGCCCCACGTATCCATCGCGCACGACGACCGCGCCTCCAGCCCGAGCTGCACCGGAGCGCTTCATGCCGAAAACATCTCTGTAGAAATCGCCTTCATGGTTCACGTTGCCGCTGACAATGGCCATGTGCTTTATTTGTGCGAACATAGCAGGCTCCCTTCAAGCAAGATGAGGCTACCGTAATGGAAGGTAGCTTCACTTGTCAACAGATGGTTCGCTTAAGGACATCCGCAAAGCGGTCGGCCATCGCCACCCGCTTACAACTTTACTTCCGTCGCGCTGCTCGTTCCAAAAAACGAAGGTGCTTATCGGATCATAGCCAGCTAAACATTGGCGACGACGCCTTCGGCTCAAGACAGTAATCTAAGGCTCCAGGACCGTGCTTGCGTCCGACGCGCTTCTTCCTTACCACTTCCGATAAGGGAGAAATTTCCCGTTATAGGTGACGACAACCCGATCGCCTTTGGCATCTTCTTTCTTTTGAATATCGATTTCAAAATCGATGGCGCTCATTATGCCGTCGCCGAACATTTCGTGAATTAGAGCTTTCATGGTTGAGCCATAGACTTGGGTAATTTCATGAAAACGGTAGATCAAAGGATCCACGGGAACGCTGCCATCCAACGACCCTTTCATCGGTATTTCTTGCAGCGAGTCTGCGATCTGACCTGCGAGGCCTTCACCTACGCCAAGGGTCCTTACGGTCTTCTCTGCTTCATCCTTGGACATGGTCGCCTGGCCCATGATGGCCGCCGTGACCCAGACCTTGTCACGTCCGACGGCCTTGCTGATTTCCTCAAAGGTCATCCCTTTCGTCTTCTTCGCCGCAAGAAGATAGTCAGTGGCCTCTTCCCGGCTCATCAATTTTCCTTGATCTAACATGTTAACGCCTCCTTTTTAGTGTTTTCTTTTCATCAATTTATCGAATGACGCGACGGTCTGGCCGCCTTATTTCAAAGTGCAGAGTTCGTAGGGTACGAAGTATTTCTTTATCAAGAACTCTTCACTCAGCGCCTTGCGCGCCTCTGCCGTGAGGTCGATTACTCCAGTTTGCATCACGTCTCCGACTTTCCTTGCGATCCCTGCGTCATGAGAAAATGCAAGATGTGATTTCTCAGTCGCGTGTATTCCGGCAAATCGATAATGGTCGCGCGACTGCGCGGCCGAGGAATATTGACTTCCAAGCACTCGGCGATTTTGGCTTCGGGACTGTTGGTCATGAGAGCAATCCGATCCGATAACAAGATCGCTTCATCGACGTCATGGGTGACCATGAAGACGGTGCTTTGAGTCGCCGACCACATGCGCACGAGCTCTTCCTGGATTACGCCCCGGGTCAGTGCGTCGATCTGAGCGAAGGGCTCGTCGAGAAGAAGAACTTTAGGTTCGACGGCAAAGGCGCGGGCAAGCCCAACTCTTTGCCTCATGCCGCCGGAAAGGAAAGCGGGCCGCTTCCCTTCCGCTCCGCTGAGGCCCATCATATCGATATACTTCTGGGTGTGTTCCCGTACTTTGCTTTCCTGCCAAGCAGGGTAGGCCGATTTCACGGCTAAACGGATATTGTTGAAGGCCGTTAACCAGGGCATGAGGGCGAAACTCTGAAACACGACCATGCGGTCCAAACCGGGTTGGCTCACCTCCTTGCCTTCTAGTATGATTCCGCCTTCCGATCCTTTGTCGAAGCCGGCGATGATATTGAGTAGAGTGCTTTTGCCGCATCCGGAATGGCCGATGGTTGTGATGAACTCGCCTTTTGCTACGCGAAGACTGACGTTTTTCAAAACGCAAAAGGTTTTACCGTTGCTAGAAGAGCCCGATCCGTTCAATAGGGGAAAGTGTTTGGTGACGTGATCGATGCGTAGATAATCCATGGGACTTCGTCACTCGGCGTAACTGACGAGTCGAGCCAGGCGGTTGAAGCCGAAATCCAAGATAACCCCGACGACGCCAACGACAAGAATGGCGAACATCACCCCCGAGATGTCAAGATTATTCCACTCGATCCAAGTCAAATAGCCTACCCCAAGCTCACCCAAGAGCATCTCTGCGGGAACCACCGCAACAAGCGCGCTGCCGAAGGAGATGCGCAGTCCGGCGACGATGGCGGGAGCGGCCGCAGGCAGGATGACGGTCAAAAGCCGCCGCCACCATGAAAGCTGGAGCAGGCTGGCGACTTGCAGGTAATCTTTGCGGATGGTGCTGACGCCGAAGGCGGTGTTGGCAATGGTCGGCCAGAGCGACGCCATGAAGACGACGAGAATCGCGGTCCAGGTCGGATCCTGAACGCTGTAGAGCAACAGCGGCATCCAGGCGAGTGGGGAAATCGGTTTGAGTACCTGAATGAATGGGTTGAGAGACCGATACAACAACGGCGAAAGCCCGATGAGCACTCCCACCAGCATGGCCACCAGCGAAGCGGAAATAAAGCCGGCGGCAAATCGCGTCACGGTGTAGCGGACTAAATGGGCGATGCCGTGATCGTTAGTTCCTTTCTTTTTGAAGGCTTCAGATAGTTCGTCGCGAGTTTTCTTTAAGACCAGTAAGGGACCGGGAATACCGCGCGATTTCTCCGGGTTGTCTTTATAGCCGCCGCCTTCAGTGCGAACGATGTCACCCTTGAACGCCAAAGCCATTAATTGCTCTTCCGAGAGGCCGGCTGGATTGAAGGCGGGTTGGACCGTTGCCAAGTGCCAAGCGAGCAAGAGAACGCCTAAGATCACTATAGAAATGACCCATGCTGGTTGCGTTGACGTCTTCATAGCAGCGCGCCGTTGGGTTACGGAGTCGTCGCGTTCAAAGATTGCTTATCGCGAAACTTCGGACATATTCATCCGGCTTCGACGGGTCGAAGACCTTGCCTCCCATCAAGCTATGCTTGCTGTAGGTTTGATCGTGGGTTTTGTAGCCCAGCTCTTTGGAAATTTTATCGCATTCCGTGGCCAAGTAGACCTGCTCGGCGACTCTCTTGTAATCGAACTCAGTTTCCACGTGCTTCCAACGCTTCATCTGGGTCAGAATCCAGACGGCCATCGAATGCCAGGGGAACGGATCGAAGTCGATCCGGTCTGGAACGGTCTTTATGTTGCCCAGCCCATCGGCGAACTTTCCCGTGAGAACTTGTTCCAAAACGATCTCCGGTTGATTGAGGTAGTTGCGCGGCGCGATTGCCTTGGCGATTTCTTTCCGGTTCTCCGGTTTCGAGGCGTAGTGGGTAGCGTCCACGATGGATTTGAAGAGGGCGATAAACGTATTGGGATAGGTCTTAGCGAAATCCTGAGAAATGGCGAAGGCGCAACAGGGGTGGCCCGGCCAGATCTCCTTGGATAACAAGAAAATGAAGCCGGCGTTCTCGTAAACCGCTCGTTGATTGAAGGGATCAGGCGCGAGATAGCCGTCCACGTTATCCGCCGTCAAGTTGGCGACCATCTCGGGAGGCGGCACGACCCGAATCTGCACGTCCTTGTCGGGATGAATCCCGCCCTCGGCAAGATAGTAGCGCAGCAGGTAGTTGTGCATGGAATAAGTGAAGGGCACGCAAAAGCGAAACCCCTTCATGTCCTTGGCAGTTTTTACCCCCTTGTGCTTGTTGTGTAGTGTGATGGCCTGGCCGTTGATGTTTTCCACCGCCGGCATGAAATAGGGAACGTTCTGGGAACCGGCACCCAAAGTGATAGCGAGGGGCATCGGGCTCAGCATGTGCGCAGCGTCCACTTCCTTAGTGATGGCCCAGTCCCGGACCATCGCCCAGCCCGAGGCGCGTCGCACGGTGGCGTTCAAGCCGTGTTTTTTATAGAACCCCATGGGTTCCGCCATGATGATTGGAGTTGCGCAGGTAATGGGAATAAAGCCGATGCTCAAATCCTTCTTCTCTATGTTTTTGGCCTTCTCCTGCGCCATGGCCTTGGCGGCGCCCATAGGAAAGATTGAGTTAAGTACGGCGGCTGCCGTGCCGGAACCGACGAGCTTCAGGAAGCGCCTGCGCGCCATGTCGTTATGACCGAAGACGGCGCGCACCACGGCGCTCTCCACGAGGCGATCTATAATAGCTTCCGAATCGGAAGGAACCGCCGGCTTAGCATCGTCGATCGCATGAACTGTCGATTCAGGGTGCTCGGAATGCACCAGGGATACGTTTGGATCGTAAGGATTCTTGAGATTAAAATGAGACATGAGCTTGGCCTCCTCGTCCACGCATCGATGACGATCCGTTTTGGGGGAAAAGAAAAGGCGCCTTATTCCACCTTCATGGAATTGCGGCGCCTTTGCCAATTTGCTCGTAACGTCATTGTTACGGCAAACAATATTAGAAACGTTCTACCAGTCGGCGATGGTTGCTCGAGTCGACTGAATAGTTCTCTATAGCTAAAGTACGACGCAAAGAACGTACCAGTCGTTTGCCGCGTCGCGTTTTGCGCGTTGAGCTAAAATTCTCGTCATAACTGGCTCTAAAGGTAGGAAAAAATTGAAGACAAAAACGGAGACTGGACGTCGGCAGTTCTTAGCGATGAAAGTGTTTACACAGACAAGTGCCAAAAGTTTAGGCGGAGACCCTAATTTTTAGGCAATTATCGAGTGAAGCAACCCAAGTGCGGGTACAGACAAGACTGCGCTTCTCACCTAGTAGGTAAGACTTGAGGATCGAGAGGAAGTCCGGTTACGGAAGCTGCAGAACGGAGGGCGCGTCAGCAGCTGAAAAGCTTCCGGCGAGCCTTGCGGTTTTAAACGTTGACGACGACGACACCCTTGGGCTCAAGATAGTAATCCAACGCTTCGGGGCCGTGCTCGCGGCCGACGCCGCTTGACTTCACACCCCCGAAAGGAAGCTCGTCGTAGCCATAGTGCAGCGAGTTTACCCAGACATTGCCCGCCTGGAGCTTGTCGATGGCCTTGTTGGCATAGACGAGATTGCGCGTCCAGATCGAAGAGCCGAGGCCGAACTCCGAGGCATTGGACTTCTCGATCGCTTCGTCGATGGTCTTGAAGGTGTAAACGGGAAGCGCCGGGCCAAAAACCTCTTCCTTGGTGACGCGGGCGTCGTCAGGAACATCGCTGAGCAACGTCGGCAGGTAGAAAAAGCCCTTGTCGAGATCGCCTCCCTTTGCCCGCTCGCCGCCGAAAACCGCTTTGGCGCCCCGGGATTTGGCGTCCTCCACTTGCTCCTCGACCTCTTGTCGCTGGGACTCCAGGTGAATGGGGCCCATGCGGGTTTCTTTGCTCATGCCGTTGCCAACGGTTTTTTTCTTGAGGATTTCCACCAGGCCGCCGACAAATTTCTCGGCGATGGATTCATGCAGGAACAGCCGTTTCACGCCCAGACACATCTGGCCGCAGTTAAAGAAGCGACCGATGTCAGCCATTTTCACGGCCATATCCAAATTGGCGTCTTCCATGACAATCATCGGATCGCTGCCGCCAAGCTCGAGAGTGACTCTTTTGATTTCGCGGCCGGCGACCTCCATGACATGACGCCCAACTGGAGTAGAGCCGGTAAAAGCGATGCGGCGGATACGCGGGTTGCGAAGGATCTCTTCGCCGACTGTGCCGCCCGGGCCAGTGACCACGTTGACCGCGCCCTTGGTCAGTTGCTTTTGGGCTTTGCCTTCACCAAAGGTTGCCTGCTGGATCAATTCGATGGCGCGCACGGTTGCCAGGGGAGTGGTGCTTGCCGGCTTGATGATGATCGTGTTGCCGGCGGCGAGCGCTGGGCCGAGTTTGGTACCCATGAGGGTCAGCGGGAAATTCCACGGCACGATGCCGCCGCAGACGCCGATGGGCTGGCGCACGACCATGCCGTAGGCGCCCTTTTGCGGCAAAGGTACGTGTGAGCCCCGGACTTTCGAGGCGAGACCGGCATAAAACTCCAAGCCGTGAACCAGGTGGTGAATTTCCAAGCCGGCTTCGAAAAGAGTCTTGCCCTGCTCTTGAGTCAGTAGTTGGGCGATCTCGCCGCTGTTCTTTTTGATCAGCTCACAGGCACTCATGAGCGCGTTGCCGCGATCTTCGGCGGTGACATCGGACCATTCTTTGAAAGCGGTCTCTGCCGACTGGATCGCCTGCAGAACGTCTTTCTCGTTACCCTTTGGAGCCGTGTCCACCACTGCGCCCGTCGCCGGGTTGCGTACTTCGTAGGTGTCTTTGCTGACGGAGTCAACCAGCTCCCCGCCAATTAACATCTTTGCCATTAGCTAACCTCCATCAAATATTACAGTTCAAATCGTTCAAAAGGTTCAAACCGCGTCAATTATTCCTCGCGTTTAACTGAAATACCGGAGTGATCGAGTAATGGAGTGATGCACTCAGAACCATTACTCCAATCCTCCTGTACTCCAACACTCCATGCCAGCTTTTACTTACCTTTAAATTGGGCGGTTCTTTTCTCGAGGTAGGCTTTTACGCCCTCGTTGCCGTCTTCGCTCGCAAAGGTTTGTGCCAGTAACTCCCGCTCGAAGGCCAAGCCCTCGGGCAGCGAGAGCTCTAGGCCGGTTTGAATAGCGCGCTTGACCTTACCGACGGCGAGGCTGCTCTTGTTTGGGACAACGAATTGCCGGGCGTAATCTAAAACTTGCTCCAAGAAGCCAATTTTTTTTCCGCCTTCTTCCTTTTCCCGCTCATAGATGTCGTGGACTAACCCCATATCTTTGGCTTCTTCGAAGGCAATTTGCCTTCCCGTGGCGCAAAGCTCTATCGCCCGGGATTTACCGACGAGGCGCGGCAGTCGTTGCGTGCCGCCCATGCCTGGCATTACACCGAGGTTGATTTCGGCCAGACCGACCCGACCGCCTTCTTTTTTGGCGATTCGAATATCGCAGGCCATGGCGATTTCCAGTCCGCCACCGATAGCGTGGCCGTTGATGGCGGCGATAATAATCTTCGGCGTGTTTTCCAGACGCATAAGCACTTCGTGGCCGTGAAGCGCGAAGTTATTCTTGAAGGCCAAGGACTTGCCGGCAAGCATATTAATGTCAGCGCCGGCGGAGAAGAATTTTTCTGGCTTGCCGGTGATTACGATGGCATGAACATTGTCGTCGAAGCGGGCATCGAGAACGGCTGCATCGAGCTCTTTCAAAAGATCCGTGGTGTAACTGTTTACTGGTGGGCGGTTGATTTCCATTACAGCCACGCCGTTGTCGACTCGGTATTCGATCATTTTTCCTTCTGCCATGGCTCAAGCCTCCTAAATTTCTTTTCTTTGTGTTCTTTTCAATTAACCGGCATCCCCACGCAAGTCAAGGGCGATGACGCGATCGAAATTGGGGAAATTATTAAGGAGTTTATAAATATCTAGACACTTTTCGC
>Ga0081455_10001349_pt1 | contig 30412 bp, 32 predicted proteins | sample TabmetS3T2R1_FD_70207 | JGI IMG/M metagenome (GOLD analysis project Ga0081455, IMG submission 70207) | Tabebuia heterophylla rhizosphere microbial communities from the University of Puerto Rico - S3T2R1 | ecosystem: Host-associated > Plants > Roots > Rhizosphere ... | reverse complement strand
CGCTCGCCCGGAGCAGGGGCGATTACGGCATCTAATGCACATCAGCGGCGCCCGGCGATCGTGAGATCTGCTTCGCCCCGATTGGTCGGTATCCAACTCTCGTCACAGCCGCCGCCGATCCTGGCGTGCTGACGCAAACGTTGCCTCGTCCGCACCTTTGACTGGACCGGTGAAAACGTTGCGTGCATTAGCACCGCAAACGCGGTCTCGCGTGTCCGGCGTGCCGAGATGTGCCTTCATGCGCCTCCACGAGCAGGACTCGTTGTGACCGACCCAACCCCTTCGTGTATCAGTAGCCCGAGCCCCCGAAGCGGTAATTCAAGCCGACCTTTGCGGTGTGTATGCCGCTGAAGTCGTGATCAAAGCAGAACGGCCCACCCGAAACGGTCGCCCCGGAAGCGAGCGTCGCGAAGCCACACGTTGTGCTCACATGACGGTCGCCGAGGCCAATGAACATGTACTCGGCTTTGACACTCCAGTTGCCGGCAAATGCCCATTCAAAGCCACCACCAAGTGTGCCTGTTGTGATGGTCTTCGAGTCTGAGGTCGATATCAGCCAGTTGCCGCAGCCGGCAGCGACCGCGGTACACTGATCGAGGACCGAAGCCTCAACTGGAACGAACGCGGCACCACCTTTCACATAGAGCATGGCGGTACCCCAGGCATATCCCAATCGGCCTGTAGCCATTGCATACCAGTCACCGAGCTTGGCTCGCCCCAACACATCCGGGACTCCCCCTACACCGGAGATAGTGAGCGTAGGGCTGAGTAGAGGATCGAAAGCCGAGCCCTCGAGCCTCATGTAGCCCGCTTCGCCTTCGATGCCGAACACGAAGGGCGATCCGTACGGCTGCCAGTTACAGCCTAGGGTACCGCCTCCTATGACGCTGCTGTCCAGGCCGACATTGAAGGAATGACTACCTTCTCTTCTTCCTCCGACAATCCCGCCCGAAAAAGCTCTGAAATTGGAGTTGCCCAAATCGGTGAAGATAGCATCGCGCTCGCTCCATGCTCCACCGACGTAACCACCGATATAGCAACCTGACCAGTTGAAGACCGGTGGAGGAGCAGGGGGCGGCGGCGTATAGGCGGGCCGCCTAAGATCGGCAGCTATCGCTGAACCGCCAAATAATGCCGTCAAAGCTACGCTTAGAAGCAAGAGCTTTTTCATCTCACTATCTCCCCTACTGGCCCCGCTCGATTCCGTGCTCGAGCCACGTAGACTTACACCTGCCCTTGATGGGAGTCTGATGCTTTTTGGCAACACTAAAACAAAATCGGCCGGATCGCGGGCGTGTTCTCCATTGGACCATCATTCGTGCAAACGACGAAATGCCGACTGAAACATTCGGGTGCAACGCTTCTTTTACTGGCAAAGCAGGGACCCCCAGCACGGCGGCTTAGGAGAAAGGGCTCGATGTTGGCCGGGCTTTGTCATGTTGGAACCGGGGGATGCGGTGGTTCGCCGGGGTTCTGGCTGTCCAGATTTCGTGTCGATTACGTTACATTAATCCCTATTAGAGCGGATTCCGGTCACGTTCGAACATAGCCGGCATGGCGGAAGAAGTTCCGGCATTCTTGCGGGCTGAAACTCCGGACTACGCAACCGATCCTGCGCAAAAGGCGCGGTATGGTGCGCTCAGCTGCCGTACGCAAATGAGCCTTGAATTTGCTGAAGGCCGGCTCGATCGGGTTGAGGTCTGGCGAATACGATGGGAGGTAAAGCAGCTTTGCACCCGCCCCCTCGATCGCCTCCCTGACACCGACGACCTTGTGAGCCGGCAGATTATCTATGATGACGACGTCACCGCGCTTAAGGATCGGGACGACGCATTGCCTCACATAGGCAAGAAACATCGGCCCGTTCATGGCACCCTCAAGCACGAACGGCGCGACCATGGCGCGCTCGCGCAGGCCGGCGACAAACGTAATTACTTTCCACTGCCCCTGCGGCGCATAGCCGATCAGGCGCTCTCCGCGCGGGCAACGGCCGCGCAGCCGTACCATGCTGGTGCTCGTCCAGGTCTCGTCAATAAATACCAGTCGGGCCGGGTCAAACATGCCTTGCTGCCGCATCCAGCGCCGGCGCGCGCGGGCGATTTCCGCGCGTTTTTGCTCCGTCGCGTACAAAGTTTTTTTTGAAGCTGATGTTCCGGCGCTCGAAGAACCGCCACACTGCGCTGCGGCTACCTGGGATGCGTTTTTTCCGCATGGCCGCAACGATTTCATCCAACGTTGAGTCGGGCTGCTCGACGATCAGCCTCAGCAAAAATTCCGCATGCTCCTCAAGCGGCGAGGTGCTGCCGCCACTTGGCTTCGCCGCAACGCTCCCAGTTTCTTCCCAGCGCTGGGCCCAAATCACCACCACGCTCGGGCTGAGCTCGTATCGGTCGGCCACCTCACGGCGCGACGCACCAGCCTCGATGGCTTCGATTACTCGGGCACGCAAGTCGTTGGAGTACGGCCTCGGCATCGATTGCCCCCTTAGAATCGAATCAATGCCGCCAGACTCGCTCATTGACAAACCCTTGGGAATCCCGCCGATTCAACCAGAGCGAAACATGCTCTAGTTCAACGGTCACGCGCTCAAAATTGAGGGAGTATTTCTCAGCCAAACGTGCGAACACGAGTCGGTGCGGCCGAAAGAGTTCGAGATATTCGCCCACATATTCGACTTTCTGACCTTTCCGCCGCCCTGCGACGTAAAACCACCCACCTACGCGCGCGTCGATTTCCACACAGCTGCTCTGTCCTGCGGCAAACAACCATTTGCGCGCTGTCTTCGAGTCGGTCCAGGAATCGAAGACGCGCTCCGGCGCCACGCTGAACTGCCGCGTGAGGCGAATGTCGATGAGCTGCTTGGTCTCCATTGCGATTGTCTCACGAGTGAGGTCGCCCCACGACTTAGGTGTCGATCCAGCCGGTTGCAGCATGCGTTCTCCTTTGATCCACGAACAACTAAAGTTGAATCCTCTCGCCTCAAATCGGACATGATTCGACGTGTGATCGCCGTATTGCCTGCACACCATCGCGGTGGACGTTATTCGATCCTTGACGGCAAGACTTGCGCAAGGTTGCCCATTTAGTTCGATCTTGCGGATGGTTCGTATGCCTCCAGGTGTTCGGGCACCGCACGGCACGAGAGCAAAGATGTACCCGCGATTGGCCGAGCTAATTCGATGACAGGCATGCCCCACCTCGCGGTCACCCCTCCCGCAATCGCTCAGCGTCAAAGCGCCGATTGGGGCCTGCTCCAACCCGAGCAGGTCGACGTGATTCGGCATGAGTCTTTCGATTATGAGTTCAAGGGGTCCCGGCATCTGCTGATCGCGTCCGAGCGCGCCGAGAGGCTCGACGGCGAAACGCTGCTCGAAGGATTGCCGAGGTCCAGCCGTCGCGAATGGAATCGGAAGATGACTTTCGTTCCTGCGGGGCGTCGGTTCTACGGGTGGCAGAAGCCGCGCAGTTTGCTGCGCAGCACTTTCCTCTACATCGACCCCCGGAGCTCGTTATTGTCGGAATTTCGCTTCGCCGAGGTTGAGTTCAGGCCGCGATTATTCTTTTTCGATCCTGATATTTGGGCGACTGCCCTGAAGCTCAAGGCGCAGCTGCAGCATCCGTGCCGATCTCAAAGGGCCTATGTGGAAGCGCTCTGTATTGCCTTGGCGCATGAGCTCATGCGGATGAAGGAGGGTGGTTCATCTGCGGAAGCGGACTTGCGCGGAGGACTCCCCTCATGGCAGCAAAGGAAGGTGGCGCAATATATCGAAGAGCATCTTGCCGATGAGATCTCGCTGACGTCGTTGGCTCGGCTGGCACAGCTCAGCCCGTTCCACTTTTCCCGAGCGTTCAAGGAATCGTTCGGCATGCCGCCATACCGATATCTGACCAGCCGGCGAATTGACCGTGCCAAAGTCCTGCTGGCCGAGCGCAAGCTGTCGGTGACGGAGATCGGACTGGATGTCGGTTTCAGCGAGACAAGCTCGTTTACCTCGGCGTTTCGCAAGGTCACCGGCGAAACGCCTACCGAGTATCGCCGCAGCCTCGCATAGGGAGTGGTCTGCGCAAGGCCGATCTCCGTGAGAGTTACCACGTGCCAAGCCCCGGTGTTCCGGCCGGGCCGCATTTGCCAAGGATCGGGCAGATCCAAATGCCCGTGTCATGCCGGGGTCGGGATTGCTGCGACGCATTCATCGCTTCATAGCCCCAGATCACGCACAGCGCGACAAAGGCCGTAATCCATCCGGCATTTTTCAGACGTGCCAGCGTGATGAGGTGGCGTTTCATTCGATCACCTCGCGGCGCGCGCCTCCGAACGACCTCTCGATTCGGTCCACGGCAAGGCTCGGACAGCCAACGAGGTTAGGACTCTTTTTCCTTAAAATGCGAATTTGCTCATCCCGCCGTCGATCGCCAGCACCGTACCGGTAACGTAACCGGCACGTGGCGAGGCCAGGAAGACCGCGACATTGGCGAATTCCTCCGGATCGCCGAAGCGCCCCATTGGAATTTCGCGCGCGGCAAAATCCGCGCGGTCTTGCGGCGTCGGATGCATCCGCAAAATCTGCTCGGTGAGGATGCGCCCAGGCTGGAGCGAATTGACGGTGATCCCATGCTTGGCCACCTCGCGCGAAAGACCTTTGGCCCAGGCGTGAACCGCCGCTTTGGCCGAAGCAGCTACATTGAGCCCACGCGGTTCCGAGCTGCCAGTGATGTTGATGATCCGGCCATAGCCGTTTTGCCGCATGCCCGCAATGACGGCGTGTGAGAGTTCGCGCAGGCGGAAAAAATTGACCATCATTCCTTCGTCCCATTTCTCGATCGGGGCATCGAGCGGGACGGCGCGACTGCCGCCGGCGGCGTTGATGAGGATGTCGATGCGGCCAAGCTTTTGTGACGCATCTGCGGCCAGTCGTTCCGGGCTTTGCGGCTGGCGCAGATCGGTTTCGATGACCACGGGCCGCTTGCCTGCGCCGCGTTCAATATCCTTCGCGAGTTCGTGCAGCATGCCGATGCGGCGTGCCGCGATGGCCACATGCACGCCTTCAGCGGCCAGTCCTTTGGCGATGGCGCGTCCTATGCCCTGACTGGCGCCGGTGACAAGCGCGGTCTTTCCATCGAGCTGCAGATCCATGACATCAGCCTTCTTCGTAATGCGGGCTTACGGCAGGCCTGCCTTCGCCAGGCCGTCGGCGATGCGCTGGAATTCGCGCGGCTCTTTGTACGGCAGCACCCGCGCGCGCTGCGCGAGCGAGAAGTCGGGATTGACCTTCATCAGCCCCGCCCACGCCGTGCGCGCGTCTTCCGCCCGTCCGAGATGGCCGTAGCAGGCGGCGAGCAGCATGCGGCTCGAATCGGTGGCGGGCGTGCGGGCGATCCGCTCGAGCAAGCACTCGGCGGCGGCCTCGTAGCGTCCCAGGCTGAAATTCGCCTGCGCGACGAAGTGCAGCACGATGGATGGAGAGTGCGGATCGAGCCGCTTCGCGATCGCGAACGCCTCGAGCCCCTCGGCCGCGCGGCCTGCATACATCAGCGCCAGTCCTGTTGCGGAATGGCCCTGCGCAAAGTTGGGATCGAGTTCGATCATGCGGCCAAACTCCGCCAGCGCGCCATCGAGATTGCGCCGCCACAGCATGACGTTGCCAAGCGCCATGTGGCTCACTGGCTCCTGATCATCCAATTCGAGCGCGCGGCGCGCCCATCGTTCCGCCTCGTCGAGCGCCTCTTCCGGATCCGCCGCCCAGTCGCTGACGTAGTCGGAAATCGTGGCCAGCGACAACCCCGCATGCGGCGCCGCGAAATTCGCATCGATCTCGATGGCGCGGAGATACATCGCCTTGGCTTGCGCAATCGCCTCGCGCTTGCTGCGGCTGAGCAATTCGCGCGCTCGCAGCCAAGTCTCGTAGGCCTCCACGCTGGAGGTGCCACGCCGGCGCAGGCGTCGCGCCTCCCCCTGCGTCAGATTGACCGCGAGCGCGGCGACGATCTTCTCCACCACCTCGTCCTGCGTCGCGAAGATGTCGTTGAGCTCGCGGTCGAACCGCTCGGCCCACAGATGCCCGCCGCTGCCGGCATCGATGAGCTGCGCCGTGATGCGCACGCGGTTGCCGGCCTTGCGGATGCTGCCCTCAAGCACGAAGCGCACGCCAAGATCGCGGCCGATCTCCTGCACTTTGACCGAACGGCCCTTGTAGGCAAAGGTCGAGTTGCGCGCGATGACGAATAGACCGGAGATCTTCGAGAGGTCGGTGATCAGGTCTTCGCTGATGCCATCGCTGAAATACTCCTGCTCGTTATCGCCGCTCATGTTGGTGAACGGCAGCACCGCGATCGAAGGCTTGTGCGGCACGGCCGGCGCCGCGGCTTGTGCCGCGCCTGCCGCTTGCGGCGGCGCGATGCGGAACACCTGCACCGGCCTGGCGATGTTCTTGAGCTCCCGGTCGCCCAACTCCTCCAGCACCAGCTCGGGCGTGCCGTCGACGAAGTCGCGCACCGTGCGCGAGATGTAGACCGCCCCCGGCTCGGCGATGTTTTCCAACCGCGCGGCCACGTTCACCCCGTCGCCGTAGATATCGCCGTCGTCCTCCACGATCACGTCGCCGAGGTTGATGCCGATGCGAAATTCGATGCGCTGAGCCTCGGGCACGTCGGCGTTGCGTTCCGCCATCCCGTATTGCACGTCGATCGCGCAGCGCACCGCCTTGACCGGGCTTGCGAACTCCGCAAGCACGCCGTCGCCCGTGGTCTTGACGATGCGCCCCTGATGCTCGGCGATCGTGGGGTCGATCAGCTCGCGGCGATGCGCCTTGAGCCGCGCCACCGTGCCCTCCTCGTCGGCGCCAACGAGCCGCGAGTAACCCGCGACATCCGCGGCGAAAATGGCGGCGAGCCGACGCTCCATGGCAGCCCCGTTCCTGGAGAAAAGACCGATCCGTTCCGGCGATCCAGTGCTGTGCCACTTATATGGGGGCTCCGCCGCGGATCGCACGTGCCCGCGCCGATGCAGCTCGATCGGGCTCGGCTCGAGGCTGGCGTCGATCGCGAGCGGAGCGCCGGTCCGAACCTTCATGAGGTCGGGGGTGGCGGTGAGGAGATTGACCCTGGCAGTCATCGGACCATTCCTTTCGCGGGTTCCGGTGACATGACGAGCCGCGGCCGTCGATTTGTGACATACCGGCGAGCCATCTCCCGCAGGATGTCATGCTGACGCGACGAAGATTTGCGGGTTTTGCCTCGTGCGCGATCTGCTCAGTGGGCGGCTTTATTGCCACGGAAGCGTCGGCGCAGGGTGCGCCGGCCGCAACCACGCCCGGCGTCACGCGAAAGATTTTGTCGCAGACCGACGGCCCAACGCCTGGCTACACGACGATGCTCGTGGAAGCGACCATCGACGCGGGCGTGCCTGTCGCGCGGCACACGCATCCGGGAGTGGAATCCGCCTATGTCTTGGAAGGCGGCTTCGAGCTTCCCATCCAAGGCCAGGCGACCCGCACCCTCAAACCAGGCGATGGTTTTCAAATACCGCCCGATACCACCCATGCGGGAGGCAAGTCCGGCGACGCCAAGACCAGAGTTCTCATCACCTACGTGGTGGAGAAGGGAAAGCCGCTCGCGTCTCCGGCCTAAGAGCGGCTCGTACCCATACGGGCGCCCTTCGGCACCTAAGCCGCGTTGGCCGCGAAAGGCTTGAGCTCGTCTGCGATCGGTTTGTGGAAAGGGGCCTCCCCGCGCGCCTACTATGCCCGCCGCGCCGGTCGTGCGGACACGATGTCGGGATGGCGCAAGACGCGCAGCAGCGTGGTCATCCGCAGTTCCCACGCCGTGAAGCGATCTTCGAGATAGTCGCGGCCGCCGAGCCAATCCTCGAGCGCGGTCGGCCGCTTCTGCACCGCCGCCGCAAATCACCCACTCATCATCCCGAACGGGAGCAGCCGCGGACCGACATCCGGTCAACGCGTCGATAGCAACTCGGATTGCGGCGCTCGCTGCTTCGCGGCTCCGCGCGGGGAACCGCGGAATGCAAGTCGGCACGGATTCAATCGCACGGCATTGCACAATGCCTGTGTGTCCAATCCGACGAAGGAACATCGGCGGCGTGACGGAATTAAGAGGCAAACGCCATTCCAAGGAGGAGCGTCATGGCACGCGCAACTGCTCATCCCGACCATCAATGTATTTCGAGCGAAGACGTGCAAGGAACCACGGTCTACTCGCCCGACGGCAAGAACATCGGTGAGATCGATCACCTCATCATCGACAAGCTGTCCGGACGCGTGGCCTACGCCGTCATGAGTTTCGGCGGCTTCATGGGTCTCGGCCACAGCCACTATCCGATTCCCTGGAGCGTCCTGAGTTACGACAAGTCGCTCGGCGGATTCCGCACCAATATTACGGAGAAACAACTCAAAGACGCGCCTGAATTCAGCGACGATTCCTGGCAGGATCGCGATTGGGAGGTTCGCACCCATCGTCACTACGGCGCCCCCACATACTGGGACATGCGCGCCGGCATGTAGTTCAGCGCCGATCCCTGGGTGCCGGCTGTTCGCTCGCCAGCGCTCGCTCGTCGCGACACGCAACGTGTCCGAGCGAGCGCGAGCCGAGCAGCGCCGTTTAGTGTCTCCGGCCAGGGCGCAAGTCGGTGTTCTGCACTGCGACAGTCCACCAGCGCCCGTCAAGCTTGCGCACCACGCGAGTCCCGATGCTGGTGCGCTCCTTCTCATCAACGTCGCCGTGGATGTGGAACCGCAAATGCATCACGGCCACGTCCGCCGCGAGAAAGCGCACATGCATCTCCGGCGTCTCGCGGGTACTCGATCGAAACGGCCCGTTGGCGCCGTGTAGGCGCTGCATCAAATCCCGGAACTCGGCGCGGCTCTTGCTCCATGCGCCGTTCACGGTCACGACGTGGGCATCGTCGACCAGCGATTCGACCATGCCGTCCGGGTCGTGTCGGCCCCATGCCTCGTTGAACCGCAATTCAATTTCGCGGATTGCATCTTCATCTGCCTTGGTCATGATGATTTCTCCACCGGTTTCTCCGCGAGCCGGGCCACGTTGAAGCGTATCGGATGGGGAGCCGTGCCCGGTCAAGCGCGTAAATGATATTTCAGGAGGCTGCTGCCTCTGGCCGCACGTTGGTCGATGCCGCTGGCGCCTCGCGCGGCATCGCTATATTCGAGGGGCAGCGCGGGATGTCACTTCGCTCGTCCGGCTACGCTTGCGACGCTACGCTTCTAAGCTCACTCGCTACGCATCATCGCCTGACCGGCTTGTACTCCAAGAATTGATCGAGCGTGCGGATGACGACCTCGTGGCATTCGCAAGCAGCGGCTTTGAGCCCCTTGTGGTGGATGATTTCGATGCGGCCGCGTCGATAGCTGATCAAGCGCCGCGCCTGCAGGGCCTGCGCCGCGACGGTAACGCTCGATCGGCGCAGCCCCAGCATCTCCGCCAACCGTTCCTGGCTGAACGGGACGGTGTCATTGCCGGCTTGCTCGCTCAGAACCAACAGCAACCGGCTCAAGCGCGAGATTGCGTCATGCACCGAATTGCACAACGAGGTTTGCTGCACCTGGCACATCAGCGCCATGTGATAGCGGGTGAGGAGGTCGCTGATGGCCTCGCTTTTGCGCACCGCGCGACGAAACGGCGAGACTGCGATCTGCGAGGCGGTCCCCGGCACCTGCACCAGCGCCCGCGTGAAGGCCTGCACGAAACCGGTTCCCGCAATCGTGCCGATCGCTCCCTCGCTGCCCACGCTCGCCGTGGCGATGGCCTCGCCCTCGCTGGAGGTTGCGACCAGGGAAACGATGCCGCTGTGCAGGAAGTAAACCCGGTCGATCGGATCGCCGGGCGAGTGCAAGTACTCGCCCTCGGCGATGGCGACGATCTGCAGATACGGCTCGAGCAACGCGAAATCCCGCGGCGGCAGCGCCGCCAGCAAGCGATTGCGTCGATGCTGATCAGGCGTCACGGTGGGCCGGCCTCACCGCCTGCCCAATGCTGCGCGCCGGCTCGGTCGCGGCCGGCAACCAATTCCGGAGTGCGAAATTCCTTGGCCGCTGCGGACCAATCGTCTGGCGCTTCCCGTTATGCGCCCCCACGCGCACTGTCTCCCGGCTGTCACCACGCCATTATAGGGCCGTGGCGAGCGACCTTCTACCGTAACCGATCGCTTGAATTCATCCCGCGGCGAAGCGCGCGCGACGAATGATGGGTTTCGGTCGCTTCCCCTTGTGCCACTATGTGCGATATCGAGCAGACCCCCTCCTGGATCAGTCCTAGACTCACCGCATCATCGGCAGCGACTCCTCAGGCGCCGATGGCTGAGAGACCACTCGCGCTCCCGCCTGTTTCAAGGAAGGAGCCGGACATTGGGCTCGCTCTTATTTACCTGCCCGATAACCCATCACCGAGCGTCCACTGGCATTGAGACCGATGTGCAAAGCCTTCAGGCCACCTGGAAGGCGACGCTGAAAGTGAAATGCCCGCACTGCGGTGGAGTGCACGAAGTCTCGGTGCGCGACACTTATATCGATGCCGCGCTGCAGGATGCCACCGGCCGATTTGGCTCGGCCCTGTAAGACGGATTAATCGCCGCGTGGGTCACCAGGACGGTTATGCCCGTGGTCGACGGGCTATGGCGTGCGCGATTTTGCCCTCGGGTCATTCCGCGTGCCGCGCCGTCCGCCCTACGCCGTGCTGCGCGAAGCACCGATCCCGCGTCGGTGCTCCCACCACGCTGCGACCAGCAAAGCCAAGGCGGCCACATAGGGGCCGATCAGGATCAGGTTGTAACGCGTGTAATGATTGCCGACGGTCGCATGCAGCGCGAGCATCGTGAGGGCGGGCGCTGCATAGAATAGCAACAACGGTTGCCGTGTAGCGAAGGCGCGCACGCAGGCGATGACGAACGCGGGGACCAGGATGAGGCTGACCACCCAACCCGCCCACATGCCGCACCAAGCCAGTGGAATCGTGGTCAGCAGGTATCGCCACCATCTTGCGCGCATCTCGTCGAGCGCGATGCCGCCGATAATCGGATCGAGCCGTTCATGCTGCTCAAGCAAAATCTCGCGCTGGCCCCGGCCCGCATGAAAGAAGCTGCCCGGGGTGTGATAGACGAACCGATGCATCGAGTCGGTGCCGTACACCGGGTCGAAGGCAATGTCGCCGACACCGGGCAGGCAGTAGGGAAATGCCTGCAAGCCCTCGCGCAGCGTCATGTCGTCGTAGGCGAAGCGCTCGATCAACGCTACGGCGCCGTATTCTTCGGTCAATCCGAATTTGCCGACCGAGATCGCGTTGCGCGACGCCCATGCGCCCAGCACGAGCGCGAATGCCAAACCAAAGCCGAGCAGACACGCACCCGTATGCGACGGCGCCGCTTTCGCCAGCCGGTAGGCCCAAAGCAGGCTCAATGCCACGACCACCGGAAATAAAACGACGAATGACGGCTTGGTGAGGCAGAGCAGGCCCAACAGGCCTCCAGCGAAAATGAAATAGCGCCTTTGCCCGGTTTTCCAGGCGAGCAGCATCTGCAGGGCAAACATGCTGTAGATGGCGAAGATCGCGCTCTCCGTCATGACATAGGAGAAGATGTTGCTTTCGATCGCCACGGCGGCGAGCGCAGGTAATCCGGCGACGAGGAATGCGGATTTTCGCGCAACGACGATCTCCGCCGCGGCCGCGACCGCAATCAATCCGAGCGCAAGCAGGAATGCGTTGAGCAATCGCATAGGCAGCGCGTAGGCCTCGCAAGTTTCTCGATCGCGATGCCCGCGATCGGCCTCGACGGCGCAGCGCACGGCCGCGGCAAAGCGGGGATCGAGCTTCATCGCGGCCAGGACCAGCGCGGGATAGAGGGGACCAAAGAACATCCCGGCGGGCGGGCGCGCGACCGTGCTGTCCGCTTTCGCGAAAGGGCCATTGCTGAACACGCCGTGCTTGTCGAGGTCGTAGGCGATGGTGACGTAAAAGCCTTGGTCGAAATCGAGCAGCTTCCAGTCAGGATGGTTGAGAATCGTGAAACTCAGGACGGCGAAGGCGAAGCAGCCGAACAGCAATTTTTTCAGCATGGAAGGATAATACTGAATCCGGACGGTCAGCTCATGCCCGCTCATCCCCGCGAAAGCGGCTGTGAAGAAATTGGCGCCGCCGCGCGGTACTCGTTATTGCGCCCTTCCCCAACCAGAACTCGGGCCTGTCCGAGTTCGGGGCAGAAGCTTGGCCGAAGTCGGATGAATGCGACTTCGGCTGCCGGAGAGGGCAACTCGGTGCTGCCGCAAGCGATGATGGGTGAGGGGGTTGTCTCGCGGCGAAAACCCCTCACCCATTCGAAATCGGTTTTCGTTAAGGTCTAGTGCGATTGTTTGTGCTTGGGCTTGGCGCCGATTTTGGCTTTGGCGCGAACCACCTCGCCCAGCCGATGACTGTCCTCTTGGTCCAGGCCTTCGTCGTCGCCGGCCATGCCCTCGTTGCTGGCGGTCATCATCTGCCGCGCGTCCTGCTCCCAGGTGTTGAGCGCCTGCTTTTTTTCCTCAGGCGACAGATCCGCGTCGTTCGCGATCTCGTCCGGCGACTTGTAGTAATCTGCCGGCTTCTCGAGCTTGGCCTTCTTCTCCGAATGCGCGCTCATGGGTACACCTCGTGAGACTTGCATGCGCATGAGACAACGATTCTCGAGAGAGAAAGTTGCGTAGCCGATGAGCTGCAGGGTGGACCAAACGCTTGTCGCATAGTCGTCATGTGGACAGCCACGGCGCTTGCGCCCCCTCTTCGACGGGCGATGGCGCGCACGATGTCGCCCACGCGGATGATTCGCGCCGCCGCTTTTGCCCTACGCCGCGCGGCTCAAGCGCGAGTTCCATCCGGCCGCCAAGCCGTCACATTTTTCGTGTTCGAAGATGCGCAGTGCACGCGGCAATGTTCTCGTAACGGGAGGCGCGCATGGCCCTTAGGTTACGCGATGTTCGGTACGATCCGGTTGCGAACCGCGCTCTCGAAGAGCTCATGCATCATTATACCGTGGCGGAAGAGCCGAGTCGCTTGGTCCTCACCAAGACGGCGGGGGACATGCAGCTCTTCTTGCATGATCTCGACGACCTTCATCAGTTGGATTTCATTCACAATCGGCAGATGGTGAAGGAGACCGAACGACTGCGCGCGCAGTTGACTACGATCGGCCAGCAGCGGGAGAGCTGGAAGGCACGTGCCTTGATGGCGGAGGCACAACTGCTCGCAGCGATTGCCAAAACCGGCGGCGACGCTCGCGGTCAGAATGTCAGTGACGTCAGATATGCTGCGCTCAAGCGCTTCCTGGCAAAGCAGTTCCACCCGGATTACGCGCCCGGAGACGGCATCGAGAAGATCGTTCGCAACGAGTTCTTCAAGGAAATCTGGAACGAGATCGAACGCCTCGATCAGGGAGGCTCACGCGTCGCGACGGCGCGATCCGCTGCGGCGGCCTGATATTCGTCGTCCCGGCCAACCCCCGCGAAACCGGGGGAGAGCCCCTCGCGGGAACGACGCGTGATGCAGCTGCGGATCCGGCCGGGCGTTTGCAGAGGTCTAAGCTTCCGTCTGCGAACCGGCCTTACGGGTAGCAGGGGGAGTTCGGTCCAGTGCTGTACCCGTAACAGGTTTGTGCATAGCCGGAATAGCCTGCTCCATAGCCGTAATAACCCGGTGCATAGGCGTAATAGCCTGGTGCGTAGCCGTAATATCCGTAGGTGCCGTAATAGTTCGGTGCATAGCCATAGTATCTGTATCGGTAATTGTTACGCCCATACTGCACGCTTTGGCCGAGCGCGAGGTCGCTTGCCGCGGCGGCGAGATTGGCCGCAGGCATCGCCGATGCCGGGACGGCCATGACGCTGCCGAGCGCAGCGCCGGCGACCAAACTGATTGCGAGAGCTTTCATGTGGGCCTCGTTGTTGCTGTCCGCTGCACCGGTCATGGATCGATCGCGACCGGTGTCCATGTCGGATGCCGGCGCCACCGTGGTGCGCAGCGCAAGCTATCGTCAGTTGCGAAAATGGCTTTGCCGTTCTTGCTCTGACTGCGCTGATGTTGCGCCGATCGCAATCCAAGAAGTTTCAGAATGAGTGTCGATTAGGGCGCAACGCCCTCGATGCGCTCCCTCTCCCCGATTGGGCAGAGGGTTGGGGCGAGGGGGCTACAGCCCGTAGCCCGGATTGAGCGAAGCGAAATCCGGGGCCTGCATCCTGAGCTCGGACGAACACCCCGGATGTCGCTGCGCTCCATCCGGGCTACGCTTACCTTTGCCCTTTCTCTCGCATGATGGCCATGAGACGCTCCGTGACGGGGTCCAGCGTGGCCGCAACGTCTTCCGTCATCATGGGGCTTGCGTTAGGCGTCGCGTCGTCGGTCTCCTCGCAGCCGCCCGCATCGTGCGAGTTCGCTTTTCCTTCCAAAGGTTGCTCACGAAAGGACGCGGACAGATCCAATGACCTCGTGCGCCTCGCTTGCTGCTTGCGAAACACCCGGAAAACTCTGATCCTGTCGCCCTCGCCGACAAAATCGATGTCGCCATAATCGTTAAGCCGTTCCTTCAAGGCGTCTCTTACAGCGTTCTTGGCCTTTTGCGCTTCGGTTCTCAGGATTGAAAGCTGAGTGGACTTGTCCAGGTACTCATCCCAGCCCTTAAGCGTTTGAACCTTCTCTATGGGTAGAAAGCCAATGGTCTTTGTCTTGGCTTCGTTCTGATCGGCCATGTCCTTGTCCCCTTTGAACATGGCCCTTGTGCCAAAGCATGGTTCACGGATGGTTAATTGCCGGCCCAACGATGCCCGATCGTCGCCGCGCGCCGCTGCGCCTTGATTGCTGGGCGTGACGCGTTGTGCTAGCGGCTGGGCAGGCGGGAAGATCTGACGCATGATCAGCGACCACGACCGTCAGGTTCTCGCTCGAGTGCCGGTCTGGAATCCCGCCGGCGATGTCCCTGCGCAGCGCCGCGCCTGGGAGGAGCTGGCGAAGGTTTTCAACGACGATCTTCCGGCCATTGGCCGTCTGGAAGAAAACATCGAGCTGCGGCCGGGCCTTCGCGCCGACGTGGCGGTGCCGAAAGGGGCCGGGCCACATCCCGTGGTCATCTATCTGCACGGAGGCGGCTGGGCGTTCGGCAGCCCGGCCTCCCATCGCAAGCTCGGCATGCAGTTCGCCGAAGCGGGCTATCTGACGATCAATCTCGATTATCGGCTCGCTCCCGAGCATCCGTTCCCGGCAGCGCTGGAAGACTCCATGTTCGCCATTCGATGGGCGAGCGACAACGCGCGGCGATGGAACGGCGATGGGCGGCGCATCGCAATCGGCGGCGATTCCGCGGGCGGCAACCTGGCGGTGAGCGCCATCACCTCGAGCGCTCCCGAACTGCGCGCGCCGGTGCGCGCGGCGCTGCTCTTCTACGGCGCATACGATCTCGCGGCGACCGCCGAGCGCACCAGAGCGGAGGCGGGACTGCAAACGCAATTGAACACCTACGTTGCCGGCGACAAAGGTTTGTTCGGTGATCCACGCGTCAGTCCGCTCAAGGCGGTAGCGCCGGGACTACTTCCGCCGTGCTTGATCATGGGGGCGGGCGACGACTCCTGGTGTCTCGCCGACTCGCTGGCGCTTGCGCAAGCGCTCTCGGCCGTCGCGAGCCCTTACGAGCTGCACGTGATGGAAGGGATGCCGCACGGGTTCATGCAGATGAGCGCGCTCGAGGCGTGCCGCGCGGCCATGCGCTTGACGTGGGAGTTCCTGGCGCGGAACCTCTGAACGAGCCGACCGGCACTGCTGAGGCGGTTAACGGCCTGGTAACCGTGCTTGGACACGCTATTGCGCATGTCGAATCAATCCGCTGCCGCTCATCACCTTGCCGCCCCGTTCCCCGGCCCCCAACCGTGGGAGGCGCCCGATCCGCTGCCGGTCATGCGGCGCGAGCTCAAGCTGTTGCTCATCGAGATGAACGTGTTGCGCGTCGAGGTCGAGCAACTGCGTGCAATAAAACGCGAAGCGCGCGATAGGGAGGAATTCCTGACCGCGTCCGTCAACCGGCTCATGGAGAGCCGAAACTATTGGCGAGGAGAAGCGGAACGCCTGCGCGCGTTGATCACGCAAGTGCCGCCGTGGTCGCGCTTCTGGTGGCATTGTGTCGACGCATTCAAGCTTTGGCGAAAACCGACCGACTTGCACTGCGCCTGAGCAGCAATACCCAGTAGCCAGTAGCCCGGATTGAGCGAAGCGACATCCGGGATGTCACGCCGCACGCGAGATGCTTACGAACCGCGCTCGCGGCACAAGCTCTCTTGAGACTTGAACTCTCGCTTTTGCTCCGCTGGCAGCCCGGATGTCGCTTCGCTCCATCCGGGCTACGCTTGCTTATGGATTCCGGCTCGCGCCGCTATCGCGGCTCTCGGCTGCGCTGTGCCCGGTCGGAGCGCCGACGACCACGCTGTCGAAATCGATGTCCATCTTTCCATCGACAATAGGCTTGCGCGACAGCATTTCCGACGGCGCATACCAAGGCTGCTTCTCGATGACGCCGTTCTGAACCGCTTGTGCCACCAATTTTCCGATATCTTCGCCCTCCAAGGGGACCAGCTTCTTGTCGGCGTCATACTTGTACAGCTGAGGGCAATAATACAGAGCGTGGATCCTCGGGTCGTATCCTTCCAGGACGAGGAAGTGTTCGGGCCTGAGAAAAATGTTGTACTTTTTGACGATCTTCTTTTCCAAGGTCGCCAACGCGACCCGCAGCTTTTCGGCTGATGGGCCGACGATGGTCCCGGCCTCCAGCAGAATGATCCAGTCCTTTTTTGCGATGTTGTCCGGATGCACCGGGATGTAGTGGATTGGCACCTTTCTTCGGAAGAGACCCATTCGACGTTTCTCATCGCAAGTTGCTGATTACGCCAGCGTACACAAGCGCTTACGCCGGCACAACCCGACCGGTTGTGCCCTCCAGCGGGTAGCCGATATTGAGCATAAGCGTGTAAACACGGTCGTCCGGGCGGTTTTCGTTCGCCTGCTTGATGTTGCGCGCGATCGTTACACCGCTTACGCGGTTGCCCGCGAAATTCCTTCCGGGTCTCGCGCGAGCGCGCTGCGGTCGGCTTGGATTCCGAGACGTCTCAGCGCTCGAGCGGACGCAGTGAAAGGCTGATGCGCGTCACCACCGGATCCCAGGCCCGCTTCTCGTCTTGCGGATACACGAGATCGAAGCAATGGATCGAGGCTTTCGAAGTGCGCGAGAAATTGCAGCGGCTGTAATAGATCAGTCCGCCGCGTTCCATCGAAATGGCAAAGAAAGATCGGGTGACCCGCTCGTAATCGAGGCCGGTTTGTCGCAGATGTCGTCTAAGATAAGTGCTTGGCGTGTCGCCGGCTTCATTCTCGCTGGCGTAAATAGAGAGGATCGCACGACGGTCAGTGCTTTCGAAGCGCTGACCGACACCCCTTTTGGTCTCTCCTGCCGGACCGAAGATGCGGGCTGGATAGTCCACCTGCGTTCCAAATTCGGGAACTTCGAAGGTTTGCCAATCGAGAGATCTCGCCCGCGATTCGGTTTGCCCGCTGCAAATCAGAAGCGCCAAACCGATGAAAACGCCCGCTAGGTGAGTGAGCACGCGCATTCGTCCCTCAAATTTTCATCTGCAAGGTAACCCGGTCGGGACGGTGTTGTTCCTCGGGGCTGCGAGCGCTCGTCCTTCGCACCCAGCCGCCGTGCCAATTCGCCGCTGTAGAAATTCGCTTCGCAGACCTGGCTGCCTCACTCGTCGTAGACCAGATCCCCGAAGCGCACCCAGCGATTACCGTCGAATCGCATCAGCTGCAGCTGCTGGACCGCATAATAGTCGGTCGGACTGGTGTTGACCTTGATTCCCGGCAGCAGCATTGGCAGCTCGAGGTCGCGCAGGTTGGTCGCCTGGCGCATGATGTTCTCGCGCGAGAGATCGTTGCCCGCCTGTTTGAGCACCTGTACCAAGGCGGCCGCGGCGTTGTATCCGTAGACAAAGCTCGGCCGGCGCACATCCGCACCCGGGAGATACTTGCTCATCCAGGCGCGCCAATCTTTCATCCCTTCGTCATTCTCGAACGTAGGGTCAGTCGGATCCTTGGCCCAGGCCGAGGACAACAAACCGATGCTGCTCTCGAGCCCGGCCGGCTCGAGGACCACGGGTACCGAGGCGGAGACGTTGCTCATGAAAAAGATCGGCTTCCAGCCGAGATCGCGGACCTTACGGATCGCCTGCACGGCGAGCGGCGGCGGCGTGACGGCGATCAGCGCATTGCAGCCGGTCGACTTGAGTTCGACGATCTGCCGCTCGATCGAAGGATCCGTGAACTCGTAGGTTGCCGCCTTGACCGTCGCCGCGTATTTGTCGCCCAACACGTCGCGCACGCCGGCCGTATAGTCACGACCGAAGTCGCTATTCTCATGGAGGACGCAGATTTTTGGATTTGGATCCTGCCGGAGAATGTGTCGGACGTAAAGACGCGCTGCCAATCGGTAGCTCGGACGCATGCCGGCAATCGTGTAGGGCGTCGCCTTGTAATTGCCCCAGCGATAGGCGCCGCTCTCGATGAACAGCTGCGGGATTTTTCGCTCGTTGAGATATCTCGCAACCTCGAGCTGAGTGGGCGTCCCAATCGACCCGAAAGTAAAGGCGACATGCTCCACTTCGATGAGCTTGCGCGTCTCGTTTCCGGTTCGCCACGGCAGGAAGCCGTCGTCGACGCTGATCAGGTTGATCTTGCGGCCATTGATGCCGCCCTGATCGGTGATCATTTGCATGTAGGCCTTCTCGGCCAAACCGAGCGATGAGAGCCAGGCGCCCGGACCGGTATAAGGCATCGTCTGGCCGATCTTGATCTCGGTATCGGTCACCCCCGGCGCGTTCTCCGCGGCGGCCGGCATCGCCATCGCGCCGCCGAGCAGCAAGCAGGTGAACCAGATCCGCAGCATTGCGCGCCCGCCTGTGGTGTCCAGCGATGTCAGCACGATATCATCGTGCCGGTGTGACGCAATCGGACGCCGCGCCGCGAAGCGCCACGATCCTGAAAAGTCGCGAACGAGGCCGCGACCTGACGCAATCGACGTAACGGGTTGCGCGGTGGTGAGGTCACGGGGATGACCTCAAACCTTTAAGAAATAGGTTTCCATCATTCCCTTGCCTTTGATGTCCACCATGCCGCGCGGTTCGAGCGCAAATCGATCCCCGAGCGCTGCGCGCGTTGCGGCTGAAATCTGAATCCGGCCGGCAAGCGAGTGCGACTCCATGCGGCTCGCGGTATTCACCGTATCGCCCCACACGTCGTAGACGAATTTGTGCGTCCCGATCACGCCCGCAACGATCGGGCCGGTGTGAATTCCGATGCGCGCCTGCAGCTTGAGGCCTGTCTCCTTGGCAATGGCATCGACCGTCTCCAACATGTGCGGGGCGAGCGTGGCAATGCGAAGGACATGGTCGGCCTGCGGCTCGGGAACGCCGGCCGCCGCCATGTAGGCGTCGCCGATGGTCTTTATCTTTTCCACCCCGTGTTCGACGGCAAGGCGGTCGAAAGCGGAAAATATCCTGCTCAGGAGCTCGATGGTGCGGTCGGCCGACAGTTCCTGACTGAGCGCGGTAAATCCGACGAGGTCGCAAAACAGGATTGTCGCGTCGGTAATTCGATCGGCAATGACCTTTTCGCCATCCCGCATGCGATCGACCACGATTTGCGGCAGGATGTTGAGCAGCAACGACTCGGAGCGTTGGCGTTCCTGCTCCAAGTCCTGGATGAATTTCTTCTCCCGGTCGCGCAGCCGCTTTTTCTCCAGCGAGGCATTGATGCGCGCCCGCAGCAGCACGGGATTGAACGGCTTTGTAAGGTAATCCTCTGCGCCCGATTCGATGCAACGCACGACGGTGTCCAATTCGTCGAGCGCGGAAATCACGATCACCGGAACGTGGCTGGTGTGCTCGGTTGCCTTGAGCCGACGCAACACGTCAAAACCATTCATCTCCGGCATGATGAGATCGAGCAGAACCAGGTCGAATTCCTGGGTCGCGACGAGCTTCAGCGCTGAAGCACCATTAGCGGCGGTCACAACCTGGTGTCCCTCGCGGGTGAGCCGGCGCGCAAGCACGTCGCGATTGGAGGCATTATCGTCCACGACCAAAACTCGACTTGACGGCGCCGCTTCCGGCGCCGCGCTACCCGCGTGCAGAGGCTGGACGGTGCGCAGCACATCCTCGACAAAGCCGACTTGTTGCGCACGGCCCCCAACGTCTTGGGGTGTCTGCGCTGAGCGCGTCAAGGTGACGATCGCATCGATCTGAGCAAGGAGCTGATCGGCCGAATCTCTCAGCTTGGTAAGATCGCCCCGAAGCGGGTGATTGTTGTCCGCGTCCATGTCCTCGATCAGCAGCTCGCTATAGCCCTTGATGACGTTGAGGGGCGATCGCAAGTCGTGGCGAAGTCGGCGCTGAAATCCTTCGAAATTTTCGTCTTGTCCTCGGGCCGAAGAGCCGCCCGAGGTCACGCTCTTCACGAACGTGCTCAACTGAATGCTCGCGCCGCGCATGCGCTCGAGGTCCGCAAGCACATGATCAAGCTTGAGGCTGCGCGCATCCTCGATGATGATGTCGAGAAAATCGGAGACGGCAGCGGCTGGAGCCTGCACCTCTTGCCTTAAGTATGCGGTCACGGCGCGATTGAAGCGCTCGTCTGATGCATTGGCCGACAAGAGGTTTCCTCCCCGGGCCGCGAGAGGGCTGCTGCCTTCGCAAAGAACGCTCCGGCTCAGCCCGCGATCGGCTTGAGCAGAGCGGCAATCTTGCCAAGCAAACGCGAGATCTCGACCGGCTTGGTATCGTAATCTTCGCAACCCACTTCCATCGCCTTCTCACGATCGCCGGCCATCGCGTGCGCGGTGAGCGCGATTACCGGGATGCGCCGCGTGGCATCGTTGGCTTTGATCCGGCGCGTTGCCTCCCAACCATCGATCACCGGCAGGCTCATGTCCATCAGGATGAGGTCGGGCCGCTCCGACAGCGCCATTTCAGCGCCTTGTTGCCCGTCCACCGCGATAGAGACCTCGTAGCCGTTGCGGATGAGTCGGCGCGAAAGCATGTCGCGGTTCATCTCATTGTCTTCAACCAACAGAATTTTTGGCATCGTTTTTCTCGTTGTTTCCTTGGTCAGTCGGCGATGCGCTCAGCCTCCTGGACGGGTTGCTTTGTCAGGCGCCCGCGGACAGCGGCGGCCAGCTCGATCAGATACGATGGGTCCTTGGCGATGATCCGTTCGGCCTGTCCGCTCAGGACGCCGAAATCCTGCGCGGTCAGCTCCTTCGCGGTCACCACGATGACCGGGATATCCGCGAAGAGGGGCCGCGTGCGCAGCTCCCGCAGAAACTCGAAGCCGTCCATCTCCGGCATCATCAGGTCGAGCAAAATCAGGCTCGGGGCCGGATGGCTGGCGAGCCAGTCCAAGGCGCTGCGCCCATTGGCTGCGGCGTGGGCCGCATATCCCAGACCCGTAACGGTGCGACAGAGCGCCTCGCGGGTCGGCACGTCGTCTTCGACCACCAGGATCGAGGCGTCGCTCGAAGCTGGGCAATGCTCGCGCAGGAGCGCCGTCAGGCGCTGCCGGTCAACCGGCTTGGTCATGAAATCCGCGGCGCCCAATGGGATCGCCATGCCGCGCTCGTTGAGAACGGTCACCATGATCACGGGTATGTCGCGCAGCATGGGGTCGGCCTTGAGCTCCTTGAGCGCTCTCCAGCCATCCATCCGCGGCATCAACACGTCGAGGGTGATCGCCTGCGGCCGGTGCTGGCGCGCGAGCGAGAGCGCTTCGACGCCATTGCTGGCGGATATGACGCGGTAACCTTCTTTTTCGAGCGTCTTGCCGAGCAAGCTGACCATCGTCGGGTCGTCGTCGACCACCAGCACCGTCGCGCGCCCGTCTGCCGCCGGTGCCACCACGGGCGTCTGCCCGAGAGCCGGCGCAACGCCGTGATCTGGGAAGGTGATGGTGAAGGTCGAGCCCTTGCCGGGCGAGCTCTCGACCGTCACGTCGCCGCCCAGTATGGTGCAGAAGTGCTTGGTGATGGCGAGACCAAGCCCCGTGCCGCCGAAGCGCTTGGTCGTGGAAGCATCCGCCTGGCTGAACGCTTCGAACAGCCGACTGAGCTGTTCCTTCGTCATGCCGACGCCTGTGTCCGATACGCGGAGGGAGATCTGCGCATTGTCCTCGCGCGCCGCCGTCAGGGTCAGCGTGCCTTTGCTCGTGAACTTGTTGGCATTGCTCAACAGATTGAGCAGGCACTGCTTGACCTTGGTCTGGTCGGAGCGGAAGCTGCCGATATCGGCGGGGCAGACCACCTTGACGACATTCTCGTTCTTGTCGGCGAGCGGCTTGACGATCGACACCACCTCCTCGATCAGGGCTTTGACGTCGACCTCCTCGATGAAGATATCCATCTTCCCGGCTTCGATCTTCGAGAGGTCGAGAATGTTGTTGATCAGGCCCAACAGGTGACGGCCGGCACTCTCGATCTTCTGTAGATCGTCGATCGGCGCGGCATCGCCCTTGTCGGCGGCATCCTCCTGCAAGATTTCGCTGTAGCCGATGATCGCGTTCAGCGGCGTACGCAACTCGTGCGACATGTTGGCGAGGAAGTTCGATTTGGTTCGATTGGCTTGGTCGGCGGCGTCGCGCGCCACTTTCAATTTCTCTACGAGGTCGGCCAGCTCGGCTTCGTGCTGTTTCAATTCGGTGATGTCGGTATAGGTCGCGACCACGCCGCCGTTGGCGGTCTTGCGTTCGCTCACTCGGATCCAACGACCATCGCTGCGGCGTTGGACGTGCGTGTGGCCGAGGCTTCGGTGGCGCTCGAGGCGTTCCCGCATCCAAGCGTCGGAGTGTCCGTCCGCATCCTCTATCAATCCGCGATCGACGGCGGTACGGACAATGGTCTCGAAGCTGGTACCGGGCTGCATGACGTCCGCGTGCGACGCGAACAGGTTCCGATAGCGGCTGTTGCATACGATGAGCTTGTCGTCCGCATCGTACAGCGAGAAACCCTCCGATATGCTCTCGATCGCGTCGGTGAGGCGGCTCCGCGCTTCGCGAATTTCTTTGAGATTCGCCTCTTCCATCTCTACAGCCGTTGCGCGGAATACGGCCAGGGCCTCGGCCATGCGGCCGATTTCATCTTTTCCGCCGGCCGGAAGTGGCGATTTGAGATCGCCCGTCGCCAACGTGAGCATGCGATCGCTGAGCGCAGTAAGGCGGGCGATGATATTGCGCCCAACGTAGAGCCAAACGATGACGACCGAACTCGCGAGACTCAACACGACGGCGACAATGAGAATCCAGGTGCTCCAGTCGACGACCGAAAGCGCCGCGATGTTCGCGCCGGTAATGTCGCTTTTGGCATTTTCCACCAGCTCGTCGACTCGAGCGGTCAAGCCTCTCGAAAGCGAGACGTTCTCGGCCAGGAGCTGTGTCGCATTGGTCGTGAGATCGAGCTCCGTCTTGCGCAATGCCGGAATGCTTTCGGTTCCGCTGATGAAAGGACGCAGCTGTCCGATCAAATCCACCATTGGCTGCTGCAGCTTGGGATCAAGCTCCAAGGTGGAGCGCTCCAATTCGCGTAACGCTTGCTGAAGCCGGAAAGCTGCGACCGTCAAGCCGTTGCGATCATCGGTCGATGCCGCACGCTGCAGCATGTCGTTGATGTAAGATGCCAAGAACTGGGATTGCTGCAGCGATCGGAACCAGCCCAAAGACTCTTCAAATTCGCGATCTGCCGCTTGGCGCCGCTCCGCGGGCACCGCGGGGTTGACCGCCAAGCTGCGCCACTGAGCGATCTTGCCATCCATCACCGAGGCCCAAGGTCCCAGCAATTGCTGCATGGCACCTGCGACCTCGAGCTCCTTGCGCAGCAGATCTTTTTTCTGCTCGGCGATTTCCAGGCGAGTGTTTACCAGCCGATTAAGTTCCCCCAGATTGTCGCGCAGCCGTTCGACATAGGGCTCCATCCACGCCAATTCCGAGTCTTCGTATCCGGCTTCCCTGAGATTTCTGAGCAGCGAGGTGAGGATATTGACCTCGCTCGATATGCGCACCGACCATCGCGCTTTCTCGTCGCTGGTCGTCGCCGCCAGCAGCTCCGGCGCCGCGGCAAGAATTCGTTCCATATGACGCGACAAGTCTTGCGCTATCAGTGCAACCGGAACCCGGCGCTGCGTGATCAAAGCGAGTGCGTCGTCGATGCGGTGGAACGAATAGAGCGCCACTCCCGCACCCAGCACTCCGAAGGCGCTGATTCCAAAGAAGGCCAGCAGGAGACGGCCTCGCACTCCAAACCGAGAGAGGATCCCGCTCCTGGACACTGCCTCACCCGACCGAGTTGAGTGAGATGGCACGAGCAAAAGCTCAGGCCTTATCTCCATAGGGGAATTTCAAGGCGCGTGCATTCAGATAGCCGCGCTCCGAGAGGTCGGCCCAGTTGTTCGCTCGTCTCCAAAAAGCGATGTAGCTCTCATAAATGCGGCGCGTCAGAGGATCTTTCTGGCCGGTCTCCGCTATTACCTCGCCGCTGGTCTTTCCCAAGGCCTCTAGGAGCGAGTCGTCAAATTTGCGGATCTCAATGGCCTTATCCTCCTTGAGCTGTTCCAGGGACTTGGCGTTGTTGGCGTTGAATTCCGCGAGCGACAACGTGTACTCCGCATTCGCCACCGTCGATATCGCGTTGCGGTCATCCGCGCTCAGTCCGTCCCACAGCCTCTTGTTGATGCCGAACGACAGCACGGTGCCCGGTTCATGGAAGCCGGGGTAATAATAGAACTTCGACACCTTGTGCAGCCCCAGGACCATGTCGTTCCAAGGACCGACCCATTCGCTCGCATCGATGGCGCCCGATTTCAGCGCGGCAGTGATTTCGCCTCCCGGAAGATTGACGACGACGGCGCCGAGCCGCCGCAGGACCTCGCCGCCAAGACCCGGCATGCGATAACGCAGCGCGGCGTAGCTTTGTAGACCCGTGACCTCCTTCGTGAACCAGCCGCCCATCTGCGCGCCGGTGTTCGTCGACAGCAGCGGCTTGATGTTGTAGCCAGCGCTCAACTCGTCCCACAGCTCCTGCCCGCCGCCCCAATGAATCCAGGCAGCCGTTTCGTCGGCGGTGAGGCCGAACGGCACCGCGGCAAAGAAATTGAAACCCGGTGAGCGCTTCTCCCAGTAGTACTCGGCGGAATGATACATGTCCGCGACGCCGCCCGAGACGGCATCGAACACCTCGAACGCGCTGACGAGTTGTCCCGTTCCGAAAACCTGAACTTTGAGGCGGCCGCCGGTGATCGCCGTGATCGCGCGGCCAAGTCTTTCAGCGCTGCTGCCAAGGCCGGGAAGGCCTTTCGGCCAACTCGTCACCATCTTGAGCTCGCGGGCACCCTGCGCGATGGCCGGAGCTGGAAATGTGGCCGCTGCGCCAGCAACAACGCCGGCTTGGGTCAAAAAGCTGCGTCGATCCATGGCACGTTTCCCTCTCGTTTTTTTGTTTCTGCAAGACAAGCTTGCGAGCCGCGTGGTCACCGAAAATTTTCGCAGATTCAGGCGGTGGCCGCTACATCAGGATAAAAAAAACACCCCGGTTCAGATCGACCCCACCCCCTCATAAACGCTGAATTACAGCAATGGCAAGTTGAATTGTGCGCGCAATGGCAATTTTCCTTAAGAAAAACAATGTGACGTGATCGATGAAGGCAGCCCAAATTTGCTCGCCGAGATCTGCGAGAGGATGAGGCGAGATGGAGGCGCTCAATTGCCGGCGCCGAGGGTGACACGCGTCAGTTGGTCGGTGCGAGGTTGACGTCGCGCGCGAGCTTGACGATTGCCGCGACGTCGTCGCGATAGAACTTGCCGAACTCGTCGACCGTCATCGGTTTCGGCTCGACGCCCAATGTCGTCAACCGCTCCTGCACCGCCGGCACCGCCAGCGCCTTCTGCGTTTCCGCGTGCAGGCGGTCGATGATGGCGCGCGGGGTCTTCGCCGGGACGGCGATACCGCCCCAGAACAGATATTCGGCGTTGGGATAGCCCGCCTCCACCACGCTCGGCACGTCCGGCAGCGCCGGCGCTCGTTTCGCCGTGCTCACGGCGAGCGCCACTACCTTGCCCTCCCTGATGTTGGGCAGCGCCGGCGCGATCGGCAGGTAGTAGAAGTCGACGCGCCCGGTCATCACCTCGGTGAAGGCCTCGACCGGACCGCGGAACGGAATGTGCTGGACATTGATGCCGGCGGCGACCCGCAGCCGCTCGCCGGCCCAATGCGAGGCGGCGCCGAGGCCGGCGGAGGCGAAGTTCAACGCGCCCGGCTTCGCCTTGGCGGCAGCGACGAGGTCGCCGACGGACTTCCAGCCTTTCGAGGGCGCGGCGACCAGCACGCTCGGCTGCACGCCGAACATCGCGACCGGAATGAAATCGTTCACCGGGTCGTAGGGCAGCGTCTTGTAGAGCGCGGCGGCCGAACCCTGCGAGGCCGTCAACAGCAGGAGGGTGTACCCGTCCGGATCGGCCTTGGCGGCCGAGGCAGATCCGATCGTGCCGCCGGCGCCGGTGCGGTTCTCGATCACGAACGACTGGCCGATCTGCTTCGACACCTGATCGAGCACGATGCGCGCCACGGTATCAGCGGCGTTCCCCGCGCTTACCGTGCTCACCGCCACGATCGAGCGGTTGGGCCAATCCTGCGCCAGCGCGGCCGGCGCGAGGCTGATGAGGACCGCGGCCGCGGCGGCGGCGCAGGAGATGCGGAATGACATCGAAACCTCCTCCTGGAATGCCGAAGTTCTAATCGACTTCGTTGTTACGTTGGGCTTACGCGCCCGACCGGAATCCTCGATATCGGCCGGCCGTCAGTCCTTCATGCGCATGATGCTCCCAATCGGGCCGCGCAAGCAACTGCGCGCCCTGCGCTCGCGCGTCGCATACGGACTGCAGCCACGTGTGAGGAGTACCGCTTCATCCTGAGGAGACGGCCTAAAGCGCGCATAGCGCGTCTTTGACGCGCTATAGCCGCCGTCTCGAAGGATGCGGCGGTGCGGTCAGATCGATTCTTGCCCTATCCGCTAGATGACTAGCGCGAGACGCCGAGCTCTTTTTCGCAGAGGGCGGCGATCTGTCCATGAACGTGGCTCCACGCCGCCCATACCGACTCGCACCACTGACCATGGCATCCCTCTCCGCACCCGGTGCTGCAGCGATCACGTCGCCGACCCGGATGATACCGCGATCCGCAGGCGGGCCAAAACGCGGCCAACTCTTGCGGTGTCTGGCCAGACGCATGTGCGCCAACTGCACCTCACGGCCCGTTCGTCCTTTCGCGACGCATAAGTAGAGTCCCACTAATGCAAAAGCGATCCTGATCGGCTTATCGGCTTCGGTCGCCGTTTGTGCCGCGAACGCATCCACGGCGTTTTGGTGAATGAACCCGGGATCCGAATGTGCCAGCGTGTAGAATGCCAGCTCGTTGTATTGTTCTTGCTCGTTCAGCATTTTGTCAGGTTCGGGTGTTTTGCACGTCGTAGCCCGAATTGAGCGAAGTGAATCCGTGAACCTGATTTGTGGGCACATATTCGGCTACAGTTCGAATTTTATTCTTGACTACTAAATGAAGATATACTACAAGATTCGCATCCTCGCTCTTTGAGGGGCGTCTCCGGAGACATCCTGAAGGCGGAGCGAGGTGTGGCGTCCCGCGGCGGCGGCTTGTAACCGCTCGCTCCGGGAGGTCCGGGACCCCGCCCGTCAGGCACTATGACCTGGCTGCGAGGAGCTCGCTGAGACGGATCCGGATGGCTGCCGAAGCGCAAGCCGAGGCAGGTGCCGGTGACTGAAAAGCGCGGACCCGGTGCCCAAAACCGCCACGGTGGAGCGCCGAGAGGCGAGCGTCCCGCGTCATGGGACGCAAGGCGCCTCGCAAGCGCCTGACGTGCCGCGTCATGGCACGTCCAACGGGTGCGCTAACGCCGCACCCGAACGTCTCTCGGCGCTCCGCCCACCCCTCGATGGGGGTGAGTGAAGCAAAGAGGCAAAGCTCGGACGCAGCAATGCGGGCGCGGGAACGAGATGGGCTGTTTGAAATCGTGAAAGGGACGACGAACCGGCTCGGCGACGGGCCGCGCGCTCGGCATGCGCTCATCTCTCCTCAGCCTGAGGAGCACCCATGCTACAGCGTTTCCATAAAATGGGAACGCGCGCGCGTGCGTCTCGAAGGGTGAGGACGCCTCATGCTTCGAGACGCCGCGCCGGATCGCCGCAGCCTTTATTTGGCCGGCCTCGGTCTTGCGTTGCGCAGTGGCGTCGGTTCGGACGTGAGGCCGCCTTCGACCTCCACCGCCGCCTCCAGCCAGGTCCGCGCCATTTCCAGCAAGACTTGGCGGTGCCGTTCCGATTTGGTCTCGCCGGCCCAACGCAAGCACTCCTGCGCGAACTCGCGGAATTCTTGGGAGGATGCCGCCACGGCGCGCTCCTTTTGACCACAGGCGGGAGCGCGAGGGGTCTCTGAGCCACCGGCGCCTGCATGCGGGACGGTGCCGGTGATAACGGGAACATGTATCACGCAGAAGACGGTCGCGATAGCCAGATGTCGGCGCCGCTCCATGTCGGCGCCCTGTCGGCGCCGCTCCGACATCCGGAATCTCCGGCTCGTGATGTCCCGCGCTTCGGCAGGACGGTGTGGAGAGGTCGTGGTCGATCAGCCTCAGTATTCGGTGAGTGGCATTCGCTTCATCCGCGCTTTGACCTACTTGGCCATGCGCCAGAGTTGAAATCCCTGCGCATCGATCGCTTCTTCGATCGCCGCGCGGGAGAATTTGTAGGGTGGAGCTTTCTCGGGACCGATGGCGCCGGTAGCGGTCCACGGGCCATGCTGGGGTGGGAGTTTGCTGCCGGAGAGATCTCCGGCGAAGGCCTGCAAACCTTTCCTCGCTTCCGACTTGAAAATGTAGATCCGCATGTCTCAGTCCTCATTACTGTCTGCACTGCGACCGGTCTTTCCAGATGGCGCCGCGCGCGTCGCGCGTCATTCGCCCGAGCGTGCCGGATGTTTGCTGTACGCCAGAACGACGGCTGCCACGCCGAAGCAGACGGCCGCGGTCAACGCCAGGCCAAACAGGACCGTCCACACGTCACGCTCCGCTCGTCACAGGCGAGAGCGCGACCGGTCTCTCTGTCACCGGCGCCTGTCTTATTGTGTTTTATGACCGGTGATGGTGCGAGAGTGCGCCTTATCGTTGCGATTGTCGAGATTTATTCTCCATCACACCATGCGATTGCGCCCCTTGCAGGAACCGCGTACAGTCCCGATATTCGATCTTGGCCTTGTTTGTCGAAGCACCTTCGGGTGTGTCTTCCCAATCGACGCTAACTTCGGATAAGCGCTCGCACGATAGTCGTGCGGCCGCTATCAAATTCGTGCAGACAAAGGAGGCCAAGAATGGCTACCGGCACCGTGAAATGGTTCAACCCGTCGAAAGGTTATGGGTTCATTGCGCCGCAGGACGGCGGCAAAGACGTATTCGTCCACATCTCCGCGGTCGAGCGCGCCGGCTTGACCTCGCTCAACGAAGGTCAAGTGGTCGAGTATGAGGTGGTCAGCAACCGCGGCAAGCAGGCAGCGGAAAATCTCAAGACACGCTGACCGCGCAACTTCATCAACAGCTTGACGGCGCGCGCAGCGCTTGACGGCAGATTGGAAACATTTTGCAGGTACTCGTTCGCGACAACAACGTCGATCAAGCCCTCAGGGTGCTCAAGAAGAAGCTGCAACGCGAGGGCATCTTTCGTGAGATGAAGCGCCGCAAGGCGTATGAAAAACCGTCGGAGCGCAAAACCCGCGAGAAGGCGGAAGCGGTCCGGCGCGCGCGCAAGGCGGCCAGGAAAGTGGCGCAGCGCGAAGGTTTGATCCCCATGCCCAAGCGCAAGGAGGCGGCGCCGCGCCGCGCCCCCGCGCCTCGATCGTTCTGAGTTCAGCGCAAGACCCTCGCCTTCGCCGCTGCGGACTGCGACGTCGCGGTGGCGCCGAGCGGCAGCGCCGTGTCCGCGTGAAATGCGCGGCCGAGCGATGCGAGCGCCGCATCCTCGCCCGCGGGCGCGACGAGTGTGATGCCGAATGGCGTGCCGTCGGCGCGCAGCGAGGCGGGCACGGCGAGCGCGCAGAGATCGAGCAGGTTGACGAAATTGGTGTAGGTGCCGAGCCGGCTGTTGAGCGTGATCGGATCGGCGAGCATCGCTTCGACGGTGTAGACCGTCGGCACCGTCGGCAGCGCTATGGCGTCGAAGGCGCGGAAGGCGTGGTCGCGGGCGCGCCGCAGCGCCTCGAGCTCGTAGAACGCCGCGAACGCGTCGG
>Ga0081455_10001348_pt1 | contig 30413 bp, 28 predicted proteins | sample TabmetS3T2R1_FD_70207 | JGI IMG/M metagenome (GOLD analysis project Ga0081455, IMG submission 70207) | Tabebuia heterophylla rhizosphere microbial communities from the University of Puerto Rico - S3T2R1 | ecosystem: Host-associated > Plants > Roots > Rhizosphere ... | reverse complement strand
AGGTTCTCAGCTACCGGCTGGTGTCTGTGCGGAACTGACCGGCGAGCTGGTCAGGATCTACGGCCAGGCGGAGCAGGAACGGCTCACCGAGACCGAGCGCCAGCGGCAGCTCCTCGATCGGTTTGCCGGCGCACCCGTGCTGGACCCGCTCGCCAGGTATTCGGGTCTCTGGTCGGAGGACCGCGCTGCCCGGACGGAGCTGGCGCAACTCCGAGCCGAAGCCCAAAGCCGGGCCCGCGAGATCGATTTGCTGCGCTTCGGCCTGGAAGAAATCGAGCGAATCGGACCCAGCCCGGGGGAGGATGTCGCGCTGGCGGCAGAGGCGGTCCGACTGCAGTCCGCAGACGATCTGCGGGACTCCGCCCAGGCCACTGTTCATGCCCTCGCCGGTCCCGACGACGAGGCCGGAGGCGCGCTCGCGATGTTGTACGCCGCGCGCAAGGCGTTTGAATCAGCAGTAGCCCGCGATGGTGCAGCCGCGCCGCTGGGTGTTCGGCTGGCTGAGGCGAATTACCAGATCACAGATCTGACGGCCGATCTGGTGCGGTATCTGGAGGGTCTGGACAGCCAGCCCGGCCGCCTGGAGCTGATCGCCGAACGTCGGGCTCAGCTCAGTGCGCTCACCCGAAAGTACGGCACCACATGTGACGAGGTCCTGCAGTGGGCTGCGGACTCGGCCGTCCGCGTCGCGGGACTCGAACAAAGTGACGAGCGCATCACCACCCTGGAAGACCGGCTCGAGGGCTTGAGCGCTGAGCTGAAATCTCTGGCAACAGAGATCAGCATCGCTCGGTGCGCCGCCGCCGCCCGATTCAGCAAATTGGCTCTCGCCGAGCTCACCGCGCTGGCAATGCCGCACGCGCGGCTGAGCTTTGAGGTGGCAGGTGCTGACCTCGGCCCGACCGGGGCCGACCGAGTGGATCTCATGTTTGCCGCCAACCCGGGCAGCGAGCTGCGCAGCCTGGGCCGAGTGGCATCGGGTGGGGAGCTGTCGCGAGTTCGACTGGCACTGGAGGTGGTGCTCGCAGCTGATCGCGAGGCCGTCACTCTGGTCTTCGACGAAATCGATGCCGGCGTGGGCGGCAAGGTCGCTGTCGAGGTGGGCCGCCGTCTCGCCCGGCTGTCACAGCACAGTCAGGTCGTTGTCGTCACCCACCTCGCGCAGGTCGCCGCTTTCGCGAACTCCCACTATGTCGTGGTGAAGTCGGACGACGGCCAGGTCACCACGAGCGGTGTGGTCCAGGTGGCTGACGAGGACCGGGCTGTCGAGCTCGCCCGCATGATGGCTGGCTTGGAGACGACTGAGTCAGCCCTGGCCCACGCTGGCGAATTGGTAGAGCTCGCGGCCTCGGCGCGAGCGTCGGGAATCGCGCTCCCGCTGAATGGAGGATCGATGAGCAGAGCTCGCTCGTAGCCCAATCGGCCGTTGGTGATCGATTGGGGCTGTGAAGAGGGACATCATCGGGTCCAAAGCGCGATGTGCGAGCGCCGCCAAATCAAGGCTGCAATCTCATAGGGCTCTCATGTGAGCCTGCGTAGCGTCCGGGTATGCGGGTCCTCGTCGTTGCGGATGACGTGCGAATGGCAGCCGCAATCAGGCGCTCGCTGCGCGCCGTTGACGTGACAGGGGACATTGCAAGCACCTCGAGCGGGGCCTGCGCCATGCTGGCAGACACGCTGTACGACGTCATCGTGCTCGACGTCACGCTGCCGGACGCCGACGGCTTCGTCACCTGTCACCGCCTCCGCAGAAATGGTGACTGGACGCCTGTCATCATGCTTACGGCTCGCTCCGCCAAGGATGACCGGGTTCGAGGGCTCCAGGCAGGCGCCGATGACTACCTTGCCAAGCCTTTTGCCTTCGGCGAATTGCTGGCTCGGCTCCGCGCTCTCTCGGGTCGCGACCCAGCCGAGCATCCCGTCATCAATGTCGGCTCGCTGCGGCTCGACCCAGCTTCGGCGCAGGTCTGGCGCGGCGACCAGGAGATCCGGCTGTCCACCCGGGAGTTCGCCTTGCTCGAGGCGTTCATGCGGTGTCCTGGCCAGGTCCTCGGTCACGGGCAGTTGCTCGATGCGGCCTGGAACATCGGGCATGAGTACCGATCCAATGTGATCGAGGTCTATATCCGCTATCTCCGCGAAAAGATCGACCGCCCGTTCGGCCTACGGTCGTTGGAGACTGTGCGTGGACTCGGCTACCGGCTCAGACGCGACGGCGGTGGCTGAACCCAGCTAGAACCGGTGGGAGGATTGACCCGAGATGCGACTTCCCACCCTGCTACGCAAACGCGGAACATCGACCCAGGCCGGCGGTATTGCCCGGCTGGATCGGCGTACCAAGAACCTCACCAAACGGCTGCACCCTGGTGAGATCGCGATCATCCACCACAGCGACCTCGATCGCGTGAGCGCGGAAGCCCTGGTCGAGGCCGATGTCGCGGCAGTGGTGAACGCAGTGTCTTCGGTCTCAGGCCGCTACCCCAACCTCGGGCCTGGGATCTTGATGGAGGCCGGGATTCCGCTCATCGACAATGTGGGCGACCACGTCTTTTCCCGGGTTCACGAGGGTGACTGGCTGACGCTGGATGGCGGCAGGCTGGTCAACTCGACTGGCACCGTTGTCGCCGAGGGGACCGTCTACACCACCGACATCCTCGAGGACAATCTCGAGTACGCCAGGACCGGTCTTTCGGATCAGATCGAGGCGTTCGCCGAGAACACCATGACCTACTTGCGAGTCGAGAAGGAGCTACTGCTCGAGGGGGTCGGCGTACCTGAGGTGGCGACCGAGATCGAGGGTCGGCACGTGTTGATCGTGGTGCGCGGCTACGACTATCGCAGCGATCTGGCTGCACTCCGGCCGTATATCTCGGAGTACCGACCTCTGTTGATGGGGGTCGACGGCGGAGCCGATGCACTGATCGAGGCTGGCTACCAGCCCGACATGATCATCGGCGACATGGATTCCTGTTCCGACGACACCCTGCGATGCGGTGCTGAGCTGGTCGTGCATGCCTACCACGACGGCCGCGCGCCTGGACTGGAGCGAATCGAGAAGCTCGGACTGCGGGCCGTCGTCTTTCCGGCGCTCGGCACCAGCGAGGATGCCGCGATGCTGCTCGCCGACTCCAAGGGAGCCAGCTTGATAGTCGCCGTCGGCACCCATGCTTCGCTGGTGGAGTTCTTGGACAAGGGTCGAGCCGGGATGGCCTCGACTTTCCTCACCCGGCTGCGAGTCGGCCCCAAGCTCGTCGACGCCAAGGGTGTATCCCGGATCTATCGAAGCCAGATCAAGACCTGGCATCTGATGCTATTTGTGCTGTCCGGCATTGTCGCGCTGATCACAGCGTTGCTGTTCACCGATGTGGGCTGGGCCTTCGGCAATGTCATAGTGGCGCGGATCCGCGACCTGCTCTATTGGATAAAGGAACTCTTCACTTGATCAACTTCCGCTACCACATCGTGTCGTTGATGGCGGTCTTCATTGCCTTGTCCGTAGGTATTGCAGTTGGTGTCTCACTAAGCCCATCGGTCGATCAGGGCCTGCTCCAGCAGGCAGCGCAGGATCGCAAGCAGGTGGCCGACCTGCGTGCGGAGCTGGATCGGCGCAAGGCACTGGACAACTACCGCAATGCCTACGACGAGCAGGTCGGCGAGGCCGTGACCGCCGGCGTGCTGAACGGCCAGCGGGTCGCGATTGTCGCCATGCCAGATGCCCCGGCGAGTGTGGTTCGGTCCATTTCGAATGCCGTAGTCGTAGCCGGCGGCACCGTGGTACGCGACGTCAAGGTCAATGCCGAAGCCTTCGACGCGGCAAAAGCGGAGGATGTCACCGACGCCCTGAGCAATTACTTCGGTCCCCTCGGCCTCGACGACACGATGTCAGCTGCGACCAGGCTTGGCGTCGCTGTCGGCAGGTCCATCGGATCCAAGGAGATGGAAGATCGAGACGCGTTGGCAATCGCCGTCGGGGAGTCGCTGGAAAGTCGTGGCTTGGTCACCATCAGCAAGGAGTCGGCGGCTCAAGCCCAGCTGATTGTCGTGGTCGCCGCTACGGCATCGGATCCGCCACCAAACCCGGAAGATCTGATAGCTCACGTTCAGTTTGATGTCGGCCTGACGACCAGGGCCGGGGTAGTGCTGGCCGGCCCGAACAGCGAGGACATTGAGGGTACGGATGTGCTGGCGGTGCGGTCGGATCCGACTGCGGTGGATAGCCTCAGCACTGTGGACGTGGCCGATCTCAGCAGTGGCGTCACCACTGTGGTGCTGGCAGGCAAGGAGCGACTCCTCGGCCGTCCAAGTCAGCACTATGGTGCGCTTGCGAAGGCGGATGCGCCGCTCCCCGAGCTGCCGGTGCGCTAGTGAAGCGTCGGCTGCTGGCCTGCGCGGCCTCGGGGGTTGTTGCGGCCCTGGTGTCGGGGGTAACCAACCGGCGGATGATCCAATCGATCGAGCCGAACTCGCGTTGGACTCGGACCAACCACGCTGGAGCGAACGTCACGCTCGCAGAGGGCCCGATTGCAGTAGCCGCGCTGCTGGCCGGCACCACTGTCGATCGATTGCTCGACAGTTCAGGTCAACGAAGCCTGCCAGTGGCGGTGGCCAGCGTTGGATCCGGAGTTGTGGGCGCGTACGACGACCTCTATGGAGCGACCCAAGCCAAGGGCTTTCGCGGTCATCTGCGGGCGCTGCGTTCTGGTGAGCTGACCAGCGGTTCGATCAAGGTACTGGGAGTGGGTCTCAGCGCGGCCGCGGCCGCAGCCTTGATCCAGCGCTCACGCGCGAGCTGTCCACAACTGACCTGCCGTGCGTTGGACGGCCTGCTCGACACCGGACTCATCGCAGCAACGGCCAACCTCACCAACCTGCTTGACTTGCGGCCGGGCCGGGCGGCGAAAGCGATCCTCTTCCTCGGCTCGGGCTTTGTCGGCTTCGGCGCGGCGCCGGCAGTCGGCGCAGCGGCGGGCAGCTTGCCGACCGATCTGGCAAGCCGATCCATGCTCGGTGATTGCGGCGCCAACGCGCTCGGTGCCGCGGTCGGTACTGCTGCCGCTCAGTGCTTGTCGCGGCGGTTCCGGCTGCTCGCCTTTGCGCTGGTCGCGGCGCTCAACCTGGTCAGCGAGCGGGTGAGCTTTACGACCGTGATCGAGCGAACGCCGCTGCTTCGCGAGCTGGATGAGCTCGGGCGGCCCGCCCCCGTACCGTCCTCCTCGACCACCCGGCCAGCGTGAGAGCCGGTCTCGCCTCAGTCGCCGCGGGTGTCGCAGGACTCACCCTCGCGTCGCGGCTCGTCGGCTTCGGCCGGTCGCTGGTCTTCTCCAAGACCGTCGGGGACACCTGTCTCGGCGACACTTACAACGCGGCCAACAGCCTGCCGAATGTGCTGTTCGAAATCGTGGCCGGCGGCGTCCTCGCTGGTGTGGTGGTTCCAGTGGTCGCTCGGCACGTGGGAGCGGGTCGCGGAGAGCAGGCATCGCGTACCGTATCGGCGCTGATCACTTGGACCTTGCTGGTGCTGACACCGGCTGGGCTAGCAGTGCTGGTGGGCGCAGGTGCGTTCGCCTCAGTGTTCGCGAAGGCCGATTGTGCGGGCAGCGCCGATGCCCTGGCTTCACTCGTCGTCATGTTTACGCCTCAGGTGTGGTTCTACGGCTTGGCGGTGGTCAGCGCAGGCGTATTGCAAGCGCATCATCGGTTCCTGGCGGCCGCGGCAGCGCCGCTGCTGTCAAGCGTGATCGTGATCATCGCCTACGTCGGCTATGCCGCGCTCGCGGCTCCCACAGGCAACGACAATCCAAGCGAGCTCACCAGCCAGGCGCTTGCTGCACTGGGCTGGGGCACGACATTGGGTGTGTTCGCTCTCGCGGCCTGTACGTTGGTGCCTCTTGCCGCGATGGGGCTGCGGCTGCGCCCCCGGCTGCGATTTGCCGAGGGTGATCGGTCAGTGATCATCACCATCGCCGCGGCCGGAATCGTCGGCCTGATCTTGCAACAGCTCAGCGTGTTGTTGATCAACTGGTCAGCTCAGCAGACCGGTGATCAAGGCGCCTTGACCCGGTTCACGTGGGCGAACGCCATCTACCTGCTCCCGTACGCAGTGCTTGCCGCCCCACTGCTGCAATTGACCTTCCCCCGGCTGGCCGGTGCCGCCGAGAAGGGCCGGGACGAGGTCGGCCAGGTGCTTTCTGAGACCGGCCCGGCGACAGTCCTGATGGCCTGGCTGGGTGCAGCGCTACTGGTGGCGACCGCTGTTCCAGTGGCGCGAGTGTTTGTGCTCGGCCCAGGCTCTGGGCGTACGGATGCGCTGGCCTGGCCGATTGTTGCGTTCGCGCCGGCGGTCGTGGGGTTCACCCTCCTCGGCCTGTCCTCGCGTACCTTGCTCGCCCAGCACTTGGGCACGGCGTCGGGCGTAGCCAACGCAAGCGCTTGGGCGGCAGTAATCGCCTGCGTGGCCGCGCTGCGCCTGGTAGTCCCTGCTGCCTGGCTGGTTCCGGCGCTGGCAGCGAGTGTCTCGCTGGGAATGGTGCTGGGCGCTGCTGTGGGATGGTTGCTGCTGCGGCGATCTGGGCTGACCGGTGTCGGATTGGCACGACCGATGTGGGTGGGCCTGGCGGCCGCCGTGCTGGCGGGTGGTGTGGGCGCGGCTGGCTCGCAGCTGCTGGCTGAGGTCGGCATTCTGGTAGCGGTGCTCGGTGCCTGCGCCGTGGCCCTGGCCTGTGTTCTAGTGTTCACAGCGATGCTGCGACTTCTTGCGCCCTCCCTGCTGGCCCAGATGTGGGCGTTGCGACGGCGAACCCCGTCGGCCGAGGTGGGCTCGCCGTGAAGATCGCTCAGCTGTTGACCGCCAGTACTGGGGGCATCGGGCGACACGTAGCGAGCATCACCCCACGGCTGGAGGAGCGCGGCCACCAGATCCGGGTGTTCTGTCCGAAGGCCACGGCCGAGGTCCAGGGGTTCCACAAGCTTGGTCTTGATGTCTGGCCGCTAGCAAGCCTGCGGCGATTCGTCGGAGCCGATCTGGTTCATGCACACGGGTTGAAGGCAGGTTGGCTGGGACTGCCCATTGCCTGGATGTTCAGCGTGCCTCTTGTTGTCACCTGGCACAACGCAATCTTGGGCGAGGGGGTCGGGCCGGCGGCAGCGCGGCAGATGCAGCGAGCAGTGGCCATCGGAGCGGATCTGACGCTGGCGGCGAGCAGCGATCTTGTGGCTCAGGCCCGGCGCCTGGGAGCACGAAACGCCCGACTGTCGCCGATCGCGGCACCGGTACTGCCGACTGCAATGATCAGCCGCGATGCGCAGCGGCAGGCTCTCGGTGCGGACTCACGCGACACCGTCATCTTGACGGTCGGCCGGCTCGCCCCTCAGAAGAACTTGGGCATGGTGCTCGACATCGCAGCGGCCGTACGGCAGAGGCCTGATCTTCAATTTGTCGTCGTCGGCGATGGACCGGAGGAGCAGACGTTGCAGCGCCGCATCGTAGAGGAACGCCTGCACGTGCGATTGCTGGGACGCAGCGACGACATCGGTTCGCTGTTCGGCGCTGCTGACATGGCGTTGCTGACCTCTACCTGGGAGGCACGCGCGTTGGTAGCTCAGGAGGCTCTGCTGGCCGGCGTACCGCTGATCAGTACGCGAGTTGGCGGGATCGAGGAGCTGGTCGATTCCGCCGCTCTGCTAGTCCCGCCGGACGACGTCGAGGCGGCGGCGCGGCACCTTGTTGCGCTGGCTGACAACCCGGACCAACGTCGGCGACTGAAGGAGGCGGGCCGGCGTCAAACCGCCACCTGGCCCAACGAGGACGATGTCGTGAACGACCTGGTCGCGGCGTACAACGAGGTCACCCGAGATCGACGTTACAAAGGCTTCTGGAATGACTCCGGCGGGTTCACGGCGCGATAGCCCCCCACGACGTAAGCTGGAGGCCCGTGGGATATCGCGGGACGTTGACCAAGCACCTCTTCGTGACCGGAGGCGTCGCCTCCTCACTCGGCAAAGGCCTCACCGCTTCCAGCCTCGGCAACCTTCTCGTAGCGCGTGGGCTTCGTGTCTCCATGCAGAAGCTCGACCCTTATCTCAATGTCGATCCCGGCACCATGAACCCGTTTCAGCACGGCGAGGTCTTCGTTACCGAGGATGGCGCGGAGACCGATCTCGATGTCGGTCACTACGAGCGCTTCCTGAACGTCAACCTTTCGGGGGAGGCCAATATCACCACCGGCAAGGTCTACTCCTCGGTGATCGCCAAGGAACGGCGCGGCGACTATCTCGGCGACACTGTGCAGGTCATCCCGCACATCACGAACGAGATCAAGGAATCGATGATGGCCATGGGCGGGCCGGACATCGACGTCGTCATCCACGAGATCGGTGGCACTGTCGGCGACATAGAATCCCTGCCGTTCTTGGAGGCGGCACGTCAGCTGCGGCACGACGTCGGCCGGGAGAACGTGTTCTTCCTGCACGTTTCACTGGTGCCCTATATCGGTCCCAGTGGTGAGCTGAAAACCAAGCCAACTCAGCACTCGGTCGCTGCGCTGCGCCAGGTCGGCATCCAGCCAGACGCTGTGGTGTGCCGCTCCGACCGCGACATCCCAGACTCGGTAAAACGCAAGATCTCGTTGATGTGTGACGTCGATGAATCGGCGGTAGTTGCTGCCATCGATGCGCCGAGCATCTATGACATCCCGAAAGTGCTGCACTCCGAAGGGCTGGACGCCTACGTGGTACGCCGCCTCGATCTGCGGTTCCGCGACGTGGACTGGACGCGCTGGAACGACTTGCTTGATCGCGTGCATCGCCCGAAGGAGGAGGTAACGGTCGCGCTGGTCGGCAAGTATGTCGATCTTCCGGATGCCTATCTCTCGGTCTGTGAAGCACTGCGCGCCGGCGGCTTTGCGAATCATGCAAGAGTCGTGATCCGCTGGGTGCCGTCGGACGACTGCCAGAGTCGGGAAGGCGCGGCCAGGGTGCTGAGCGAGGTCGATGGCGTCGTCATCCCGGGTGGGTTCGGGATCCGCGGCGTTGAGGGAAAGGTCGGCGCCATCCGGTATGCCCGCGAGAACCAGATCCCGATCTTGGGGCTCTGCCTGGGCCTGCAGTGCATGGTGATAGAGGTTGCTCGGAACATGGCAGGTCTCGACGGAGCCGACAGCAGCGAGTTCGCACCCGAGACACCGCATCCGGTGATCGCGACGATGGCCGAGCAGGTCGCGATTCTGGAAGGCGGTGGCGACCTCGGCGGATCCATGCGGCTGGGCTCGTACCCGGCCGAACTGCTGCCTGGCTCGATTGTCGCCAAGCGTTACGGCCAGGCCCATGTCGAGGAGCGGCATCGCCATCGCTACGAGGTCAACAACGCCTACCGTGAGCGCCTCGAGGAGGCCGGGCTGGTGATCTGTGGCACGTCACCGGACTCCAAGCTGGTGGAGTTCATCGAGTTGCCGAGCGAGATCCATCCTTACTTCGTCGCCACTCAGGCGCATCCAGAACTCAAATCGCGGCCAACCCGGCCGCACCCGCTGTTCATCGGTCTCGTAGAGGCGGCGCTGGACCGGAAGCTGTCTACCCGGCTGCCGGTGGACAACGATCATCGATGATCATCCTCGGGCCCGACGAGCTGATCGATACGCCGCTCGCCTGGCCGGTCGACTCGTCGGCCGTACTGGCTCGAGGCGCCATCACCAGCTACGTTCAAGATCAGGTGAGGATGCCCGACGGCAGCCTGATCACGCGCGAGTATCTCGAGCACCCAGGAGCAGTCGGGGTGATCGCCCTCGATGATCATGACCGGGTGGCCTTGGTCCGCCAGTATCGGCATCCGGTACGTCACCGCCTGATCGAGCCGCCGGCGGGCCTTCTGGATGTCGGGGGCGAGGATTACCTGCCCGCTATCCAGCGTGAGCTGGCGGAGGAAGCAGGACTCGCTGCCGGACGCTGGGCTGTGCTGGTCGACCTGTTCACGACGCCCGGAATTCTCGGCGAATCACTGCGCATCTATCTCGCCCGGGACCTGGAGGCGGTCGATGACCCGGACAACTTCACCCGAGAAGGCGAAGAAGCGCATATGGACGTGGTCTGGGCATCTCTCGACGACCTCGTGGAGGCCGTCCTCGGTGGCCGGCTACACAATCCGACGCTTGTCTCGGGGGTACTCGCCGCCTGGTCCGCACGGCAGCGGGACGGTTTCGTCAGCCTCCGCTCCGCCAGTTCACCTTGGCCCTCCCATGAGGCGATCAGGACCTCAGGTCCCTAGTAGTGGCATGATCAAACTGAGCGCCCAGGTTCAGGAGGATCCATGAGAGTCGGCGTACCCAGCGAGGTCAAGACCCATGAATATCGGGTAGCCATTACACCGGCCGGGGTCAACGAGTTGAGCAGGCACGGTCACGAGGTGGTCGTGGAAGCTGGTGCTGGTCTCGGCTCCTCTATCAGCGACGACGAGTTCGTAGCCGCGGGCGCCAAGATTGCCTCCAGCCATTCCGACGTCTGGCAGCACGCCGAGCTGATCTTGAAGGTGAAGGAGCCGATTCCAGTCGAGTACGACTGCCTGCAGCCAGGTCAGGTGCTCTTCACCTACCTGCACCTGGCGGCCAGCCGGGACTGTACGCGGGCACTGCTGGACCGGAAGGTCACCGGCATCGCGTACGAGACGGTGGAGCTGAGCAACGGCGCTTTGCCGCTGTTGGCCCCGATGAGCGAGGTAGCGGGCCGTCTGGCACCACAGGTCGGTGCCTACCACCTGATGCGGCAGGGCGGTGGTCGCGGCAGCCTGATGGGCGGGGTGTCCGGCGTCTACGCCGCAAAGGTCGTGGTGATCGGTGCTGGTGTAGCCGGCATGAATGCCGCAGCGATTGCGCTTGGCATGCAGGCCGAGGTGCTGCTGCTGGACCGCAACATTGACAAACTGCGCGAGGCCGACCGGATTTACCAGGGTCATCTGCAGACCATTGCCTCCAACGCGTACGAGATCGAGCGCGCTGCGCTTGACGCCGATCTGGTGATCGGAGCGGTGCTGGTCCCGGGGGCCAGGGCGCCGACCTTGATCAGCAACGAGCTCGTCTCCCGGATGCGGACCGGCAGCGTTCTCGTCGACATCGCCATCGACCAGGGCGGCTGCTTCGAGGACAGCCGGCCGACCACGCATGCCGAGCCGACCTTCCGAGTGCACAACTCGGTGTTCTACTGCGTGGCCAATATGCCGGGCGCGGTTCCGAACACGTCGACCTATGCGCTGACCAACGTCACGCTGCCGTATGCGCTCAGCCTCGCCGACCACGGCTGGCGTGAGGCGTTGAAGGCCGATCCCGCCCTGGCACTTGGACTGAACACCTACGACGGCACGATCACCAACGGCCCAGTCGCGCAGGCACATGGGCTCAAGCATCGGGAGCTGGCCGACGTCCTCGGATGACGCTGCGACGGTGGCGGGACTGGTTCAGGCCTACCTAGACCATCTGACCGTCGAGCGAGGCATGTCCCGGAACACTGTCGCGGCATACGGCCGCGACCTGCGCCGCTACGCCGACTATCTGGCAGAGCTGGGCGTCACAGACCCGTCGCAGGTAACCAGCGCAATGATCGGTAATTACGCGGGGCGGTTGCGTGAGGGCGTGGCCGCGCCAGACGGTGTGGGTTGGGTGGAAGCGCCGCTGGCCAGTGCGAGTGCGGCTCGTGCCGTGATCGCCGTACGCAGCCTGCATCGGTTCGCATCCTCCGAAGGGCTGACAGCCGCAGATCCGGCCCGCAGCGTCCACCCATCGAAGCCACCTCGGCGACTGCCGAAGGCCCTGAGCCTGGAGCAGGTCCAGGCCATGCTCGCGGTGCCGGCGACCGACACCGAGGTTGGCCTGCGTGACGCAGCGCTGCTGGAGCTGCTCTACGGCACTGGCATGAGAATCTCCGAGGCAGTCGCACTCGACGTGGACGACGTCAACCGGCTGGTCCGGATGAGCGCGAGCGAGCGAGTACCTGGGCTGCGGATTCTGGGCAAGGGAGACAAGGAGCGGATCGTCCCGGTCGGCTCGTACGCCCGTGCGGCGCTGGATGCATACCTGGTACGCGGCCGGCCCGTACTCGCCGCGCGGAGTCGCGGCAATCCGGCCCTGTTCATGAACACCCGAGGCGGCCGGCTGTCGAGGCAGAGCGCGTGGGCAGTCTTGCGGTCCGTAGCCGAGAAAGCCGGCATCACAACCGACGTATCGCCCCACACCTTGCGGCACTCGTATGCGACGCATCTGCTGGATGGTGGGGCGGACGTCCGCGTGGTGCAGGAGCTTTTGGGCCACGCGTCGGTTACCACAACGCAGATCTACACACTGGTAACCATCGACCACTTACGGGAAGTCTTCCTCACTTCACACCCTCGCGCGTATTAGTGTCGTGTCGACAAAGTTGCTTGAGGAGGCAGGAGTGCAGGAACTCCACGGGGGCGGCGAGGCTCCCCCCAACGTCATGGCATCCTCGCACAGTGTTGTGGCCGACCTCACCGATGAGCACCATCTCGACACGAATGATCTGGAGTCACTGTTTCACGCGGACCAGCAGGCAGGCGTGGACCAGGAGTACGTGGTGCCTGCTCCACCCAATGGCGTAGCGCAGCCCGTCGAACGCGAGCCGGTCATCGGTCCGACAGGGCGACCATGGCCCGACCTACCGACGCCGCCGCCGATCACCGAGCATGGACCCGCTCTCATCATCGCGATGTGCAATCAGAAAGGCGGCGTCGGAAAGACCACGACGACCATCAACCTGGGTGCCGCGCTGGCAGAGTACGACCGGCGGGTGCTCCTGGTCGACTTCGACCCCCAGGGCTCGCTCTCGGTCGGGCTGGGCGTCAATCCACACACCCTGTCCTTGAGCATCTACAACCTGCTGATGAGCCGGGACCACTCCATCGATGAAGTGATCGGCGAAACCAGCGTTTCCGGTCTGGACATCTTGCCCAGCAACATCGACTTGTCCGCGGCGGAGATCCAGCTTGTGTCCGAGGTCGCTCGAGAGCAGACCTTGATTCGCCTGTTGGACTCGGTCAGGAGCCGTTACGACGTGATCCTGATCGACTGTGCGCCCTCACTCGGCCTGTTGACCATCAATGCGCTGACTGCGGCCGATCGTGTGCTCATGCCGCTGGAGTGTGAGTTCTTTGCACTGCGTGGGATTGCCCTGTTGACAGACACGATCGCCAAGGTGCAGGACCGGCTCAATCAGCGGCTGGAGATCTTGGGGATTCTCGGCACGATGTACGACCCGCGTACGCTGCACAGTCGGGAGGTTCTGGAGCGGGTCGTCGAGGCCTTCGGGGAGCAGGTCTTCCATACGGTGATACGGCGTACCGTGAAATTCCCTGAGACCACGGTCGCAGGAGAGCCGATCACCACCTACGCTCCAACATCACCAGGGGCGGAGGCGCATCGCAGCCTCGCCCGCGAGGTGCTCGCCAGATGTCGGGTCACGTAAGAGTGGGCCTGGCTGCAGCCTCGTACCCAACGGAGCCGGTCGACCGGCGTGGCTCGGGCCGGATCCGTCACGAGGAAAAGATCACTGTGTACGTCAGCGCCGACGAACTGTTGGCGCTCGAGCAGGCGAGACTGACCCTGCGTGCGCAGTACGGCATGGCGGTCGACCGCGGGCGGATCGTCCGAGAGGCGATCGCAGCGATGCTTGCTGACCTCGAGGCGAACGCCGGCGACTCGGAGCTGGTCCGCAGGCTGTCCACGTCGTGACTCTTGCTTTGTCGATGGAGGCAGACCGGGAAGTAGGTTTCGAGGTTCATCTGGACAACTTCGACGGTCCGTTCGACCTCCTGCTGCAGCTGATCTCGCGGCACAAGCTAGACATCACCGAGGTCGCCCTGTCCCAGGTGACTGACGAGTTCATTGCTTATATCAAGGCGGCGGGGGATTCCTGGGATCTGGACCAGACAAGTCAGTTCATGGTGGTGGCCGCCACGCTCCTGGATCTCAAGGCGGCGCGGCTCATCCCGTCAGGCGAGGTGGAGGATCCTGAGGACCTGGCGTTGCTGGAGGCACGGGATCTGCTGTTCGCGCGGTTGCTGCAGTATCGGGCGTTCCAGCGGGTGGCCGCCTATGTGGCCGCGACTCTGCAGGCGCAGGGGCGCCGGTTTCCACGCGAGGTCGGGATGGAGCCACGCTTTGCCCGGCTGCTGCCCGAGGTGACGATCTCGATCAGCCCAGCCCGGCTCGCTAGCCTGGCCGCGAAGGCGATGGCGCCCAAGCAGGCCAGCGTATTGTCGCTGGCTCACATGCATGCCCCGCTGGTGAGCGTTCGCGAACAGGCTGAGGTGGTGGTGGACCGGCTGCGCCGGCAGCGCGCAATGACCTTCCGGGCGCTGACCCACGATTCGTCGAGCATGTTGACCACCGTGGCACGCTTCCTCGCACTGCTCGAGCTGTTCCGCGACGGCGCCGTCGCGTTCGAGCAGCTGACCCCGCTGGGCGAGCTGACCATCCGGTGGACCGGCGCCGACGATGCAGAATGGGCCATCTCCGATGAATTCGACGAACCCCCGGATACACCCAAGGCGGATGGATGACAGACCACTACCTCGACTCGTCAGCGTCTGAGGTCCACAGGGCATTCACCGATCCTGACAGCTCGGTGAATGTGACGGGGGCATTGGAAGCGCTGCTGCTAGTGGCCGCCGAGCCGGTGACCGAGTTCGAACTTGCGCAAGCGGTTGGTGCGCCGGAATCGGTCGTAGCGGAAACCTTGGCGGAATTGGTGGCCTTTTACGAGGAGACGGGCCGTGGCTTCGAGCTCCGGCAGGTCGGTGGCGGGTGGCGGTACTACACGCGCGAGGAGTACGCCGACCTGATCACCCGATACGTCGTGGAGGGGCAGCAGTCGAAGCTCTCGCAGGCCGCCTTGGAGACGCTCGCGGTCGTCGCCTACACCCAGCCGATCTCTCGGGGGCGAGTGTCGGCAGTGCGAGGAGTGAACGTCGACGCGGTCATGAGGACCCTCCTGGCCCGCGGCCTGATCGAGGAGGCCGGTCATGACCAGGAGTCCGGCGCTGTGCTCTTCGCCACCACTGGCTACTTCTTGGAACGGATGGGGTTGAGATCGTTGCAGGATCTGCCGCCGCTGGCCCCACAGCTGCCCGAGGTTGAGGAGCTGGAGGCTGAGCTGGGGCAGCTGGCGGAAGCCGCGGCAAATCCCGCCCACGTCGACTCGGGGCCGGAAGCGCCTCAGTGACCGACCCCCCAGAGGGAGTACGACTTCAGAAAGTCCTCGCCCAAGCCGGCATCGCCTCGCGCCGCGCGTGTGAAGCCTTGATCAGCGAGGGCCGCGTCGAGGTGAACTCCGAGATCGTCTTCGAGCAGGGCCGACGGGTCGATCCGGAACGCGACGTCATTCGTGTCGACGGTGCCCGCATCCCGCCGCCGCGGCGGCACCGGTACCTGGCGCTCAACAAGCCTCGGGGTGTTGTCGCCACGATGCACGATCCAGAAGGCCGGCGCACAATCGCCGATCTGCTCCCTGACGGCAGAAACGAGCGGCTGTTTCACGTCGGCCGGTTGGACACCGACACCGAGGGTCTGTTGATCGTGACCAATGACGGTGACTTCGCCCATCGGCTGGCGCACCCCTCGTACCAGGTTCGTAGGATCTACATTGCCGAAGTGGCGGGGGTGGTGAGCGAGCAGACGCTGAGGCGGCTGCGCCGCGGCGTTACGCTCGAGGACGGACCGGTGCGCCCGACCTCGGTCAAGATCGTCTCCACCGCCGGTGACAAGACCCTTCTCAAGATCACATTGCAGGAGGGTCGGAATCGCGTCGTGCGCCGTACGATGGAAGCGGTCGGCCATCCGGTCCGCCGGCTGTCGCGGATCGGAATCGGTCCGGTCCGGCTCGGGAACCTGAAGGTCGGGGAATACCGGGAGCTGACTCGCGAGGAGCTTGGCGGGTTGCTGGACCTGACCGGTGGCTGAGCTGGCGGGGGAGCTGACCGCGCAGGCAGAGGAGGGCAGTGGACCGCAGAATCTTTGGGCTTGAGACGGAGTATGGCGTCGCGTGCACCTCAGGAGGCACGCGACGGCTGACTCCGGATGAAGTGGCGCGTTATCTCTTCCGTCGGGTCGTGACGTGGGGCCGTAGTAGCAACGTCTTCCTTCGCAATGGATCCCGCATCTACCTCGATGTCGGCTCCCATCCGGAGTACGCGACAGCCGAGTGCGACGATCTCATCCAGCTGATCAACCACGACCGCGCCGGCGAGCGGATCCTGGAGGACCTGATCGTCGACGCCGAGCATCGGCTGGCGAGTGAGGGCATTACCGGCGACATCTACTTGTTCAAGAACAACACCGACAGCCACGGCAATTCCTACGGCTGCCATGAGAACTACCTGATCTCCCGCATCGGGGACTTCTCGAAGATCACTGACGTGCTGGTGCCGTTCCTGGTCTCCCGGCAGTTGATTTGCGGTGCGGGCAAGGTACTGCACACAGCGCGCGGTGCGGAGTACAGCGTCAGCCAGCGCGCTGAGCACATCTGGGAAAGTGTGTCGTCGGCGACCACCCGCAGCCGGCCGATTATCAATACCCGCGATGAGCCGCACGCGGATCCGGAGCGCTATCGGCGGCTGCACGTCATCGTCGGCGACTCGAACATGAGCGAGACGACCACGCTATTGAAGGTGGGCAGCGCCGAGCTGGTGCTGCGGCTCATTGAGGCCGGCGTCCCGATGCGGGATTTCACTCTGGAGAATCCGATCCGCGCCATCCGGGATATGAGCCGGGACCGGACCGGCCAGGTGAAAGTCGCACTGTCCAATGGCAGGCGAGTTTCGGCGCTCGAGCTGCAGACCGAGTACTACGAGAAGGTGTCGGAGTTCGTCAGGCGGGAAAGCCTGGGTACGCGGATCGTCGATCGCGTGCTCGACCTCTGGGAGCGCACGCTGCGAGCGGTCGCCGAGGACAAGCTCGCGCTCATCGACACCGAGATCGATTGGACAATCAAGCTGAAGTTGCTCGACCGCTACTCAGCCAAGCACAAACTGGGATTTGCCGATCCTCGGATTGCGCAGCTCGATCTGGCGTACCACGACATCCGAAGGTCCCGCGGGATCTTCTCCTTGCTCGAGGAGCGCAGCCTGGCCGCGCGCGTTACCACCGACCCGGCGATTTTCCGTGCCAAGGCAGTGCCACCTCAGACCACCAGGGCCAAGCTCCGGGGCGACTTCATTCGAGCCGCGCAGGAGGGCCGTCACGACTACACCGTCGACTGGGTGCATCTGAAACTGAACGACCAGGCGCAGCGCACGGTGCTCTGTAAGGATCCATTCGTCGCCACAGACGACCGGGTGGAACGCCTGATCGCCACTATGCGTAGCTAGCGCTCACATCCGACTCATGGCATAAGCCAGGATTGCGCGCCGCTAGACCCTGTAACCTTCTCCGGTGCCTTCTTCTCCGGTCAGGGCCGCGACCGTCATAGGGTTGGCCGCCTCGCTGCTCATGCTCGCTGGATGCAGCAAGGATGAGCCAGCCGCGGATGCTGCTTCTCCCTCTCCGGCGGCGACATCGAGCACAGCTGCTCCTTCTGCTTCGCCGACACCGACGAAGACCCCCGAGCCCAGGCAGGTCAAGGCGTCGAACAACTTCGACAAGGTCACGGTGACTGGCGGCTTCGGAGAGACACCAAAGGTGAAGGTGGACTCGCCATGGGCCATCGACAAGACCCGGACAAAGGTCCTTGACGCCTCCAACGGCCCAGTTGTCGGTGAGGGCCAGGGTGTCGAGGTCAACTACTACGGAGTGAACGGCCGGACCGGCAAGAAGTTCGACGAGTCGTTCAGTACCGGGCAGCCGATCGCCTTCAGCTTGGCGCAGGTGGTTCCTGGATTCAGCAAGGGTCTTGTCGGGCAGCACAAGGGCAGCCGGGTGCTCATCGCCATGCCGGGCCAGGACGGCTACGACCCTATGGGTGGCAACCCCCAGGCGGGTATCGAGGTCGGGGACACGCTGATCTTTGTCGTCGATCTGGTTGACGTGCAGCTTCCCGGGCCGGAGGGCAGCGCGGTGCCGCCCAAGGCGGGGCTTCCGACTGTGACCGACAACGGTGGTAAGCCCGAAATCACCATCCCGGAGTCGACTCCGCCAACCTCCCTTGAGGTGCAGCCGCTGATCAAGGGCAAGGGAAAGAAGATCGGACCCAACGACACCATCACCTTCAACTACGTTTGGGTGCGATGGAGCGACGGCAAGGTGTTGGAGGAGTCCTACAGCGGCAAGCCGGCCGATGCGCCGCTATCCGGGCTGCTTCCCGGAATGGTCAAGGGTCTGGAGGGCCAGACGGTGGGTAGCCGAGTGCTGCTCGTCATCCCGCCTGCCGATGGCTACCCGGATGGCAATGCGACGCCGGCGATCAAGCCTGGCGAAACGTTGGTCATGGTCGTCGATCTGCTCTTCACCCAGGGTCAATAGGCCTTGGCGCCGAGCCGATCAGCGCTGTCGCATGGCGGCCTGCTGCAGCCGCGGCGAGGAAATAGCCGGGATCATCATCTAGGCCGCGGCCCATGCTGGAAAGCTCGATCGGTGACGCCGCGAGAACTGTTCTGAGACCGGCGAGGTCGACCATGATCAGCCGGTGCTGGGACAGCTGGCGCACCTCGGCGGCAACGGCATCGGCCAGCGCGGCCATGGTCGGGGAGCCGTCGCCGGCGAGATCGGGCACCGCGATATCGGCCTGGCGCAGCGCAACTCGCCCGTACGCGGTCAGGCTGTGATGAGAGACGCCGCGGTGCCGCTCCCTGGAATCCGCACCCGAGATTCGCAAGGCTCCTACCGGGCGGCCGCCCAAGATGGCGGCAGCATTGATGGCCTCTCCCGCACTGACCCCGGAGAATCCCCAGCGAGTGCCGGTGCCCAGATTTCCTGGGCCCTGGCTCACGACGACGAGTTCGGCGTCGAGCGCGAGCCGGGCTGCCAGCAGGCCGGAGTGGAGGGTCACTGCTTCAAGATCACCACCAAAGGCCTGTCCCACGGTCACTGTTCCGGCCAGCAGGCCGCTGGTCCGCAGCTCCGCCACCGAACGGGAGTACGCGAGCGGCAGCGCTCCTTGATCACTCATGACGTAGACGACCCGAGTGCCGGGTCGGTCGTTTTCGACTGCCAACAGCGCCGGCGCGAGGGCGGAGTGCAGGTCGGCAACGACGACCGGCATCTCGTCGATCGAGTCGGCCTCGGCTAGCAGCTCGTGGTGCGCCGAGCCCTGCTCATCGGCTCCGGCGACCATTGCTTGCAGCGGCAGGTAACGCGCCTTGACGAGGTGCCCGCGAGGCTGGGGCGGCTGGGCAGCCACTTTGCCCTCGGAGTCCAGGACAGCGATGACCAGGGCGTAGCCACCGGTGCCGAGACCGCGTTCCAGGGCTGCGACATTCATCAGGACACGATCACCGACAGCCGGGGCAGCCATCAGGTCGGTATACGCAAGGGCAGGTATCTCCGAGGCTGGGCTGGTATCACGCCGCGCCACGCCGAGTTCCACGGCACCCTTCCACTGGCCGCGTATCTCGGTAACCGTCCCGTCGGCCCAAATGATCACGTGCCTGACCTTAGACCCCGGACCAGCCACGGGCTGCGCGGAAGCCGCCGAGGATCGAAGCGATCGAGCATGACGTCGAGCGTGACCCGCTCGCCGGGCGCCGCCATGTCCAGCGACAGAGCAATCACGTCGAGCACGGCGTCTGGGCCCAGCCCCCGCGCCGCCAGCTGTGGGAGGGTGACAGCGCCGTCTCGCTTGGCCAGCCGTTGACCTTCCGCATTTACCGCCAGCGGTACGTGGGCGTAGACCGGCGGCTGGTAGCCGAGCAATTCGGCGAGAAACGCCTGGGTCGTGGCCGCCGGCAGCAGGTCGTCACCGCGTACCACCTGATCAACGCCGGAGAACGCATCATCTACTACGACCGCCAGGTTGTAGGCGGGGACCCCGTCGTTACGCTGCAGCACCACGTCGTCCACCGCCGCCGTGATATCGCCATGCAACAGGTCGTGGATGGTCTGCATGGCGCCATCAGCCCGCAGCCGAAGTGCAGGTTGCCGCTTCAGTCTGCGATCCATTCGCTCCGCCTCGGTCAGGTTCCGGCAGGTGCCTGGATATCGGCCGACGCTCCCGTGCTGTGCCGACGCGGCTTCGGCGATCTCACGTCGGCTGCAGAAACACTCGTACGTGCGATCCGCCAGCTTCAGCAATGCCTGCTGGTACGCCGCCAGCCGCTGCGACTGCACCACAGGCTCGTCGTCGAAGGTGACGCCGAGGGCGGATAGGTCGGCAAACTGCTGCTCGGCCACTCCAGGGCGAACCCGCCCCGCATCCAGATCTTCGATCCGCAACGAGAACCGACGGTCGGTCGATCGAGCGAAGAGCCAGGCAAGCAGCGCGGTGCGCAGATTTCCGAGGTGGAGTTCGCCGGTGGGGCTGGGCGCGTACCGACCCGCGCCGGTGCGGCTCTGAGGTACCGTGCTCATCGAGGCTCCGGTGAGAAAGTGATCGCACGCATGGCACCCCGCAAGACCGAGAGAATTCTCAACCTCACCATCTGCTTACTGGTGTCGGGCCGCTATCTTCCCAAAAGTCGCATTCGCGAGGCGGTCGAGGGTTACCACAACCTCAGCGACGCCGCATTCGAGCGCACGTTCGAACGCGACAAAGACGAGTTACGCTCCCTGGGGGTTCCCATCGAGGTCGGCAGCTTCGACCCGCTCTTCGATGACGAGCCGGGCTACCGGATCCTCTCCTCGGAATTTGCGTTACCGGCGATCGACCTGGATGCCGAAGAAGCCGCTGTGGTCGGGGTTGCGGCTCGAGTCTGGCGGCACGCGAGCATGGCCGAGTCGACCAGAAGCGCCATCGCCAAACTGCGCGCCGCGGGCGTGGAACCCGATGCCTCGCAGCTAGGCTCATTGGAGCCGTCGGTGCAGGCATCCGAGCCAGGCTTCGAGATGCTGTGGAATGCCGTGCTCGATCGAGCTCGGGTGAGCTTCACCTATCGCGATGGCAGCCCGCGGACACTCGAACCGTGGGGTTTAACCTCCTTCAAGGGACGTTGGTACGTGATCGGCCGTGATGTGGACCGGGCCGCAACCCGGATGTTCAAGCTGTCGCGGATGACTGATCTGCCAAGGCGGGTTTCCCGCGCCGGATCGTATGAGGTCCCGCCCGACCTGGACCTACGGAGGCTGGCGCGCTCGCTGGCCCCTCGCGAGCCCACCGAGACCGCGGTGCTTGCCATCAGAACCGGAAAGGCGCCAGCGCTCGCTCGACGCGGCGAACCAATCAAGTCCGACGTCAGACTTCCGGCGGGCTTCGGGGTGTGTGCGGTTGGTTTTGGCGATCTCCACTCAGCTGCCGAGGAGATCACCCAGTACGCCGCCGATGTTGTCGTACTCGAGCCCGCCGAGTTGCGGGAACTCGTTGTTCGCGGTCTGACTGCGGTCGCAGGATCGGTGAGCGCAGCGTGACTTCTCGAGCCCAGGTACGGCGGCTGTTGAGCCTGGTTCCCTACCTACGCGAACACGACGGCGTGGCCATGACCGACGCAGCGGCGGCATTCGGGATCACACTCAAGACGCTCCGCGAGGACCTCAGCGTGCTCTGGATGTGTGGCATGCCCGGCCTCACCCCTGGCGACCTGATCGACATCGACATGGATGCGGTAGACGGCGAGGGCGTGATCCATCTCAGCAATGCCGACTACCTGACCCGGCCATTGCGCCTGTCCGCCGACGAGGCGCTCGCGTTGGTGCTGGCGCTGCGCACGCTGCGCGAGATCGCTGGCCCTGGAAAGCGCGATGCGGTCGACCGCGCCCTGAAAAAACTCGAGGCTGCCGCGGGAAACATGCGGGCCACGGATCAAGCCACGGTGGCAGTGACCGCCGCCCGAGATGACATTCAGGCACGAGTCAACGATGGACTGCAGCGCGGCAAGCGGCTTGACCTGACCTACGACGTCGCTTCCCGGGCAGAGACAACCAGGCGGATGGTTGACCCGTTGCGAGTCTTCGTGCTGGACGGCTATGGCTATTTGGAAGCCTGGTGCTACAGCGCCAATGCGCTGCGGACCTTCCGCCTCGACCGAATCGCAGCCGTCGAGGTCACCTCGGCCGACGTGGCTCCTCACGACGTACAGCTCAAGGACCTGTCGACCGGGTGGTTCGAGGCCCTCAAGGACGCTCCACTGGTGACTCTCGAAGTGCAGCCCTCGGCCGCCTGGATAGCGGAGTACTACCCGACCGAGGCGGTCACGACTCGTCCCGGCGGCGGCCTCATCGTCTCGCTTCACGTCACAGACCCCGCCTGGTTGCGCAGCTTGCTGCTACGGCTGCAGGGAGGAGCTCGGGTGCTCTCGCCGGAGGGTGCTGGCGACTCCGCTGCCGAGGCGGCGCGCGAGGCCCTTGATCAATATGCGGTGCTGCTCGGCACGATCGCTGGCGTGTGAAAATCACCTGGTGAGCTTCGCCGTCGCTGCCGATTCCTATGACCGCTTCATGGGTCGCTACTCCGTTCGGCTGGCGCCGTCGTTTGCCGACTTCGCCGGAGTCCCGCGAGCGTCGGTATCGCGCGCCGAGGATCGGAGGAACGATGAGGGCGCCATGCGCCCGGAAGGGTTCGCCCGAGCCAGAGTCATGGCGGCCGAAGAGCGACGACGACGTCGGGTTCCAGAGCGCGATCCGCGAGCGGGGCAAGATCTGGCGCTGGGCAACCGCGTGCTCGACGTTGGCTGTGGCCCGGGCGCGCTGACGACGGAACTGGTCCAACGCCTTGGACCGTCAACGGTTGTGGCAGTTGATCCGTCGGAGCAATTCGTAGCAGCAGCCCGTGACCGCCATCCCGGAGTCGACGTACGTGTCGCAGCCGCTGAAGAGTTGCCGTTTGCCGACGCCGAGTTCGACGCGACCTTGGCCCAGCTCGTCGTCCACTTCATGAACGATCCCGTACGCGGACTGGCCGAGATGGCACGGGTCGCGTGCAATGGCGGTGTGGTTGCAGCATGCGTCTGGGACCACGCGGGCGGGAAGACGCCCCTGGCGCCGTTCTGGGATGCCGTCCACGAGCTCGACCCCGGTGCCTCCGACGAATCCCGCATGGCCGGCGGGCACGAGGGCCACCTCACCGAGCTCTGTACAAAGGCTGGCTTGCGCGACGTAGAGGAAACAGCCCTGCCGGTCTCCGTGGAACACCTCACCTTCGGGGACTGGTGGGAGCCTTTCACTCTCGGTGTCGGCCCCGCCGGCGGCTACGTGGCGTCTCTCGATAGCGCACGCCAGACACAGCTGCGTGAGCGCTGCAACGAACGCCTCGGAGCCGGCCCGTTCGCGATCGAATCCCGAGCCTGGGCTGCGCGGGGATACTCCCGATCGCGGGCGATATAAGGTGATGTGATGATCTGGGTGATCGTCTTCGGAGGGATCGCGCTGGCGGGCCTGGTGATGCTCATCTGCTATGCGGTGTGGCTGGCCCACAAGGCTTCCGACGTCTGGAGCGAGGTCGACATGCTGGCGGTGAGGGCAAATGAGCTGGCCCAGCTGCTGGCACAGATCGAGGTTCCGGAGCGTGCTTTCCAGTCGTACTGGCCGCCCGATCGCACAATTGCTGGAGAGATTGACCGAGGCAGCCGCGACGTAGGATGACACCGAAGCACCCCCACATGCTCGCAACTGGTGCAGGAAAAGAGGAATCATGACTCCGCTCGTACTTGGTCTTGGCGTTCCTGAGCTATTGATCATCTTGGCCGTCGTGTTGCTGCTGTTCGGTGGCGCGCGTCTCGCCGGCTTGGGCAAGAGCACGGGGCGTGCGCTGAGAGAGTTCAAGGAGGAGACCAAGGGTCTCAAGTCCGAGGACAACGAGCAGCAACCGCTGGCCAATCCAGCACCCAGTGCAAGTGCACCGGCGCCGACGGAATACCAGCCGCCGCCGCAGACCAACACCTCAACGCAGCCGTCGAGCGGCGCCAGCTACCAGCAGCCGCCGCGGGCCAACCAGGATCCCTCCGGCACCGACCTGCGTAACGACGCCTGACACTTCCTCTGAACTGCCGTGTCTTTGACGATCAAGGGCCGGCCCATCCACTTCAGCTTGAAGTGGCTCAAGCCGCCGCCTGCACCGCCAGACGGCAGCATGACCCTCTTCGAGCATCTGCGGGAACTTCGATACCGGCTGATCGTCTCGATACTCGCGATCATCGTCGGCATGATCGTCGCGTGGTTCTTCCGCTATGACTTGCTGGACATTCTGCAGCGGCCGTACTTCCAGGCAATTACCGCCCTCAAGGCCCAGCATCCAGAGGCCGACACATCCCTGGTCAACATCAATCTGACTTCGCCTCTGGCACTGTCCTTGAAAGTCTCCGCATTGGCCGGAGCAATCGCCACCGCGCCCATCTGGTTGTACCAGCTTTGGGCATTCATAGTGCCTGGCCTGCTGGCCAAAGAGAAGAAGTGGGCACTGATCTTCATCGCAGCCGCCACTCCGATGTTCATCGGCGGCGTTTTCGTCGCCTACATCGTGCTTCCCAAGGCCATCACGGTACTGCTCAGCTTCACACAGGCAGGTGTGACCAACCTTCAAGACATCAACGCCTACCTCTCCTTCCTGCTGCGTCTCATGGTGGTATTCGGGATCGCCTTCCTGATACCGCTAGTGGTGTTGATGTTGAACATCGTGGGAGTGATCAAAGCCAAGCAGCTGGCGAAATACCGCACTCTGGTGATCTTCGGAACCTTTGTCTTTGGTGCGATAGCGACGCCCTCGACCGATCCGTTCTCCATGCTTGCTCTGGCATTGCCGATGACCCTGCTGTTCATCGCCACGGAGGTCATCGCGCATGTCTTGGACCGCCGCAAGGCCCGCCGCGACGCGCTCGCCGGCGATGACTTGATCATTCGAGGCAGCGTCGACAAGGACAAGGCGCTGCGGGAACTCAGCAGCGACGACGAGCTCGACCCGCCGGGGTGAGTCGTCAGATCAGGCTGGTGGTCAACCCGTCGGCCGGAAAGGGTCGCGCCCTCGAGCTGCTCCCTCAGGTCGCTGGCACGCTACGCGATGGTGGCGCGCACCTGGAGATCTTGCTCAGTCGTGACTTTGCCGAGGCCCGGTCGATGACGCGGAATGCGATCCAAGACGGTGTTGACGTGCTGGCGGTGATGGGCGGCGACGGGATGATGCACCTCGGCGTCAACACTTCGGCAGCCGCGCGGCTGTCAGGTGGCAGCCGGACCACGCTCGGCCTGATCCCCGCTGGAACAGGCAATGACCTATGCCGCGGCATTGGTCTCGACCCGCAAGATCCCGGTGCAGCGGCGGCGGTCATAGCCGCGGGCTACAGCCGTGCCGTTGATCTTGCGCAGGTCGGGGACAGCTACGTGGCAACGGCGCTCGCCACCGGGTTCGATGCTCTGGTCAATCGCCGGGCCAACGAGATGCCGTGGCCCAGGGGGTCGGGGCGGTACGCGGTGGCCGTCATGGCGGAGTTGCGGGTGTTCTCACCGCTGCAGTACCGGTTGACTCTCGACGGCGAGGTGCGCGAGCTGCAGGCAATGCTGGTAGCAATTGGTAACACCAAGTCGTACGGCGGCGGGATACTCATCTGCCCGGATGCCGAGCCGTACGACGGCCTGCTCGATATCACCATCATCCATCCAGTCGGCCGGCTCAAGCTGCTGAGGCTTTTCCCCGAGATGTACTCCGGAAAGTTCGTACGAGATCCCTGCGTCGAGCAGCTGCGGGTTCGCGAGGTGACGATCGAGGGACCCGGGCTGGTTGGCTTCGGCGATGGCGAGCTGATCGGCGCCGCACCGCTGACAGTGTGCTGCCTGCCCCAGGCCCTGCCAGTGTTCGTACCGCTTGGGTAATTTGGGCCGCATCATGGCCGATCCCTCGATCGAAACCGAATCGCCTAGTCCCGCCGAGGCGTATGCACGATTCCGTCAGAAGCAGGCGTCGCCACTGCTTGCCGCCTTTGCCGACGGCTACGGGTTCGTCTTCGATGACTACCAGCGCGAAGCGTGCGCGCACATCGAGGCGGGCTCAGGCGTGCTCGTGGCGGCGCCAACGGGGGCCGGTAAGACGATCGTGGGCGAGTTTGCGGTTTTTCTCGCGCTCGAGAACGGCCGCAAGTGTTTCTACACCACCCCGATCAAGGCCCTGTCGAACCAGAAGTACGCCGACCTGGTACGACGCCACGGCGCTGCCAGCGTCGGGCTGCTTACCGGTGACACCTCGGTCAACTCGGAGGCGCCGATAGTGGTGATGACCACCGAGGTGCTGCGAAACATGATCTATGCGAGGTCAGCCACGCTGGCAAACCTCGGCTATGTGGTGCTGGACGAAGTGCATTACTTGGCTGACCGCTTCCGTGGCGCCGTCTGGGAGGAAGTGATCATCGGACTCGCGGACTCCATCCAGCTGGTGGCGCTTTCGGCGACGGTGAGCAACGCGGAGGAGTTCGGCGAGTGGCTGTCCGAGGTGCGCGGCGATATGGCGGTCGTCGTTTCGGAGCGCCGGCCCGTGCCGCTGTACCAACACGTCTTGGTTAATCGCACGCTCCACGACCTCTTCGCCGATCTCGCGCCCACCGCCCGCGAGATGCCTGGAGAGGGCAAGACGGAGGTCAATCCGGCGCTTATCAAGATCGCGCGCGACGAGTCGAGGTTCGTTCGGGACGATGCTCGACGTCCGCGCGGCAAGAGCGGTCGTGGCCGACGCACAGTGAGCTACGGAAGCGGTGCGTATGGGGGTGCTGCCCATCGGTCGCGTACCAGCGGCCCCGGCCGTCGGCCTCGCTCGTTTCATGTGCCAAGCCGTCCAGAGCTTGTCGAATTGCTCGATGATCAAGCGCTGCTGCCGGCCATTGTGTTCATCTTCTCCCGGATCGGCTGCGATGCGGCCGTACGGCAGCTGCTCGCATCCGGGGTCCGGCTCACTAGTCGCGTCGAGCGCCAGGAGATCGCTGGCATCGTCGAGCGGCATGTCGCCGGGCTCTCCGGGGGGGATTTGGACGCCCTCGAATTCGATCGCTTCGCCGAGGCTCTCGATATGGGTGTGGCAGCGCATCACGCCGGCATGCTGCCTGCATTCAAGGAGTGCGTCGAAGAGGCATTCGTTCGCGGGTTGATCAAGGTGGTCTTTGCCACCGAGACGCTGGCGTTGGGCATCAACATGCCCGCACGGTCGGTGGTGCTGGAGAAGCTAGTGAAGTTCGATGGCGAGACCCACGCTGATATCACGCCGGGGGAGTACACCCAGCTGACCGGCCGAGCGGGCCGTCGCGGAATCGACGTTGAAGGTCACGCTGTCGTGCTGTGGCAATCTGGGCTCGATCCACGCGCGGTGGCTGGTCTGGCCTCCCGGCGCACCTATCCGCTCCGATCCTCCTTCTCGCCGACCTACAACATGGCTGTGAATCTGGTGGCAAGTGTTGGACGGGAGCGGGCCCGTACTCTGCTCGAGCAATCGTTCGCGCAATTCCAATCGGACCGCTCGGTGGTCGGCGTGGCGCGCACATTGGAACGAAACTCCGAGACCATTGAGGCCTACTGGGCCGCGGCGGCCTGTGAGCTCGGGGACTTTCGGGGGTACGCCGGCCTGCGGGCCGAGCTCGCGAGCCTCGAGGCGTCGGCCGCACGAGAGAGGCGGTCGGACCACCGCGCCGAGGCATTACAGACGCTGTCGATCTTGAAGCCTGGTGATATCGTCCGGGTGCCCAGCGGGAAGAGCCAAGGCTGGGTGGTGATCATCGATCCGGGCATTCGGCAAGATCATCAGGCGCCACGACCGTTGGTGCTCACCGCGGAACGTCAGGTCCGACGGTTGTCGATCACCGACTTCCCTACACCACCGCTGGTGCGCGGGCGTATGAAGCTCGGCAAGCATTTCAACGCCAAGGACGCCGCCTCCCGCCGCAATCTTGCTGCCGCACTGCGAGCTCGCCTCAGCGAAATCGATCTTGATAAGGGGCGCCGGGAGACTGGACTCGATCAAGAGACCCAAGCCAAACTTGATCAACTTCGCGCCGCAATCAAACACCATCCCTGCCACAGGTGTCCCGATCGTGAGAGTCACCTACGGTGGACCGAGCGCGCGCAGCGGCTGGAGCATGAGAGCGCGCGGCTGAAGATTCGAATGGACTCCCGTAGCAACACCATCGCCAACCACTTCGACAAGATCTGCCTGGTCTTGGAATCGCTCGGATATCTCACCGGAGATGGCGGTCGCCGGGTCAGCGAGCAAGGCAGGATGCTTGCCAGGATCTACGCCGAGCTGGACCTAGTTGCAGCTGAGTGCATACGCGCCGGCGTCCTCGCTGACCTGACCCATCCTCAGCTAGCTGCCGTCTTGGCAGCATTTGTCTACGAAGCGAGACGGCCAGATGAGGCACAACGGCGACCGCGGATGCCCGACACCCGGAGCAACGCCGCGATGACGGGGGTCCGGAGGATCTGGCGCGAGATATCGCTGGTGGAACGCGATGCGAGACTGGAGCGCGGACCGGAACCTGACATCGGTTTCAGCGAGGCGGCCCACGGATGGGCGGCTGGCCGGACACTGGCTGAGGTGCTGGAGGGCAGTGACCTGACCGCCGGGGATTTTGTTCGGTGGGTACGCCAGGTCGCCGATTTCGCTGGGCAGATCGCGGATGCTGCTGGTCCAGGTGATCTGCGTGATACCGCCCGGCTGCTGGCTCGCTCCATGCGCCGTGGTGTGGTCAGCTACGCACCCGAGATTGATGCCGACGAGGGCGACGACCTGACTGGCGCCGACCTCCCGTAGCTGGCTTCCCAGACGGGAGCGCTGGATGCGGATGCGACCCAGATTTGACTGACCGTGCTCAGGAGGCCTGGCTGACGGTCGACATGTTGAAGTCGGGCACCCTGATGGGCGGCATGATCGTCCGGTTGAAGTAGTCATTCCATTCCCGGCACAACGTCAACTCGGCTGCACCGACCTCGGTGATCCTGGCAAGCAGCTCGACCGGCGAGTCATTGAAGCGGAAGTTATTGACAGCGCCGACTACCTGGCCGTCCTCGATTAGGTAGACCCCGTCGCGGGTGAGCCCGGTCAGTAGCAGCCGTTCTGGATCAACTTCGCGGATATACCACAAGCAGGTCAGCAGCAGGCCACGCTTGGTAGTGGAGATCATGTGTTCCAGGTTGGCCGTGCCACCGCCGTCCATGATCAGGTTGTCCGCCGGGGGTGTCGGCTGGGTGCCGGTACGTCCAGCATGGGCGCGGTTGCGTATCAGCTCGCGCAGCACGCCATCCTGAATCCAGGTTGTCGCGTTGATCGGCAAGCCGAGGTCGAACGCCCAGGAGGTGTCGTCGAATGAGGAGGTGAAGTCGACGAAGGGGATGGTCTCCAGACCTGGATACAGCGGATCCGACAGCAGGTTGATGGGCAGCTCAGCGAGCCGTTGCCCGATCTTGGTTGTGCCGTTCCCGCCGGCGAACACGTTGCGGCCCTCCTCAGCGTCGCGCGCATTGGCCGTCCAATACGCGTAGATCATCAAATCCGCAATGGCACTGGGCGGCAGCAGCGTCTCGTAGCGTCCGGGAGGCAGACTCAGCTTTGTCGTCGCCCAGCTCAACCGCGTGGTCAGTTCGTCGATCGCCTCGGCAACATCAACATCGGAGAAGTCCCGGGTCGTCCGGCCCAGCCATGCTGAGGATTGGAAATCGGCAGTCTTGGCGTTGAGCTCCAGCTTGCCGGTCCGCTGTACGCCGCGCCGCCGCAGACCGGTGCTGCTACCCAGGTAGGTCGTCGCTACGCCATGCTCTGCGAAGCCGAACAGCAACTGCTGCGCAGCGTGAGCGCCCTCGAAAGCGACGCCGAGCCCCTTCGAGAGCTCGCCGAGGACCTCGATGCTGGTGGTCTCCGGCGCCTCATCCCAGACATCATGATGGGCGTAGTCCTCGACCATCGGCGCGGCATCCTCAGCCGGCCTCCCAGTGCGCGCCAGATGCTCAGCGGCCGCCACGACTTCAGCGACATCTTCGGCTCCGGCGATCTCCTGGATAACCGTGCCCGCCGCCCTGCCACCTTCCACCTCGGCAGTGGCGGTCACAGTAACCCTTCTGCTCCGCATCTCGCCGTTCGTGGTCAAGGCATTGTTGGCCCAGCGCACGTTGGCCTCGGCGTGCTCGGTAACCCGTGTAACACATTGCAGAGTCGCAACATCGAGCGCTCGCTCGACGAGATCCTGCGGGCGGTCGGCACTCATGACTGACCGCCTTCGGCTTGTGTGTTCAGCACGTTGACCTTGCGGAACAGGGCTGACGGGGAGCCGTGCGAGACAGGGGCGATTTGCCCAGGCTGCCCCTTACCGCAGTTGAAGGCGCCACTCAGAACATAGGTGGCCGGGTTTCCGACAGCCTCCATCGATCGCCAGAAAT